>Ga0307490_1000018_pt1 | contig 117670 bp, 121 predicted proteins | sample SI3UmetaG_FD_202118 | JGI IMG/M metagenome (GOLD analysis project Ga0307490, IMG submission 202118) | Sea-ice brine microbial communities from Beaufort Sea near Barrow, Alaska, United States - SI3U | ecosystem: Environmental > Aquatic > Marine > Coastal | place: USA: Alaska | collected 2017-05-06
AGAGAACCTCAGCAGCTAGAACGCCTCGCCCCCGGGCGAGATCAAATCGGAGAGGTGGGCGACATCGTCTCGGAATCCCCGGGCGACTTCATATCGGTACACCCGGGCGACTTCGTCGGAATCCGCACTGTGTTCGACATAGTGTTTTCCCGAAACAACGTGTTGCCGCCAATATGAGCGTGTTTCGCCGTTGCGCAACTTCGCCGGGGAGACCCTGGAGCCCTCCCCCTATGCGTATTGGAATGCTGCAATGGGCGTATGGGAATGACGTGTGATTATGCGTATCCTTTTTTGGAGGGCGGGCCGGTCTTCCGGGGGGAAGTGTTTAAAGTCGCCCCGCCTAGATTTTGGGGTCTCCCGGGGGAGACGCAAGGGTCTCGGGGACACCTTGACTTTTAGGACAAAACGTCCTATTTAGGGATCAAATGGATTGGGAATGCTCGATCGGCGCTGGGCCTCGGTGAACACCGGGGCCCTTCGCTTTTTGGGCTAGGGGAAAATCTTCAAGCCGTAGCCCTCGATCTTGCCGTTAGGGCTCGCCCGAAATTTGGACTTCAGGGCATCATAGGCCCGGTTGGGCTGATCTGGCTTGATGACGTGGCGCCCAATGGGGTGTGCGACAAGGTCAGCCAACTGTAGGCCGGTCGAGTTGTGCTTCTTGTCCATGAAGCGGATTTCGAGGTTCTGCATCTTGCCGACGGCGTTTTGACCGTCGCAGATCCTGCGAAACTCCAGCTCCAGCTTCGCATCCTCGGTCTTGCCACGGCATTCGACCTGCAAATGGGTCTGGACGTTCGCCTGGCCCTTGTCGATCAGGAAACGCTGCAGGCGCTCCATGCAGAAGCCCAGGGCAATGCTGTAGGGGTCCGCCGGGTCGCTGTATTTCTTGACGTGCTTAGCCTTGTCGATGACCGCGGCAATGAGTGTGAATTCAGCGTCGCCGATCAGCTGGGTTACCCGGTCGATGAACGATGCCCGCGTGTTAGGATTTAGCAGGATGTTGAAATCGCCGGTCGCCTTGCGGATTTCATGACCGTGCAGCACTATGCTGTCATGGCCCCAGAAGTCGAATTTGAACCGCTGGAAAGCCGGCACGATCTTTTCGATGTATTTGGCCTTTTCGACCACGCAAAAGGCGAGCGCGAAAACCGGGTGATCCGGGTTGATGTTGGTGAGGCCGTGATCGCCGCTTTCGTCGATGTAGACAATGTATTCGCTGTAATTCATGGCGAGACGTTACCCCAAGTCGACGCTGGGGCCAGCTTGGCTGGCTCATAATCGACCGCTATTCGAGCACGGAGCCGTTCGCAGCTTGACCCAATCGAGAAACCAGCGGCCGTTACAGGGACAGGATGTCTCGAAAGGCTAGAGGTTAGACGTACGCCCGCTTGGGTCCTCATTTGCATACTCTCGCAAGTTTTTAGAGAGGCCCGATCGAGCATCCGCTCCGGGCCTCTTTTCCCAATTTAGCCCGTTGAAAATGCGAGCTATTCCGCGATGCACCGTCCATCGTGGGCCGGCCCTTCATGGCGAGCTTTTTGGGACCGCAGTCAAAATTTCGCAACAAAATGGGGAGCCGATTGACAGTTCCATCAAAATTGTCTACATAAATGCCAGCCTGATTGTGGTGACGCCATTTTGTAATCAATTCTGGAGGCCTTTGTGTTCAATCATCGCCATTACGTGCCAATTTTGAAATGGAAAATGGGAGAGTACCAGGCGCTCAGCCGCCTGGCGGGGCCGGTCAAGGACCGCATCACCCCCCTCCTCGAAATCCCCCCGGTCGGGTTCGACTTCGAGACGCAGCGGAACAAGGAGAGCGCAGACGACCACCTGGGCGACTTCGGCAAGCGCCTGAAATCCAAGTGGCAGGCCCGGCCCTGCTTTGTTGACTTGAAGCACCTGCCCGCGGCGACCCGATGCGCTGGGGGACGCCACTGCGTCGAGGTTCTGTTCGAGACTGCCCGCGCCGAAGGCTGCGCGGCCATCCCGGTCGTCAGTTTCGCAAACGACGCCGCATTCCTGGCGGCCGTGGCCACCGTTTCCCGGCAGGACCGGCGCGGCGTCTGCCTGCGCCTGTCCCTTCCCGACTTCGACCGGCACAATCTCCAGGCCGACATCGAGAACCTGCTGCGCCCCATGGCGGACGGCTATGGCGAATGCGACCTGGTGATCGATCTCGGCACGCCGACCTATGTGCCGATCGCGATCATGGTGACGATCATGCAGACGCTGATGGCCCGGGTCCCCATGCTCAACCAATGGCGCACCGTCACCATCGCCGGCACGTCCTACCCGAACTCGGTGGCGAACATCGCCGCGCCGTACCAGTTGCTGCCGCGCCATGAATGGCAGGCTTATCGCGCGTTCATCGCAACCATCGGTCACGAGACGCGGATACCGACCTTCGGGGACTACGCCGTCGCCCACCCTGACCTGGTCGAGCTCGACATGCGGATGATTAAGCCGTTCGCGAAGCTGCGCTACACCATCACCGACCACTGGCATGTCGCCCGCGGGACGCCGGTACGGACCCACGGCTTCGGCCAGTACCAGCAGATGTGCGCGACGCTGGTTGCCCTGCCTTATTTCAGTGGCCGCGCGTTCTCGGCCGGCGACGCCTATATCGCGGACTGCGCGGCAGGCACCGTCACGACGGGAAATCTGTCGACGTGGGTGTGGGTGTCGACGAACCGGCATCTGACGAAGGTGGTCGATGACCTCGCCAGCGCGCACGCGCTTTCAGTCGCTGCCGAATAAGCGGCCGAAGCTCCTGCAGGTCGACGGTTTCGGCCAGGTATTTGTAGAGAACGCCGCGCGGTTTTCTGAGCAAAGCCGGCGGTGCGCCGCGCTCCTGGAGGATTTCAACGACTTCCGGTCGCCAGAGCAATTCGGCCAGGGCGAGCGGATCGATGGTGGGGTTCTGCGCAAAGGCCTGCGCAGTCTCGAAGCTGATGCCGCCACGCGGTCCCGCCGTCACGACCTTGATACCCCACCATTGCGGGATCAGCGGCTTCGCCTTCTCCAAATGGCGCTCGCCGACAACGAGCGTCGCCCGGTCCAGGACGAGCCCATAAGTGGCGATCTGGGCGGGAAGCCGTTCCAGCGTGTCTGAATCGCTTTTGATCTCGTAACCGTGCAGGTAGCCATTTACGACGGCGATATCGACCCGGCAGGTGCCATGACGCAGGCCCAACTCGTCGAGCACCAAAGTGTCGGCGTCGCCGTGATGCTCTTTCAGCACCTTTCGGTGCAGAGCCTGTCTGACATCCCGATCTCGCACGACTAAATCCTCAGGAGGGGCGCGGCCCTAATATGCCGCGATACAGCCCAACAAACCGTTGAATCTTCGCTAGCGATCGACCTCATCGAATCACAATAGCGCCGAAGAAGCCGCGATGACCACCCGCTTTGCGGCCAGAGCGGGCAAAAAGCTGTGACCCGAGTCCTCCCGGCAACAGATGGCGGCAAGTCCCGTCCGCGTACGGCGTATTACATACTTAAGCTTTCATTTAGGAATTGCCCGTATGTTTTGGACATGACCAAGCGCGTGATTTCAGTTCGACTTTCGGACGAACGCCTCAAGCAACTGGATGAGGTGTGCAGCCGGCTGGGCATGAACCGCTCGCAGGTAATCGACGCCGCGTTGCGGCTGGTTCCAGAGGTGATGTCCGGAAAGGCAGAGCTACACTATGACCCCGAACGGTTTAAACGATCCGGGCAAACTGAATAAAGACCGACTGGCGGCCCTGGTAGCCCTGCTGGTGATGGTGATGGTGGCTGCCCACAGCGGCTATCGGCTACACATTGGCCTAACTGGGATCACGTTCGAGCAAAATGCTCAGGTCACCGCCCGGTAGCCTGGGCGATTGTTCCGGAGTGTAGGGGATGGAAAATGCCGGCTCTCCAATTCACTTCGGACTGTTTCACCGATAGCCTCGCTTCTGCTTTGCGCCTATTTTGAAATCATAGCTATGTCGGCCCTTGGGACGAATACGTTTCGATCCGAACAGTGCCGGCACGCCCAATGCGCCTCCACCTTCTCACAAGCGAGCACTCGCCAAACAGCGTGGGCTTAATATCCAGCTTGTAGTAGCGCGCCATATGCCTGCACTCATCGACGCGGGTCAGTATGATTGCGGTCATGTTATTTTCTTCTGTTCTTTTTGGGTTTGCAGTGCCCAGGATTCGGTCGAGGCATGACACAAGAAGAGTGCAGATTTCACGCATACCCTCCTTCTCGCGATCGTTACATCCACCCAGCGCACAAATACGTCATGATGCCTTATGAACTCGACTCTTGTGCAATCGCTTATGCGCTGAAACTGCCTCCGCTGGTCTTTGTGCGATCTGGCGAGTTGCGACAGGCGGAATGGACCGAGTTCAGCCTAGCTGAGGTTGTTTCCTTAAGTCGCACGTCCACTAGTTCGACATGTTGGCGTCAAGGAGCGCCAGAAGTGAGCGCACCAGTACTAGTCGCCGACGTCCGATCGTTGTCGTGACGATACGCCCAGCTCCTATCAACTCATAAAGCTTCGTACGTCCCAAGCCGGTCACTTCGCATGCATCGTCAATCGTGCAGGTGAGCCGCTGGGCGAATGGCATCGTGCTCGATTCTGCGGCTTTCGGAGCGAATAGACTGACTTGTGACTGTTGACCGCCAGTTTTCTCTCGTCGATTGTATCTCACGTAGCTCTCCAATTCGCACAAGGCTCGACAGGACAAGAGTTGATTGTGCAACGAGCAACGTCAATGCGAGCACCCGAGCGCGCTCGCGCACGACAGCGCACGACAGCGATGGTTTGAATATTTCCGGACACCAAGGGCGACGAGGAAATTTTCGCGAATGCGCCAGCCACAGTGAGGCATCGCGCCGAGAATGGTCTGCTGATGTCGGCGGCAAATTCCCCAAGCGTTCGCCGCTGTTCACCAGCGTCTTATTCAACCATTATTCAACGAACGAGGCCGATGGCTACCTAAGTACCTGAGTTTGCTGGCGCTCCCTAGGGGAATCGAACCCCTGTTTCAGCCTTGAGAGGGCCGCGTCCTAACCGCTAGACGAAGGGAGCAAGCGCGGGGAAGGGATAGCCTCGAAATGGCGGCACTGCAAGCGCGTCCAGCTCAAATGGTCAATGCAACCAAGTCGGCGGATGCCGTACACTGGACCGTCGATCAGCCCTCCGTACCGTAGAGATGCGTGATTTTCTCCCGGAGCCATCGGTTTGCGGGATCGTGCTCGGTGCTTGAATGCCAATAGAGAAACAGGTGAGCTGAGGGAACATCCAGCGGAAACGGTAAAATCTGGTTTCCGAGCTGACGCCCAACAGATTCGGCAAACCGCTCCGGCAGCGTGAACAGCATGTCAGAAGACGCCACAAGCCGGCTCGCGGTCCATTGGCCCTGACACCGAACACGAATGCGGCGTTTCCGGCCAATCTCCTGCAACGCCTGATCCTCATATCCCAACGCCGACTTTCGCGAACTCGCCAGAATGTGGTCGTGCGCGAGATAGGCCTCCAGTCCCCAAGGCTGGCGGAGAGCCGGATGATCCTTCCGCACGGTAACAACGAGCTTTCCGCCATACAGCCGCCGCAATGGAGTATCCGGCGCGGATGACACCAGAATATCGATCACCACATCGAACTCACCAGCGGCAAGTGCGCTCTGAATGTTTTCACGATCGTGATGGTGCGTGGAGACTTCGACGCCCGGAGCTTCGTCGCAGATCAGGGTCGCCAGCGCCGGAAAGATCGTGGACTCGATGGTGTGACGCAGCCCAATCCTGAAATGCCTGCGCGAGGTCCCGGGATCGAAATCATCCAGTTGCGAAAGCACGCCGGTCATCTCGCGAAGCCCGGCTCTCACCGGCCCGATCAGTTGCCGGGTCAACGACGTCGGCACCATCTTGTGGCCGTCGCGAACAAACAGGGGATCATTCAGCAGATGACGCAATCGCGCGAGCGCATGACTGACCGCAGGCTGGGTCAGATTGAGACTCTTGCTGGCCTGCGTGATGTTGCCCTCGGTAAAGATGGCTTCGAGTACGACAAAGAGATTGAGATCGATCTTGCCAAGGGAATTCATGTCAGGCGGGCCATGCGAGAACTCTGAAAATCCATCGCAAGCTATCCGGTAAACGCCGTCAGTTCCATGCACCATCTCTATAGTTCAACGCCCGATTTTTCATTGGTCCGGCCTGTGAGCCCTCACTAGGTTGCCCGGCCATTGAGGCTGATGCCACCGCGATAACCGCGCTGCAAAATACTCAGCCAAAAACTGCTCTGGGAGAACTCTTGATGCTTCGCAGCAAATTCGCATTTCCGGTAACCCTCACCCTGCTTGCGACGGTGATGTCCGGGACCGCCATCGCGCAAACGCCGCTTCCGAAGGTGGATTCGTCAGAGTTCGCAACGACCCCCCTCGTCCTGCCGAATGGCCTTCGCGGCGAACTCGTCAAATTCGAGAGCGCCAACCCGGTCGACTACGGCCCGCTCATGAAGGGTGAGATGGGCAAGGCGGTGACGCTCACGGCGCAGCTCTTCCTGCCGGCGAATGCCAAGAGCCCTGTGCCAACAGTGATCGAAACACCGGGCAGTGGCAATCTCGGGCCACATCATATCGCGCACGCCGACACACTCACTTCGGCAGGACTTGGCGTGTTGATCGTCGATCCATTCTTCGGACGCGGCATCAAAGACACGATTGCGGATCAGGGTCAGTTGACCTTTGCCGCGAGCGCCTACGATGTTCTGGCCGCTGCCAAATATCTGCGCACGCGCAAGGAGATTGATCCGGAACGCCTCGGAGCCACAGGCGGCAGCCGCGGCGGAACAGCGGTCATGATGGCGATCGCTGCGCCGGTTTCGGACGCAGTTCTCGGCAAGGGGAAAGGCCTGCGCGCCGTCGTCGCGGGTTACCCTTGGTGCGGCGTGCAATTCCGTTCCTCACGCCTCGCGGATGGCGCGAGCCTGCTGATCATGTCGGGCGACCGCGACAACTGGGTGTCTCCGCAGCAATGTCAGGATGCGGCGCATGCCATGGACGTCGCCAAGCAGGATGTGGTCATGGAGCTGTTTCCCGGCGCGCTGCATGCGTTCGATCGCGCGGGCGTGCCGCGCACGGAAATTCCCGCGGCTGTGACATCCACCATCTATCCGACGATCTACATGGACGATCAGGGCACGTTTTATAATATGCGCACCGGCAAGGCTGATCCCACGGTTACCGCTCAGGCGCTCACCACTTATTCCGTCAAGGGCGGCTTCCTGCACAAGGGCGTCACGATCGGCAGCGAAGGCGATCAGGCCGCCGAATACGCGAAGGGAATGACCGACTTCCTGAAGGCCAAGCTGACGCAGCCCTGATTTGCTCATTGGCGGATGGCCACGGCCGTCCGCCACTTTCGCCGCCTTTAGGGCTCATTGGCAAATTTGAGACGTCCGACAGCTTTCAGGGTCTTAACGTCATAAGTGCGGATTTCAGTGGCGCCGCCGATATCGACGGTCACCGCGAGCCGGTCGCCGACAGCCGCGGTGGAGACGATCCGCGCGCCCTTCGGCAGCGTGGCGGTCACATCGGTCACCTGAACGCTTCCATCGGCGCGGAAAAGGCGGTAGCCGATGGCGATCAGCAAGGCTCCCACGCCAATCGCCGTGGTCAGGCCTGCAATCAACATCATCCGGCGCACCCGCGCGATCAGCGCTGCTTGCTCAGGCGTCGGTTCGGGCGCAACAGTTTCAGACATGCAAGACTCTTCCGATCAGGACGAAAACGAACGCGACGAAACTTCGGGGCTACTCACCGTCACGGTCGAGGGCGATGAAGGATCGCAGCGGCTGGACCGCGTGCTGGCCGTGCGCAGTCCCGGCCTGTCGCGTTCGCGCCTGAAGGCGTTGATCCTCGCGGGCCAGGTGAGCATTGGCGCCGCCCCGGTTCGCGACCCCGCTTATCATGTCAAAGCGGGCGATACGATCACAATCGACGTGCCGCCCGCCGCCCCCGCCGAGCCCGAAGGCGAGGATATCCCGCTCGATATCGTGTTCGAGGACGACGACATCATCGTCATCGACAAGCCGAAGAACCTTGTGGTGCATCCCGCCGCGGGGCACGAGACCGGCACGCTGGTCAACGCGCTGATTGCCCATTGCGGCGCAAGCCTTTCCGGCATCGGCGGCGTCCGCCGTCCCGGTATCGTCCACCGGCTCGACAAGGACACCACCGGCCTGATCGTGGTCGCCAAGAACGACCGCGCGCATCAATCGCTGTCGGCGCAGTTCGCGGACCATGGCCGCACCGGCGAAATGCGGCGCGGCTACATGGCGTTCGCCTGGGGATCGCCGGCCTGGACTCGCGGCACCATCGACCAGCCGATCGACCGCCACCCCTACTCGCGGGACAAGATGGCGGTACGCCAGGGCGGCCGCGACGCGGTTACCCACTGGGAGACCCTCGAGAGCTTCACCGGCCGGGACGGAAAGCCGGTGGCCTCCCTGCTCGCCTGCCAGCTCGAGACCGGCCGCACCCACCAGATCCGCGTCCACCTCGCCCATCTCGGCCATCCACTGCTCGGCGACGACGTCTATGGCTCCGGTTTCAAGACCAAAGCCCGCCAGCTCGGCCCGCAAAGTCAGGCGGCGCTCACGGCCCTTGGCAGGCAGGCCCTCCATGCTTATTTGCTGGTGCTGGAGCACCCGGTGACCGGAGAAATTCTTCACTGGGAATCGCCGCTGCCGGAGGATTTAGTCCTCCTGGAGGCAGCCCTCCGTAGCACAGACTAAAGGTGGTGCGCTAAAAAGCCGCATGGTTACAGACATTTAACCCGGGTCACGGGTTCGTGACCCCGTTTTGTTCTTCCCTCCCCCTCGGGTTTTGGAGTATGTTGCACCTGCGCTGGGATCGTCCCGGCGCGGAACATTGCAGTGCTTCTGGCTTTGACACAGCAGATGGCCTGCCTCGCCCGCCGCTATCGGGGGCGTGAACTCTGGAGGGCGCACCATGGCCCGTGCCGCTACATTGCCGGTTCTCAACGGAGAATCCGGTCTTGCTCACTACCTGACGGAAATCCGCAAGTTCCCGATGCTGGAACCGCAGGAAGAATACATGCTCGCCAAGCGTTGGCGGGAGCATGACGACCGCGACGCCGCGCATAGACTCGTCACCAGCCATCTGCGGCTCGTGGCCAAAATTGCCATGGGCTATCGCGGTTATGGCCTGCCGATTTCCGAGGTTGTCTCCGAAGGCAACGTCGGCCTGATGCAGGCTGTCAAACGCTTCGAGCCCGAGAAGGGCTTCCGCCTGGCCACCTATGCGATGTGGTGGATCAAGGCGTCGATCCAGGAATACATCCTGCGTTCGTGGTCGCTCGTGAAAATGGGCACCACCGCGAACCAGAAGAAGCTGTTCTTCAATCTCCGCAAGGCGAAGAGCAAGATCTCCGCGCTTGAAGAGGGCGATATGCGCCCCGAACAGGTGAAGCAGATCGCGACGCGCCTCGGCGTGACGGAACAGGACGTGATCGACATGAACCGCCGCCTCGGTGGCGACGCGTCGCTCAACGCTCCGATCCGTGACGACGGCGAACCCGGCGAATGGCAGGACTGGCTGGTCGATACCTCGCCCAACCAGGAAGCCATTATGGCGGAGAGCGAGGAGTTCGATCATCGCCGCAGCGCCTTGAACGGCGCGATGGGCGTGCTCAACGACCGCGAGCGCCGCATCTTCGAGGCGCGGCGTCTGGCTGAAGAACCGATGACGCTGGAAGACCTCGCCGCCGAATTCGGCGTGTCGCGCGAACGCGTGCGGCAGATCGAGGTCCGCGCCTTCGAGAAGGTGCAGGCAGCGGTGAAGACCGCTGTCGCCAAGCAGGAGCACGCTGCGCTGGAAGCGGCGTACTGATCTCTTCTGCATAACGAGTTGCAAAAGCCGGCCTTCGGGCCGGCTTTTTTGTTGAGACCCTCTCCCCGCATGCGGGGAGAGGGTGGCGAGCATCGTCAGATGCGAGACGGGTGAGGGGCTGTAAACTTCACAATGACCAACGCCCCTCACCCGCCCTCGTTTCACTCGGGCACCCTCTCCCCGTAAACGGGGCGAGGGAAACGTGGCATCCCGCACCTCCCCCGGAATAATTCTTGCAAAGCCGGTGTTGGCAGCACGATGCTGCGGAACACGGGGCAAGGACCAATCATGACACAAGGATGGAACATGCAGGCGCACCTTCGGCGGCTGACGATTTTGACGTGCCTGCTCGTCTCCGTCTCCGCCAGCGCGCAGACCTGGCCCTCGAAACTGATCAAGGCCTACATCCCGTTCGGCGCGGGCAGCGCGACCGACGTGGTGCCGCGCATGTTTTTTGAGCGGCTGTCGACCGAACTGGGGCAGTCGATCGTGGTAGAAAACCGCGCCGGCGCCGGCGGCACGATCGGGACCGCCGCCGTGGTCCGCTCCGATCCGGACGGATACTCGATCCTCGCCCATTCCTCGGCGATCACCATCGCGCCGGCGATCTTCACCGAACTGACTTACGATGCCACCAAGGATCTGTCGTCGGCGCTGATGATCGGCTACAGCGCGAACGTGATGATCACCTCGCCGAACAAGCCGTGGAAGACGGCGCAGGAGTTCATCGAGGCCGCGAAGAAGAAAGACGCCTCCATCACCTTCGGCTCGGTCGGGATCGGCAGCGCGGTTCACATCAGCGCCGAAAAATTCCGTCTCGCCGCCGGCATCGATGCGACCCACGTTCCCTATCGCGGCGGCTCGGAAGTGATCACCGACATTCTCGGCGGCCGCATCGATTTCTATTTCTGTCCGCTGGCCACCGCGCTGCCGCTGATCCAGAGCGGACAGGTGCGTGCGCTGCTGGTCTCGACGCCGAAGCGCGCGTCTGATCTGCCCGACGTGCCGTCTCCGCCCGAGATCGGCCTGAAGGACGCCGACAGCGCGATCTGGTTCGGCGTGTTCGTGCCGTCGAAGACGCCGAAGGATGTGGTCGAGAAGCTCTACGCCACCGGCACCAAAGTGCTGGCGAACCCCGACATGCAGCGCGACCTGAAAAAACTCGGCGTCGAGCCATGGCCGATGAAGCCCGACGAGATGGACAAGCTCGTCGCCAATCAGACGATCGCCAGCGCCGCGCTGGTCAAAGCGGCCGGGATCAAATGATTTGGTCGCGTGAGCATTACGCACGTGATGCTCACGCCGGCTTTTGCGCGCGGCGCTCGCGCCGCCGCCGCACAATTTCCTGAAGAATATCCTCGATCGCGCAGGCCTGTTCGAATGAGGATAATGGAATCCGCGGCATGGTGGCGATGCAATCGCGCGAGATACTTGCGCAGCGCCGCGCACGGCGGCACGCGCCAAGCCGGCAGGTGCGATAGCCGCGCACATAATCCGACATCTCGCGCTGCATGATGCTGACGCAGAGATCGAAGTCGCGTTCGACCTGCTCGGCTTTCATCTCGGCGATTGAACGCGCGCGGCGCGGATCGTCGGGATCGAACATCGTGATCATGCAAACATCTCCGCGATAACGGATTGGACATGCGGCTGCGGCCCCCGCGCAAACGTGGGCGGCCTCACCGAAACTGGCCCCCATTGAGGGGGCGGAACGCCGAAAGGCGCACGGGGTGGAGGGACGCGCAGCGGAAAATCCGCAACGCGCATCGCCTTTCGGCGCTCCGCCGCGGCGATTTGTGTCCTCGGGATCGTGCTTCCGGGACAGGACGAGCGCGACACGCGCCCCGATCCGGCAGGCTTTCGCCCGCCTTCATCCTGTCCGCGTCCAGCCCGTTGCGGGCAGAGCCACGTAGTTGGCCCGGACGATGACCCGGGGCCTCCCGGACGCGAGGGAGAACGTCTCTCCCGCGCGCGCAGGCGCCGCATCCCGCCCCGCGCTCTCAAGCGTCCCTGGCAACGCCCCTCAAGTGAGGCGGGATGGCGTGAGGATGCGTTAGCGCCGGAAGATTGTCAAGGAATATTTTCCTAGAATACAGCTCGCCAATCCCGGCTTGCATCGTTCAATACTTTCGGATTTCAGCTGCCAAATGAAAAAACCTCGCCTGAAAGGCGAGGTTTTATTTGGGGGCCGGTTATCAACTCCGCGCGCAGGGAGCATAAACACGGCCCCATCAGGTCCCCGAAGGGATGCTCAATAAAGTATACCAATTTGGTATTAATTCAAGTCGCGGAAACCGAAGGAACCGCACCTAGAGCGTGCCGCAACCCCTCATCTATGCGAGCCATATCAACTGAAGACAAAAGCTCGGTGGAATACCCTCGTACACGAGAAATAAAATGGCGATCCAACCGATCGTGCGAGACACTCATCACAGCGCTGCAAATCGCCCACGTCTGAACTGTCAAACAAAAATACCGGTTTGCAGGAAAAGGGACATCGGAAGGTGTCAGCCATTCTCCGGGATCGGTAGCTGAAAAGGGTACGACAACACATCTGCCGGGCTGGCGGCCGTGACGGCCGTTGTAAGAGCGCGGGGAAACTACAACAACCCGCCGCGTCTTTTCCATTTCAGGCGGAACACGAGCCATATCGTAATCACACAACAAGATGCGGCCGCGCTCCGGTACGAAGTTTATCGCCATATATCCCCAAGCGGGGCCAGTATCGATTGTAGTCAACGATTGGTGCAAGCAGCATTTGCAGTCAAGGCATCCCCCGATTCCTGCTCCATCTCCACCCGACTGGCCTTCGGCCAGCCCCCCTCCCCCTCAAGGGGAGGGATAAGGTGCGGCAACGCGCGGCTCTTCCTTCATCCCTCCCCCTTGTGGGGAGGGTCGGCGCGCAGCGCCGGGGTGGGGGTAAAGCGCGGCGCAACCATTCGTCATTGCGAGGAGTGCAGCGACGAAGCAATCCATTTTCTTCCTAAGACTGGATTGCTTCGCTTCGCTCGCAATGACGACCGTGCTTTCACCTCTCCCCGTTTACGGGGAGAGGTCGGATTGCCATAAGCGCGTTTACGCGCGTCTGCGACGCGCTATGGCAATCCGGGTGAGGGGCGGCTTCACAAAAGCGGCACAGCATCGCATCTATCGCGGCTTTGCCCCTCACCCCAACCCTCTCCCCGCAAGCGCGGGGAGAGGGGAGCCGTTCCGCACAAGCAGAGACTAACGATTCGATCTCACGCCTACTCCACCCGTGCGCCGGCGAACTTGACCACCTTCTCCCACTTGTCGGTTTCTGAGACGATGATCTTGCCGAAATCCTCCGGCGTGCCGACAAGCGCGACGCCGCCCATGTCCGCGATCTTCTTCTTCATCTCGGGCTCGGCCAGGATCGCATTGATCTCCTTGTTGAGCTTGTCGATGATCGGCTTCGGCGTCTTGGCGGGCGCGCCCATGCCAAACCACGCACTGGCCTCATAGCCCTTCACCGTGTCGCCGACGGTCGGAACGTCGGCCAGTTCCGGCGAGCGCTTCTCCGTCGTCACCGCCACCGCGCGCAGCGTTCCCGCCCTGATGTGCGAAATCGCCGAGGGCATGTTGTCGAACATCACCTGCACGCGTCCACTCAGCAAATCGGTGATCGCGGGCGCGGAGCCGCGATACGGAACGTGCTGCATCTCGACGCCGGTCATCGCCTTGAACAGTTCGCCGGACAGATGGATCGAGGTGCCGTTGCCGGATGACGCCATGTTGATCTTGCCGGGATTGGCCTTCGCATAGGCGATGAATTCCGCCACGGTCTTCGCCGGGAAATCGTTCGGCACGATCATCACGTTGGGCACCCGCGCGAGACCGGCCACCGGCGCGATATCGCGGATGAAGTTGAAGTTCAGCTTCGCATAGAGCGAGGCGTTGATGCCGTTGGCGGGATTGACGAGGAGAACCGTGTAGCCATCAGGGTCGGCATTCACCACCGCTTCGGTGCCGACATTGTTGCCTGCCCCCGGCTTGTTCTCGATGATGAACTGCTGACCCAGCCGCTCCGACAGCCGCTGGCCGATCAGGCGCGCGAGAATGTCGGTCGCGCCGCCGGGCGGATAGCCCACCACCCAGCGCACCGGACGCGACGGATAATCCTGCGCGCAAGCGCCACCTGTTGAGACGAATGCAGCAAAGCTCATCGCGATCAGACCGATCGCGGCGCGTCGTGAAGCCATTTTTTGTTACCCCTGTTTCTCCCCGGCTGCCGCGACTTGGCGCGCGGTCAGCATGTGTTGATGGACAACACGCGAGCGTAACAAACAAAAACGCGAGCGAACAAGGCGCACGATGCGCGCGGCGCGCTTATGGCAGCGCACAAGAGGTGAGCGTGCGTACCGGGTTACAGATAGTCGCGGAAGTAATCCGCCAGGCTGTCATCGTCGTTGGTCATGCCGAAGTCGATCGGCTGCTCCAGCAGCAGCGCGCCGGCCTGCGTCTTGTAATCAGGCGACACCGCGTCGACACCGGGAAGCGGCTGACGCAGGATCTCCAGATAGGATTTGTAGTTGTCGAGGGTGCCACTGAAGATGCAGTTGCACACGCCCGGATCGGCATAGACATACCGCGGCGTGCCGCCGGCCTTGTGAACCACGAAGCGGTGCGGCGGCAGCACCTTGAGCGCGCGCTGGCCCGCGGCATCGTTGGCGAGTTGGATGCGGAAACCGGCCGAGCGCAGGTAGAACGCGTTCTTCTCCAGGAACGGCTTGCTCGGCACGACGTATTCCGCCGCGAGCGGCAATGCCAGCAACGCCATCGCCATCGCCGCAAGCGAGACGCGTGAGCGTCACGCGGTAGAGGACATCGTTATCGGGAACATCGCTTTATCCTCGCAGAAAACAAACAAAGTCATATGAGATTCATATACGCGATCAGTTCGTCCTGCCTTCGGGCTTCGGCACGCCCATCGCGAGCGCATTGTTCAGCGTGTCGCGCAGGTTCACCGCCGCTGCCGCCGTCATGCGCAGATGCGCCACAGCCTTCACCCGGCTCGCCACCTTGCCATGCGGCGCGGAGTCGATCAGGCCGGTCGCGAGCATCAGATTGATCAGGCCGCCATTGTTCCCGAACGTCGGGCAAACTTCGAAGAAGATGATCGGCGCTTCGAGCGTGCCTTCGATCGGCACGAAATGCGGATCGGCGGGTGTTGCGGGCGTATCGGCCATCACGTCTCCTTGTGTGTTCCGTGAATTGCGGCGCGGGAACTAAAGCCGCATCGCCATTCGCGTTCACGATTTCGTCGCAGATGTGAAAGCATGCATCGCACCGCGCGAATTGTCGAATCGCAGGCACAAGATGTGGTGCGATTCCCGTGGCAATTCGTCAAAGTGCGCTGCGGAATCTTCATCACCTTGAAGGAAATGTGACTGGAGCATTTCCAATTTCACATCGGTGTATGCGGCTTGCACTTCGCCGTTCTGACTCACATCTGCCCCATTGCGGGAGCATGGTCCGCCCGCTCACCGCAAGCGCGATCGCAGAGACATCATCCGATGCAATCGCGCTTTGAAATGTCCGAAGAGGAGAAGTGCATGGTCGGTCGTCCGCAGGGAAACCTCAATGAAAAATTCGATCCGGATTACGTCGCCACGCTGAGAAAGATTCTCGACATCGCCGTCGAGCAGATCGCGCAGGAGAACCGCACGCCTGCGACCAAGGCCAAGATGGCGCAGACGATCGTGCGCCGCGCCGCCGACGGCATCACCGATGCCAACGACCTCGTGTCGAGCGCTGTGCGCGTCGGGGAGACCCGCGCAGCGTGACGATATTGCTCGCTGAATGCCAACAAGCACAATGTCATCACCGGGCTTGACCCGGTGATCTCGACTGACAAGGCACAATCTTTAACTCGGTGCTCATTTGACCGAGATGGCCGGAACAAGTCCGGCCATGACAAACAGAAATCTCTGCTCGCCGCTACGAGCCCGATGCTGCCGCGCTCCTGGGCGCGGCGTGAGGCGTTTCCTTGTCGAGCCGTTTCTCAACATCAAGTCTTGGCGCGTTGGTCGCAAACTGCTCGTCCTGCGGCATCGACGGCAGATTACCGCTCGTCTTCGCCTGATCGATCACCTGCGCCAGCAGCCTGAGGCCGAGCGGCGCCAGCGCCCGCTCCCACAATTCCCGCGCGGTCTCGTTCTTCTTCACGAACACCCAGTCCTGCGCGGCGATCGCGCCCGCATCAAGCCGGTCCGACAGGTGATAGATCGTGCCGCCCGCGATCGCGTCGCGTTCCTTGATGGTCCATTCCACCGCCGCGATGCCGCGATGGCGCGGCAGCAGCGACGGATGGTAGCCGATGCCGCCATGCTTGGCCGCCTTCAGCGCGTCGTGGCTGACCAGCGCGTGACTGTGCGCGGTGACGATCAGATCGGTGCCCGGCGCGATCTCCGAGGCCACGATGAGCTTCGGCTTCGCCTGCACCACGACCTCGATGCCGGCGGCGCGGGCCGCCGCGGCGAGACGGTCATCGCCGTCCGCGACCACGACGCGGATCACCTCGATGCCATGACCGCGCATCATGTTGAGCGTCTCGACGCCGAAATGACGCGAGCCAGCGAGTGTGATCTTCATAGTGTCACTGCCCCCAGGCCGTGAATGCTTCGTTGAATGCGCGCTCGCCCGGCGCGCCCTTCTCGATGGCGATGATCGAACGGCGCTGGTTGGCGTAGACCAGCGGAATGTCGAACCACGAGCGCTCCTTCAGAAGCTGAAGATTGCGCGCCTTGTCGGCCTCGACATTCGACAGCCCGACCAGGAAGAAACCATCGGTGACTTTCACCGCGAGGCCCGCCAGCGGGGTGCCGCGCGCCTGCTCGTTGGATTTCATCAGCACACCGGGCACGTTGGCGATGGTGGTGCCGAGATCCGGCGGCAGCACGAAGGTCAGCTCCGCGGTGTGGCTCGCAGGCAGCGACGCGTCGGTGTTGCGGCGGATCGAGAGCGACATCTTGATCTTGCGCTCGGGAATATCGATGTCGGCGCGCACGCCGATGTCCGGCGGCTGACCGGCGGGCACCTTGACCGCTTCGGTGCGCCAGATCACCGAGCCGACATACTGCTTGCCCTGCGGCGCCGAGGGGTCCTCGTCATAGAGCACCACGCGCTGCGCCACCGGCGCAATCTGCGACGAGCCGGGCTGGCCCACCCGATCGGTGATCTTCGGCCGCGTGCCGGACGCATCCTTCGGCGCGGTGTCGGCCTGCTGCGCTGGCTTGGTGAGCGACTTGAACAGCGAATAGGCCTTCGGCCCGCCCCAGACCGCGCCGCCGATGGCGATGATCGCAACGCAGACCGCGATGGCGGTCTTCAGCGGAAAACTGCGCTTCTCCGTTTCAGGTTCGTCGCGCGAGATGCGCGCGCGCGGCCGGTCGTTCGGCTGATAGCGCCCCGCTTCTTCAACCGATTCATCGTAGCTGTAGGGCGCCGGGCCGCCGCGCTGATCGGGAAAGTCCTGCGCCTGGCTGCGCCGCGCCGAACGCGTCGCGCTGCCGAGATCGTTGGCATCCGCGACCACATCGCGCATGCCCGAACCCTGCGGTGGCCGGCGTCCCGCGCGCGCACCTTCCGTGAATTCATCCAGCATGCGGGTGTCGTCGCTGCGCTGATCGCGCGCGCGGACATCGCGCATCGACGACGGCAGGCCCTGCTGGGTCGGCGGTTGCGGGCGGGTCAGCGGCGGCGGCTGATCGCCACGCAGGTTGCGCGGCGGGCGTTGGTCCGGCGCGCCATTGGCCTCGGGCCGCGGAGCAGGCCGGCCAGGAGCCGGCGGCGGTGCGCTTCCGGTGCGTGCGCTCCGGGCACTTTCACGCAGGGCGTCACCCGGGCGCGGCCCGTCCCGCCTGCCGGGCAGCGGCGCGCGCGGCTGAGCCGAGGGCGGTGGCGAAACGGCAGATGATGGTGTCGGTGGCGGCGGTGGCGCGGCGGGACGCTCGGGCGGAGCCTCGGCGGACGATGCCTGATGCGCAGCGGCGCGGCGGACGGCATCGGCCTCGACCCTGCGCACCGCATCCTCGAGCGCCAGGCGCTCGCGTGTGATTTCGGCTTCGCTCAAGGCCGGCTGCACGCCGCGCAACTGGGAAATCAGCGCCGTTCGCGCGCGCTCATAGAGCGCACGCCGTTGCTCGCCGGGGGCACTGGGGTCCAGTCCGGCGATGGCGCGGGCTATGAGCGGATAGTAATCAGCCATTCTGGTCCAGTTTGCAGGATTCTCAGCGAACCCTGTACTTAAAAAACGTCAATCAACAGAACACAGTCCACTCATGATGGGCCATGTTTTGTTTATTCTCTGTTCAAGCATGGCCTGATCCGAAAACCGGCACCCCCTTTTCGGGGCCATGCTTATGCCTCGAATGGGTTTTGCACGAGGATAGTATCCTCGCGTTCCGGGCTGGTGGAAAGCAGCGCAATCGGGCAGCCGACCAGTTCCTCGACCCGGCGAACATATTTGATGGCCTGCGCGGGCAGATCCGCCCACGACCGGGCGTTGGCCGTCGGCTCTTTCCAGCCTTCGATGGTCTCATAGATCGGCTCGACGCGCGCCTGCGCGCCCTCGCCCGCCGGGAGATGATCGATCTCCTTGCCGTCGAGCTTGTAGCCGACACAAACCTGGATCTCGTCAAAGCCGTCGAGGATGTCGAGCTTGGTCAGCGCGAGGCCATGGATACCGCTGGTCCGCGCGGTCTGCCGCACCAGCACCGCATCGAACCAGCCGCAGCGGCGCTTGCGCCCGGTGTTGACGCCGAACTCCTTGCCGCGCTGGCCGATCAGTTCGCCGATCTCGTTGGTCAGCTCGGTGGGGAACGGTCCCTGTCCAACGCGTGTGGTGTAGGCCTTGCAGATGCCAAGCACATAGCCGACCGAACTCGGGCCCATGCCGGTGCCGGTCGCGGCCTGCGCCGCCACCGTGTTGGATGAGGTGACATAGGGATAGGTGCCGTGATCGACATCGAGCAGCGCGCCCTGCGCGCCCTCGAACAGGATGCGCTTGCCTTCGCGGCGCTTGTGATCAAGCAGATTCCACACCGAGTCCGCGAACGGCAGCACCTTCGGCGCGATCGCCGTCAGTTCTTTCAGGATGTCCGCGCCGTCGATCTCCGGCAGATTGAGGCCGCGGCGCAGCGCGTTGTGATGCGCCAGCAGGCGATCGATCTTGTGCGGCAGCGTCTGCGGATCGGCGAGATCCATCAGCCGGATCGCGCGGCGGCCGACCTTGTCTTCATACGCCGGGCCGATACCGCGCTGGGTGGTGCCGATGGCGTTGGCCTTGCTGGCGTTCTCGCGCACGGCATCGAGTTCACGATGCAGCGGCAGAATCAGCGTGACGTTTTCGGCGACGCGCAGATTGTCGGGCGAGATCTTCACGCCCTGGCCTTGCAGCTTGTCGAGTTCGGTCAGGAACGCCTGCGCATCGAACACAACGCCGTTGCCGATCACCGACAGCTTCGACGGCCGCAGCACGCCCGAAGGCAGCAGCGCGAGCTTGTAGGTGTTTCCATTGATGACGAGCGTATGGCCGGCGTTATGGCCGCCCTGAAAGCGAACGACGATGTCAGCTTGCTCCGACAACCAGTCGACGATCTTGCCCTTCCCTTCGTCGCCCCACTGGGCGCCGACGACGACAACATTGGCCATTTCCAGACAATCTCCCGCAACCCGCAAATCCGCCGGAATTCCAGCGCCTTGCAGCCAGGGTAGCGCTTGCGAGGCATGTCACCGGATAACGGATGCGCGCATGGGAAGCAAGCGCCAACGGGTGTTGACGCCTATGCTGAATGGGGTGCAAATCATTGATATCCCCAAATAATTCCGGCCAGCCTCGGCCTTCCTTGCAAAGCCTATAATCCGCCATCGACATGAACGATCCCGCCCCGCGATCCGCGACATCATGGCTCATGAACAGGCCATACCTGCTGCTGTCGCTGTCATCCCTGTTCTGGGCAGGCAACATCGTGCTGGGACGTTTCATCGCAGCGGATTTTCCGCCCATGGCGCTCTCCTTCATGCGCTGGGGCTTCGCCTGTCTGATCGTCCTGCCGTTCGCGTGGCCTCATCTGAAGGCCGAGTGGCCGGTGATCCGCAAGCACCTGCCGATTCTCACACTACTGACCCTCACCGGCCTCGCCGGCTACAACGCCATCGCCTATCTCGGGCTGCGATACACCGAGGCGCTGAATGCGCTGCTGATCCAGTCGTCGGGGCCGTTGATCGTTGCGCTCTGGTCGTTCGTCTTGCTCGGCATTCGCCTCACATGGCCGCAAACCATCGGGATCGGCATTTCACTGGTTGGCGTTCTGACGATTCTGTCGCGCGGCGATCCAGTCGCCCTCACCTCGATTCATCTGAACAAGGGCGATCTGATCTTCACCACCGCGCTGATCATCTTCGGGCTCTATTCCGTGCTGGCGGTGAAACGCCCGGCGATACACCCGCTCGCTTTCATGGGCTTCACATCCGGTTACGCAACGGTGCTGCTCATTCCCGCTGTGATCGCAGAAGCTGCAACCGGCAAGACGCCATCGCTCTCCGTGAACAACGCACTCACGCTGGCTTATGTCGCGATATTTCCATCGATCCTCGCCTATCTGTTCTTCAACCGCGGCGTCGAGCTGATCGGCGCCAACCGCGCCGCACCGTTTTTCCATCTGATCCCGGTGTTCGGATCAGTGCTCGCGATTGCCTTCCTCGGCGAGCGGCCGCAGCTATTCCATTTTGCGGGCTATGCGCTGGTGCTGACCGGCGTTGTGATCGCCGCGCGGCGCGCATCATCGGCGGTTGCTGAAGCCTGATCACAACACGATCTGCTTGCTCTTTCCATGAAACGGGAGAGGTAAAAACACCGCGCCGATACCCGCTTGGCGCAACGGAGCAATCCGGGATTGGCGGTTGCGAAAGGTGCGAAACATCGGCACAACTTGACCTATCCTCTTTCCCAAAGACCCATGACCGTCGCTGATCCGCCCTTGCGCCAGTCCTCGCTTGCCTCACGGCTGGCGAACCAGCCCTACCTGCTGCTCAGTCTGATGGCGCTGTTCTGGGCCGCCAATATCGTGCTCGGGCGCTACGTCGCCGGGCACGTTCCGCCGTTCACGCTGACATTCCTGCGCTGGGCCGGAACGTTCCTCGTTGTCGCTCCCTTCGCGTGGCCCTATCTGCAACGCGACTGGCCGACCATGCGCCGGCACATGCCGCTGCTGCTGGTTCTGGCGCTGACAGGCTTCGCCCTCAACAACGCCTTGTCCTATTGGGGACTGCAACACACCCAGGCGCTGAACGCGCTGCTGATCCAGTCGTCGGGACCGCTGTTCGTGGCGCTATGGGCGCTGGTGCTGTTTGGCGTGCGGCTGTCATGGATGCAGGCTGCCGGCATTCTCGTCTCGCTGCTTGGCGTGCTCGTCATCGTCCTGCGCGGCGATCTCGCTGCGCTGGCGGCGATTCAGATCAACGCCGGTGACATGAGTTTCGCCGGGGCGCTGTTCGTGTTCGGCCTGTACTCCGCCCTCATGACGCGGCGTCCGAAGATCAATCCGCTCTCGCTGATTGCTTTCACCACGGGAGCCGGAGCACTGATGCTGTTGCCGCTGGTGGGATGGGAAGTCTCGATCGGTGACAGGCTGATACTCGACACACTGACGGTCGCCACCGTCGTCTTCGTCGTGATCTTTCCCTCGACGCTGGCCTACATCTTCTTCAACCGCGGGATCGAACTGATCGGGCCCAACCGCGCCGCGCCATTCTTCCACCTGGTGCCGGTATTCGGTTCGGTGATGGCCATCGTGCTGCTCGGAGAGAAGCCGGAGCTGTTCCATCTGGTCGGCTACGTGCTGGTGCTGGCGGGCGTTATCACCGCATCGCGGCGCGGATCGGCCGGGAAACGTCCCGCTTCCTGACTGGCAATTCGCCAGGACTTCGCGCAATCTCTGCCCCAAGCGAACGGCGCAGGTCTTCGATGACTTGACGACCGGCGCAGAAAAAATCGACAGGGCGGAGATACCATCAATGAACTTTCTGAAATCAACGATATCGCCAATGACCTTGGCGCTTGCCGTCGCGGCCGGCGTTCTGGCTGCCGGACCATCGGCCGCGCAGGCTCCCTGGCCCGCGCCAGGCAGGAATATCACGCTGGTGCTCCCGTTTGCGGCAGGCAGCGGCACCGACACCACGACGCGTCTGATCTCGAGGGAGCTCGCCGTCGCACTCGGTACCAATATCGTGGTCGACAACAAGCCCGGCGCCAACGGCTCGATCGCCGCGAGCTATGTCGCGCGCTCCGAGCCGGATGGCTACACGATTTTCGTCACGACCAACACGTCGCACTCGGCCAATCCGTATCTCCTGAAGAACATGACGTACGATCCGATCAAGGATTTCACGCCGATCGCGCGCTCCGGCGACCTGCCGTTCATGCTGGTGATCAATCCGGAGATCCCGGCCAATTCGGTCGCCGAACTTATCGCGCTCGCAAAAAAGGAGCCCGGCAAATACTCTTACGCCAGCGGCAGTTCGTCGGCGATCGTGTCCGGCGCGACATTCGCAACGCTGGCGGGCATCGATCTGCTTCACGTTCCCTACAAGAGTTCGCCGCCCGCGCTGACCGACGTGATCGCCGGACGGGTGTCCATGATGTTCGTCGATGTTCCGACCGGCCTGCCCCATGTCAACGGCAAGGCGCTGAAAGCGCTGGCGGTGACGACGATCAAGCGCTCCGCGCTGTTACCAGACCTTCCCACCATGGACGAAGCCGGCGTGAAGGGCTTCGACATCACGTCGTGGCAGGGCTATCTCGGCCCGGCGAACCTGCCGCAGCCGATCGTGACCCGGCTGAATGCGGAAATCCGCAAGGTGGTCGAACGGCCCGATATCAAGAAGGAGCTTGCCGACCGCGGCATGGAAGCGTTCTCCGGCACGCCCGAGAGTTTCGACAAGTTCCTGAAAGAACAACTCGTGGTGTGGGAAAAGCTGATCCGGGAAGCCAAGATCGAGAAGCAGTAGCGCTGCGATAGCAAAAATGCGTCATACGCGGGCTTGACCCGCGTATCCATCCTTAGAGATGGATGGCCGGGTCAAGCCCGGCCATGACAGTATTTGTATGTAGCGACGTCCGCGGCAAACCGAACGTCACGCCGCCCGCACCTTGCCGAGGAATTCGTCCACCGCCGCACGCAGCATGCCCGACTGCTGGTCGAGGTCGCGGGCGCTGGTGAGAACGACCGACGCAGCATTGCCGGTGGCCGAGGCCGCCGCGCTGACGCCGCCGATGTGATCGCTGATCTCGGCCGAACCTGCCGCCACCGACTGGATGTTGCGCGCGATCTCCCGCGTGGCAGCGCCCTGCTCTTCAACGGCGCTGGAGATGTTCAGCGTGATCTCGCTCATGCGCGTGATCGTCTCGGTGATGCCGCCGATCGATGTTACCGCATCGCTGGTGGTCGCCTGCATCGCCGCCACCTGAGCCGAAATCTCTTCCGTGGCCTTGGCGGTCTGGGTCGCCAGCGCCTTCACTTCCGATGCGACGACGGCGAAGCCGCGTCCTGCCTCACCCGCGCGCGCCGCCTCGATGGTCGCGTTGAGCGCGAGCAGGTTGGTCTGCGCCGCGATAGAGTGAATGAGCTGCACCACCTCGCCGATCTTCTCAGCGCCATCGGAGAGAACCTGCACCGTCGCGTTGGTGCGCTCGGCATCGGCCACGGCCTTGCTGGCGATCTCGTTGGACTGGTTGACCTGGCGCGAAATCTCCGCGACCGAGCTGGACAGTTCCTCGGCGGCCGCCGCCACGGTGCCGACATCGTTCGACGCCCTCTCCGAAGCCGATCCCACGGTCGCCGCACGGGCGCTCGCATCCGTCGCCGAATGGGTCATCGATTGCGCCGTGGTCTGCATGCCAGCCGCGGACGATGCCACCGAACGCACGATGCCGTTGACGCTGCTCTCGAACTCCAGCGCGATCGCATGCATTGCGGCCTGGCGCTCTTCCGCCGCACGCTTGCGCGTCTCGGTTTCGGCGCTTTCAAGGTCGCGCATGCGGACGGCATTGTCCTTGAAGACCTGAACCGTCGCCGCCATCTTGCCGATCTCGTCGCGCCGGCCGATGCCCGGAATCTCCTCCTTGAGCTGCCCGTCAGCCAGCGTCTTCATGCGCATACCGAGCAGGCCGAGCGGGCGGGTGATGCTGCGGCCGACGAACCAGGCCACCGCGCCGGAGACCACACCGATACCGAGAATCGCGGCGCCCAGCACCATCACGATCTGCATCAGCTTGGCGTCGAGGTCATCGACATAGGCGCCGGTGCCGACGAACATATTCCAGCCGGGAATTCCGGCGGCGTAGGAGATTTTCGGCGCCAGCTCGGTCTGACCGGGCTTCTGCCAGAAGTAGTGGATCGTGACATCGCCCTTGGCGGCGACACCGTCGCGCATTTCGCGGGTCGACTTGCGTCCGTTCACAACATTATCGAGATGGCTGGTGCCGATCTGTTTCGGGTTGAGCACCGCCACCGCGATGCCGTCCATGGTGTAGGCGAACATATAGCCGGCGCCGTTGTCATAGGTCATGCTCTGGATCCGCTGAACCCACTGCTCGACCGCAGCGTCCTTGGTCAGCTTTCCGGCTTCCACCTGCTTCTGATATCCGATCGCCATATTCCGCGCGGTCTCGACGACTGCCCGGAGCTGCTCCTTCCGCGCGCTGAACATCTCGTTCTGCATCATACGGGCGGCAAAAAAGCCCGCGGCACACAGACCAATCAGGGTCACACACACCAGAACGCCCAGCTTCACGGCGACGGGCCAGTTATTGAGAAATTTCACGCGGCTTCTCCGGGAGAATTGGCGCGGACGCGCCGGAAGTAAGAATTCACTTCATTTACTACAAGACTGTTGAATCTTCCTTACTCCGGTTCCCGTTGGTGGTGCGCGGGACCACGGCCAAATCAAAAAGCGCGGCTGCTTTTCAGCAACCGCGCTGGTGTTCATCCGATGGTATTCGATGCTTCCGGATCAGCGCCGGAGAACCGCTCCCTTTAACGGAGGAGTTAGGGCGTCACGCCGCCCGCACCTTGCCGAGGAATTCGTCCACCGCCGTGCGCAGCATGCCCGACTGCTGGTCGAGATCGCGGGCGCTGGAGAGAACGTCCGACGCAGCGGTGCCGGTCGCAGCCGCGGCCGAACTGACGCCGCCGATGTGATCGCTGATTTCGCTCGATCCTGCCGCCACCGACTGGATGTTGCGTGCGATCTCGCGGGTCGCAGCGCCCTGCTCTTCGACGGCGCTGGAGATGTTCATGGTGATCTCGCTCATCCGCGCGATGGTTTCGGTGATGCCGCCGATCGACACCACTGCGTCGCTGGTGGTGGCCTGCATCGCCGCGACCTGCGCCGAGATTTCCTCGGTGGCCTTGGCGGTCTGGTTGGCCAGCGCCTTGACCTCGGAGGCCACCACGGCGAAGCCGCGGCCGGCTTCGCCGGCGCGTGCCGCCTCGATGGTGGCGTTGAGCGCGAGCAGATTGGTCTGCGCCGCGATGGAGTGAATGAGCTGCACCACTTCGCCGATCTTCTCGGCGCCGCTGGAGAGTACCTGCACCGTCGCATTGGTGCGCTCGGCGTCGGCCACCGCCTTGGTGGCGATCTCGTTCGACTGGTTGACCTGGCGGGCGATCTCGGCGACCGAGCTCGACAGCTCTTCCGCCGCTGCCGCGACCGTACCGACGTTGCTCGATGCCCGTTCGGATGCCGAACCCACGGTGGCTGCGCGTGCGCTGGCGTCGCGGGCCGACGCGGTCATGGATTCCGCCGTCGACTGCATGCCGGCCGCCGATGTCGCCACGGAGCGAACGATGCCGTTGACGCTGCTTTCGAAGCTGCTGGCAATGTTGTTCATCACCGTCTTGCGCTCCGCAGCGGCGCGCTGCTGGGCTTCCGCTTCGACCTTCTCGAGATCGCGGATACGGACCGCGTTGTCCTTGAAGACCTGCACCGTCGCAGCCATCGCACCGATCTCGTCACGGCGATCGCTGCCGGGGATGCTTTCCTCGAGCTGGCCGTCGGCCAGCGACTGCATGCGTGCGCCGAGCTGGCTGAGCGGACGGGTGATGCTGCGGCCGATCATCCAGGCCACCGCGCCGGAGACCGCGCCGATCAGGACAGTCGCCGCAATGAGCGCCATGATGATCGGCATCAGCTTGGCATCGAGATCGTCGAGATACACGCCGGTGCCGACGAACATGTTCCAGCCGGGAATTGCCACCGCATAGGACAGCTTGCGGATCGGCTTTTCCTCGCCGGGCTTCATGTATTCATAGCGCAGCGTCACCTCGCCCTTGGCGGCGACACCGTCGCGCAGTTCGCGCGCCAGCTTGCGGCCGTTGGTTTCGATTTCGAGGCGGTTGGTGCCGATCTGCTTCAGATCCGGTGTCGCCACGGTAATGCCGTCCATGGTGTAGGCAAACATGTAACCGCTGCCGTTGTCATACGTCAGCGTCCGGGCGCTGCGGCCGAATTCCTCGATCGCCGCTTCCTTGGTCATTTTCCCGGCTTCCACCTGCTTTTGCAGCCCGATCGCCATGTTGCGCGCGGTTTCCACCAGCGCATGGGTCTGCGCCTCGCGCGCACTCACCATTTCCCGTTGCATCATGAAGGCTGAGTAGAGGCCCGCAGCGCTGAGGCCGAGCAGGGTCACACCGACCAAGATACCAAGCTTGGCGGCGATGGGCAGGTTGTTCAGAAATTTCACGATGAGACTCCGGGGCGGGCCGCGCTTCTGCGTGGATTCGTCTCAATCAATTATCGAAACTTCCTTTCGGGTTGGTTACCCATGCGTCTCTTGCAGTTCTGGTTTGACGAAAAACAAAACGGGCCGGAAAAATCCGGCCCGTTCGTCATTATTGCAGGAACATCTGCTTAAAAAGTCAGTGCCTTGGCCTGCTTGACCTGCGGCAACGCCGAGACCTTCGCGAGAACTTCAGCCGGCACCGCGCCGTCGACCTCGACCAGCGCGATGGCGTCACCGCCCTGCACGTTGCGGCCGAGATGGAAGGTCGCGATGTTGATCTTGGCATCGCCGAGCAGCGAGGCGAACTTGCCGATGAAGCCCGGCTTGTCCTCGTTGGTGATGTAGATCATCGACTTGCCGAATTCGGCATCGACCCGGATGCCCTTGATGTCGACCAGGCGCGGCTTGCCGTCGTGATAGACGGTTCCCGACACCGACCGTTCCTGACGCTCGGTCGCCACCGTCACTGTAATCAAACTTTCATAATCGCTGCGTGCGGCACGGGTCACCTCGTCGACCACCATGCCGCGCTCCTTCGCCACCACCGGCGCGGAGACGACGTTGACGTCGCCCAGCATCGGCCGCAGCAGGCCGGTCAACGCTGCCGAGGTCAGCGCCTTGATCTTCATGTCCGCGACCACGCCCTCATAGGTGATCGTGACCTTGGCGATGCCGGTTTCGGTGAGCTGGCCGGCGAACGAGCCGAGCTTTTCGGCCAGTTCGATGAACGGCTTCAGCTTCGGCGCTTCTTCCGCGGTGATCGAAGGGAAGTTGACGGCATTGGAGATCGCGCCGGTCAGCAGATAATCCGACATCTGTTCGGCGACCTGCAACGCGACGTTTTCCTGCGCTTCCGTGGTGGACGCACCGAGATGCGGCGTGCAGATGACATTGGGATGACCGAACAGCACGTTGGTCTTGGCCGGCTCTTCCACGAACACGTCGAACGCGGCGCCCGCGACATGCCTGGAATTCAGGGCCTCGACCAGCGCCGCTTCGTCGACCAGACCGCCGCGCGCGCAGTTGATGATGCGCACGCCCTTCTTCATCTTCGCGAGCGAAGCCGCGTCGATGATGTTCTTGGTCTTGTCGGTGAGCGGGGTATGCAGCGTGATGAAGTCGGCGCGCTTGAACAGGTCGTCGAGTTCCACCTTCTCGACGCCGATGTCCTTGGCGCGCTCCGGCGACAGGAACGGATCGAACGCGATCACCTTCATGCGCAGTCCGAGCGCGCGGTCGGCAACAATCGAACCGATGTTGCCGGCGCCGATGATCCCGAGCGTCTTGCCGGTGATTTCGACACCCATGAAGCGGTTCTTTTCCCACTTGCCGGCCTGGGTCGAGGCGTCGGCGGCGGGAATTTCGCGGGCCAGCGCCAGCATCAGCGTAATGGCGTGCTCGGCGGTGGTGATCGAATTGCCGAACGGCGTGTTCATCACGATGATGCCCTTCGCCGTGGCGGCGGGGATCTCGACGTTGTCGACGCCGATGCCGGCGCGGCCGATGACCTTCAGGTTCTTGGCCTTCTCCAGGATCTTCGCAGTCGCCTTGGTGGCGGAGCGGATCGCAAGGCCGTCATAGTTGCCGATGATCTCGGCAAGCTTGTCCTTGTCCTTGCCGAGATCCGGCTGGAAATCGACCTCGACGCCGCGATCCTTGAAGATCTGCACGGCGGCCGGAGACAGCGCATCGGAAATAAGAACTTTGGGTTTGGACATGATGTTTGATCCATCTTCGTCATTCCGGGGCGCGAGCTTTGCGAGCAAACCCGGAATCCAGACGAGGTTTAAGTGAGTTGTGATTGGATTCCGGGTTCGCGCTTCGCGCGCCCCGGAATGACAAGTCAGGCCGCCTTGGCGAGCGAAGCCTTGGTCTCGGCGAAGGCCCAGTCGATCCACTGCGTCAGAATGTCGACGTCCCTGGCCTCAACCGTCGCGCCGCACCAGATGCGAAGGCCGGCCGGAGCATCGCGGTAATGCGCGAAGTCGTAACCAGCGCCTTCCTTCTCCACCGCAGCCACCAACTTCTTGGCGAAGTCAGCCTGCGCGTCGGCGGACAGCGCCGTGATCGCCGGATCGACGACCTTCAGGCACACCGAGGTGTTGGAACGGATCGCAGGATCGGCCGCAAGGAAATCCACCCACGGCGTCTTCGCCTTCCAGTCGGCGAGCACCTTGGTGTTGGCGTCGGCACGCGCGATCAGCGCCTTGAGACCGCCTACGGACTTGGCCCAGTTCAACGCATCGAGATAGTCCTCGACGCAGAGCATCGACGGCGTGTTGATGGTTTCGCCCTCGAAGATGCCGGCGTTGAGCTTGCCGCCCTTGGTCATGCGGAAAATCTTCGGCAGCGGCCACGGCGGCGTGTAGCTCTCGAGCCGTGCGACGGCACGCGGCGACAGGATCAGCATGCCATGCGCGGCCTCGCCGCCCAGCGCCTTCTGCCAGGAGAAGGTCACGACATCGAGCTTCGGCCAGTCGAGCGGCTGCGCGAACGCGGCGGAGGTGGCGTCGCAAATGGTCAGGCCTTCGCGGTCATCCCTGATCCAGTCGGCATTCGGCACGCGCACACCCGAGGTGGTGCCGTTCCAAGTGAACACGATGTCCGAGTTCTTGTCGGCCTTCGACAGATCCGGAATCTCGCCATAGCCGGCGTGGAGCTTGACCACATCCTTGAGCTTCAATTCCTTGACGATGTCGCTGACCCAGCCTTCGCCGAAGGATTCCCATGCGATGGTGGTGACGGGGCGCGGCCCGAGCAGCGACCACAGCGCCATCTCAACGGCGCCGGTGTCGGACGCAGGCACGATGCCGATCTTGTAATCGGCAGGCACTTCAAGCACTTCGCGCGTCAGTTCGATCGCGAGCTTGAGTTTGGCCTTGCCGACCTTCGCACGATGCGAACGGCCGAGGGCTGCGTCCTTGAGATTTTGGGGGTTCCAGCCGGGGCGCTTGGCGCAGGGGCCGGACGAAAAATGCGGCACGTTGGGCCGCGAAGCGGGCTTCGCTACAATCATATTCTATCCTTCCAGATAGCTAGCCTCCCGTTGGGGGGAGGTGTCCCGCCGCCGTGAATATGGAAGGTTTCGGATTTCGTCAAGGAACTTCGCCCGCCCGCATTCACAAAGCTGGGATGCAGGCGGGATGGGCTGTCGTGATCGTCTCGGGATGGCCCCACCCCGACCGGCTGACGCCGGTCGACCCTCCCCACGAGGGGGAGGGATAAGACGACCTGCATATGCGGATGCGCTAGAAGCCTCTCACAGCCCCAGCACCTTTTCGCAGTCTGCGATCCAGCGCCGCACGGCGTCATAGCCGTCGAGATGGAAGCCGCCCTCGTGGGCCGCGCGGGTGTAGGCCAGCAGCGCCACATCCGCGAGCGAGAACACATCCTCGACAAAGAACTTCGTTTTCTGAAGCTGATGCTCCATCAGCGCCAGCGCGGCGTAGCCCCGCTTCACCTTCTCCGGATCGAGATCGCCCAGCGACTTGCCGAGATAGAACATCTGAAAGCGGCAGACCGCGAGATACGGCTCGTGGCTGTACTGCTCCCAGAACAGCCACTCATCCATCTTGGCGCTGAGGAAGGCTTCCGCGGGGATCAGATCGGTGCCGCGCGCAAGATAGCGTATGATCGCGTTGGACTGCGCCAGCGTACGGCCGTCATCGAGTTCGAGCACCGGCACCTGCCCCGCGCCGTTGAGCTTGAGAAACTCTGGCGTGCGGCTCTCGCCCTTCAGCGTGTCGACATCGATCCAGGTGTAGCGGCGCGAAAGCTTGTCGCACACCCACTTCACCTTCAGGCAATTGCCGGATTTCAGATCGCCATAGATCTTCATGACCGCACCTTCCCGATGGCTGCCGCCTCCCAGAACGGAACCATAGCCCAACAGGCAAAACGGCCCCTGTCAACGACAGGAGCCGCAAAAGAGAAATTTCAGAGGATGGTTCGGTCAGAACCTGTAGCCAAGGCCACCGCGCACGGTGTTGATGTTGGTGTCGATGGGGCCGGTGAAGCGGACATACTCCCATTCGCCGCGCGCGAAGAAATTGCCGAACAGCATCGCCTCTGCGCCGACACCGAAGGTGTATCCCACCATCAGGCGACCGTGTTTGTTCTCGGCTTTATTGTATGTCACGTCGTAATCCACGAACGGCGGCGGTACTGTGGCGCCCACATAGGTGCCCGTGCTTCTGATGATGCTCGACCTGGTGCTGTCCGCAAGTCCGAGGGCAACACCGCCGAAGGCATAGGGAAGGAAGCTGCCGATCGCATATCCGGCGCGGCCGCGGAGAGTCAGCACGTCAGTAAAGTTGATCGAGGCTGCGGAGGTCACATTTGCGCTGTAGTTGACTTCGTCGACGGTGATCTGCCGGGCCATAGTGCCGCTGGCCTTGGCGCCAAAATTGCCGCGCATGTAGCTCGCGTCGACACCAAGTACGGCGTCACCCCATTGCCCATTGTATCCGGCGAAGCCGCCAAATGCGCTGTTCTGGTGCGAGATCTTGCCGCCGATCACCGGCCAGGTGGAGACCTGCATGATCTGCTCGACGGAGGTGAACGCAAGTTGCTGCGCAGCGATGTCTCTCGTTGCACCAGAGAAATTATGGTCGGACGAACCGTAGGCGGCCTGCCCGCCGACGTAGAAGCCCTGCCATCTGACATAGCGCGGACTTTCGCGGAGCATTCCGCGCAGGACCGGTTCATCATCGGGATAGTCGGCGGCCTGCGCACCCTGCACGGCTCCCACCATCATCATGGCCAACACGATCCGACGCATTCCAAAACTCCGACATAAACGCTTAACTACGTTCGATCATGCCGCGTTAACCCTAATCATTCGTTAGCACCGCGCTTTTCGCGCAAAAGAAAACGGCGCGGAAAGATCCGCGCCGTCGAGTTTGGCAAAAAGAGACGAAGAGAGAAGAAATCCGATCAGCCCTTGCGGATGAGCGGAGGCAGCATCGGCGGAGCGTAAGCCGGCACCGGATCGATCGCCCAGCGCACGCCGAGTTTCAGATCGTGCGACGTGATGCGCTTGAACGTCGTCGGATTGTTGATCGCATTGCCGCCGGTATAGGTGATCACGTCGCCGGTGATGCCGTCACCCATATCGAGGTAACGATAGGCCAGTTCCATCGTCAGGCTCGGATTGATCTTGTAGGCAAGACCCGCGTGAACGGCCCAGGCGAAATTCCACTTCGACGCGTTGTCGGCGTAAGCCGAGCTCGGACCACCAGGGAAGCCGTTGTTGCTGGTGGTCTGTCCAACGTCGGTGTAGTTGGCGATGGTCACGCGCGCAGCACCAACACCGGCGCCGATGAACGGCGTGACGCACCACCAGGTGCCCAGATCGGCGTAGGCGTTGGCCATGATCAGCCATTCGGATTTGTTGCCGGTGTACTTGTTGAAGCCGTTCTGCACCACGCCGGCGCCGTTGAACGTATTCACCTCATAACCATTCAGCGTCGCGCTGGCGCGATACTCGCCCGTCACGTCGGCGCGGAACCAGTTGTTGAAGCGATAACCAGCACCGAGGCCGAAGATGCCCGCGCTGTTGAAGTCCGCTTTCTGGTTCTGACTCAGAAGACCGGCTTCGAGCGCGTTGCTCAGGTGCTGGACCTTCTGGTTGCTGAAGCCGATATCGCCGCGCAGATACCAGCCGCCGAAGTCCTCAACCGGAGGCGGGACATACATGGGCGGTGGCGGAAGGTCGGCGGCGAGCGCGGCCGAGGAAATGAATGACGCCGCGCCAGCAGCAAGAAGATTCTTCAGAGTACGCATTGGTCCGGTCCTTTCGCCGGTGAGGCAAACAAAAGCCTCACGCTCAAAACTCATGGGCGGACCATGGCACCAAATGTTTAAGCGGCACTTAACCCTAATTCTTAACCGCGATTTTTAATCTGGCTTAAGCGAGACGGTAAACATTTACACAACGCGCAAGGCATCGCGCGCCACAAATCCTAATGATGTGTTGACGGGTGAGTCAGTGATGCTGACGCAACTTTGCGACGACGCATAGCGCTTGTACTTGTCATTGCGAGGAGCACTGGCGACGAAATTTTTCGCATCACTCTCAGTTGTCATCACCGGGCTTGTCCCGGTGATCCCGATTGATTGGGCACAGTGCTTCTCCATCGGGATGCCCGGAACAAGTCCGGGCATGACATCGATGGATTTCGCCTGTTTACCTCAGAGCTTGTGGCGCTTGATCTGCGGCAGGAAGATCGCGAGCAGACCGATGGCCGGGAGGAAAGCACAGACCTGATACACGAAGTCGATGCCCTTCCAGTCCGCGACCTGACCGAGCACGGCAGCGCCGACGCCGCCGAAACCGAACGTCATGCCGTAGAACAGTCCCGAGATCATGCCGAGACGATGCGGCATCAGTTCCTGCGCATAGACGATGATTGCCGGCGTCGCCGACGAGATGATGAAGCCGATGATGATGCTCAGCACCGCATTCCAGTAGAGATCGACATAAGGCAGCGCGAGCGTGAACGGCAGCGCGCCGATGATCGAGAACCAGATCACGTATTTACGGCCGAAGCGATCGCCGAGCGGACCGCCGAAGAACACGCCGACAGCGCTCGCACCGAGGAACAGGAACAGATAGATCTGCGACGCCTGCGTGGTGACGCCGAATTTATGAATCAGGAAGAACGTGTAGTAGCTGCCGATGCTCCCGGAGTAGAACGCCTTCGAGAACAGCAGCACCATCAGCACGGTCAGCGCAACAAGCGTGCGCGCCGACGACCGCTCCTCGCCTGTCACGGCATGCGCGCTCTTGCGCTGCGCGACGCGCGGCTTGTACCAGCGGCCGATCTGCCACAGCACGATGATGGCGAGCGCGGCAACCAGCGAGAACCAGGCGATGCTGCCCTGCCCGAACGGCACGATGATCAGCGCCGCAAGCACGGGACCGATCGCGCTGCCGATATTGCCACCGACCTGAAACACCGATTGCGCGAAGCCGACGCGGCCGCCCGACGCCATGCGCGCGATGCGCGAAGATTCCGGATGAAAGACCGCCGAGCCGGTGCCGACCAGACCGGCCGCGAGCAGGATCACCCAGTAATGATTGGCGACGCTGAGCAGGATCAGCCCGGCGAAGGTGAAGCCCATGCCGAGCGCGAGCGAAAACGGTTTCGGATACTTGTCGGTGTAGGCACCGACGAACGGCTGCAACAGCGACGAGGTAAACATGAAGGCCAGCGTGATCATGCCGATCTGGCCGAAGTCGAGCGCGTAGTTGTCCTTCAGGATCGGATAGACCGACGGGATCAACGACTGCATCAGGTCGTTGAGAAGGTGCGAGAAGCTGATGGCGCCGATGACGGCGAAAGCGGGACCTGTCGAGGCGGACGGCGTCTGCGGCTCGTCCACGACAATCGGTGCAGCGAGGGTGTCTTCCGACAGAATAACGGGCCTGTTCACGGCAACTTCCGGCAAAATTCAAATCGAATGGACTTCAAATACAAAGTCGGCCGCAAGGTCACCAGTCGCGATTGCCCATGGCTGATGTGCCGGATTGATCGGACTGCGAATTTCTTTGGTCGTCCCGGCGAAGGCCGGGACCCATAACCACCGAGCTCTCAGCGGAGCCGCGTGGCCGGTCGTCTTTGCAACAACATCGACAGGGAGTATGGGTCCCGGCCTTCGCCGGGACGACATCAGAGATTTTCAGGCCGCCGCGGACGCCGTCCCGAGAGCCGAGACGATCATGTCAACGGCTTCCTCGACCAGGTCGCGATTGTCGCCCTCGCCCATCACGCGGATAACCGGCTCGGTCCCGCTTGGGCGGATCAGCAACCGGCCGCTGCCGTTGAGGCGTTTCTCCGCGTCGACGATGGCGGATTTCACGCCCGGATTGTCGAGCGGCTTGCCGGTGCGGTAGCGCACGTTCTTGAGAATCTGCGGCATCGGCTCGAAGCGGTGGCAGACTTCGGAGACCGGACGGCCGAGGCGCTGCACCACGGCGAGCACCTGCAACGCCGCGACGAAGCCGTCGCCGGTGGTTGCGAAGTCGGACATGATGATGTGACCCGACGGCTCGCCGCCGAGATTGTAGCCGCCCTTCTGCATCTGCTCGAGCACATAGCGATCGCCGACCGGCGTGCGCAGCAGCTCGATGCCCTGCTCTTTCAGATAACGTTCCAGGCCGAGATTGGACATCACGGTGGCGACGATGCCGGGCTTCGCCAGCCGTCCGTCGTCCTTCCAGCTCTGCGCGATCACAGCGAGGAGCTGGTCGCCATCGACCACATGGCCGCGTTCGTCGGTGATGATGACGCGATCGGCGTCGCCGTCGAGCGCAATGCCGATATCGGCGCGCATTTCGCGCACCTTGCGCGACAGCGCTTCCGGCGAGGTCGAACCGCAGTCCTTGTTGATGTTAAAGCCGTCCGGCTCAACGCCGATGGAGATGACGTCCGCGCCCAATTCCCACAGCGCTTCAGGCACCACCTTGTAGGCCGCGCCATTGGCGCAATCGACCACAACGCGAAGACCGTCGAGGCTGAGATCGCGCGGCAGGGTGCGCTTGGCGAATTCGATGTAGCGATCGTGCACGCCGTCGATGCGGCGGGCGCGGCCGAGACTGGCGCTCTGCGCAAGGCGCTTGTCGAGGTTCTCGTCCATCAACTGTTCGATCTGCGTTTCCACATCGTCGGACAGCTTGAAACCGGCAGGGCCGAACAACTTGATACCGTTGTCGTCGAACAGATTGTGCGACGCCGAGATCATCACGCCGAGATCGGCGCGCATCGACTTGGTCAGCATGGCGACGGCCGGCGTCGGCATCGGGCCGAGCAACAGCACATCCATGCCCACGGACGTAAATCCCGCCACCATGGCGTTTTCAATCATGTAACCGGAGAGCCGGGTGTCCTTGCCGATCACCACGCGATGGCGATGGTCGCCGCGCTGAAACACCAGCCCGGCCGCCTGCCCGACCTTGAGCGCCAGTTCCGGCGTGATCAGGCTGTTGGCGCGGCCGCGAATGCCGTCGGTGCCAAAATACTTGCGAACCATGAATTCCCCTGCTGCGCCTTGTCTCCGGCCGGGCGCCGGACAGGCACCTGCATGGCTCGGGCGAATTCCCCATTCTAGCGCGGAGCTAGTTATAATGCCTCTGCGGCGCGCATTTCTTCAAAAAATATGATGAATCATTACCGCCGCCCGGAACAGGCGACGGCTTCTATCCCTTTGATTTATAAAGCATTGTTCGCAGTCCGGCCATCCGGCCGGGAATTCGCCCAAGGCCCTAACCTTTCCGCTTGCGGTCGTCATCGTGCCTGGACGGCGACGGCTGGGTCACGCTGACCGGGTCGGAGCCCGGAAATGATTCTTCCAGCCCGGCCTCGAGGTCGTCGTCGAGCTTCTTTTTCTCCGGGTCTTTCGGCTTGTTGGGGTTTTTCGGCTTGGTGCCGGCCGCAGCCATGATGTGCTCCTGCGTGGGTTCGCAGGGATAACGTCCAGCGGCGACCGCTGTTCCGCGTGTTAGTCTTCCGGGTCCGGCTCAACGTGCGGGTCCGGCTGGGTCAGTTTGACCGGATCGGAGGCGGGAAAGGTCTCTTCAAGCGCTTCGTTCAATTCGTCGTCCAGTTTGCGCTTTTCAGCTTCCGTCATTTTGCCGGATGCCGGACCGGTCTTTTTCCTAGTCATGACCCTTCTCCGTGGGGCGGCCGCTATTTGCGCACGCCGCAAGCATGATAGATGATTGCGGGAACAAAAAGTTCAATGAGGATGCGTCCATGAAGAACATTACCTGCATCGAGGACCTGCGGCAGATTCACAAGCGCCGCGTGCCAAAGCCGTTTTTCGATTACGTGGACGGCGGCTCCTACGCGGAAGAAACGCTGCGCGCCAATATCAGCGACATGCAGAAGTACAAGTTTCGCCAGCGCATCCTGGTCGACATCTCGAAGCGGCAGCTCAACACCACCATCCTCGGCGAGGCCGCGGCGATGCCGCTGATCCTGGCGCCGATCGGCTCCGGCGGATTGCAATATATGGATGGCGAGATCTACGCCTGCCGCGCGGCGCAGGAGATCGGCATTCCCTACACGCTTTCGACCATGTCGATCCTCTCGATCGAGGACGTCGCGGCCAATGTCGAAAAGCCGTTCTGGTTTCAGCTTTACGTCATGAAGGATCGCGGCTTCGCGAAATCGCTCATCGAGCGCGCCATCGCCGCGAAATGCAGCGCGCTGGTGCTGACCGTCGATCTGCAGGTGCTCGGCCAGCGTCACGCGGACGTCAAGAACGGCCTTTCGGTGCCGCCAAAATTGCTGACGCTGAAGAACATCATCGATTTCGCCACCAAGCCGGGCTGGGTCGCAGGTATGCTCAAGGGCAAGAGCCGGAATTTCGGCAACATCACGGGCCATGTGAAGGGCGCCGGCGATCTCGGCTCGACCTCGGAATGGGTTGCTTCGCAGTTCGACCAGTCGCTGAACTGGAAAGATGTCGAGTGGATTCGCAGCATCTGGCCCGGCAAGCTGGTCATCAAGGGCATCCTCGACGTTGCCGATGCGCGCCTCGCCGTGAAGACCGGCGCGGAAGCGATCGTGGTGTCGAACCATGGCGGCCGACAGCTCGACGGCGCACCGTCGTCGATCTCGGTGCTGCCGGAGATCGTGCAGGATGTCGGCTCGCAAACCGAGATCATGTTCGACGGCGGCATCCGCTCCGGCCAGGACGTGATGCGCGCGCTGGCGCTCGGCGCGAAGTCCTGCATGATCGGCCGCGCCTACATCTATGGTCTCGGCGCCGGAGGACAGGCCGGCGTGTCACTGGCGCTCGATCTGATCGGCAAGGAACTGAGCACCACGATGGGCCTGTGCGGCATCAACCGCATCGACGAGATCGATCGCCGCGTGCTGACGGACTACATGCAGACCAATGCGGTGAGCAGCCCGCGGAATTGACGTCATTGCGAGCGAAGCGAAGCAATCCAGAATAAAGAAGGCTGGATTGCTTCGTCGCTACGCTCCTCGCAATGACGATGAACTATCCTGGCTTCACATCGGCGGCGCGAGGCCGTCGCGGCCGATGCTGAGACGCGCGACATCGAGCGTGCCGTCCGGCTGTTTGGTGGCAATCGCAAATACCGGGGTGCCCGCCTTGATGTCCGACCGCGCGGCCGGAACATAGGTGACCACCGTCGTTTCCGGCGTCACCAGAACTTTCCGCTCGCCGCCCTTGTACTTGACCGTCAGCGTATGGCCGTCATTGCCCGCAACCGTGCGGTCGTCGACCGCGCCGTTGGTCATGCTGCTGTTGGGCTTCAGATCCCACGGCCGCGTGCCGTCTCCGGTGCCGCGCATCGCTTCGGGGAAAACATGGACCTCGACGGCTTTCTGGGTGCCGTCAGCATCCGGCAATGACGTAACGCCGATGTATGAGCCGACCTTGACGTCGGCAAGCGACATCTTCGCGACACCGGCGACGCTCGCCGTCTGCGCCATGTGCAGCGTCACGTCCGCGCCTTCGCGCGATTTGACGTGAAGCGTTTCGCCGTCGAGATTTTCCACTGTCCCGCGCACGCGCGTGGTGGAACTGACGGGAGATTGCTGCGCGAGTGCATAGGACGGCAGAAGCAGTGCGGCTACGGCGATGGCGCGCAGCGAAACAAGACGAGAGAAGTTCATGGTGGTGTCTCCGGAAGGCCCCACCCTATCTACGTTCTCGCAGCCCCATTATTTCCTTCGTCACGCAGGTGTTACTGACAACTCCAGGACGTGGTCACCTTGTCCTCGGCCATGGTCGCCGTGCAGTTTTTCTGCTCAATTTCGCTTGAGCCCGGCGTCTTCAACTTCACGAAACCGGCAAGTTCCCGAGGACCACGGCGGAGCATATTGATTTCCGTGACGGTGATGTTCTTGGCAGCAAAGTCATCCTGCATGCGCTTCTTGACGTCTTCGATGAACGCCGGGCTGAAGCCCTGCGCGCCCTGATAAACGGTGGTGGCGCTGTAGATCACCAGCGCGAGCGCGGCGAGCACGACGAATTTTCCGGTTCTGTTCACAGGCACCCCTTCACTCTGAAGGCGCCCCTTTAGCGTCGTGCCGGAAGAATCTCAAGCTGTTCCGGTGTCGCGGATTTAGACTCGTGCCAAATCCGCCTCGACCAGCGCGCGCAGTTCCGGCGTCACCGTGGGGCGCTTGCCGAACCACAGTTCAAACCCGCGCACCGCCTGATGCAGCAGCATGCCGAGACCGTCGGCGGTTTTCAGGCCGCGCGCCTTTGCCGCTTTCAGCAAATCCGTTTCAAGCGGCACATAAACCAGATCGGCGACGGTCGCGCCGGACGGAAGCGCGCCGACATTCACATCGAGCGGCGGCTGCCCCTTCATGCCGAGCGATGTGGTGTTCACCAGCAACCCCGCACGCGGCAGCACATCGCCAACGGCATCCCATGCCAGCGGCTGCACCTGTGCGCCGAACTGATCGGCGAGCAACTGCGTTCGCGACGCGGTGCGGTTGGCCAGATGCACACGCTTGATGCCGCGTTCGATCAATCCGAAAATCACTGCGCGTGCCGATCCGCCCGCGCCCAGCACCAGCACGTCTTCCGTGCGATCCCAGCCCAGCGCGCTGGCGTCGAGATTGCCGATGAAGCCCTCGACGTCCGTATTGGTCGAATGCAGTTTGCCGTCATTGAAATAGAGCGTGTTGGCCGCGCCCACCGCACGGGCACGCGCATCAGGCACCGAGAGCACAAGCGCCTGCTCTTTGTGCGGGATGGTGACGTTCGCGCCCTTGTAGCCACGTGCCGCAAGATTCCCGATGAAATCCGCGAACGCAGCCGGCTCCACCGCCTCGATGCGATAGTCGCCGTCGATGCCGAAAGACTTCAGCCAGTATTTGTGAATCAGCGGCGACCGCGAATGCGCCGCCGGCCAGCCGATCAGACATGCGGCGGGGATATTATCCATCTCAATCTGCTTTCAAGCCGTCTCATCATTTCGTGCAGGCGGGCTCGCGTCGCGCCTGCGATAGATGAATATCAAAGCGCTCAGCAAAGCGCCAACGGCAATCCCCTCGGCAAGGCCGGTGAAAATGGTGAGCAGGAATGTCGCGAGCAGCACCAGTGCTTCACCGCCCCATGCGCGAATGATGCGCGCGAATTCATGCCGCTCCGCCATGCCCCATGCCACCACCGCAAGCACGCCCGCCAGCGTCGCGAGCGGAATGTAGCTCGCCAACGGCGCCGCCAGCAGCATGAACGCCAGCAGAAACAGCGAATGCAGCATGCCGGCAACCGGGCCTCGCGCACCGGCGCGGACATTGGTGGCGGTGCGTGCGATGGTGCCGGTGACGCAGATGCCGCCGAACAGCGCCGAACCGATATTGGCGAAACCCTGCGCCACCAGTTCGCTGTTCGGGCGATGCTGCCGCCCGGTCATGCCGTCCGCAACCACGGCGGACAACAGTGATTCAATCGCGCCGAGCAGCGCGAACATGATCGCGTCGGGCAACACCGCCTGGGCCTTCGCCAGTGTGATGGCGGGAAATGACGGCAGCGGGAATGTTTGCGGAATACCGCCAAAGCGCGTGCCGATAGTTTCGACCGGCAGCCCGAGCAGCGCCACCGCGACGCCGCTGACAATAACCGCGATCAGCAGGCCGGGCCATGATGGGCGCAATCGTCTCACACCGAAGATCATCACGATGGTCGCGACTGAGATTGCAACGGCGAAAAGGCTGGTGGTGCCGATGGCGCGCCCGAGCACTTCCAGCTTTGGAAGCAGTTCGCCCGGCTCCTTGCCGGTGAGCGTGATGCCGAGCAGATCGCGAATCTGGCTGGCAAAGATGATGACGGCAATGCCCGCGGTGAATCCCACCGTCACCGGATGGGGAATGTATTTGATGTAGGTGCCGAGCCGCAGCAGCCCGGCGACGATCAGAATCGCTCCCGCGATCATGGTCGCCAGCAGCACGCCTTCGATGCCATGGCGCGCCATCGCGGCTGCGACCAGCACGATGAACGCGCCGGCCGGACCGCCGATCTGGAAACGGCTACCGCCGAGCAATGAGACGAGGAAGCCGCCGAAGATCGCCGCGTAAAGTCCGCGATCCGGCGTGGTGCCGGACGCAATGGCAATGGCCATCGATAGTGGCAGCGCGACAACGGCAACCGTGAGGCCTGCCGCGGCGTCGGCGCGAAACGCCTGCACGCTGTAGCCTTCACGGAAGATCGTCACCAGCTTCGGTGTGAACAACTCGGCGTAGGTCGGCCGATAGATTTCGGCGCGCGACTGGCCGCTGTGACGTCGATCCATGATTCAGCCCTGCCCGATCCGCAAAATAGCGGATTGCCGGGGCCGGTGCGATCCTGTTTTTGCCGCAGGCCGCGCCAAAAAAAAAGAGGCCCGCACGACGCGGGCCTCCGCTTGTTCAGACCGCGCCTGCCTTACGCCGCCGTGCGATGCGCGGCGATGATCTGGTCCGCCGCGCGGCCGGTCACTTCCGACATATGGTCGAACTGCCGGGTGAAACCGCCGGCGCCCGCCGTGGCCGAGCGCAACTCCACGATGAGATCGCCGATCTCGGCTTCGGGCATCATCGCCCGAACCCGATCCCAGCCGGTCCAGCCTTCGCGGGTGTCGAAGCCGAGAATCTGGCCACGCCGCCCGGACAGGATGGAGTTGATCTTCGCGGTGGCGTCGGTCGGACAGACGATCTCGACCACATGGATCGGCTCCAGCAACACCGGGGCGCATTGCGGCAGCGCTTCGGTGACGCCGATGCGCGCCGCCGTGCGGAACGCCTGATCGGACGAGTCGACGCTGTGATACGAGCCGTCGGTCAGCGTCACTTCGAGGTCGATCACCGGGAAGCCGAGCGGCCCGCGCAACATGCCGTCGCCAACGCCTTCTTCCACCGCGCCGATGTAGTTCTTCGGCACGGCGCCGCCGACGATCTTTTCACGGAACACGACGCCGCTGCCGCGCGGCAACGGTTTGATGTCGAGCACCACGTCGCCGAACTGGCCGTGGCCGCCGGACTGTTTCTTGTGACGCCCGCGCTGGGTGATCGTCTTGCGGATGGTCTCCTGATAACCGACCGGCGGCGCGTGCTGTTTCACGGTGACGCCGAAGCGCTCCTTCAACCGTTCAACCGCGACGCGCAGATGCATCTCGCCTTGCCCCCACAGCACCATCTCATGCGTGAGCGGGTTATGGATGACACTCAGAGACGGATCTTCCTCGACCAGCCGCGTCAGCGCCTGCCCGAGCTTGACGTCGTCCTTGCGGTCCAGCGCGGACAGTGCCGTCGCCAGAACAGGCGGAGTCGCTACCACATCGACCAGTGCAGCGGGCGTGGTCTTGCCCGTCGTCAGCGTCTCGCCGGTCCTGACCGGATCGAGCTTGCCGAGCGAAACCGTCTCGCCGGCAGCCGCGGATGCGCGCTTGCCGTCGGCGCCGCCGTTCGGCACAGCGATTCCGGAGACCCGGCCGCTTCCGCCGCTCGACGACTGCACGGTGTCGCCGTCGGTGATATGCCCGCGCAGGATGCGTGCCAGCGACAGCTTGCCGCCATGCTGAAGGTGCGTGGTCTTCATCACGTAGGCGAGCCCCGTCTTCTCATCGTCGATGCCGAGGCGTTTGGCGGTGTCGGCGATGCCGGGCGCTTCGTGGCGCAGCGCTTTCATCAGCCGCAGCACACCGTTCTCGCGCGTCGCGCAGCCGAGCAGCACCGGACATATCTGGCCCTGACGCAATTCGTTGGCGAGATCGTCGAACACCTCGTCGCGCGGCGGCGGAATATCCTCAAGCAACTGTTCGAGCAGCCGGTCGTCATGATCGGCGAGTTTTTCCAGCATGGTGAGCCGGGCTTCCTTCTCGCGGTCGAGATCGCCGGCCTCAAGATCGATCACCTCCGAGGGCATGTGCTCGCGATAGACGAAGGCGCGCTCCAGCGCGAGATCGACGAAACCGGCAATGAGATCGCCTTTCCAGATCGGAATCTGCCGCAACACCAGCGGCGTGCGCGAGGCCGGCTGCAACGTCGCCAGCGTTTCGCGGATACGCTTGTTCGCCTTGTCGATCTTGTTGAGAAACAGGAAGCGCGGAATCCCGAGGTCCTCGAGTTCGCGCATGATGATCTGCAGCTGCGGCAGCTTGCGCTCGTCCGCCTCACACACGATGACGGCGGCATCGACGGCGGGCAGCGCCGCGCGCATGTCGTGCACGAATTCAACCGAGCCCGGACAATCGATAAAAGTGTAGCTGTCGCCCATGAAGGTGGTGGTCGCGGCGGTCAGTCCGACGCTCATGCGATGGTGACGCGCCTCCGGAGACTGATCTCCGACGGTGTTACATGCTTCAACGGTGCCTGCTTTGGGAATGGCCCCGGTCCGGGCCAGGATCGCTTCAAGTAATGTGGTCTTGCCACTCTGAAATGGGCCCACCAGCGCAATGCACCGGGGACCACGGGGACTTCTCAGGTTGTCTTGTCCCATCGCCGCCTCCTGTCTGGAGCACGGCCCGCATCGAGCTGATCCCGGCGAAGCATGTCTTCGGGCTTGACCCGAGGATGGAATCCGGTCGCCGCCGGAACACTCTTACTTCATGTTGCGCGCATTCCGCTCGCGCCAATCCCACTTCTGCTGAATGCGCTCATGCGGGTCGGCAAGGCGATGGTCTCAAGGAGTGGTGCGGTTGGCAAGCGGGAAACATGCCGCTGCGCAGCATCGCGCGATCACCTAAAATTGCTGTCCCGTTGGAGACATTATCGAAAACACAAGGCCCGCCATGACGGCGGGCCTTCGCAAAAAATATTCTGTGCGAACCTCAGAAGCGGCCCGGACGCAGTTCCATGCTCTGCACGCCGCCGGCGACGCTCAAACCGGTCTGTCCCTGCACGCTCAGCGGTTGCAGGGCGAAGGAATTGGCCGAACCGCCGAGCATGACATTGCCGCCAAGACCGACGCCGACCGCGGCGCTGGCATCGACGCCGGCGTAGTTGCCCGAGAGATCGCCCACGCCAAGACGTTGGGTCGGCGCGAACACCGCCCATGACAACGCGGTCTCCGTCGTGATGCCGATATCGACGCCGATCTTGGTGATGCGCGCGGTATAGAGATCGTCCGGGCGGCCGTCGGAGCGGAAGACACATCCGAGGTTGGTCACCGAACCGACAATCATGCCGACGTTCGGCCCGCCGCGGCATTCAAGCACGCCGACCTGGGTGCGCCCGGACTGCGCATGAACGAGGACAGCCGTTGCAACGAGGGCTGCCGAGGCAATGGACAGGACGGTGGAAAGGCGGCGCATGGGGTGTCTCCGGCTGAATGGCGCGAATTGAACTGACGATTGAAAAGAACGAAAGGCCCGCGCATCTAGTCATACCGCGCGGCAATGTTCAATTGCGGCCCTGCCAACAACCCTTAAAGAGTAACAAAAAAAGGCCCGCATCAGCGGGCCTTTTTCATTCCGTTTTGTTAATTCAACCGCGGTGCTGGTGATGGTGGCGATGATGCTTGCCGCGCTTCACCAGAGCAGCCGGCTCAAGGTCGAGGCCGACAACGCCGCCGGTCACGTTCAGGCCGGTCTGGCCCTGCAGGCTGAGCGGCTGGAGCGCGTAGGAATTCTGCGAGCCGCCCCACATCAGGTTGCCGCCGCCGCCGAGGCCAAAGGAGACGTTGCCGCCGACGCCGCCGTAGTTGCCGGCGAGATCGCCGTGGCCGAGCCGCTGGGTCGGCGCGTGCACCGCCCATGCGAAGCTGGTGTTTTCGGTCACGCCGAGGTCAACGCCGACGCGGGTGACATGCGCCAGATAAGGTTCAGGACGGCGGCCTTCGCTGCGGAAAACACACTCAAACGTGGTCTTGGACGCGACGACCATACCGACGTTCTGGCCCCCGCGGCATTCCAGCACGCCGACCTGAACGGCCTGCTGTGCATTCGCCGTGGCGAACGAGGCGACGAGTGCCGCGAACGCGGTACCGAGAACTGATGAAAGACGCATGAAATTGCACTCCAGATTGCTTGTTTTGATTGGCGGGCGGACAAAAGGGAAGCGCCGTGTCAAAAACATGGCGCTTCCCTTATTTCCTATCAAACTGCTGACGTTATTCCAGCAGTGTTGCTTTATCGCAAGTTACCGCAGAAGCGCTGGATGCGCTTGCAGGCTTCCTCGAGATCCGAGGTTTTCGTGGCGTAGGAGATACGAAACGCCGGGCCGAGGCCGAATGCGGACCCCTGCACCACCGCGACACCTTCGGTTTCCAGAAGCTCGGTCACGAAATCTTCATCGGTCGCGAGCTTTTTCCCCGACGGCGCGGTCTTGCCGATGGTGCCTGCGCAGGACGGATAGACGTAGAACGCGCCTTCGGGCCGCGGACAGTCGATGCCGTTCGCCTGGTTGAGCATGGCGACGACGAGATCGCGGCGCTCCTTGAACACCTTGTTGTTCGCCGGGATGAACTCCTGCGCCCCGTTGAGCGCTTCAACCGCCGCCCACTGCGAAATCGACGACGGATTCGAGGTCGATTGCGACTGGATGGTCGCCATCGCCGAGATGAGCTGCTGCGGGCCGCCCGCATAGCCGATGCGCCAGCCGGTCATGCAATAGGCTTTCGACACGCCGTTCACCGTCAGCGTACGGTCGAACAGTTTCGGCTCGACCTGCGCGGGCGTTGTGAATTCGAAGCCGTCATAGACGAGATGCTCATACATGTCGTCGGTCATGACCCAGACATGGGGATGCTTCACCAGCACGTCCGTGAGCGCCTTCAATTCCGCGCGCGTGTAAGCCGAGCCGGTCGGGTTCGACGGCGAGTTGAGAATGATCCACTTGGTCTTCGGCGTAATCGCCTTCTCCAGCGCCTCCGGCTGCAGCTTGAAATTAAATTCAGCGGCGCAGACCACCGGCACGGATTCGCCACCGGCGAGCGCGACCATTTCCGGGTAGCTCACCCAGTACGGTGCGGGGATGATGACCTCATCGCCCGGATTGAGCGTCGCCATCAGCGCGTTGTACAGCACCTGCTTGCCGCCGGTACCGACCGTGATTTGGTTCGGCTTGTAGGTCAGGCCGTTCTCGCGCTGAAACTTGGCGATGATCGCCTCCTTCAGTTCGGGAATGCCGTCCACCGGGGTGTACTTGGTCTTGCCGGCCTCGATGGCATGGATCGCCGCCAGCTTGATGTTGGCCGGCGTGTCGAAGTCGGGCTCGCCTGCGCCGAGGCCGATGACATTGCGGCCCGCGGCTTTGAGCTGACGTGCTTTATCCGTGACCGCGATGGTCGCGGACGGCTTCACACGGTCAAGCGCAGCGGACAGAAACGGCATCGTTTTCTCCTGAGGATGCTGATGGACGCGAAGGCCCGGATTCGCGGGTTTTGGCGGGCGGGGCACCCTAAAACGGGCGACGCTGCATCGCAAGAAACTTTGCCGAAAACAGACGAAATTGCGCGTGGGACTAAGGAAACCTTAAAGCGCGCAGCCTAGGGTCGATGCGCCCGAGATACCCCTGTAACATTCGTAAATCCTGGCGAGAAAATGAGCCATATTTGGCAAGCCCTGCGGACCGGAAGCTGGCTCACGCCCAGCCGTATCCGCGGCTATGCCCTGCTGGTGCTCGGCATCTCGCTGGCCGGCCTGATTGGCCTGCTCGCGACGTCGGACCATATGATCGACCGTAACGGCAAGCCGATCGGAACCGATTTCTCCAACGTCTACGCCGCCGGTGTCCTGACCCTGTCGGGCAAGGCGCCTGACGCCTACGATCCGCAGCTCCAGCACGCCGCCGAGATCACGGTGTTCGAGGGCCGCGATGTCCCGTTTTTCGGCTGGCACTATCCGCCGTTCTTCCTGATGGTCGCCGCACTGCTGGCGCTGATGCCTTACGGGCTCGCACTCGCGTGCTGGCTCGCGGTGTCCCTCCCCGCTTTCATGGCAGCCATTCACGCCATCGTGCCGAGGCGCGAGACGTGGCTGGTCACGGCGGCGTTTCCGGCAGTGTTCGTCAATGTCGGCCACGGCCAGAACGGATTCTTCACCGCGGCCCTGCTCGGGGGATTCCTCACCCTGCTGGACCGGCGGCCGGCACTGGCGGGCCTTTGCCTTGGCCTCCTCTCCTACAAGCCGCAATTCGGAATCCTGATTCCGCTGGTGCTGCTCGCGACCGGCCGCTGGACGACGATCTTAAGCGCCGCCGCGACCGTGATCGCGCTGATCGCCGTATCGACACTGCTGTTCAGCATGAATGTCTGGCATGCCTTTGCCGAGTCCGCGACCTTCACACGCACGATCGTGCTCGAAGCCGGCGGCACCGGCTGGGAGAAGATCCAGTCGCTGTTCTCCGCGGTGCGGATGTGGGGCGGCGGCATCGACCTCGCTTACGCCGCGCAAGGCGCGCTCGCGCTGGTGCTCGCGGTCACGATCGTCAGGCTATGGCGCTCGCAGGCGGATTTCGAACTGAAGGCCGCGGGGCTTGCCATCGCGAGCCTATTGGCGACGCCTTATGTGCTGGACTACGACCTTGTCGTGCTCGGCATCGCCATCGCGTTCCTCGTTCGTCACGGATTCGCACGCGGCTTTCGTCCTTACGAAATCTCACTGCTCGCACTGGCCTGGGCCGCGCCGTTCCTGACCCGCAGCATCGCGGGCCTGAGCGGCATTCCGCTCGGCCTCATCGTGATGATCGCGCTTTACGCCATGACGCTGCGGCGCGCGGCGAGCGACGTCGGCATTCATGCAATCGGGAGCAGCCGTCTTGTCAAAGCTTGATCGCGTCCGCGACGAAATCGATGACCTGTTTCCGCAAAGCACGATGGTGCGCAACCGCTCCATCGCGGTGCTGCTGCCCTGCTACAACGAAGAGACCGCCATCGCCGGCGTAATCGACGGCTTCAAGCGCGCGCTGCCTGGCGCACGGATCTACGTCTACGACAACAATTCCACCGACGGCACCTTCGAGGCTGCAGTCGCCGCCGGCGCCATCGTCCGCCGCGAAACGCTGCAAGGCAAAGGCAATGTCGTCCGCCGCATGCTGGCGGACATCGAGGCCGACATCTACATCCTCGCCGACGGCGACGCGACCTACGATCCAACGGCGGCAGGCGCGCTGATCGAGGCGCTGGTGACGCGCAACCTCGACATGATGGTCGGCACCCGCAACGGCGGCGACGGCGCATTTCCGCGCGGACACCGTTTCGGCAATCACCTCTTCAATCGTATCCTCGCGCACATGTTCGGCGACGGCTTCACCGATATTCTCTCGGGCTACCGCGTGCTGTCGCGGCGGTTCGCGAAATCGTTTCCGGTCACGTCGAGCGGCTTTGAAATCGAGGCGGAGCTTTCGGTTCACGCGCTCGATCTCAAGATCGCCACCGGCGAGATGCCGCTGCCTTATGCGACAAGGCCTGAAGGATCGCAGAGCAAGCTGCGAACCTATCGCGACGGCACCCGCATCCTGCTGACGCTGATCAAGCTCTACAAGGAAACACGGCCGCTGCGTTTCTTCAGCGCGATCGGCGCCATGCTGCTGCTGATCTGCCTTGGTCTCGGTGCGCCGCTGATCGTCACCTATCTGGAGACTGGCCTCGTGCCGCGTTTTCCGACCGCGATTCTCGCCGCCGCCATCGCACAGCTCGGCTTCCTCAGTTTCGCCATCGGCCTCGTGCTCGAAGCCATTGCGCAGGGCCGCCGCGAAGCCAAACGCATGCGCTATCTCGATCTTGACGCAGTTGCGAACAAACTCTGACGATCACGATTAGAGCCCATTTTTTCACGCCGATTTGCGTGAAATTGACGCGCCAGCGCACCCTCCGCAGAATAAAATCGCGCGTCGTTGCATGGCTGTGCGCGATTTGACTTTTTCTAACGCAAAGGCCTTGCGGCGGGGGTCCCGGAACCTCATTGTTACATCGGCTTGGGGGCAGGCAGGGGTGGCAGTTCGGTTCGCGCCGCATGTCTCCGGCGGTACTTTCGAAGGCCTGTATGTACAAACTTTACTCGATGCAGCGCTCCGGCAACAGCTACAAGGTCCGCCTTGCGCTGGCGCTGTTGAATGCGCCGTACAAGGCCATCGAGGTCGATATTCTGCGCGGCGAAAGCCGTACGCCGGAATTTCTCGGGCGCAATCCGAGCGGACAGGTGCCGCTGCTCGAAGTCGCCGACGGGCGATATCTCGCCGAGTCCAACGCGATCCTCTGGTATGTCGCGATCGGCACATCGCTGGCGCCTGAGGATCGCATCGATCGCGCGCAGGCATTGCAGTGGATGTTCTTCGAGCAGCACGCGCTGGAGCCAAGCGTCGGCGCAGCTTATTTCTGGCTGGTGCTGGTGCGCGGCGGCCGCGACCTGCAAACCCATTCGCTCGAAGACTGGATGGAGCGCGGTTACGGCGCGCTGCGAGTGATGGAAAATCACCTCAAGACCAACGACTATTTCGCCGCCGGACATCTGACCGTCGCGGACATCGCGATGTATGGCTACACCCACGTCGCCAACCAGTGCGACTTCGACCTGTCGGGCTATCCGTCGGTGCGGGCCTGGCTGAAGCGGGTCGAGAGCGAGCCGCGATTCGTCTCGATGGCGTGGAAGCCTGCCGAGGTCACAGCGCCCGAAACCGCTCCGGGAACCGAGACCGACCTCACCGCCGAGGCTTAAAACAAGCCGATTCAAAGCGGGATAGCGGGCATAACCTGCTGATTTCTCTCACCTCGCCTCGCTTCTGCCACGTTTGACCGGGGCGTGCCGCAATCTCGACAGCGATTCCTGACACATTCCGGGCAGCGGTGATTCGCCGCCCGATTGAGGATGCTCGACCATGATCCGGTCGCCCGTTTCAGGAATTGGTTTCGGACTGCGGTCCGCGCGTGTTGCATCGTCCCGACTCACGAATGCCGTCGCGGCCTCGCTCGCGGTGGCGTCGCTGTCATTGTGCCTGCTCGTCACCGTCACGGCGTTGTCGATCAAGGTCGTGGCTGCCATGCCGATTGCTGGCTGAGCCACTTTCCCCTGCGCACCGAGACTACCCCGCAACCGCGCGATGACGTGCGCGGTGGAGATAACGGATGAAAACGTCTCTCGTTGTGGTTTCAGCGTCGCTGATGCTCGCGATCATCCTCGTCGCAGGATTTCTGATCGCGACGCAGGCGCGCGGCCATGACTATTACGACGGCGGCACTCACGACCATTTGTGGAAAATGAAGAACGCGCCGGCGGCGATAAAGGCAAAGCCGATCGCGTGATTCCAGCCGAGCGGCTCCTTCAGGTACAGCACCGAGAAACCGGCGAACACCACCAGCGTAATGACTTCCTGCATGGTCTTGAGCTGCGCTGCCGAATAGACCGCACTGCCCCAGCGATTGGCGGGCACGGCAATACAGTATTCAAAGAACGCGATGCCCCAGCTCACCATGATGACCAGCGGCAGCGAGTGTTCCTTGTATTTCAGATGCCCGTACCAGGCGAAGGTCATGAAGACATTGGACATGAGAAGCAGGATGAACGGCTGCAGTGCAGGAGAAATGGTGATCGGCATGGGCTTCCTTTCGGGGCGGCAATTTACCGGGTTCTCGCCCGTGACATTGAAGGCAACAAGACCGGAATGTGGCCCCGCAAAGGGGAAGCGCCCACCGGAACCCCTGTGGATAACCCGCCCTGTCATAGCCCTGTTACGGTCGGCCCCTAGCTTTCGATAGCGTGTGGTCCGCCCCCCCCGTCATCGATCACGCGCTCAAGCGGCCCTGGTCGCGTAAATCCCCTCCGCGCCGTATCCGACCGGGGCCGCGCCTTTTTTCAGAACGAGTTGTCAGAGCAGGTCTTGTCGGGCTTCCGATACAACGGTCGAAACTCACGCCGCGAAATGACGGTAAGCAAACCAGCCCGCCAGCATTACCGAACCGACCCAGATGCCGACGATTGCATATGCAGCGGCGCGGCTCACCGGGCGATCCAGCGCGAGCGCCGCAGCGCTGCGGTGTTCGTCCATGATCTCTCCCGGGATCAGCTTCAGCACGAGAACGATACCGAGCGGCACGATGATGATATCGTCGAGATAGCCCAACACCGGAATAAAATCGGGGATGAGATCGATTGGCGACAAGGCGTATCCCGCAACGGCCACTGCCAGCGCCTTGGCGTACCATGGAACGCGGGGATCGAGGCTGGCCAGATAGACCGCATGAACGTCACGCTTGAGGGCACGCGCCCACTTTTTTAGCCGATCCATCATCCCGGAACTTTAACCCGTTTTTGCCTGCCGCGCACGACCCGCTATAACCGATCGAGCAAGTTCTTCTTTCTACGACGAGCCACATGATCCGCATCATCTATACCAGCGCCCTCCTCGTTCTCATCGCCCTTCTGCTGCTGCCGTTCCAGCTCATCGGCATCCTGCTCAACAGCAGACTCCAGCGCATCGTGCCGAACCTGTTTCATCGCGCCGCCTGCGCGATCATCGGCATCCGCATCACGCAGGTCGGCGAACGAACGCGCGAAAGCCCGGTGCTGATCCTGTCGAACCATGCCTCGTGGCTCGACATCACCGTGCTCGGCGCGGTCGCGCCGGTGGTGTTCGTCGCAAAATCCGAAGTGGCGAACTGGCCGCTGTTCGGCCAGTTGGCGAAACTGCAGCGCACGGTTTTTGTCGAGCGCGAACGCCGCCACAAGACCGGCGACGCGGCGCGCGCAATGGGCGATCGCCTGCTCGGCGGCGATGCGGTCGTGCTGTTTCCCGAAGGCACCTCGAGTGACGGCATCCGCATCCTGCCGTTCCGGTCTGCGCTGATCGGCGCGGTGCATCACGCCATCGGCGATTCCACCCATCACGATCGCGTCACCGTGCAGCCGGTGTCGATCGCCTATGTCAGCTATGGCGGCGTCCCGGTCGGCCGCGCGCTGCGCGACAAGGTGGCATGGTACGGCGAAGCCGAACTGGTGCCGCATCTGCTGAATGTGCTGGCGACCGGCGCTATCGACGTGACTTTGAGTTGGGGCGAAGCCGTCGGCTATGGCATGGCCGCGAACCGCAAGGAGATCGCGCGGGATGCCGAGACCGCGGTGCGGCGGATGACGGCACGCGCTTTGCGCTCGCCTCCGGCGCAGCCGTCGGATACGGAAGAAGGTCTGCCTCCTGCCGTTCCTGCCTTCGACCAAACCTGACGGATAAGATCATGGAAATCAGAAATCTCGGCGGCTCCGGCCTGCGTGTGTCCGCCGTCGGCATGGGCTGCAACAATTTCGGCCAGCGCAGCGATCTCGAAACCTCGCGCAAGATCATTCACAAGGCGATCGATCTCGGCATCACGCTGTTCGACACCGCCGACATCTATGCCGGGCGCGGCGGCTCGGAGACCGTGCTGGGCGAAGTGCTCGGCGACCGCCGCAAGGACATCGTGCTGGCGACGAAATACTCCAAGGCAATGAGCAACGACGGCACCAAGCAAGGCGCGTCGCGCCGTTACATCATGAACGCAGTCGAGGACAGCCTGCGCCGCCTCAAGACCGATTACATCGATCTCTACCAGCAGCACGATTACGATCCGCTGACGCCCATTGAAGAGACGCTGCGCGCGCTGGAAGACCTGATCCGCCAGGGCAAGGTGCGCTACATCGGTTGCTCGAATTTTCCGGCGTGGCGCATCGCTGAGGCGCAGTTCACCGCGCGCGGCATCAACACCCACGCCTTCGTGTCGTGCCAGGACGAATACAGCCTGATCGTGCGCGACATCGAGAAGGATCTGCTGCCGGCGGCGCAGGCCTACAATCTCGGCCTGCTGCCGTTCTTCCCGCTGGCCAGCAGCCTGCTGACCGGAAAATACAAGCGCGGCGAGAAGCCATCCGCCGACTCCCGGTTCGGCAAGGTGGCGTCACTCGGCGAGCGCTACATGACGGACAAGAACTTCAACATTGTCGCGAAGCTTCAGGACTTCGCCAACGCCCACGGCAAGACGATGATCGAACTGGCGTTCTCATGGCTCGCCACACGCCCGCAGGTGTCCAGCGTGATCGCAGGGGCATCCAGCGCCGAACAGATCGAGCAGAATGCCAGGGCCATCAACTGGAAGCTGACGGCGGATGAGATGGCGCAGATCGACGCCATCACGACGGGCTGAGTTTAAGTTACGATCGGCCCGCCGGAATATCCCTCCCCTTGATGGGGAGGGTGGCTGACCGCAGGTCAGCCGGGTGGGGTGACCGATTGACATGCCGAATGAGCGAGCCAGAGAACTCCGAAAGCGGCTGACGCCGCAGGAGGTGAAACTTTGGGTGAAGCTGCGCGGCTTAAAGTCGTCGGGTTTTCATTTTCGGCGACAGGCGCCCATCGGTCCCTTCATCGTCGACTTCATCTGCTTCAGACATCACTTGATCGTTGAAGCAGACGGTGGACAGCACGGCATGGCTCCGCATGCTTCAAAGGACTCACGCCGCGACGGCTTTTTAAAATCGCAAGGCTTTCGCGTTATCCGCTTCTGGAATTCTGACATCGATCATCATCTTGATGGAGTTATTGAGACGATTGTTGCCGAGCTAAGAAACCCCCACCCCGACCGGCTAACGCCGGTCGACCCTCCCCACAAGGGGGAGGGATAAGAAAACCAATATCGCAACCTGTTGCTAAACAACCAGCCCCTGCATCGCTTTCACCGCGCCGCTGTCGGGAAACACCGTCTCGGCCAGCACGCGCTCGCCGAGGCCGAGATGATCGCGCAGCACGCCCTTGATCACGCCGCGCAGATCGGTGGTCGGCTTGAGGTCGCGGCTCTCATAGAGATTCGCCACCTTCAGTCCCGGCCAGTCCGAAATCACCCGCCCGCCATTCACCGCGCCGCCTGCGAGCAGCGCCACCGTGCCGGTGCCGTGATCGGTGCCGTCGGTGCCGTTGATGCGCGCGGTGCGGCCGAACTCGGTGGCCACCACGATCACCGTGTCGCGCCAGCGCTCGCCGAGAACGGTCTCAAACTCCGCCAGCGCTCCGTCGAGGCCCGCAAGCAACTGCGCCAGCCGTCCCACCGCTCCGCCTTCATTGGCATGGGTGTCCCAGCCGTCGAACGCCAGCGCCGCGATACGCGGGCCGTCATCCGCCGCCATCAGACGCGCCGCGCCCTTGGCCGCGAGCCGCATCGCGCCCGCGCCGTTCATGCCGGGCTTCGGCTTCATGGCATCGTCGCGCGCCGCAATCTTGTCGATCTGCAATCCCTGCGACAGCGCCGCCGCCAACGCCGGATCGCGATGGGTGTAGAGATTGACCAGACGCATCGCGGTGTCGTCGGCGGCCTGCGGCAAATACGGCGGCACCCAGCCTACCGTCGGCGCGGCGCCGCGCAGCACCAATGGGGTGGTGGGACCAACCGCCAGTCCGCTCATCACGCGCTCGCCGCGCGGCAACGCTTCCAGCGCACGGTTGAGCCAGCCGCTCTGCACGCGGCCCGGCCCGCCGAAGCCGCTTTCCAGCACATCCTGCCCGTCGAAATGCGAGCGCTCGCGATACGGCGTCGCCACCGCATGAACCACGGCGGCTTTCTTGTCCTTATACATCCGCGCGAATTCCGGCATCGACGGATGCAGCGCGAAGAATGAATCGAGCGCGGTCGCAGCATGCGCGCCGTCGAGCGAAAGCGCGATCGATCCATGCAGCCCGGCGTAATCGGGATCGCCGACCGGCGCGACCGTGGCAAGACCGTCCAGCGCGCCGCGCAGGATGATGGTGACGAAGCGCGGATCGCGGCCATCCCTGGCGCGCGCGAATTTCGGCAAGTAGGCCCAAGCGGCGAAGGTCGCCGATCCCAAGAGCAGCGAGCGCCGCGTCAGCCCGCGCGCGGTATGGCTTTCGCAGCAATCGATCGGAAAGCTCGACATGCTCATCTCCTCTGGAATTCCGGCGACATCAGCAGCAGCGCGAAAGCCTGCTGTTTCGATTCCGCGCGCTCGATGGTTTGCCGCGTCTCGGCCGAGGCCGCTTCGCCAGCCACCACATCGAGCAGCGCGCGCGGATCGATGCTATCGGCGATGCGCGATGCAATCTGCGACGCGATGTCCAGTCTGAGCTTGATCCCCTCCGGTGCGGCCCAGGCCGCGTTGGTATCGGCGAAGCCGTTCGGCCCGGCAGGCGTCCACAGCGGCTGGCCGAGCACATTGAGCCCGCCGATGTAGCGCTGCGGGTCTTCGGGGATGCGCCCCATCATCCGCCCCGCCGCCACCAGATATTCATACGGCATGCGGATCTTGGTCATCGGCGCCCGCCACGCCTCATCGGCATCGACCAGCGCCAATGTCATCGCATGCAGATCGCCGTCGGTCTTGCGGAACGTGCTTTCGAGCTTCGCCACCAGCGCAGGCGGCGGATCGTCAGCCACGAAGTGCCGCACGAATTTCGTGGCGATGAATTTTGCAGTCGCCGGATGGCGCGCAATGTCGGCGAGCGCCGTCTCACCTTGCGCAAGGCCGGTGTCCTCATACACTTTGCCGAGCAGCTTTTGCGGTCCGGGCTCATGCGCATTGGCATTGAAGATAAAGGTGCCGGGCGCGCCCAGCTTGGCCTGCCGCCCTGCGAAGGTCCAGCCGGTGATGATGCGCGCCAGCGACGTCACGTCGGCCTGCGTGTAGCCGCCGTTCACGCCGAGCGTATGCAACTCCATGATCTCGCGGGCGAGATTTTCGTTCAGGCCCTTCTTGCGATTTTGCCCGGCACGCGATTCCGGCCCGATCGACTGCTGGTTGTCGAGAAAGAAGATCATCGCCGGATGCTGCTCGACCGCGCGCAGCATCTCGCCGAAATTTCCGAGCACATAAGGCCGGATCGCCTCGCGCTCGAAGGCCCCGGACCATATTCGCGCCAGTTCGCCCTTGTTGGCGGAGGTGCAGAAATGGTTCGACCAGAACGTCACCAGCCGCTCGACGAATCCGCTCTCCGCCATGGTGGCGCGCTGAAGCCGCGCCAGCGCCTCGGCGCGGAACGTCTTCTGAATGATGTTGAGCGGCTTCGGCGGCTCCTTGGCCGGCGCAGCATTCTGCATCGCCGGCTGCATTGCGTCGGGCGGCGTCATGGCTCTGGCCGCCGGGTCGGACTTCATATCCGCCTTGTTGTCCGGCTTGGCTTCGGGCGCTTTCGCCTCCCCCTGCATGTCACCGGGTACCGACGCCATCGCCTGCGCGGTTTTCGCCGCGGCCTCGCGCTGCTGTTTCACGTCTTTCTGATAATCGAACACCGCCTGCGCCAGTTCCGGTGTCGCTTGCAAACCAGGCGCATCGAGCAGCGCCGCGTTGGGCCGGCCCAGTTCCGCTTTCACAAAGCCGCGCGGATCGGAGGCTGCGCTGGAAAAGTCGCTGGCCGCGCCGCCGCGCGCGCCAAAGCCGAACCGGTTGAGTGCGATGAGAGCGCCTTGCGGATCACGCGCCATTGCCGGGTCTCATGGTTGATCTCGCCAACGGGTTGGCCAAATATGAATCGACAGGATGGACTATGACCGCTTGGCACCTGAACGTCACATGAAGGATTCGGCAAAAACATGAACGGCATGGTGACAAAACCGTCAGAAAGTCCCGCAGCGCAGCGCGCCTTGAGCTGTCCGCGTTGCGGAACGGCGTTCACCTGCGACCTGTCCGGGCACTGCTGGTGCATGGACGAGACGGCGAAGTTGCCGTTGCCCGCCGAGGGCGAGGATTGCCTGTGCCAGGCCTGCCTGCGGGCGGCGGCCGAGGGGCAATAGTCCTCCACCACGTAGCACCGTCATTGCGAGCGAAGCGAAGCAATCCACTCTTAGAAGCTGGATTGCTTCGTCGCTACGCTCCTCGCAATGACGGCCCGCTTTTAGCGCTACACCGCATAGCCCGGCGAATTCCGCGCCATGCCGCCGAACGCATCAAGCAACTTTTCGCGCCAGGCATAGATCGGATCGTCTTCTTTCAGCAGCTTGAACGGGCTGGTCGCCCGCGCCCACTGGAACGGGCCGAATACGATGTAGTCGGCGTAGTTCGGCGACGCGCCACCGAGCCAGGGCTGTGTCTTCAGCGTCAGCCGCATCGGATTGAGGCTTTGACGAAACGTCTCGACGGCCTCGTCGCGATTGGCCGCCGCCTGTTCCAGCGTTTTGCCGAGACGCACTTCGCGGGTCTTGCGGAAATACGCCTGATCGGCCGGCCGCAGATGGGAATGAATGTCGGCAGCGATCATCGGAAAGATGCCGCCAAGCACAACCGTATCGCCCCACCAGTTCAGCATGCGGCCCATGGCGCGGCCGCCCTCGCCGCCGAACAGCGAGGGACGATCGGGATAGGTGTCCTCGAGATAGTTCGCGATCGCCCATGAGTCGGCGACGGAGGTTTCGCCGTCGATGAACACCGGCACCTTGTCGGACTGATGCGGCGCGATGGCGTCCTTTTCGCTGAAGCGCCACGGGATCGTTTCGGCCTTGATATCCTTGTGCGCCAGCGCCATGCGCGTGCGCCAGCAGAACGGGCTGAACACACGCTCGGTTTCGGTGCCGCAGAGTTCAAAGAGTTTGCGCGTCATCTCGTCCTGACCTTTTCCACGGCCTGTGTTGTCAACTCCCTCTCCCCGCTTGCGGGGAGAGGGTTGGGGGGGGGGGCCAAGGCATCACAACAAAGCGGCCCCTCACCCGGATCGCTTCGCGACCCGACCTCTCCCCGTAAACGGGGAGAGGTGAATCTTGACGTCTCAGGCCTTCACGACTGCTGCGGTCTGCCCGAACAGCACCTTCTTCTGCTCGTCGGTAAATGTCTTGCCCACATTCGAATTGACCTTTGGTCCGAGTTCGTAGGCGCGCACCGTTGCGGGCCGGGCGCGGATGGCCTCGAACCAGCGCTTGAGATGCGGGAAGTCCTCGAGCTTCTGGCCCTGCCGCTCATACGGCACGACCCACGGATACGCGGCCATATCCGCGATGGAATAATCGCCCGCGACAAACTCGCGATCCGCCAGCCGCTTGTTGAGCACGCCGTACAGCCGGTTAGTCTCGTTGACATAGCGATCGATCGCGTAGGGAATTTTCTCGGGCGCATAGGCGCTGAAATGATGGTTCTGTCCGGCCATCGGACCGAGGCCGCCCATCTGCCACATCAGCCATTGCAGCACATCGAAGCGCTTGCGCAGATCGGACGGCATGAACTTGCCGGTCTTCTCCGCGAGATAGATCAGGATCGCGCCGGATTCGAAGATCTTCACCGGCGCGCCGCCATCGGCAGGCGCATGGTCGATCATCGCGGGCATGCGGTTGTTCGGCGAGAACGCCAGGAACTCGGGCTTGAACTGATCGCCGGTGCCAATGTTGATCGGCTGAATTGTGTAGGGGAGACCGGTCTCTTCGAGGAACATCGTGATCTTGTGGCCGTTCGGCGTGGGCCAATAATAAAGGTCGATCATCTTGGGTGTCCTTGGCTGTGTTGCATGCGGCGGAAAATGGGGGCTCCGCAATATCAATGCGATTGCATGAACTTTGCGTTTCGCGGATGCGAAGTCAATGCCGTCCAGCGCATATCAAGTATATTTCATTCGTTCCAAGCGCGTGATCATGAAAGATTTCCATCGCTCCGACGAAAACTAAGAACAGTCCCTCTCGCGTCCCGCAGATAGAGTTCCGGCAAATTCAGACTCAGGGTCAGGAAAGGTCGACAATGACAAAAGAATTCGCACGGCGTGATTTTCTCAAACTCTCCACGGCCATGGGGCTCGCGGCGACCGGCGGCTTCTCTTGCATCGGCGTTGCGAGCGCCGCGCCGATCCAGGTGCCGACCATCGACAAGCTCTCGATCCGTGTGCTGGTCGATCAGCAGCACGACCAGTTCCTGAAAGGCAGCACCGTGAACGGCGTGGTGCATGAAGGTCCGGGCGGCGGCCGCAGCGCCGATGCCCGCAACGTCCTGCATAACGAATGGGGCCTGTCGCTGTTTCTGGAATCGCAGCGTGAGCAGGAACAGCGCAACATCCTGCTGGATTTCGGCTACACCTCGCCCGCGATCATCAACAATATCGGCCTGCTCAAGGTCGATCCGTCGAAGGTGAACGCGCTGATCGTCAGCCATGGCCACATCGATCACTATGGCGGTCTGATCGGCTTCCTCGAAAAATATCGCAGCGTGCTTCCGCCCGACGTGAAGCTCTATGCGGGCGGCGAGGACAATTTCTGTCACCGCGTCAGCCGCGCATCCACCGGCCAATTCGGCGAAGGCGGCGTGCTCGATCGCAAGCAGATCACCGCGCAGAAAGTGCAGACCGTGCTCTGCGAAACCCCGACCGTAATCGAAGGTCACGCCTTCACCACCGGCAAGATCAAGCGCAGCAGCGTCGAGAAGATCCTGCCCAACACCTTCGTCGACTACAAACCGGAAAGCGCCGGCTGCGATTACGGCCATTACACCGCCGCCGAACTGCAGGGCAATTTTGTCCCGGATGAACACGTCCATGAACACGCGACCTGCTTCAACATCCGCGGCAAGGGCCTTGTGGTGATCAGCTCCTGCGGCCATGTCGGCATCGTTAACTCGGTGCGGCAGGCGCAGGAAATCTCCGGCGTGCAGAAAGTTCACGCCGTGGTTGGCGGCTTCCATCTCGGGCCGGCGCCTGCCGATTACCTCAAGCAGATCGTCGGCGAGATCAAGGCGCTCCAGCCAGATGTCGTGATCCCGATGCATTGCAGCGGGCTGAACTTCCTGCTCGAAGCGCGCGCGCAGATGCCGGACAGCGTGATCAACGTCTCGACCGGCAGCAAGCTGATCTTCAGCGCGTGAGCACGCGCAGCCTCCTCGTGAAATTAGTCGCAAAACGCGGCGCGGCCATCGTGGCCGCGCTGCTGTGCGGCCTTTGGACTGCAACTCCCGCATCGGCGCAAAGCTCGTCCCGCTCGGCGGCCGAACTGATGGACGCGGTGATGTGGAATCGCGAACCGATCGGCGGCGCGTTTTCGCTTAAGGACCAGACCGGAAAAATCCGTACCGACGCCGATTTCCACGGCCAGCTCATGCTGGTCTATTTCGGCTTCACCTATTGCCCGGATATCTGCCCGACCGACCTGCAACAAATTGGGATCGCGATGGAGCAACTCGGCGACGACGCCAGGAACGTGCAGCCGCTGTTCATCACGCTCGATCCCGAACGCGACACCGTCGATCATCTCGCGCAGTATGTGCCGCTGTTTCACCCGCGCCTGCTCGGTTTGACCGGCAGCATCAAAGACGTGTCGCAGGCCGCCGACGCCTACCGGGTCTACTACAAACGGGTCTCAACGGGATCGAAGCCGGACGATTACACCGTCGACCACTCGGCCTTCATTTATCTGATCGGCCGCGACGGAAAATATCTCGGCTTCTTTCCGCCCGGCACCGACGCCGCGAAGATGGTCGGGATGATCCGTCCTCATCTGAAAGGCAGCGCGGAGCGGTAGCCTACTCCACCGCCCCCTTCTTCGGCTCGACGATCTCGAAGCCGGTGGAGAATTCATCGAGCATCCCGAACAGTTCGCGCAGCTTCAGCGGATTGCCGCCGACCGAAACATCGCCGGTGAGAACGCTGCCCAAAAACGTCCGCTGCTTCAGCGTAATCGCATCGAGCGCGGCGCGGGTCAGCGTCACGCTGGCGTCGGCCTTGTCGGAGAGCTTGCCCGACGTATGGGTCAGCGCGGAATTCTCCAGGTTCATCACATAGGTTTCGTTGAGATCGGTGAAGGTCCAGTTGATCACGATGGTCTTGCCTTCCGCCTTCGCAGCGTTGAGCCGCACGCCAAGGAAATCGAACGCGAGATCGATCGAGATGCCTTTCAACAATTCCGCATTCACCAGCGCCGGTGGCTGCGGGCCGACGCCGCCACGCAATTCAAGCGCGCCGAGCAGATAGGCGTTGCGCCAGGTCGCCGCCTCGCTCTGATAGCCGAGTTGCTCCAGCGCATCGGCGCCAAGCTCGCGCGCCTCCTTGTTGGAAGGATCGGCGAACACCACCTTGCTCATCACGCTGGCCACCCAGCGATACTGCCCGGCCTTGTAGTCATCCCGCGCGCGTTTGATGGTCGCTTCTGCGCCGCCCATATACTCGACCTGCTTCTTTGCCTCCTCCGCGCGCGGCAGCGGATTGAGGTCGGCGGGATTGGCGTCGTACCAGCCGAGATAGAACTGATAGACCGCCTTGGCGTTGTGGCTGAGCGTGCCGTAATAGCCCCGCGCGGCCCAGTCGTTGGCCAGTGACGGCGGCAGCTTCAACTGCTCCGCGATCTCCGTCGAGGTCAGGCCGTGGTTGAGCAGCCGCACGCTCTGGTCGTGGATGAACTTGTAGAGATCGCGCTGCTTTTTCAGGAACGAGACAACGCGCGCGTTGTCCCAGATCGGCCAGTGATGCTGGGCGATCACAATGTCGGTCCTGTCGCCGTAGCGCGCGATCGCATCGTTGATGTAACGCGACCACAACCGGCCGTCACGGATTTCCGCGCCGCGAATGGTGTAGAGATTGTGCATGTTGTGGGTGGCGTCTTCCGCCATGTTCAACAATTTGAACTGCGGGAAGTACATGATCATCTCGGAGGGCGCTTCGGAGCCCGGCACCAGATGAAACTCGATGTCGACGCCATCGACAGTGCGTTTCTCGGAAGGTTGCTTGATCACATCGTTCGGCGGGATCAGCGAAATCGATCCCCGCGCCAGCGCCTTGCCGAGGCCCGTATCGATCTGCGACTTTTCTCCGACCGGCAGCGCGCTGCCGAACTGGTACTGCGCGCGGCGTGACATCGCGTTGCCGGCGACAACGTTCTCGGCCACCGCATGCTCCATGAAGCCGTCCGGCGCGATCACCTTGACCTTGCCTTGCTTGGCGTCGTCCTCGCTGATCACGCCTTTGGCGCCGCCGAAGTGATCGGCGTGGCTGTGGGTGTAGATCACGGCGGCGACTGGCTTCGCGGGCCGGTTCTTCAGATAAAGATCAAGCGCGGCCTTCGCGGTCTCGTTAGACAGCAGCGGATCGATCAGGATCAGACCGCTGTCGCCCTCGATGATGGTGAGGTTGGCGATGTCGAGACCACGCACCTGATAGACCCGCTCCGTCACCTTGAAGAGGCCGTTGATGGCGTTGAGCTGTGCCTGCCGCCACAGGCTCGGATTGACCGTGGCAGGCACCTGATCGCTTTTCAGGAAATCATACTGTTTGGTGTTGAAAGCAGGCCTGTCGCCGATGCCAGGGATGATCCCGTCGGGCAGCGTCGCGATAAAACCGCGCTTCGCATCCTCGAAATCGGCGCGGTCGCCGAACGGCAGCGTCTTGAGGAAGGTGTCGTTGACCGCGCGGCTGGCGGGCTCGGCATCCTTGGACTGCGCGAAAGCGGATGAGAGCGGCGCGATGGCCAACAGGGCGGCGGCCAGCAGGCTGGCGAGGCGCGCCGACCAGATACGCAATGACGACATGAAATACTCCCGGACTGCCGCGTGGTCCTCGGCAACCGCCACGCGTTGGTTCCAGCCTATCAGGACAAACGCGTAAATTTCATCGCAAACTTCCCTAGTGGTCCCGATTCTAACATTCGCCTCCCGTTTCGGCAGCCACCTCGCGAATGTTAGAATCGAAGGACCACTAGCAATTATAAGTTACTAGTGGAGTTCAGGATTTGACATTCGCGATGAGAACCTGCGGCAGGGGGAACGCGAATGTCAAATCCACTCCACTAGGCACGCCGCGAAGAAAATGCCCTTTTCTCTCCACGCTTCGCGCCCCATATTCCGCCCATGGCGAAGAACCCCGATTCCTCGAAGAAGCCCCCCAAAACCCCGAAATCGAAAGCCCATCGTCCCGATGTGCAGCCGATCGGGCCTGCGTTGGCGGAGCTTTTGAACCCGGCGATCAACCGCGGCGATGCTGGCATGGGCTCCGGCACCGGGTTGCAGCCGCCGCCGGACAATTCAAAGGACCGGCGCGCCGGCGGCGAGGCCGCGATCCATCGCGCGCGCGCATCGACGCCGAAAACGGTCGGTGATGATACCGGACCGCGGCATGGCTTCGACGAAGCCCCGCAGGCCAATTACGGCACCAGCGCGCCGATCCCGACGCTCGATCCTGAACTGGCGAAGCAGCTCGGCTACACCACCGAGGAAGAAGACGAAGCCGCGATGGCCCGTCCGCCGCGCAACAAGATGGAAGCGCTGGGCGTGCAGGCCACCGCCGACGCGCTGGAAGCTCTGGTGCGCGACGGCCGACCGGAATTCCGCGACGAGAACGGCGAAGTGAAAATCTGGGCGCCGCATCGCCCGCCCCGCCCGGACAAATCCGAAGGCGGCGTGAGTTTTGAACTGAAATCCGAATACGAGCCGAAGGGCGACCAGCCCACCGCGATCAAGGAACTGGTCGAAGGCATCAAGCGCAATGACCGTACCCAGGTGCTGCTCGGCGTCACCGGCTCCGGCAAGACCTACACCATGGCCCAGGTGATCGAGGCCACCCAGCGGCCTGCGATCATCCTTGCGCCGAACAAGACGCTGGCGGCGCAGCTCTACGGCGAGTTCAAGCATTTCTTTCCCGACAACGCGGTGGAATATTTCGTCTCGTATTACGATTATTACCAGCCCGAAGCCTACGTGCCGCGCACCGACACCTACATCGAGAAGGATTCCTCGATCAACGAGCAGATCGACCGGATGCGCCATTCGGCGACGCGCGCGCTACTGGAGCGCGACGACGTGATCATCGTGGCGTCGGTGTCGTGCATCTACGGTATCGGCTCGGTCGAGACCTACACCGCGATGACCTTTGCGATGAAGAAGGGCGAGCGGATCGACCAGCGCCAGCTCATCGCCGATCTCGTGGCGCTGCAATACAAGCGCACCCAAGCTGACTTCACCCGTGGCACCTTCCGCGTGCGCGGCGATGTCATCGACATCTTCCCGGCGCACTACGAAGACCGCGCCTGGCGCGTGAACATGTTCGGCGACACCATCGAGACCATCGAGGAGTTCGATCCGCTCACCGGCCACAAGCAGGACGAACTCGAGTTCATCAAGATCTACGCCAACTCGCACTATGTGACGCCGCGGCCGACGCTGATTCAGGCCATCAAAGGCATCAAGAGCGAACTGAAGTGGCGGCTCGACCAGTTGAACGCGCAAGGCCGCCTGCTGGAAGCGCAGCGCCTCGAACAGCGCACCACCTTCGATCTCGAAATGATGGAAGCGACCGGAAGCTGCGCCGGTATCGAAAACTATTCGCGCTATCTCACCGGCCGCAAGCCGGGCGAGCCGCCGCCGACGCTGTTCGAATATGTGCCGGACAACGCGCTGGTGTTCGCGGACGAAAGCCATGTCAGCGTGCCGCAGATCGGCGCCATGTTCAAAGGCGACTTCCGGCGCAAGGCGACGCTGGCCGAATACGGCTTCCGCCTGCCCTCCTGCATGGACAACCGGCCGCTGCGCTTTGAAGAGTGGGACATGATGCGCCCGCAATCGATCGCTGTGTCGGCGACACCGGGCGGCTGGGAATTGAACGAGAGCGGCGGCGTGTTCGTCGAACAGGTCATCCGCCCGACCGGACTGATCGACCCGCCGGTGAACATTCGCCCCGCCCGCACGCAGGTCGATGATCTGGTCGGCGAGGTCCGCGCCACCGCGCAGGCGGGCTATCGCTCGCTGATCACCGTGCTGACCAAGCGCATGGCGGAAGACCTCACCGAATATCTGCATGAGCAGGGCATCCGCGTGCGCTACATGCACTCGGACATCGACACCATCGAGCGCATTGAGATCATCCGCGATCTTCGCTTAGGTGCGTTCGACGCGCTGGTGGGCATCAACCTGCTGCGCGAAGGCCTCGACATTCCGGAGTGCGCGCTGGTCGCGATCCTCGATGCCGACAAGGAAGGTTTTCTGCGCAGCGAAACTTCGTTGATCCAGACCATCGGCCGCGCGGCGCGCAACGTGGACGGCAAGGTCATCCTCTACGCCGACCAGATCACCGGCTCGATGGAGCGCGCCATCGCCGAAACCGATCGCCGCCGCGAGAAGCAGGTCGAATACAACACCGCCCACGGCATCACGCCGGAAAGCATCAAGCGCGACATCGGCGATATTCTCGGCAGCGTCTACGAGCGCGACCATGTGCTGGTGGAAATCGGCGACGGCGGCATGGCCGACGATGCCGTCGCCATCGGGCACAACTTCGAGGCCGTGTTGAGCGATCTCGAAACCCGGATGCGCGAAGCCGCCGCCGACCTGAACTTCGAGGAAGCCGCGCGCCTGCGTGACGAAGTGAAGCGCCTGCGCGCGACGGAGCTCGCGGTGGTGGACGATCCCACCATCAAGCAGCGCGGCGTGGCAGCGAAGGCCGGCGCCTATGCCGGCAAGAAGAAGTATGGCGACGCCGCTAATCTTCCTGCGCAACTGGACAAGGCCGCCGCCCGCAACAAGTCGCGGGCGCGCAAGCCGACCCTCGACGAGATGGGACCGGGAATGGAAAGCAAGATTTTCCAGCCGACCAACTCACGTCAATCCGGCCCGGAATTCTCGGGCCGCTCCACCGGCGGCGCGCCGGGCAAACGCGGCGGGTGGAAGAAGCGGTAGACGCACATTTGCAAAGCCCCCATAGCACCTGCTAGGTCATCATCCAGATTTTCTGCATGTGACTTATCTGAGTAAGACTTGGGGGACTCAATGGCCGACGCCGATCTCGATGCGCTCATCCGGCAGCTTGCGAAGCAACAGAACAAGGCCCTGACGGCTGCCGTGAAGAAACGGCGGGACCGCACCGTCGCCCTCGCCGCCAAGGCGAAGGATGCGCAGAGCAAGCAGCATTACCGGCAGCTTGCGAAGGACATTCTTGAGATCGGCACGGCCACCGTGAAGCGGCTTCAGATGTCCGCCGACAACGCGGCTTACAGCTACACGCGGTCCGTCCGGCAGGCGGTTGAGACCGCCGCTGCGAAGAAGGCAGACGCATCCGCCAGGCAGGCGAAAAAGACCGCGAAAAAAGCGTCCAGGAAGGCGGCAAAAAAAGCCAAGGCCTGATCCGTCGCGCCCGCAACAGAACGCGCCTCTCTTCCCTCAGCCACGACGACCTCGCCAAGGCCGACACTAAAATCGGCCTGTGCGCCGCGTTCTTGAAGTTTAGCCGTTTTCGAAGGTGCGTAGTCTGTCGCCGAAGGTGCGAGCGCACATCACAAATTACGCCGCCGACGTTTCGTCGCCACGTTCTTAATTTGCGTCTTCAGTTCGCACCGCGTCATCGCGGGCTCTCCGAGAAACCTCGGTTGCGCCGGACTGGACGTCGTTGAAGTGATCATGCTGTCGCTGCGTAAGGACAGCAGTCCTTCGTCCCGTCGGGAGCTGAAAAACATACTAGCACCGGAAGCAATCCTGTCTATCCCGAACATCGATGAGTGCGCGAACAGTTTGGACAGCCTTGCTGATGTGAATTCTCTCATCTAGACAACAAGATATTGTAGCGAGGCAGTGATGTTCCCTCGCCGCGTTGAAGATATAGACGCATCATGTCCGCCAGTGCACGAATGCAATCGATGAATGTGACCTCCTCCCCCATCACCTATGACGACTTCGCCAGGGTCGACCTCCGCATCGGACGCGTTCTTGAGGTTCAGCCGTTTCCGAAGGCGCGCAATCCGTCGTGGAAGGTGCGTGTCGATCTCGGCGACCTCGGCGAAAAATGGTCGAGCGCGCAGATCACCAACTACACGGCGGAGCAGTTGACCGGTTCGCTGGTGGTGTGCGTCTGCAACTTCGCCCCGCGCAATATCGCAGGCTTCATGTCCGAAGTGCTGATCCTCGGCGCGCCGGACGCCGGCGGGAAGATCATCCTGCTGTCACCGCGCAAGGATGACTCCGGTCACGACATCGTCGCACCGGGCGCGAAAGTCTACTGACGCGCGACCTTCGCAAATCTACTTCGCCAGGACGCGGGCGAGTTCGATCAGATTGGTCGAGATCGGCTTGGTGCGTCCGGCAATCTCGGCCAGCGGCGTGCGCGTGATCTCCCCGCGCTGCTCGCCGATCAGCACGCCCGACACGCCTTCCGCGAGCGACGTCAGCGCAGCGACGCCAAGCCGCGTCGCCAGCAACCGGTCGAAAGCCGTGGGCGGCGCACCGCGGACGACATGGCCAAGCACGGTGGCGCGCAATTCGAATCCGGCCATGCCCCGGTTGCTCTCGAAATACGCCAGGATATGCGCGGCATTCTCCTTGACGCCCTCGGCGATCACCACGATCGCATGGGTCTTGCCGCGTTCATAAGCCGCGCGCAGCCGCTCGGCGATCTCAAACGCCGATACCTCGAATTCAGGCGTTGAAATCACCTCCGCGCCTCCGGCGAGGCCCGCCATCATGGCGAGATAGCCGCAGTTGCGCCCCATGGTCTCGACCAGAAACGCGCGGGTGTGCGACGAGCCCGTGGTGCGCAGATTGTCGATCGCTCCGACCGTCACGTTGATGGCGGTATCGCAGCCGATGGTGACGTCGGTGCCGTAAAGATCGTTGTCGATGGTCGAGGCGATGCCGACCACCGGAAAGCCCAGGCCATGCAGCGCGGCGGAGCCCGTCTGGGAGCCGTTGCCTCCGATCACCACCAGGGCATCGATGCCGCGCGTCGCCAGATTGCGCAGCGCTTTCGACCGGCCGCTTTCCTCGCGAAAGTCCTTCGACCGCGCACTGCCGAGAAACGTCCCGCCGATCTGGATGATGCCGCCGACATCCCGCGCGCTGAGCCGGGTCATGCGATCGTCGATCAAGCCCTGCCAGCCCTCACGCACGCCATAGACCGCAATATCCCGATTGAGCGCGCTGCGCGTCACCGCGCGGATCGCCGCATTCATGCCGGGGGCGTCGCCGCCGCTGGTCAGAATCGCAATTGCTTTCATGAAATGTGCCCCGCGGACCGGTTCACTCGAACTTTATGATGCCATCGGCGGGACGTCCATCCATGGTGCCATGGACGCGCGACCGCATTGCCTTGTCCTCATCCCGACCTGCGGTTGCTGGTATTCTGCTTCATGTTTCCGTGATCGCCCTGCTCGTCGATGTTCTGCTTTTCATCGTTGCGGTGCCCTTTGGTGGTGTCGGTCGTCACCTCCGGCGTGCTGCCTGGGCCTTTGTCGCTGCGGTTGTCTTCCGGGACGGGCGGGATGGTTTTTGTCATGCGGTCCTCCTTAAGGAGGACAATGCGCTTTGCGCGCAACCGTTCCTGATTCTCCTGTTCCGTAGTAATGTCACGTGCTCAGGCGACACATCGCGGGACCGAAGAATGACAATTATGAGATCCTTGTCCGGCGCCCTGCTGATCTGCGCTCTGGCAGTTACCGGCGCTGACGCCGCGAAGAAGGCCGACAAGCCCGCCAAACCGGCGGAGCCGATGGCGCAAGATACCTCGCTCAACAATGTGAAGGATGCGCCGAAAGCCCCGTCGCTGGCCTGCGAAGGATCGTTTGCAAAGGACGCAACGCACGCGAAGCTGGTCACCGAATTCGGCACGAAGCACGTCGCATTCAAGGACGTCGAGGTCACAAGCGGCGTCCTGACCAAGGCGACTGTCATTTTCGACGATGATCCGACTCGCCGCGTGGTGATTTACTGGAAGGATGACAAGACCCGCTCCAGGCCTGCGTCCATCTCCGTTGAGGCACCCTCGACCTGGACCGGCCCGGGCGGCGTGCGCAATGGCCTGTCGCTGAAAGAACTGGAGAAACTCAACGGCGAGACCTTCAGCGTGACCGGATTTGGCGGCATCGGCGGCGGCGAAGTGTCGAAACTCAGCGGTCCGTTCGTCAACCTGCCGGGCGACTGCACGCTCAATATCCGTTTTGAGCCCGGCATTGCCAGTCCGTTGCCACCGCGTTTCGCGGCAGTAACGGGAGACCAACTCATTGTCTCGAAGAATCTGCTGCTGCGCCGGGTGCGGCCACAGGTTTTGCAGTGGAGCGTCAACTATCGGTAAATTTTCGATGCGCAGCCTTTACTACACTGCAGATGCCGTCGCGAAAATCGTTGGCACATTGGAGAGACTTCGTTAAACCTCGCATCGCATGCGGCTTGATCCTCATCCGGTTCCCACATACGGAACCGCCAGCTTGGGGGAGACAAACGCAATGAACGATCATCAGTCCGAACAATGTGTGCGGACTTTTCTCGACGCTTTCTATGCCGGTGACGCGACGCGCATGGAGCAATGCTGCGACGACGCGTTTACCTCGATCACCTACGCACCCGTTGAGATTTTTCCGCATCTCGGCCTCAAGCAAAGCAAGGCGTGGCTTGCGAAAGCCATCCAGATCCAGCACGAGCGCTATTCGAGCAGGCATCACATCATCGATTTTGTGGTCGCGAACGAAACGCACGGCGCGGCATTCGTGCAGACGACCCTGACCAAACGCAGCGATCAGCGCATCATCCGGCTCAACATCGGCGAGTTCTTTACGCTCCGCGACGGCCGCATCGTCGAGCATCGCTCGCTGTTCGATTCCTTCGATCTGGTGCAGCAATTGATCGGTGAAGATCTGACCGGTGAATTCGCCATCCGCGTCAGAAACGCGATGCGGCAGTAGCGGCAGCGGCTACCGCGCCGCCGATACGCCGAGCTCCCGCACCAGCCCGAACCACAGCGCGGTCAGCTCGCGCGCCGCAGGATCCTTGCTCGGCTTCAGCCGGACAGCGGTATGCACCAGCACAAGCTTCGACGCCGGATCGACGAAGATCGCCTGACCGTTGGTCCCGAGCATCGCGAACATGCGGCGCTTGGCCGGCATGATCCAGGTCTGGTAGCCATAGCCATAGAACGGCGTCGCCACGCGCGGCGCACGGAATGAACCTTCGGGTGCGGTTGTCGCCTCGATCACCCATGCTTCCGGAATGATCCCGCCGCCATCCCTGGCAAGCAAAAGGCCAAAGCGCGCGTAGTCGCGCAGCCGTGCAGCGAGACAGCAATAGGCCTGCTCCTGATTATGGCCGTCGACGGTCCAGCTTGCTTCATCCTCCGCGCCCATCGGCTTCCAGATTTTTTCCGACAGGTAGTCCGACAGGCGCTTGCCGGTTGCAGCCATCAGCACAAGGCCAAGAGTTTCGGTCTGCGATCCGGCATAGGCGAATTTCGTTTCAGGCGGCGCGGCGCGGGTGTTGTAGCGGCGGAGCAGGTTGGCGGCGCTCGGCAGATCGGAGCGGCGCAGATCGCGGCTGAAGGCGAAGGCGTCGTCGGTACCGTCGTATCGTTCGGAAAATTCGATCCCCGCGCTCATGGTCAGAAGCGCGCGCAACGATGTCTGACCGTAGGCGCTGCCTTTCATCTCCGGCACATAGTCCTGCGCCTTGTCCTCGATGGAGCGGATCTTGCCCTCCTTGATGGCGATCCCCACCAGCATCGCCACCATGGTCTTCACCATCGAGTTGGACAGCAGGCGGTCGGTGTCGCGGCGTCCGTATTGATAGCGTTCGAACAGGATCGTCGAATCCCTGACGATCAGCAGTCCCGTCGTCGGATGCCGCGCCAGGTATTGGTCGATGGTGCGGCGCTCGCCGTCGAAGTCATAGGACCAGGTCGTGCGATCGCAGTTGCGGGCAAGCGGAGAAGGCTCAGTGGGCGGAAACACCGCGTGAGCCGGAAGCAGTTTGTCGAAATTGCTGAACGTCGCGACCATGTAGTTCGGCTTCGTCCGGTCGGCGATGGTGCCGAGCGGATAGTTCTCGGCGGCGCCATAAGCCTCGGCATCCGGCCCGGAACGGGAGAACGATGGCTCGCAGGCCGCCTTCGCGGCTCGTGCCGCGCCACCGGCCAGCAGCGCGCAAATACACGCCGCCGCACGCAGAGAATACAGGGCGGATGAAAATGTCATCGGTGTCCCGACGGTTTGCTGAAAAGCCTTGGTGATCCTTATGCGGCGAGGATGGCGCGGGATGGTGCGGTGTTCAAGCTGGTGATCCGGTGAACCTGCCAGCCCCCTCGCCCGACCAACCGGTGTCCGGGGACATAACCCCGGACTACGGGGGATATTATGATGAAAGCAGTTGTTCTCGCCGCCTTGGGCACCGTTGTCGGTCTCATTCTCGGCGCAGCGGTCGGCATCCTGGCCGGAATCGCCTGGGTCAGCATTTTCGGGATCAGCGATTTCGAAGGTTACAGCGCGATGCTGGTGTTCTTTACCTTTGCCCCGGCCGGCGCCCTGCTCGGCGGACTCACCGGCGCGATTTGGGCCGCCTATGCCGCGTCACGCGCACGGATTCGCATGGAGAGCGACGCCTAGGTGCCGGATTCCGGCCCCGATGCCCTGCCGCTGCTTTGGGCTCCCCACACGCCTTGATTGAAAATTGAGCCGAACCCGCGTTTTCGGCATTTGTGCATTGCAATATCTCGAGTTGTCAAACGGCCGGAATTCACTATTTCCCTGATTATCAGATTGGAATTCCAGCATTCAGGCACGGCGTCAGTGACGACGCCCACTGGGCCTTTGCTGTTTGCTAAGTGACATTTCAGGACTTCAAAAGATGACAGAGCACAGTCTCTGGCGTGTGTCGCGCGCATTTCACCGCGCGCTGAGTGAGCGTCAGACCGATCAGCTTGAATCCGTCCTCGACGACAACGTCGATTGGGCGATTTACGGCCCGATCGACATGTTTGCCTTTTTCGGCCCCCGGCACGGCAAGCGGGCCGTGATCGACGTCGTCCGCGAGATTTCCAGCATCGTGACCCTCCACCGCACCGACCGTGAATCCATCATGCTCGGTGAGGACTCGGCCGCGTCGCTGATGCGGTATTCGCTGATGCCGGAAGCGAACAGCAATCCGATCAGCGTCCGCGTCGCGCTCTTCGTCCAGTTCAAGGCCGGACGTCTGAGCAGCCTCCGCGCCGTGATCGATACCTTCGACCTCGTCGAACAGACTCTCGGCCGCCAGATTCACCTGCCGAAGATCGCTTAACCAACGCATGACCGCGTGATGACACGCCGCTGCCTGAGCCCCGCCCGCGCGGGGCTTTTTCTTTGGGCGGGATAACGCGCGACGATCACGGCGGCTTGAACCTGCGCAACACAATTGCGACAAACACAATTGAAAGATGATCGCCGGATGCCGCGACTGCTGCGTCGAAAGACGATATTAACCTGCATAGCGCCAGATCAGCCGTGATCAAATTTGCGAATGCCGGACGCTATGGAATGACGCCGAAAATGCCGCAGCTTGCGAAAGCCCGACATCGGATCGTGACCGCGCTGGCGATTGCGTGCGGCCTGTGGGTTGCGGCAGCGGGTTATTCACAGGCGGAAGACGCCGCGCCTGCGGAAACCACCGAGACCGCCGCACCGGAGTTTGTCGAACCTGCGGATCTCGACTGGAGCATGCTCAACAGCGATCCGAGATCGCTTTACGAATCGCCTTCGTCGATCGGACACAAGTCAGCCGTGACATCGATAGAAGATCCGTGGTCGTGGACCCGCACCGACAAATCGGACGGATCCTCCGCCGTCGCGATCAAGCAGCCGATCACGCCCTTCTGGGACACCCGCGTCGGCGCCGACCTCAATGTCACGACGAAGATGCCGATGACCTCGTCGGAAGTCCTCGCGGAAAAAATCGCGCACAACAATCAAATTTCGCAATCATCCGGCAGCGCATGGGCCGCGATGACCGCACCTGGCGTCGGCTCGATCTGGGACAAGACCGCCATCGAAGCGCGCACCGATCCGTCGCAGGAGCAAAGCAAGTTCGGAACGTCGCTGAGCAAGTCGCTGCCGTTCGGCGGCGATCAATACGCGCTCACCCTGCAGCACGGATACAATGTCACGCAGCAGACGCTGGTGCCGGTGTTCGGCCTCGGCGCATCATCGCGCATTTACGAAATCGATCAGTCCGCCAAGCTCGGCATCGCCGAAACCGGCACGAGTTTCATCGCGGGCCAGACGCATTCGACCGTGGACAACAAATGGCTGCGCCGGATCGGCGCGGAGCAGAAGCTGTTTGGCGGCGTCACCGTCACCGGATCAGTCAGCGAAACCCCGAATGGCGTTGCCAACAGCAGCCTGTCCGCCGGCTTCAAGACACGCTGGTAGGTTCCGCTTAACCGGCCGGCCACCATCCAGGCCCATCCCCTTTTGTCCACTGTATGAATCGGCCTTCGCCGCATCATTGCCGCGTTTCGGTCATGATCGGCTGGACACATATGCCTGTACTCGTCGTGCGGGGGACTCCGCGCTCGCTCAACCTGCGAAACAAGGAACAGCCGATGAACGCTTTGCCAGCAGAAAAATCCGAAATGACCGATGAAGATAAGACTCTCGCCGCCGTCACCGACGTCGAAGCCGGCATTCGGGATTTCGTCCGCAAGGACGTCGCTTATCTTAGGCGCACGCCGGCCGCTCCGGGCACTGAGACGCCTGCGGATCCAACCGCCGATGCCGCGGTCTCAAGCGTCAACACACTGATCCACCGCGTCGCCGGAGCTTCGGTGAGTGAAATCGAGACGTTGATTGCGGAACTCGAAGGTCTGCGCACGCTGATGCACAACGAAGGTCAGCGCATCCAGCGCGAGCTGGCCGGTTATGCCCAGCTCGGACAGACCGCGATGAAATCGACGCGCATGATCGCCGACAATCTGGCGCAGTGGAAGCGCTCGGCTCCCGAGCCGCGCCAGGACTGAAGATACGAACCAGGGCACGATCCCGCCGGACCGTGTCTCGGTAACCTCCCTGGGACTTGCCGCCCGTCGCACAGAGCGGGCGGCATTTTTCTGTCAGGAGGTCGGGCGCCGCGACGCGAACACCGAGCCCATGAACGAGAATGCCAGCTCGCCGCGCTGATTGACGCCGGTGTTGTAGAAGCCGACGAAGCCGAATTGCGGACGCGACTCCAGCGGCCGCATCGACGTGACTTCCGAGACATAGGTCAACGTGTCACCCGCAAGCACAGGCTTGAGCCACTTCAGTTCGCGAAACCCGGGCGATGGCCCCGACACGATCGGCTTCTCGCCCCGCGCCGCCTTTTCAGCGGCTTCACGCTGGAAGCTCGCCACCGTGAGCCGCATGTAGGTCGCCGCGACATGCCAGCCCGATGCAGCGAGACCGCCGAACACGGAGTTGCGCCCGGCTTCTTCGTCGAGATGAAACGGCTGCGGGTCGAACTTCGCAGCGAATTTTTTGATATCCTCCGCAAGAAACGTGAACGATCCCAGCTCGCGGCGATCACCGATCTTGATGTCTTCGAAATATGGCATGTCTCGTCCCTACTTCACACCGGCCGCCGCGCGGCGCAACACCATCAGAGGCAGCGTCGCGATCATCAGCGTCTGTCCCGACGCATTGCGCATGTCGTTCTTGATGTAAACGAAGCCCACGTCGGAACGGCTTTTGGATTCACGCGTGGAGACCACGTCGACCGATATCGTGAGATCGTCACCGGGCCGCAATGGCGAAACCCAGCGCACCTCGTCGACACCCGGCGAACCGGCGGAGGCGATGTTGTGGATGAATCCGTCCCAGCAGATCCGCATCAGCAGCGAGCACATGTGCCAGCCCGAGCCGGACAGGCCCTTGAGGATGGTGCGGCTGGCGGCCTCCTCGTCCAGATGCATCGGCTGCGGATCGAACTCCGAGGCGAAGGCGATAATATCGTCGCGGGAGACATGGTGCGGGCCGAAGGTGCCGAAATGGCCGGGCTTGAAGTCTTCGAATGTCAGTTTCATCATTTCAATCGCGTTGTGGATTGGCGCAGTTTGGCCGTTATTTCAGGACACCTCAAGCCATGCGTTTCGCGGTCATCTTCCGTCCTTTTCGGCGATATGCGACAACCTTCACCATCCGGTGTGATTCAGCCCGTCGCTGATTCGCCCGCCCTCTTTGATCTTTTCGGCTCATCTGGAGAAAGCCCATGTTTCATTTCCAGGATCTCTTCCAGTGGGACAGGTTCATCACGCCCACCATCATCAAGGTATTTTACTGGCTGGTGATCGCGCTGATCATCCTGTTCGGCATCGCCGGCATATTTTCCGCGCTGACCCTGATGGCGATCAGCCCGTTCGGCGGATTCATCCAGTTGCTGTCGGCACTGGCGGGCATTGTGGTCGGGATTATTTTCTCGCGCATCAGCGCCGAACTGATCCTGATCATCTTCCGGATCAACGAGCATCTCGGCGCGATCCGCGACCAGGGCCGCGACCGCGAACGATAGGTTTAAAGGAGTGACTTCACCTCTCCCCGTTTACGGGGAGAGGTCGGATTGCAAAAAGCGCGTTTACGCGCGTCTGCGACGCGCTATGGCAATCCGGGTGAGGGGCAAGCAGTTAGGTCCGATAACCGCCCCTCACCCCAACCCTCTCCCCGCAAGAGCGGGGCGAGGGAGCAGACAGATTATGTATTGAACCGGAAGTGCATCACATCGCCGTCGGCGACGACGTACTCCTTGCCTTCCAGCCGCAGCTTGCCGGTATCGCGCGCGCCGGCTTCACCACCATTCGCGATGTAGTCGTCATAGGCGATGGTCTCGGCGCGGATGAAACCCTTCTCGAAATCCGTGTGGATCACGCCGGCCGCCGCAGGCGCCTTGGTGCCCTTGGTGATGGTCCAGGCGCGGGCTTCCTTCGGGCCGACCGTGAAATACGTGATGAGATGAAGCAGCTCGTAACCGGCGCGGATCAGGCGGTCGAGACCCGCTTCTTCGAGTCCCAGCGTATCGAGGAAGTCCACCCGCTCTTCGCGTGACAGCGTCGCGATCTCGGATTCGATCTTGGCCGAAATCGCCACCGCGACCGCGCCTTCCTTCTTGGCGTGCTCGAACACCGCCTGCGAAAACGCGTTGCCGGTAGCGGCCGCGCCTTCCTCGACGTTGCAGACATAAAGCACTGGCTTTGACGTCAGCAGACCGAGCATGCGGAATGCGCGTTCTTCTTCGGCCTTGCGCTCAAGGAAGCGCGCGGGCTTGCCATCGCGCAGCAGCTTCAGCGCGCGCTCGACCAGTTCGAGCTGCTCCTTGGCGTCCTTGTCGTTGCCCTTGGCTTTCTTGGAGAGGTTGTCGACACGTTTCTCGAGGCTGTCGAGATCGGCCAGCATCAATTCGGTCTCGATGGTCTCGATGTCGGCCAGCGGCGCGATCTTGCCTTCGACATGGGTAATGTCGGAATCTTCAAAGCAGCGCACCACATGCGCCACCGCGTCGACCTCGCGGATGGTCGCGAGAAACTGGTTGCCGAGGCCTTCGCCCTTGGAGGCGCCGCGCACCAGACCCGCGATGTCCACGAACGTCAGCTGCGTCGGGATGATCTGCGCCGACTTCGCGATCGCCGACAGTTTGTCGAGCCGCGGATCAGGCACCGCCACCGCGCCGACATTCGGCTCAATGGTACAGAACGGATAGTTCGCCGCCTGCGCCGCCGCCGTTTCCGTCAGCGCGTTGAACAGTGTGGACTTGCCGACATTGGGCAGTCCGACGATACCGCATTTGAAACCCATGATTTTCTTTCGACTATGTCACGTCTGATCGATTGAATTTCTGTCCGCCATACGCGGGCTTGACCCGCGTATCCATCTTCTTTGAAAGTTGGATGGCCGGGTCAAGCCCGGCCATGACAGCATTGTTGTTCGTCAAGCATCGGCGAGAAACTAATTATCGCCGCCGTTGTCCTCTTTGGGGCCGAACCCCTTGGCCTGCATCGCCAGATGCACCTTGTTCTGAAACGTCGAGTCCTTCGCTGCCGCGAGCAATCCGGCGTTGTCCGCAACAATGTCGCACAACGCCTCGACCCACGGCCGCTCGGCCTTCGCGAAATCGTTGAGCACGTGGGCGTGCACCAGTTCCTTGACGCCGGGATGACCGACGCCGAGCCGGACGCGGCGATAGTCGTTGCCGACATGCGCGGAAATGGAGCGAAGACCATTGTGCCCGGCGATGCCGCCACCGGCCTTCACACGCACCTTCTCGGCCGGCAGTTCGATTTCGTCGTGAAACACCACGATGTCCGGAAGACCGATCTTGAAGAACTGTGCCGCTTCGCCGACCGCGCGCCCCGACTCGTTCATGAAAGTCATGGGTTTCAGCAGAACGACGCGTTCACCGTCGAGCTTGCCTTCGGAGGTCTCGCCCTGAAAGCGACGGCGCCATGGTGCGAAACCATGACGCCGTGCGATCTCGTCCACGACCATGAACCCGATATTGTGCCGGTTGCCCTGATACTTCGCGCCGGGATTTCCCAGTCCGACGAACAGGCGCATGGCGCGGGTTCTCTACGTCTTGGCCGCTTACTTCTTCTTGTCGCCGCCAGCAGGTGCCTTGGCAGCGGCAGCCGCAGGTGCCTTCGCACCGGCTGCAGGAGCCGCACCGGCTGCAGGAGCAGCACCAGCCGCAGGAGCAGCACCGGCCGCAGGCGCAGCGCCACCGGCAGCAGCAGCCGCAGCGGCCTTGAGCTCTTCGTTGTAGCCCGACGGCGGAACGATGGTGACCAGCGTCGCGTCTTCACGGGTGAACAACTTCACGCCGGCCGGCAGCTTGATGTCGGTGATGTGCAGCGAGCTGCCGATGTCGAGCTTGCCAACGTCCGCTTCGAGATACTGCGGGATGTTGTCGGCAGGCACTTCGAGGTCGATGTTGTGGGTCACGATGTTGACCGTGCCGCCGCGCTTCACGCCAGGCGCGGTTTCCGAGTTCAGCACGTGCAGCGGAACGCTGACGCGGATCTTGGAGCCTTCGCCGAGGCGCAGGAAGTCGACATGCAACGGGAAGTCGCGCACCGGATCGAGGCTGAAGTCGCGCGGAATCACGCGGTGCTTTTTGCCGTCGAGTTCGATGTCATGAATCGTGGTCAGAAAACGTCCGGCATTGATGCGCAGACGCAGTTCGGCATCATCCAGCGAGATGGTCAGCGGGGGCTGGTTGTTGCCATAGATCACTGCCGGGATACGGCCAGCGCGACGTTCAGCCCGGGCGGCCCCCTTGCCGGCCTTCGGACGAGCGGTCGCCTTCAATTCCTTGACGGTCGCCATTGTTAAGTTCCTCAAGATTTAAAAGTGAAGGGCCGCAAAGCGGCCCGGGTTTACATCGCGGCAAGCCTCCAGGGGTGCGGGGGCCGCTGACGTGGCGGGTTCTTAGCCCCAAAGGACCAGAAATACAAGGAAATGACGGGATTTTATTGGTGGTTTTGGGCGGCGGCTTGGTCCTGGACGGGAAACCGCCCGGGCCCCAAAAGACCCGATTCCCCACAGAATAAACGATTTGAGCGCCGTTCCCGGCCGGAATCAGGCGAAGGCGGCGCCGAAGCCGAATAGCCGCCGTTCAGTCCCTAAAACTGATCCCTGCTCGCCCTTTGGGCGCGTTGCCACCCCGTTAACGATGCCCGTTAAGGGTCGGGAACCTGTTTTTCGCTAACCTATGGAGTGCATAACTACCGAACGCCCCGCAGAGGACGGACATGGCCGCTTTGGCAGAACTTCCGCAGACGACGCGACGTCTGCTGCTCGCATCGGATTGTGAGGACCAAAGCGAAGAGCTCGCGCGCATTCTGAGGAATGCGGGCAGCGTGGAAACGATTTCCATTTTCGATCTGCCCGATCATCCGGCCAGCGATTTCGCCGGCGTGGTCATCGACATCGATCTCACCTCGGCCACCGCCGTGCAGCGCGTGCGCAGCAAGCTCACCGGCAAGGACTATCAGCCGCTGCCCCGGCTGTTCGTGCTGGCCGATGCGCTTCATCATGGCTCGGCGCAGGCCTGGGCGCTCGGCGCCACCGACACCATCCAGCGGCCGTTTCATCCGGAGAGCATCCTGCACCGGATCCGCCAGGTGTTTCCGGAAACGCCGGAAGACGAACGCACCACCGACGCGCGAATCCTGAGCACCGGCGTCACCGCCGCGCTGGTCGTGATGTCGAAGATTTTCCGTCGGCTTCCCGCCGGCATCCCGTTCTCGCTCGACGATGTGATGCAGGCGGAAACGCAGATCCTGCGCGCGCTGAAACGCTGCTCGCTGCGGCAGTGGCTCATCGCAGTCAACAAGCATCACAACAAGAGCTACCGCCACACCCTTCATGTCACCGGCTATGCCGTCGCCTTCGCCCACCATCTCGGCATGCGCGAAGACGACCAGCGCCGTTTAACGCGCGCGGCTCTGCTCCACGATGTGGGCAAGGCGTTCATTCCCGTCCCCATCCTCGAAAAGGTCGGCGTATTGACCGACGAGGAAAACGCCATTCTCGCCCAGCACACCCAGTTCGGTTACAACGCGCTGAAAGAGCAGCGCGGGTTTCCCGGCGAGGTGCTCGACGTCGTGCTGCATCACCATGAAATGCTCGACGGCACAGGCTACCCCGATGCCCTTGAGGCGTCGCACATCAGCGACATCGTCCGCATCATCACGCTGGTGGACACCTACGCCACGCTGCTCGAGCCGGACGCCGACACGTCCGCGATGACGCCCGAGCAGGCTTTCGGGATCATGGAATTGATGGGGGGCAAACTCGACGGCGCGCTGCGCCAGGCCTTCCGCCCGGTTGCGCTGGGCACTTAAACCTTCACATTTCCTGCGTTGATTTTATCGCCCCGATACGATTGGATGCAGCTGCAACCAATTCAGGACGCGTGCCGGCACCGCATCGGCCGCGCAGGAGGACGCCCCATGCCGACCGAGACGCTGACCCGCCGCTCATTCATGACAGCCGCCGCTGCCCTCAGTGCAAGTTTCGCTGCGCCCACTGGTTTGATTGCGCAGGCTGCCTACCCCACGCGGCCGGTTCATCTCATTGTTCCTTATGCAGCCGGCGGCGGCACGGATTTCTTCGCGCGGCTGGTGGCGGCCTCGATGAGCGGCACGCTCGGACAGCAGATCGTGGTGGAGAACCGTCCCGGCGCCGGAACGCAGATCGGGGCCGAAGCCGCGTCCAAGGCCGAGCCCGACGGCTACACCTTCCTGCTTGGCGACACCTCGACCTACGCCTCCAACAAAAGCCTCTACCAGAAGCTGCCATATGATCCGCAGAAGGATTTCGCGCCGATCTCGCTGACCGGACGCTTCGCCATTGTGCTGCTGGTCAACACCGACAAGCTCAATGTCGGCTCAGTGCAGGCCCTGATCGACGGCGCGAAGAAAGCGCCCGGCGCCATCGACTATGCCAGCGCCGGCGTCGGCTCGCCGTTCCATCTCGCGGCAGAACTGTTTGCGCAGTCATCCGGCATCAAGCTCAACCACGTGCCTTACAAAGGCGCGGGACCGGCGTTGCAGGATCTCGCCGGCGGACAGATCGGAATGATGTTCGTCGACTTCGCCACCGCGCGGTCGCAACTCAACCTGAAATCGATCAAGGCGATCGGCGTGTGTTCGCCGGGCGAGTTCTATGGGCTGCCGGGCGTGCCGGCTGTCGCTGCTACAGTGCCGGGCTTCGAGGCGTGGGCATGGCAGGGCTTTTCCGCGCCGGCGAAAGTGTCGCCCGACATCATCGCCAAGCTGCGCGAGGCCTATCTCAAGGCGGTCAACGATCCCGCGATCAAGCAGAAGCTGATCGACGCGGGCATCGACCCGCTGCAAAGCACGCCGCAGGAAATGGCGGCCTATGTCGCCTCGGAAACCGCGAAGTGGGAGAAGGTCATCAAGACCGCTGGCATCAAGCTGGATTGATGCGGTCCGTTTCCTTCGCGTCTTGAAGCTCACTCAAGCCGCGAACGAACATCTCGACAGCGAAGACGTAGCTCTTTTGATACTCCATGGGACGAGGCACCGGAGCCGACATTTCATTCAGCACGAATCCGCGGACAAGGCTCTTGAGGATGCGGATCGCATGCCTGGCCGCCTCGCCTTTGATGCCCGCATCGCCAAAAACGCGCAGCACGACCTGAGCCAATTGTCCCGCCGCTTTCTGGGATTCGGAATTGTCGACATCCGGATCGCGGAATGAAGCGACTGCCAATCCGGGACTGCCGAGTGCAAAGCTGCGCATCGCAAGCGCCATCGCCCGGACCGCATCCAGATGGGTCTTTCCTTCAACAGCCTTTTCGATCTGCCGCTGAAGCCCCTGGTAGCCGGCGATGGCCAGGGCCTGCTTCATTTGCGGGACTGTATCCACCTTTCCGAAGAAGGCTTCCATTTCGGAAACCAGATCGGCGGCGATCTTCCTGTCCCAGCGCGGCGCCGGCGCCTTGATGACGTGCTCAACTTCGGAAATGTATGTGCGGTTAAACGGAGCCACGGCTCACCTCGCAACGCGTCAAGACATTCCCAGGCAATCAAACCAGTGATTCTGGGCGCCACTGGTCAATGTCCTTGGTGCGAACTCGAACCGTTTCGATTCAAATGGTCGGCATCGCACGAGAGCCGACTGTCGGTGGCCTGACGAGGAAAATGGACCACGCCCGATACGGTGGGCGGTCCGGCCCGTTACAAGACCTTGACCCCAGCCCGCCCAAGCTGCGCCTGTTTCTCGGGTGCGATGGCTTTTCGCCATGCGTCTTCCGCACCGGGCTCGGGAAGGAAGCGGCCGAATTCGATCATCTGCGGTGCATCGATATCCTGAATGTAAAACCAGACGTCCTCCGCGCCGACGCCCGCGACCGCCCGCACCTTGTCGGCTGCCTCACTCATCAGTGTCTGCTTCACGTCGATCCCGCGCCCGGCCCGGATCATGCCGTGGACGAAAATGTGGGGATGCGCATTCGGCCTGCCGCCGATGAAATGCTCGCCGTTCTCGATCGCGCGGAAGATCACCTGCGCAAAAAATGCCGCATCCGCCGCGAGGACGTGTTCATTGGTCTCGTGGAGGTCGCAAAGGAAAACTGGTCGTTCGGCAACGGTATCGCGCAATACGCGTGAACAGGACTTATTGACGGGCGGCCCATTTCGAGACGGCATTGAGATGCCAGATCTGAGTGGCCGCCATCGTGACCGACAGCACAATGAGCCCGTATAAAAGGCTGGTCACTTTTTCGCTTTCGGCAAAACGCATCATTGCAATCAGTCCGCCACCGATAACCAGCGTAAAGCCCAACATCGACCACAGGCCGATGGTGCGGGGTGCATACCAGGTCGGTTTGCCATCAATTCCCCACTGCATGGGGACCCTGGCCGTTGCGACGCGTCCGCCGAAGTGAACGGAAGCCTCCGCTATAACGAGAACAGCCAGAATAAAAACGCCGAGCGCGAGAGTTTGCAACTCAGGCATTGCGGCCTCAGGTCTCGGCGACGGGACCGAGCTTCTTCTCCAGCGCGGCGATGCGCGTCTTCAGCGCCTCGTTCTCCTCACGCGCCAGCCGCGCCATATCCTTGACCGCTTCGAATTCCTCGCGCTTGACCAGATCGAGGTCACGCAGGATGCGCTCGGCCTGGCTGCGCACCACGGTTTCAATCTCGCGCTTCACGCCCTGCGCGGCGCCCGCGGCGTCATTCATCAGGCGCGCCATCTCGTCGAAAAACCGGTTGCTGGTCTGGGTCATCATGAAGCTCCGAGGGCCGATTACCGTGTTTAGCTTGCCCAGACAATGGTGATGGCCTTGCCGGGACGCAAGATGTAAGAAACACGTGAATTGTTAAACGCGCATTCTTGTCGCAAACCGGGGCTACCTTTCGCGATAGACGCCAGGATTCGCGACCCCCGCCGGACATCGCCTGCTCATGTTTCTGACCATCGCGTTCCCCGTCTTCGACCCCATTGCCATCGCCATCGGGCCGATCGCGATCCGCTGGTACGCGCTGGCCTATATCGGCGGCATCGTGCTGGGCTGGCTCTATGCGCGCAAGATCATCCGCAGCGAACGGCTGTGGGGCGGCAAGGCGCCGTTCACGGTTACGGATTTCGACGATTTCATCCTGTGGGTGACGCTCGGCATCATCCTTGGCGGCCGCACCGGCTATGTGCTGTTCTACAATCTCGGCTTCTTCACGCAGCATCCCGCGGAAATCCTCAAGCTGTGGACCGGCGGCATGTCGTTCCACGGCGGGTTCATGGGCTGCGTGATCGCGGTACTGCTGTTCGGCTGGAAGCGGAATATTTCGGTGCTGTCGCTGGGCGACGTGACCTGCGCGGTCGGCCCGATCGGCCTGTTGCTCGGACGGCTGGCGAACTTCATCAACAGCGAGTTGTGGGGCCGCCACGCCGACGCGAGCGTCCCCTGGCGAATGGTATTCCCGAACGGCGGCCCGCTGCCACGGCATCCAAGCCAGCTCTATGAAGCGGGTCTCGAGGGCGTTGCTCTTTTCATTATTCTGGCGCTGCTGATCCGCGGCGGCGCGCTGAAACGTCCGGGCCTGATCATCGGCGCGTTCGCCACGCTCTATGGTGTGGCGCGCATCGTCAGCGAATTTTTCCGCGAACCCGACCCGCAACTCGGATTTCTCTGGGGCGGACTGACGATGGGCATGATCCTGTCGATCCCGATGATCGTCGCCGGCCTCATTTTTATCGGGGCCGCGTGGCGCCGCGGGCCGCGCACGGCGGGTGACGGCGCTGCCAAAGCGGCTTAATAACGTAAGATCATATTTAAATTAGCGATTCCCGATTTTTGAAAGTTCGCCGTGTCCGATTATTCGCCGCTTGAAACCCTGATCAGAAAGCAGATCACCGCCAACGGCCCGATGCCGGTGTCGCGCTACATGCAGATTTGCCTGACCCATCCGGAATACGGCTACTACCTCAAGCGCGATCCGCTCGGCCGGGACGGCGATTTCATCACTGCACCCGAAGTCAGCCAGATGTTCGGCGAACTGGTCGGACTGTGGGCGGCGTCGGTGTGGAATGCGATGGGCATGCCGCAGGAGGTCAAGTTCATCGAGCTGGGACCGGGCCGCGGCACCATGATGGCCGATGCGCTGCGCGCGGTGCGGATTCTGCCGGCGTTCCATGACGCGATCACCGTGCATCTGGTCGAGGCCAGCGAGAGGCTGCGCGACAAACAGCGCGAGAAGCTCGCCGATGCGGCTTATGTGGAATGGTACGATCGGATCGAAGACATCCCGGAAGGGCCCGCGATTATTCTCGCCAACGAATTTTTCGATGCACTGCCGATCCATCAGGCGGTCAAGCAGGAAGCCGGGTGGCACGAGCGCGTCATCGAGATCGATGACGACATTCTCGCCTACGGCATCGCTAAAGACCCGATGCCGCGATTCGAAGTTCTGCTGCCGCCGCTGGTGCGCGCTGCGCCCAATGGCGCGATCTTCGAATGGCGGCCCGACAACGAAATCATGACCATCGCGCGCCGGCTCCGCGATCAGGGTGGCGCGGCACTGATCATGGACTACGGCCACCTGCGCAGCGATGCCGGCGACACCTTCCAGGCGGTCGCCCGGCACAACTACACCAATCCACTGCGCAATGCGGGTCTCGCCGATCTGACGGCGCATGTGGACTTTCAGGCACTCGCCCGCGCCGCCGAGGATGTCGGTGCGCGCGCCCACGGTCCGGTGGAGCAAGGCGTGTTCCTCAAAAGCCTCGGCATCGAGACCCGTGCGCAGGCGCTGATGAAGAACGCGACCGAAGACGGCCAGAAGCTGATCACCGCAGGACTGGCCCGCCTCACCGGCCCAAGCCCCGAAGGCATGGGCTCGTTGTTCAAGGTGCTCGGCATTTCGCATCCCGCAATCGCAACGCTGGCGGCGCTGTCCGAGCAGGACACGAAATCATGACATTCACGTCGTCGCTGTTGTCGGCCGTCCCAAACCTGCGCCATGCCTTCTTTTCGCGCGAGGGCGGTGTCTCGAAGGGCATCTATGAGAGCCTCAACGGCGGCATCGGCTCGCATGACGATCCGGCGCATGTTCTCGAAAACCGCCGGCGCATGGCGGAGCATCTCGGCGTCGCGCCACCGCAATTCCTCACCGTGTTCCAGATTCACTCGCCGGATGTCGCGGTCGCCACCACGCCATGGGACACCTCGTCGCGCCCGCGCGCCGATGCGATGGTGACGAACGTGCCGGGACTGGCACTCGGCGTCACCGCGGCAGACTGCGGACCGATCCTGTTTGTCGATCCGGAGAAACGCGTGATCGGCGCGGCGCATTCCGGCTGGAAGGGCGCGATCGGCGGCGTGCTTGAGAATACGATCGCCGCGATGGAAGACCTCGGCGCCTCGCGCGGCTCAATCATCGTCGCGATCGGCCCGCTGATCCGCCAGCAGAGCTATGAGGTCGGCGTGGAATTCGTTGCACGCTTTTCGGACGGCGCGCCTGACAATGCGCGGTTCTTCGTGCCGTCAACGCGCGCAGACCATGCGATGTTCGATCTCGCCGGCTATATCCGCCAGCGGCTGGAGCGCGCCGGCATCCTGATGATCGACGATGTCGGCGTCGATACCTATGCGGACGAGCGCTTCTTCAGCTACCGCCGCACGACGCACCGCAAGGAACCGGACTACGGCCGCAACATCCACGCCATCGTGCTGGACGGCTAACGGACCAGTTCCCGCCGTCACCCTGAGGCGCCGTAGCGAAGCGCAGGCCTCGAAGGGCGACGGCGCTTTACGACCCGCCATCCTTCGAGGCTCGCAAGAGCTCGCACCTCAGGATGACGGCAAGGACCTCTCGTTAGCCTAAACTCATCACGCTTCCGGCGAACGGCCTTGACTCTCCACCCGGTGGAAGCCCCACAACGCTTCCATGACACATCGAACCTACACCATTGGAGAGGCCGCACGCCTGAGCGGCGTTTCGGTCCGGCGGCTGCGCTTCTATTCCGACAAGGGATTGCTGCCGCCCGCGGGACGGACCGAAAGCGGCTATCGCGTCTTCACTGACGAAGAACTCGTCCGGCTCGATCTCATTCGCTGCCTGCGCGATGCCGGCGTCGGCCTCGACGCGATCCGCGAAGTGCTGTCGCACGAACTGTCGCTGACCGACGCATTGAAGCTGCGGCTCCGCGCGCTTGAGGCAGAGATTTCCTCGCAGCGCCGCGTGGCATCCACACTGCGCGCCGCGCTGCGTTCCCCCGAACTCACCGAAGCAGACTTAAGGAGATTCTGGACCATGACCAATCTGTCCCGCGTTGAACGCCGCAACGTCATCGAGCGCTTCTACAGCCAGGTGTCCCAGGACGTCCGCATCGATCCCGAATGGATGCGCCAGATGATCGAGGCCAGCACGCCGGAACTGCCGGACAATCCGACGCCCGAACAGTGCGATGCGTGGATCGAACTGTCGGCGATCCTCGACGACCCGGAATTCGTCAACACCATGCGCGCCAACGCGAAAGAGGTCTGGGACAATGCCGACTTCGACCTCGCCGCCTGGCAGCAGGCCGGCGATCCGTTCCTGGCGAAAGCGAAAAATGCCATCGAGCAGGGGTTCGGACCGGAATCGGAGACAGCCCATGCGCTTGCGCAGGAATGGCTGGAAACCTCCGCGCGTGTGATGGGCCGCGCGCCGGATGACGACTACAAGGCGTGGCTGCGCACGCGATACGCTGCGCATGATGCCCGCGCGGTGCGCTATTGGGAGCTTGTCGCGATCATGAAAGGCCAGTCGCCGCAGACCAGCCCCAACCGGGAATGGACCTGGATCATCGACGCGATGAAGCATCATCTGGCCTGACAGCCAGTCGCCGTTCGGATTTGGCTCAAATACCGCAGGCCCCGGTCGCCGATTGCAAACCCTGCCCGCAGCCTGCCCTAGACGTTAACGCTCATTAACGATATCGCTGGACCGAACCTCGCCGGGCAGGGCAAAACCCGCCGGCGAGAAATCGGGGCGGGCATGGATTTCAACGGGCGAACAATCACTTGGGCGGCGCTGCGGATTGCGCAGGCGCCCCTGCTGCTGGTCCTGCTGAGCCTGACCGCCGCCTGCACCACCAGCGGTTCGGGTCCGGTTGCCACCACCTCGTCGTTCGGGCCGACGGTCGCCTTCGAATCCGTGGACGGCCCGCCGCCGCAGGTGTTCGACCGGCTGGTCCGGGCGCTGGAAACCGAATCCACCGCCCGCAGCTTCACCATCGTGTCCCGCGAAGCGCAGGCCTCCTACCGGGTCCGCAGCTATCTGTCGGCACAGGTCCGGCGCGGAAAGACCACCATCGCCTGGGTCTGGGACGTCTACGACCGCGATCAGGAACGCGCCGTCCGCCTCAGCGGCGAGGAACCCACCGGCAAAGGCGGCCGCGACGCCTGGGCCACGGCGGATGACCAATTGATGCGCCGAATCGCGCTGGCCGGCCTGAATGGCCTCAACGGCCTGATCAGCGGGACCGCCCCGGCGCAGGACCCTGCCCCGGCCGCGCCCCGCTCATCCGGCCCTGCCATCGCGCAGATCGACGAGAATCGGCCTGAATCGGCCCCCGGACAAATGCAGACGCTGGCCTTCAGCGCCCATTAGGGATACGGGCCTGTCCGAGTTCCGGTTTTTGCAGGAAAACACCAAGGCTGTATTGCCAGCCTTGTTCTGTCCTTGTTATCACGCGCCTGCAAAAGCGCAGGTAACGGGTTCCACGGGTAGCACATGTTGAAAAGCGTTTCCCCCACCTCGCGAGGAGAGGCTGCAATTTCAGCGAAGAATGGCTCCATCAAGCTGGTCGCCGGCAATTCGAACCCCGAATTGGCTGCCGAGATTTCCTCTGTGCTCGGCGTGCCGCTGACCAAAGCGAGCGTGCGCCGCTTCGCCGACATGGAAATCTTCGTCGAGATTCAGGAAAACGTCCGCGGCTCCGACGTCTTCATTATCCAGTCGACGTCGTTTCCGACCAACGACCATCTGATGGAATTGCTGATCATCACCGATGCGCTGCGCCGCGCCTCCGCGCGCCGCATCACCGCCGTCATCCCCTATTTCGGCTACGCGCGGCAGGACCGCAAAGCCGGCGGCCGCACCCCGATTTCGGCCAAGCTGGTGGCCAACATGATCACCCATGCCGGCGCCGACCGCGTGATGACCCTCGATCTTCACGCCGGGCAGATTCAGGGCTTCTTCGATATCCCGACCGACAACCTTTATGCCTCGCCGCTGATGGTGCGCGACATCAAGGACAAGTTCGACCTTGCCAACGTGATGGTGGTGTCACCCGACGTCGGCGGCGTGGCCCGCGCCCGCGGCCTCGCCAAGCGGATCAACGCGCCGCTGGCCATCGTCGACAAGCGCCGCGAACGCGCCGGCGAGTCCGAAGTGATGAACGTGATCGGCGATGTCGCCGGCTATAACTGCATCCTGATCGACGACATCGTCGATTCCGGCGGCACGCTGGTGAATGCCGCCGACGCACTGCTCAAATATGGCGCCAAGGAAGTCTCGGCCTATCTTACCCATGGCGTTCTGTCAGGCGGTGCGGTCGCGCGCATCACCTCGTCGCGGCTCAAGGAACTGGTGATCACCGACTCGATCCAGCCGACCGAAGCGATGCGCAAGGCTCCGAACATCCGCGTGCTGTCGGTCGCCACCCTGATCGCCGAAGCCATCGGCCGCACCGCGTCTGAAGAATCGGTGTCGAGCCTGTTCGACTGAACGGCTCAATCTCAAAAATATTTTTTCTCGCCCGGCGCGCGCAATTGCTCTGCGCGACTCGCGCTGCGCGAATCCGATTCCGTTTTGTTCTCACTCACATCGCATTCCAAACACGAGTCAGCGGAGCGTAAGCTCATGCGCCGACTCATGAATTGGCGCGAAAGCTGACTTCATCGCCTCGCATCGCGCTTACCTGTTGAAGAGACAGGAAATTAACCCTTTGCCTGTGGACGGGATTCGTGGCGGCGTTGCGCAGATTGCGCAAATCACTGATCAATCTTGTCACAAGGTTGCCGTTGCGGCGCACGATCCGAAAGCCGGATTGTCACGATCGTAAACGGAGAACTTGCAGCGACAGTTCTCGCTCGTTCTTTGCGTTTCGTTCAGGCGTTTCACATCCCACACCAAGCAGAGGGTGAAGGCAGCATGTCCCATCTGGACATCATAACGGATTCGCAAAGCAGCCCGCTTTCGGTCGTCGAGGAGATCGCGTCCTCCAACGACTGGTCGTTCGAACGCTCGGGTCACGACGAGATCACCATCCTCACGCAGGGACAGTGGACCGACTATCAGTTGTCTTTCACCTGGATGGGCGACATCGACGCACTGCATCTGGCCTGCACATTCGACATGAAAATCCCGGAGGCGCGGCGCGGCGAAGTGCAGCGCCTGATCGCCGCGATCAACGAGCAATTGTGGATCGGTCATTTCGATGTCTGGCTCACCACCGGATCGATCATGTACCGGCAGGCGCTGATCCTGCCGGGCGGCATGACCGCCACGCCCGCGCAGTGCGAACTGATGCTCGAGGGCGCGCTGCATGCCTGCGAGCGCTACTATCCGGCGCTGCAATTCGTGGTCTGGGCCGGCAAGACCGCCGCGGAGGCCATGAGCGCCGCGATGTTCGATACCGCAGGCGAGGCGTAGCCAATCTATCGATGTCATCACCGGGCTTGTCCCGGTGATCCCGACCATATCGGTACGTGCCCCGAATATCGGGATGGCCGGGACAAACCCGGCCATGACGACTAATATTGTTGTCTGGCCATTTGTGCGGATCCTGACATGACGCCCTCAACTTCCTCCGACGCGCTGAAGAATTTCACAGGCTCACTTGTGCTCGCGGGCGCGGGCAAGATGGGCGGCGCAATGCTGTCCGGCTGGCTCGCGCAGGGCCTGGACCCCAAACGCGTCGTTGTGATCGAGCCGCATCCTTCTGATGAAACGCGCGCGTTCGCATCGTGCGGCGTGCGGCTGAATCCCGAGACCAAGGACATCGGCATGGCCGACGTGCTGGTGCTGGCTGTGAAGCCGCAGATGTTTCGCGACGCCGGACCGCAACTGCGGCCGCTGGTCGGCGCATCAACCCTCGTGGTCTCGATCATGGCGGGAACCACCATCGCAGGCCTCACCGAGGTCTGCGGCGGCAAGGTGATCCGCGCGATGCCCAATACGCCGGCGGCAATCGGACGCGGTATCACAGTCGCGGTGCCGGCGAGCGGCGTCACGCCGGATCAGCGCGCTGTCGCGGATGCGCTGCTGCGCGCCACCGGCAGCGTCGAATGGGTCGCCGACGAAGCGCTGATGGATGCGGTCACCGCGGTGTCCGGGTCGGGCCCCGCTTATGTGTTCCTGCTCGCGGAAGAACTGGCGCGCGCCGGCGTCGCAGCCGGATTGCCCGAAGCATTGGCGACAACGCTGGCGCGAGCCACCGTGTCTGGCTCCGGTGAACTGCTCCGCCTGTCGGATCTCGACAGCGCCACCCTGCGCCAGAACGTCACCTCGCCGGGCGGCACCACCGCGGCCGCGCTGGAAGTGCTGATGGGATCGGACGGCTTTCAGCCGCTGCTGACCCGCGCGATCGCGGCTGCCACGAAGCGCTCGAAGGAACTGGCGAAGTAGAGCAAGTTCGTTCAACACATGATGCCTGTCATTGCCGGGCTTGACCCGGCAATCCATCCTTTCAAAATGACTTTGAAAATTCGATGGATCACCGGGTCAAGCCCGGTGATGACGATTGAGTGTGCTGAAGCGCTTTGCGCTACATTCAGTCTGCGACACTACACCGGCACGCGCACCGTCGCGCGCAGCCCGCCCATCGGGCTGTCGCCAAGCGTGATGTCTCCGCCATGGGAGCGCGCGATGTCACGGGCAATCGCGAGACCAAGCCCGGTGCCGCCCTCGTCCTGATTGCGTGCATCGTCAAGGCGCAGGAACGGCTTGAACACTTCTTCGCGCATCTCCACTGGAATGCCCGGACCGTCGTCATCCACCGTCACCGTCAGATAGCGATGATCGCGATGACCGGTAATCGCAATTGCATTGGCATGACGGCCTGCGTTCGACACAAGGTTCGCGATGCATCGCTTGAACGCCGCAGGCTTCACGATCACGACGGGCATGCCGTGGAACACAACGGTCGCTGCATGACCGTGACGCTCGGCGTCGCTGCGCAGTTCTTCCAGCGCCTGCTCCATGTCGGTCGGCTGCGCATGCTCGCCGCTGTCGCCGCGCGCGAAGGCCAGATACGCCTCCAGCATGCCGCTCATCTCGTCGACGTCCTTGCGCATGCCCTCGACTTCCGGGCTGTCGCCGATCAGCGCCATCTCCAGCTTGAAGCGGGTCAGGATGGTGCGCAGATCGTGGCTGACACCGGCCAGCATTGCGGTGCGCTGCTCGATGCTGCGCTCGACGCGCGATTTCATTTCCATGAAGGCGAGCGCCGCGCGGCGAACCTCGCGCGCGCCGCGCGGGCGGAAATCCGGCACCTCGCGACCCTTGCCGAAACTTTCCGCGGCATCCGCCAGCCGCAGGATCGGTTTGATCTGGTTGCGCAGGAACAGCACCGCCACGATCAGCAGGATCGATGACGTGCCCAGCATCCAGAAGATGAAGATTTCCGAATTCGACGCATAGGCCGCACTACGCTGCGCGAAGATGCGCATCACCGTGTCGTCGAGCTTGATGCGGATTTCCACCAGCGACGAACGCCCGACGGTGTCGATCCAGAACGGGCGCGCGATCTGCCGGCTGAGCTGCACCGACAGGGTTTGGTCGAGCAGCGAGAAGAACGGCTTCGGCCCCGGCGCCGGCATGTCGTTGACGGGCAGGAAATCCACCACCAGCCCAAGCCGCTGCTGGGCGATCCGCTTGATCTGGGTGCGATCCTTGTCCTGCGGATAGGTCCTGTAGACATCGATCAGCGCAGAAATGTCCTGCACCACCGCGGCGGATAGGCGCCGCGTCACCGTGTTCCAGTGCCGCTCCATGAACACGAAGGCGACCACCGATTGCAGGATCACCATCGGCACGATGATGATCAGCAGTGCGCGGGCATAAAGCCCCTTCGGCATCAGTTCCTTGAACCAGCGGCCCAGCCATTCGCTGGCGCTGGACACACGCCGCGACGCGGTGCGGATGAAGGTGAGACCGGTGTCGAGCGTACTCATGACAACACGTCCGGCCCGGTCACGGCGACGCCACGAGACGATAGCCGATACCGCGCACCGCTTGCAGGAACAGCGGATTGGCGGGATCGCGCTCGATCTTGCGCCGCAGCCGGTTGATCTGAACGTCCACCGCACGCTCGTTGACCGTGCCGTCGCCGCCGGTCAGCGCGCCGCGCGGCACGGTTTCGCCCGGCGTCGCGCTGAGAATGCGCAGCATGTCGCGTTCACGGTCGGTGAGATGGACGATCTTCTCGCCGTCGCGCAGTTCACCGCGCTCGAGATGATAAACGTAGGGCCCGAACGCGACCGACTCGATCGCAGGCGCCACCACCGGCGCGGCGCGCTTGAGAATGTTGGCGATCCGCAGCACCAGTTCGCGCGGCTCGAACGGCTTCGCGACATAGTCGTCGGCGCCGATCTGCAAGCCTTCGATGCGGCTCTCGGCCTCATGCCGCGCAGTGAGCATGATGATCGGCACCGCCGAGGATGTGCGGATCGAGCGCGCGAGATCGAATCCGGTTTCACCCGGCATCATCACGTCGAGGATCAGGAGATCGAAATGCAGGCCGGTCAGCTTGGCGCGCGCATCGGCGGCGCTCATGGCCGTGGTGACGCGATAGCCTTCACCGGCGAGAAATCGCGACAGCAGATCGCGGATGCGGCGGTCATCATCGACCAGCAGCAGATGCGGCGCGTCATCGGCCAGTTGGCGGCCCGCTCGCTCCCGAATCGAGGTTTCTGTCACCTTGAATCCTTCGCCGTCTTGCGGCTGCCTCGGAGAATTTCCTCCAGCACCTTGTCGGGATCGGTGTGGTCGATCATGCCCAGCAGGAACCGCCGCACGCTCTCGGCGCTCTCCGGGCCGATGGCGTCGAGCGCGCGGGTGATGCGCGCCGTCTGCAATCCCGCCAGTTTCGCCACAAGGGCCTCGCCCTTCGCCGTGGCAAAAAGAAGACGCTGGCGCCGGTCGTTGTCGCCAGCCTTCTGGACGATATAGCCCTCGTCCAGCAACTGTTTCAGGACACGCCCGAGCGACTGCTTGGTGATGCGCAGCACGTCGAGCAGATCGGCGACCTTCAGACCCGGATAGCGGGTCACGAAATGCACCACCCGGTGGTGGGCCCGGCCGAAACCGAACTCCTCCAGCACGTGATCGGCGTCGCCGACGAAGTCCCGATAGGCGAAAAACAGCAGCTCGATGATGTCCCAGCGCAAAGGAACGGCCCCCGGCGTGGTGGAGCCGGCGGCGGCGTCAGTGGAATGCGCTCCTGCCTTCATAATTTTTATGTCAGCCATATTGACGTATATAGGTCTCAATGTTACAAAAACCGCAATGACGACGAAATATTAGTTCGTTTCATGCGTCACCTTTGGTCCTTAAGTTCGCACACGGACAACAGGCCCAGGACGCAATTTCTTTCAACGTGCGATTGTCGAGCGGCATTTCGGCAAACATACTGGACTTCGCGCCTTCCGCCAAAGCGGAAACCGGCCCTCGGGCCGGCGGGCCAGGTGCCAGACCTGAAGTGACCAGCCCGCCGCCGCGTGGACTGAATGAGAAGCCGGGAGAAGACCTATGGGAGTTTCGTTCGAGAAAATCGATGGCACCGTTCTCATCGATTTTGAAACGCGGCCCACACCAACTCCGACGCCGGATCAGGAGCGCATCGCAAAGCTCGTCGACCCCGGCTTCGGGCGGGTTTTCACCGATCACATGGCTGTGGTCCGCTACAGCCAGGCGAAGGGCTGGTATGGCGCGCGCGTCGAGTCCCGCGCGAATTTCTCGCTCGATCCGGCCACAGCCGTCCTGCACTACGCTCAGGAAATCTTCGAAGGCCTCAAGGCCTACAAGCGCGACGACGGCGGCGTGAACCTGTTCCGCCCCGATGCCAATGCCCGGCGCTTCCGCAGTTCTGCCGAGCGGATGGCGATGGCGCCGCTGCCCGAACCTGTGTTCATTGAAGCGGTCGAGCAGCTCGTGCGCATCGACCGCGACTGGATTCCCGGTGGCGAGGGCAGTCTCTACCTGCGGCCCTTCATGATCGCGAACGAGATCTTCCTCGGCGTGAAGCCATCCGCGGAATACATCTTCGCCGTGATCGCCTCGCCTGTCGGCTCCTATTTCAAGGGCGGCCCTGCGCCGGTGTCGATCTGGGTGTCGGAGAACTACACGCGCGCTGCGATCGGCGGCACCGGCGCGGTCAAATGCGGCGGCAACTATGCCGCGAGCCTGCGCGCACAAGCGGAGGCGATCCAGCATGGCTGCGATCAGGTCGTGTTCCTCGACGCGATCGAGCGCCGCTATGTCGAGGAGCTCGGCGGCATGAACGTGTTCTTCGTGTTCGACGACGGTTCGCTGCTGACGCCGCCGCTCGGCACCATCCTGCCGGGCATCACACGGGATTCGATCATCGCGCTCGCCAAGGAATCCGGCACGCGCGTGCGCGAGGAGACCTATACGATCGACCAGTGGCGCGCCGACGCAACCAGCGGCAAGCTGAAAGAGGCCTTCGCCTGCGGCACGGCGGCCGTCATCTCGCCAATCGGCAAGGTTTGTTCCGCGAGCGGCGATTTCACCATCAACGGCGGCGCCGCGGGCCCGGTCGCGATGGGGCTGCGCAAGAAGCTGGTCGACATCCAGTACGGCCGCGCGGCCGACACGCACAACTGGATCAGAAAAGTCCTGTAAGCGGCGGCGGATCGTTCGTTCAAGATCAGGCCATGCGCGATGCCGCGCATGGCCTTTTTGTTACGCATGCTGCGCTTTGCGCCACATCTCGTAAATATCCTCGCCTTCGGGACGCACCGGCATGTAAGCCACCTTGAGCGCGATCTGCTTCGCAACCGGCCGCGCCATCTCCTCATAAATGGCGGCAGTCGACAGGCCGTACGGCACACCGTCTTCATTGGAATAGGCGTAGGTGACTTCGGTGATGCCGGTGAGATGCATCGCCGCCAGGCACATCGGACACGGATGGCCGCTGGCATAGATCACGCAACCATCAAGGCGCGGCGAGCCGAGTACACGACTTGCGGCGCGGATCGCCTGCAATTCGGCATGGGTGGTGGGATCGCCTGTTACTGCGATTTCATTGACGCCGGTTGCGATCGTCCTGCCGTCCTTGACCAGCACTGCGCCAAACGGCCGGCCGCCGCGGCGGACGTTATCACGCGCAAGGTCGATCGCCTCGCACAGAAAGCGTTCAGCTGACATGCCGCTCTCTCCTTACGCCAGTGCCTCTGCCGGAATCCAGAACACCTCGCCGTCGGAGTCCTCGGTGTCGAGCCACAGCAGCGGCAGGTTCGGATAGGCATCCCCCAGCACATCGCGGCCGCGGCCGATTTCGCACAGCAGCCCGCCGTCGGGCGTGAGATGATCCTTCGCCTCGTCCAGAATTTTGCGCACAAGATCGAGACCATCGTCGCCGCCGTCGAACGCGATCGAGGGTTCGTGCAGGCATTCGCGCGGCAGACCCGCCATGCCCTCGGCATCGACGTAAGGCGGGTTGGTGATGATGAGATCGTAACGCGCATCGCCGACGGCATCGAACAGGTTGCCCTGATACAGCGAAACGCGATCCTCCAGACCGTAGTCGGCGACATTGCGCGCGGCCACCGCCAGCGCGTCCGGTGAAATGTCGACCGCATCGACGGTGGCATTAGGGAAGCTCTGGCAGGCGAGAATCGCAAGGCATCCCGAGCCGGTGCAGAGATCGAGCACGCGCGTGATGTTGCCCGGATCGTCGATCAGCGAACCGCCCTCCTCTTCGAGGTCACCGCCGAAATGCGAGTCCAGCAGTTCCCCGATGAAGGAACGCGGCACGATCACCCGTTCGTCGACATAGAACGGCAGACCGCGCATATAGATCTTGTTGACGAGATACGCCGAGGGTTTTCGCGTGGCGATGCGCTTGTCGATCAGCGCAAGGATTTTTGCAGCCTCATGCGACGTGACGCGCGCATTGGCGAACATCTCGAACTGGTCGGGATGCAGATGCAGCGTCTCGCAGACGATGAACGCCGCTTCCGCCACCGGATCGGTGGTGCCGTGGGCGAATACCACTCCGGCCTCGACAAAGCGGCTGACTCCGTAGCGCATCAGATCGAGCAGCGTCAGCAACTCGCCGGGCTTGACCGGATTCGCTGCTTTGAACGATGGCTTTGGCTTTGCACCTGCACGCTTCGCGGAAGCCTTCTTTGCGGAAACGGATTTCGTCTTCTTCGCCATTACTTCTTCCACCGCGCCGCTGCATTGTCGTCATGGGCCTGCGCATCGACCCACACTTTGTTGTCCGCGCGTTCCTCGGATTTCCAGAACGGCGCATTGGTCTTGAGATAATCCATCAGAAATTCCGCGGCCTGAAACGCCGCCTCGCGATGTACCGACGCAGTCAGCACCAGCACGATATTGTCACCCGGCACGACACGGCCGTAACGGTGGATCACGGTGACGCCGGTCAGCGGCCAGCGCGCGATCGCTTCCGACACATGCCGTCCGATCTCGGCTTCCGCCATGCCGGGATAATGCTCCAGCGTCATTGCGGCGATCGCCTTGTCGCCTTCGCCTCCGCGGCAGATGCCGGAGAAGCTCACCACCGCGCCGATGTCGGTGCTGCTCTTGGTCAGCGCCGCGATTTCCGCTGCGATGTCGAAATCGGCAGACTGGATTCGGATGGTGACGGGCGTCGTCATTTTGAGAGTTAACCGCCGGTCATCGGCGGGAAAAACGCGATCTCGCGTGCACCGGCGATCGCAGTGTCAGGCTTCACATGGGTATGGTCGATGGCGGCGCGGATCGTGCGCGGCGACGCGAAGGCATTGGCGTATTCCTCGCCGCGCGCCACCAGCCACTGCATCAGGTCGGACACGGTATGCACGCTCGCCGGCGGCTCCAGCGTTTCCTCGGCCTTGCCGACGCGTTCGCGCACCCATGCGAAATACAGAACCTTCACCGGTCTTCCTCGGTCAGATGATGGATTCCTGCGCGCAGGTAATCCCATCCGGTGTAGATGGTGAGAATGGCCGAAATCCACAACAATATAATGCCGATCAGAACGGTCGGCGGCAGGATCATTTCGCCCGCCTCGCCCGCGATCAGGAAGCCGATGGCCACGAGTTGCACCGTGGTTTTCCACTTCGCCAATTGCGACACCGGTACGCTGATGCGGACGGCGGCAAGATATTCGCGCAGGCCCGACACCAGAATTTCGCGGCAGAGGATCACGATGGCCGCCCAAAGCGACCAGCCGCGAATGGTTTCGTCCGCCGCCAGCATCAAGAGGCACGACGCCACCAGAAGCTTGTCCGCGATCGGGTCCAGCATCTTGCCGAGCGAGGACTGCTGATCCCAGATCCGCGCGTAGTAGCCGTCGAGAAAATCGGTGATGCCCGCGGCGATAAAGACGAACAGCGCCACCCAGCGCAGCCACAGCGGCGCACCCATGATGGACTGCGCATACATGCAGCCGATCACCACCGGGATGGCGGCGATCCGGGAGTAAGTCAGGATATTGGGCAGCGACAGCGAGCGCTTTGCTGGCTTCGGGGCGACGACACTGGTCATGGTGTTACCAATACTGCGAAAGTGCCCGCGTCAACAGCCCGGTGGGCGCATTTCCGGTAAGTCTAAATGCTGGCTGCGGCGAGACGTTCAACCGTTCCCCGGATGGAAGAAATCGAAGATTTTACGAGCACTTTCAGCGCTCACCCCCGGAACCTTGCCCAGATCTGCCACCGAGGCCCGCTCGATCTCCTTCAGGGTCCCGAAATGATGCAGCAGGGCACGTTTACGTGACGGGCCGATGCCGGGAATTTCCTGCAATCCGGCCTCGCGGATGTCCTTCTTGCGCAACTTGCGGTGCGAGCCGATGACAAAACGATGCGCCTCATCGCGCAGCCGCTGGATGAAGTACAGCACCGGATCGCGCGGCTCGAGCTTGATCGACGGCCGGCCGGGCATGAACAGGGTTTCCCGCCCGGCGTCGCGGTCCGGTCCCTTGGCCACCGCAATCAGCGAGACGTCCGTCAGGTTCAGTCCCGTGAAAATCTCGCGCGCGGCATTGAGCTGGCCCTGTCCGCCGTCGATGATCACGAGATCGGGCCATTGCGGCACGGCATCGTCGCTCGGCTTTTTCCCTTCGGCCGCATCGTTGATCAGCCGCTTGAAGCGGCGCTCCAGCACCTCGCGCATCATGCCGTAATCGTCGCCCGGAGCTAAGCCTTCCGACTTGATGTTGAACTTGCGGTATTGATTCTTCAGGAAGCCTTCCGGCCCTGCGACGATCATCGCGCCGACCGCGTTGGTGCCCTGGATGTGGCTGTTGTCGTAAACCTCGATCCGCTTCGGCACACGCGGCAATCCCAGCGCCGTCGAAAGTCCCTCCAGCAACCGCGTCTGCGTGGCGGTGTCGGCGAGCTTGCGGCCGAGCGCCTCGCGCGCATTGGTCAGCGCATGCGCGACCAGTTCCTTCTTCTCGCCCCGCTGCGGTGCCGAGACCTCGATCTTGTGCCCCGCCTTGACGGACAGCGCCTCCGCCAGCAACTCCTGATCGTCAACGCGATGCGAAAGCAGGATCAGTTTCGGCGGCGGCTTGTCGTCGTAGAACTGCGCAAGGAACGAGCCGAGCACTTCGCCGGCATCGATCGATTTGTCGGCGCGCGGGAAATAGGCGCGGTTGCCCCAGTTCTGCCCGGTGCGGAAGAAGAACACCTCAACGCAGGAGTAGCCGCCTTCCTGATGGATTGCGAACACGTCCGCTTCTTCAACAGTGCGCGGATTGATGCCCTGCTGCGACTGGATCGCGGAGAGCGCAGCAAGACGGTCGCGATAGAGCGCGGCGGTTTCGAATTCGAGTTCCTGCGAAGCCTTCTCCATCTCGCCCGCGAGTTCCTGTTTCACCAGCCGCGAGCGGCCGGAGAGAAACTCATTCGCCTCGCGCACCAGTTCGGTGTAGCCGGGGAAATCGATCTCGCCCGTGCAGGGACCGGAGCAGCGCTTGATTTGGTACAGCAGGCAAGGCCGCGTCCGGCTTTCGAAGAATGAATCGCTGCAGGAGCGCACCAGAAACGCGCGCTGCAGCGCCGTGATGGTGCGGTTGACCGCGCCCACCGACGCGAACGGCCCAAAGTAACGGCCGGGCCTCGTCTGCGCGCCGCGATGCTTGACGATCTGCGGTGCCCAGTGATCGCCGGTAATCAGGATATAAGGAAACGACTTGTCGTCGCGCAGTTGCACGTTGAAGCGCGGCCGCAGCTGCTTGATGAGGTTGGCTTCCAGCAGCAGCGCTTCGGTCTCGGTCGCGGTGGAAACCATCTCCACATTGGCGGTCATCGCGATCATGCGCGCAATGCGCGCCACCTGGCCCGTCGGCCGCGCATACGATGCGAGCCGTTTCTTCACGCTCTTGGCCTTGCCGACATAGAGCACATCGTTGGCCGCATTGAGCATGCGGTAGACGCCCGCTGAAGTCGGCGCGAGCTTCACCGCGCGCTCGATCGCCGCGCGTCCGATGGCGAGCGTGCCTTCGCTGGCGATTTCAGCGGAATCGTCAACCGGCTCCGGAAGACGAGCTTCCTCATCTTCCTCGGCGGTAATCGAGGCCGGGTCTAGGTCCTGTCCGCGCAGGTTCCGCGCGGAAGGCTCCTGCGGGGGCGCGTCCGGCGCCGGTTGATCCGGCGGCTGCGTCGGGTCGGAGGTGTCGTGAATCATGATCAGAACTTAAGGGCTAGGAGCCAATTCATCCAGCAGGCGCGTGTAACACTTTCTTAAGGATGTGAATGCGGCGGCGGGCCGCCTTAACGACCGCTTAACGTAAAACTCTCGATAAATTTTACGCAGAAAAGGTGGACTTCCGTAACCACGCGGGTCCGCTTCGCCTCGAAGGACTAACAACGGCCACGCCGGCGTGCGCGTGAGGAGAGTGAGATGAATAAGAAGATTTTTGGCGCGATCATCGCCGCCGCAACATGCGTGAGCGCGTCCGCGCAGGCCGCGGACATCTACGGCCGCCGCCCCTATGCACAGCCCTATACGGTCAATCAGCCGCTCGCCAATAGCTGGATCGGCCCGTATATCGGCGGCAATCTCGGCTACGGCTGGGGCGATGTGTCCAACAACGGCGCGAAGCCTTCAGGCGTGCTCGGCGGACTTCAGGCCGGTTACAACTGGCAGAACGGCGCGTGGGTGGCCGGCATCGAGGCCGATCTTCAACTCAACTCGGCGGACGATACGTTCGCGCCGTGGAAGTTCTCGAATCCGTGGTTCGGCACTGTGCGCGGCCGCGTGGGTTATGCCTTCAACAGCGTCCTGCTTTACGGCACCGGCGGTCTCGCGTTCGGCGCACTGAAGGCCCAGTTGCCGGGCGGCCTCTCGGAAACCAACACTTCGGCAGGCTGGACGATCGGCGCCGGCGCCGAATTCGCGCTGAACCAGAACTGGTCGGCCAAGGTCGAATATCTTTACATCGATCTCAGCGAGAAGAACTTCCTGACGACCGGCATGTCGAACGGCTACCAGTTCAGCACGGTCCGTGTTGGCGTCAACTACCGCTTCTGATCCAGATCGCGTATCTGCGATCCATCAATCCCGGGCCTCTCGCCCGGGATTTTTATTTCGGCCATGACGCCCGGAAAAGCTCAGGGCGAAATCACGAGATTGACCGCCTTCGGTCCCTTGCCCTTTTTGTCGGGCTCGACTTCAAAAGTAATACGCTGTCCTTCGATCAGATCCTTCAGTCCCGCGCGCTCAACTGCGGTAATGTGCACGAACACATCGCGTCCGCCGTCATCCGGCTTGATGAATCCGTATCCACGCTCGGCATTGAAGAACTTGACGACACCTGTCATGGCCATCGGGAACCCCTCCCCGCATTGCACCTCCGGCGCGCAACGCGCGCCGGCCAGGCCCGGCATTCACTGCCGGAAAGCGGCGGCCTTGAAGAGCGCCTCCCAAAACCGGAAACGCCCGGGGCCTCTCGTCATTCCGCCGCGGCCATTCGCGGGCGCGGAACGTAAAAGCCGACCTTCACGGCAGTAGCATAATACGGTTCCCGCGGAATTGGCCATAATGCATTTGAGTTTTTCAGAGGCACGCCCAATTCACGACCGCGCCGCAGCGCAACGCGTTACGCCCGCACCGCCTCGATCCGAAAGCGGCCGGCGCCACCTTGTCCCAGCGGCTTTTCGAGTTCGTGCAGGATCGCCTTCAACTCCGCGGCGAGAGTCCACGGCGGATTGACGATCAGCAAGCCGGCGGACACCAGTCCGGAGTCGGCCGTCTGCGGTGCGACGCTGAATTCGACGCGCAGGCATTTGGCGTCGCTGCTACCGGCGTTCGCCACGCGCGCCACATGTTCCGCCAGCGAGTCGGTCGCGCGGCGTTCTTTCACCGGATACCAGAGCATGTAGATGCCGGTCGGCCACTTGGCGTGCGCCGCACTAAAGCTGTCGGCCAGCCGCTTGAACTCGTCGCGGCTCTCGAACGGCGGATCGATCAGCACCAGTCCGCGCCGCTCGTTCGGCGGCACGAATGCCGGCAGTCCGGTCCAGCCGTCGAGATCGACCACGCGCGCCTGCTCGTCACGGCGCAATGCTGAGATCAGTCGCTTGCGCGCATTGGGCTCCAACTCGCAGGCGACCAGACTGTCCTGCGGCCGCAACAGCGCGCGCGCGATCAGCGGCGATCCCGGATAGGCAGTGAGATCGCGCTGCGGATTGAACGCGCGGATGATGTCGAGATAGGGCGCGACCAGCGCCATCACCGGCTCGGACAATCGCGCCTGCATCAGCCGCGCGATGCCGGTGCGCCATTCGCCGCCGCGTTCGGCCTCGCTGCTGGTGAGATCGTACAGCCCGGCGCCGGCATGGGTATCGATCACCCGAAACGCGGCCGGCTTCTCATGCAGATAGGTGAGGATGCGCGCCAGCACGATGTGCTTGATGACATCGGCAAAGTTTCCGGCGTGGAATGCGTGACGGTAGTTCATGGCGCGACAGTTACGACATCGCGCGACGAAAGTAACGTCTCCACTTCCGGAGTTGTCTCCGCTGTAGATGTCATCACCGGGCTTGTCCCGGTGATCCCGATTGATGAAGCACTTTGCCCTGATAATCGAGATGGCCGGGACAAGCCCGGCCATGACAATCTAAACTTATGTTGGGCTTGGCAGCGAACCTACCCTCCGCGCACCGGCGGCATCACGACCTTGTCGCGGCGGCAGGACCGGCGGTCGATTTCGTCGCAGGCACGGAACTGCAAATCCTTGCTCATGCAGATGCGCACTTCGCTGAGGCGCTTGCTGTCGCATTGCACGGCAATCGCCGAACTCGACAGGCCGGGATTGGCCTTGATGAAGGCGTCCTCGACATCACCTGGAGTCACCAGTTTGGTATCGGACAATTCGAGATAGTCGGCAGGAATCTTCACCGCCGCGCGGGCCTTGCGGATGGTCTCGAAATACGCGCGCGCGCCCAGCCCCGAACAGGTGCCGTGCTTGTCCCATTCGTTGTAGATCAGCCCCGGCGCCGGCATCAGATCGAGCATCGAGGTCATGACGTTGCGATCGAGCCGCGGTGACGGCTGCTGGCAGTAATTCGGAAAGCCGCGATCGTATTGCGGCCACAGCCCGTGCACGACAAAGGAGAACGGCCGCCCGGCGCACTGGGCCTGGATGCCGCGTCCGGAATTGCCGCGCTCATGCGCGGCCTGGCAGAACGACGGCGACCACGACAGCGACAGCACATAGAAATCGAATTCGCCGGGTGTGTTCTGGCGCTTGTCCTGCGCCGATGCCGAACCCGCGATGACGCCGGCCATCGCAAGGCCGAGCAGCGGGGCGATGAGCCCGGAAAAACCAGATGAAAAACCAGCGGCCGACGAGCCGGATCTGAAACCGAACATGGCGACGCCCCCTACCCCTGTCCGCAGCCCCGGCCAGCCACCGGTCGCTTTCGTGCGGATTACGCAATGCTCAAAGCCTAGACAGGCCATAAGAACATTTCAAGAACAAAATCGCCCCGTCCACCGAGCAGACGAGGCGACTGACACAATGAGTTGATTCGCGAAGCTTACGGGCGCGCGGCCTTGCAGGACGGATTGTAGGCCCAGTTGCGATCGAGGCCGACCACACACCATTCGACGCCCGAGTCGAATCCGGCGAAGCCGCCGTCCTCGATCACCGAGAAATGCACCTGGCGCGCGCGGCCATCGTTCAACATGGCGCTGGCGGTGCAGAAGCGGCGTGGGATGCTGTCATTTGCCCAGGCCCGGAAAGCGACCTCATGGACGTTGGCAAAGCCAGTGATCTCAAGGGCGGAATTCCAGAACTTGCCCTCTTTTTCGGCGAACTGCTGGGTAATGGTGCCGAGCACCTCGTTGCAGGGACGCATCGCGCCGTCATAACGCGGGCCGGACAGCCAGAAATTCCGCTCCAGCACATTGGCAGCCTCGGCCGCCGGGCTCAGCGTCATCAGGCCAGCCACGGTGCCAAGCGCCAAGGCAAGCGTCAGTTTGCGAAGTGTCGAGAAAAGGTCGCGCATGGGAGCGGTCCACCGGAATCCGGGATGAAGTTGTGCCGGAAGGTGCCGCGAAGCCATCAGCCGGTCAAGTGCAGCGCGGCAACACTCGCCAGCCAACCCCTGCCGAAACGCACGGGCATTCTTTCCATGGCAGCCCGGCCGCCTTATGGTGAGGACGAGATTCCATGGGAGACGACGATGCGGACAACGGGTAAGGCGATTCTGGCTGCGGTCTTCGGAGCGCTGATGTGTTCGCAGGCAGGCGCAGCCTGGTTCGACATCGACACGGTGCCGCCCTTCAAGGGCAACGACACCGGCGGCATCATCGCCTATTCGCTCTACAAGGAAGGCGCGGACGTCAAGGCGATGGCCCTCAACCACTGCGCCAGCTACGGCAAGTCCGTGAAGCTGACCGGCGTCGATGCCCAGTACGGCGGCTACATTTCCTTCTCCTGCGTCTGGGTCCATCCGGGTCACCTCAATCGGCCGCTGCGCGTCGGCTACTAAAGCTCCCCTTCAGGAGACCGTCCATGATGCGAATGCTTCGGTTGTTTCGTGTCATGGCGGTGGTGATTTTCGGCGGCGGTCTTGCCGCCCTTCCGGCGCTGGCCGATCCGATTGAAATGCCGAGCCGCAAGCCGGGGCTCTGGGAGCTGAAGCTGGACAAGGCCGGCGCCCAGACCATGCAGCAATGCACCGATGCCACCACCGAGAAGGAGATGGCATCGACCTTCGGCCCGATGGCGAAGGAGATGTGCTCCAGGCAGGAGATGAAGAAAACCGCGCCCGGCCTGGTGGTCGATTCGACCTGCAAGATCGGCAACATGACGTCGGTCTCGCACACCGAGTTCAACGGCGACTTCAACTCGGCCTATACGGTGACCACCACCTCGAAGAACAGCGGCGGTCCGGCAGGCATGCCGGCCGAGACCACCAACGTCCTCGAAGCGAAATGGATCGGCCCCTGCAAGGCGGATCAGAAGCCCGGCGACATCCTGATGCCCGGCGGCATGAAGATGAATATCAAGGACATGAAGGCGATGCGGCCAAAGCAGTGAAAGCTTGCCTCACCTCTCCCCGCCTACGGGGAGAGGTCGAAGACTGAGCAAAGCGAAGTCTTCGGGTGAGGGGGATTTTTAGGATTGCCCCTCACCCCAACCCTCTCCCCGTAAGCACGGGGCGAGGGAGAAAACTACTTCCCGATCTTCCAGGGATCGTACTTCTCTTTCGAGTCCGGAACGTTCTTCATCGCGGCCCTGGCGGCGGCTTCTTCCCGCGCCATGCGCTTTTGCCGATCTTCGCCCTTCGGCTCGGACGCGCCGCCTGTATCGGGGCGTCCCCTGCCTTGCGCATGGGCCTGCCCCGCGAACAACACAGCAGCCGCAACAGCAATCAGGACGAAACGCATCGGATATCTCCGTCGGAAGCTAACGGCCGGAAACCTAGCTCCGTTCAAGGCTCCAGAACAATCAGAAATGCTCAAGATTGCGTGCGGCCCGGCGCGATCAGGCCACGCCGAACCGCTTCTCGAAAGCCGCGACATTGATCACGCCGCGCCGATGGGTGCCGTCGCCGATCTTGCGGGAACCGTCCCACGCTTCCACGTCGAACAGCACGCTCTTGGCGTCGATCTGGCGCACGCGTGACGTCACGCGCACCGTGCGCCCGACCGGAGTCGCCGCCAGATGCCGGACATTCACCTCCATGCCGACGCTGACATAACCTTCCGGCAACAGTTCGGCGATGGAGGCGGTGCACGCCTTTTCCATGTGCAGGATCATGACCGGCGTCGCATAGACCGGCGGCATGGTCGCCAGGAAATGCTGCACCGTCATCTCATGCGCAACGGTGACGACGGTTTCGCCGGGAATGCCGACGGCGACTTTCTCAAGCACGTTCATGTTTGGACTACTTCGCTGCGGCCTTGCGCTCGAGGAAGGTCTTGCCGCCCTTCATCTTGTGGGTCAGCGGCGCTTCGTTGATCTGCACCGTCACGACTTCCGCATCGACGCCGAGGTTCTTCACCAGCGCCTGGGTGATGTCGAGCATCATGCCCTTCTTCTGCTCGTCGGTGCGTCCGGCAGCCATATTCACGATGACCTCAGGCATGTTCGTTTCCTTTTCTTTGCGGCAGCGAAAAACTGTCAGGCGTGAAACTTCAATCCATTGACGATCTTGTCAACCACCTTGCGCTCGGCGCGGAACGCCAGCCCGACCAGATTGAGATCGGCGCGGATGACGGCCTGCACCGCGGCGCGGTTGGCTTCGTCATGCGTGGTCTTGAACATGTCCTCGGTATAGACGGCGGGCTTGACGTCGCGCGCCAGTGCCCGTTCGAGCGCCCGCGACAGCGCGGGCCGGTCCGCGCCATAGATCAGGATCGGCTGACCGATCAGCGCGTGATAGCGCGTGCCGGATTTGTCCTCATAAGGCTCGCCGATACATTCGGGAAACGCCGCCGCGATGCCGCTGGCGAGGAACGCCGCGACGTTCAGCTTCTGCCACGCTTCCAGGTCCGAGCGGATGACAAGGGCAACCTTGGTGTCGAACTGCATGGAGCAAACTCAAGACAGCGTCATTCCGGGGCGCGAGCAAAGCGAGCGAACCCGGAATCCATCACCGCCCTCAACAGTATGGATTCCGGGTCCGCGCCAAAGCGGGCGCGTCCCGGAATGACGAAGTAAATCATTTCCAAGGCACATTGTGGCGCGCGAGAATTTCGCGAACCTTTTCGACAAGCTCGCTTTCCTTGCAGGCGATCTGGGCCTGTGTCTGCTTCTGCAGATAGTCGTCGCGATTGCCGGTGTCTCCGGCAATTTCCGCGCCGATGATCAGGTCCTTGATCTGAACCTCGCCCTTCGCCTTCTCGTCGCCGCCCTGAATGACGACACACGGCGAATTGCGCCGGTCGGCATACTTGAACTGGACGCCGAGATTGTTCTTTGGATTGCCGAGATAGAGTTCGGCGCGGATGCGAGGCCCATCCGGCCTTGAAGGATCAACAGGAGAGTTGCGCAGTGTCGCAACGAATTTCTGGTATTGCGCGATCTCATTGCGGTCCATCACCACGACGACCACCGGACCAAACTCCGGCGTGGTGTCGATCTTGCCGAGCAGCGTCAGCGCCGCCTGCAAGCGCGAGACGCCGATGGAGAAACCGGTCGCCGGGACCGGCTCGCCGCGAAAGCGCGACACGAGCCCATCATAACGTCCGCCGCCGCCGACCGAACCGAACCGAACCGGGCGGCCCTTCTCGTCCTTGGTGTCGAGCAGGAGTTCAACCTCGTAGACCGGGCCGGTGTAGTATTCGAGGCCGCGCACCACGGAGGGATCAATGCGGACACGACCATCGTCGTATCCACCCGCACGCAGCAACTTCCAAATTTCCTGAAGCTCCGCCAGCCCCTCTACAGACGACCCAAGAAGATTGTGCGCAATGCCGCCAAAAATTCCTTGTGCCCGAATATCTTCAGCTTTTCTGGCTGTGATTTCGCCCGACGCAACGCCTTCCTGAAATTCAACATTACTCGACCTTGCAGCTGCGCTCATCGAAGCAATCTCAAACAAGACAAGAACCTTGTCAGCTTGCGCGCTATTCAGCCCGGCTCCCTTAGTAAAGTCGCCGCTTTCATCCTTGCGACCTTCGCCGAGCAATTTGCGAACTTCTTCGACCGGAAACTTATCCAGCTTGTCGATCGCGCGCAGCACCGTCAGCCGCTTGCCCGCGTTCTCGTCACCGCCAAGGCCGATGCTCTCCAGCACGCCATCGAGCACCTTGCGGTTATTGACCTTCACCACATACTGGCCGCGCGGAATGCCGAGCGCTTCCATGGTGTCGGCCGCCATCATGCACATCTCGGCGTCGGCGGCCGGCGAAGCGGAGCCCACCGTGTCGGCATCGAACTGCATGAACTGGCGGAAGCGGCCGGGGCCCGGCTTCTCGTTGCGATAGACGTAGCCGTTGCGATAGGAGCGATATGGCTTCGGCAGCGTGTCGAAATTTTCCGCGACATAACGCGCCAGCGGCGCGGTCAAATCGTAGCGCAGCGAGATCCACTGCTCGTCGTCGTCCTGAAACGAGAACACGCCCTCGTTGGGGCGGTCCTGATCGGGGAGAAACTTTCCGAGCGCATCGGTGTATTCCATCGCCGGGGTTTCCACCGGCTCGAACCCGTAGCGCTCGTAGACCTCGCGGATTTTCTCCACCATCTGCCGCGTGGCGGCGATCTCGGCGGGCGTGCGATCTACCAGCCCGCGCGGCAGGCGCGCGCGCAGTTTCTGGGGCTTTTTTGGCTTTTTGTCGGACATGAGGCTCGATGTATCGCGGTGTAGGGCGACGTCACATTACAAATGATACAAGGGGTTACCAGTGGACACGGAGACGGGCAAGCACACAGGCCGTCATGGCCGGGCTCGTCCCGGCCATCCACGCCTTGTTTGTTGCATGTTCTGAAAGACGTGGATGCCCGGAACAAGTCCGGGCATGACGAACGAGAACTAAGCGGCTTTTAATTCACCAGCACCGCGCCGTCACAGCGGACGCCGGTGACCCAGACATCCGCCTGACCGAGACCCACGCCCAGCGTCTGCAACACCGAGTTGAGCAGCGTGTCGATCGAGCCGGTTGCGCCGCCGATGATGCCGGCCACCAGCGCGCCGATGCCGGGGATCGGCAGGCCGAGCGGCCCGAGTTGCACGCCGAGTTGCAGGTCGCCCAGAAGGCTCGATGTCAGCGACGAGGTGAACGATGTCGTGTTCACGGTCTTCTTGGTCTGCGCCTGAATGTCGGCATAGCTGAACATCACGCTGGTCGGCGATGCGTTCGCCATGGTTGCATGCGCCCGGCCCGTCACCTGGATCGCGCCCAGGTTGACGATGTTGACCGCCGGCGGATTCGGCTTGGTGGAGAAATTCGTCATCATCGCAGAGGTCACGTCGCCGATCCATGCATCGACAATGCCGGGCGAAACGCCAAGCGTCACGGTCGAAGTGTTGACGTTGGGATAGCCGCACGAAATGGCGTTGAGCGTCGCGGTGCCCGCCGCGATCTCGACATAGACCGGAAGATTGACCACCGACACCGCGCCCGAACCGACAAGCTGGATCTTCAGCAGCACGCGTGTCTGCGCGGTGTGCACGCTCGCGCCTAGCGATCCCACGGTGATCCAGCTTGTTCCCACCGGCCGCTCGCCGACGGTGGCCTGCAACGTGACGCCCGCGATGCCCGGCAGCGAAAGGTTTACGTTGGCCGCGATCTGGTTGGTCCCATTGGCCAGCGCCGCCATGGCCGAGAGCATATCCAGCGCCGACACGCTCGCGCCAACTTTGGGCTTCTGTCCGACGGTGAGACCGGAGTACGGCCCGACGTTGATCAGCGCATTCGGCGTGATCTTCTTGGTCATGCCGGAAATCGCCGATGAAATACTGGACAACGCAGCAATCGCGCCGTTGTTGCCGGCCGCCGCGGTCTGTAGCGCCGCCACGATATCGGTCACCTTCAAATTGCTGTTCAGCAGCGTGTCATAGCTGACGCCGGTCAGGTTGACCCGCGTCGCCAGCGCCGAGAGGAAATCGAACGCGTCGATCTTCGCGCTGAGCAGTGCGTTGTAATCCATCGCCGACAGCGACAGCGTGGTGCCGAGCATGCCGCCCAGCAATGAATTCAGCAGCCCGCCGTTGAGCGAGACCAGCCGCGAGCCGATGACGAAACTCGCGAGCCGCGTGGTGCTGGCGATCGCGGTTGCCTTGAGATTCCACTGGCTGTCGCCGGTCAGCACCTTGCCGAAATACAGCGGCGTCTTGGTCTGCATGGTGACCCGCACCGCGTTGGCGGGCGTGGCCGCCGCCACGAAGCGCTGCTGCGGCGTCAGGGACGCATTCGCCGTGTAAACACCGGGTTCGACAGCCACGAGCGACTCCGGTGGATAGTTGTTCTTGGCGACTGTCGCCGCAGCAGCGCGGGACGCATTGGTCAGGTCGCTCGCGGCGACAAGCGCCGCGAGGTCGGTGGCGCTCTGGGTCCGCCGTTTGTCGGCGAAGATGGCGCCGACATCGACGCCGAGTGCTGCGCAGGCGATCACCAGCAGCAGGCTTGCCGCGCCCATGATCGCGATATTGCCGCGGTCGTCGGCGGCGAAACGCCGGAGCAGGCTGCGCATCGGAACCTCCCTGAATTTCAGTGAGCTCAGTACCCGCCGCGCGGAATCGCCGCGGAGCGCGCGATGGTTGACGACGGCATCGGCACGAATGCCGGCAGCGAGTAGATGAACATGCCCGAGGCGTCGTAATTGACGGAGACGATGAAGACGTTGGCGTCGGAGCCCGACGTCGCAGCGTTGACGGTGAGCTTTGCCGGATCGATCAGCGGATACGAATTGACGTTGCCGGTGACGTAGCTGTTGGCGAGCGTGCTGCGCTCGCTTTCACTCAGACCCGCAACTGAAGACCGCGCGGCTTCCGCCGCCAGTTGCTGCACGCCGTGGACGACCGCGAGATACGAGCCGTACATGATGATGCCGAACACCATCATCAGGAATATCGGCGCGATCATCGCGAACTCGACGGCGATGGCGCCGTCGCGCGCGGTGCGGAATTTTTCGAGCAGTGTGCGGGCCTGTTCCATGACAGGCATATGCGCATACAACCTTTAAGGGCAAACTAATTCATATCACTACTAATGGTAGTAGCATTATCCGGCTGCGGTCAGTGCCTTCACTTACGGGCGACCATGCGTCGCGATGCGTTCCGGATGACATCGGAAACTGTTAGGCTCTCCGTCTAAGAAAAAACTTGCTCCTTGCCGGAAGGAACGACCTTTGAATATTCAGCACCCTCGCTCGACTGTCGCGACGCCGAACGACCTTGACGCTTTCTGGATGCCGTTCACGGCCAACCGGGCGTTCAAGGCCAGGCCGCGCATGCTCGCCGGCGCCAAGGACATGTACTACTTCACCACCGATGGCCGCAGCATCCTCGACGGCGCTGCTGGCATGTGGTGCAGCAATGCAGGCCATAACCGCGACCCGATCGTGAACGCGATCCAGAAGCAGGCCGCGACCCTCGACTACGCGCCACCGTTCCAGTTCGGCCATCCGCAGGCCTTCGAGCTTGCCAGCCGCATCGCCGCGCTGGCGCCGAAGGGTCTTGAGCATGTGTTTTTCTGCAACTCCGGTTCCGAAGCGGTCGATACCGCGCTGAAGGTGGCGCTGGCCTATCACAACGGCCGCGGCGAGGCCGGACGCACCCGGCTGATCGGCCGCGAGCGCGGCTATCACGGCGTCGGCTTCGGCGGTATTTCCGTCGGCGGCATGGTCAACAACCGCAAGATGTTCGGCACGCTGCTGACCGGCGTCGATCACCTGCCGACCACCTATGACCGCGAAAAGCAGGCCTTCACCAAGGGCGAGCCGGAGTATGGCGCGCATTTCGCCGACGAACTCGAACGCATCGTCGGAATTCATGGTCCCGGCACCGTTGCCGCCGTGATCGTCGAGCCGATGGCGGGGTCCACGGGCGTGGTGGTGACGCCGAAGGGCTATCTCGAGCGGCTGCGCGCGATCTGCGACAAGCACGGCATCCTGCTGATCTTCGACGAAGTCATCACCGGCTACGGCCGCCTCGGCTATGCCTTCGCGGCCGAGCGCTACGGCGTGCTGCCGGACATGATCACCTTCGCCAAGGGCGTCACCAACGGCGCGGTGCCGATGGGCGGCGTCCTGATCCGCGACGAGATCTACGACTCATTCATGAAGGGCCCGGGCCACGTCATCGAACTGTTCCACGGCTACACCTACTCGGCGCATCCGCTGGCCTGCGCGGCCGGTCTCGCCACCCTCGACATCTACCGCGAGGAAGGCTTGTTCGAGCGCGCCAGGGCGATGGAACCGAAATGGGCCGACGCCGTGATGGCGCTGCGCAACGAGCCGAACGTGGTGGACATCCGCACCGTCGGCATCACCGCCGGCATTGATCTCGCGCCCAACAAGGAAGGGCCCGGCAAGCGCGGCTTCGAGGCGCTGGACTCGGCGTTCCATGACAACGACCTGATGATCCGCGTGGCGGGCGACACCTTGTGCCTGACCCCGCCCCTGATCGTCTCCGAAAGCCAGGTCGGCGAGATCATGGACAAGGTCGCCAAGGTGATCCGCGCGGTCGCCTAAGATTTTTGTCATGGCCGGGTTTATCCCGGCCATCTCGACTGCCGAGACATCGTGCTCCGGTTATCGGGATCACCGGGACATAGGCGAGCGAAAGCGACGCCGTCCTTCAGACGGCTATGCCCGGTGATGACAAATGTGAGAACCGAGCCGCAGGGCCGTGCCTTAATTCAATCGGAAAACAACAACTTCGCCCCGAATCAAACTTGATGCTAAGCTCGCGCCGGTTCGGGGTTGGGCAGGCTTCATGATCCGCATTTCGACGATTTTCATCGCCATCTGCATGGTGCTGATCGCAGCGTCGCTTGGCCTGCTGCTGTATTCGCTGGCAGGCCTCAGCATCCCCGAATCCGCCATTGTCGCGCTGACCGCGCTGACTTTCCTGATCCTCTACAACGCGGTGTCGATGCGGCTGCGCGATCGCACCGATGTCGGCGGCCAGATCGCGGATCTGTCGCGCGGCACTGCGGATCTCGCGCGCCAGGTCGCCGAGTTCGGACGCCGCATGAGCGCCATCGAGACCCGTCTGTCGGCGATCGACGCCAGCGGACAGGAACGCGTTCAGACCGTCGCCAGCGAAATCAGCGAACTGGGATCGCTGGTCAAGCAACTGGCCTCCTCCGTCGCCGCTCATGACGACCTTCTCGCAAATGCCGTCAGCACATTGGCTGAGCAGCAGGTTGCTGAACCGGCCAATGAAGCGAACGAAGCGGCTTCCGCGACTCCGGTCACCAACGCCCACGCGCCCGCAAAGCCGGCCGATGCACAGCCCTCGTCCGCCAATCTCAACAACACCCCGCTTCTTGTTGCGGTGAGAAACGCCATCGAAGCCAACCGCGTCGATCTGTTTCTCCAGCCGATGGTGACACTGCCCCAGCGCAAGGTGCGGTACTACGAAGCCGTCGCGCGCGTGCGCGACGACAAGGACCAGTTGCTGACCGCGAACGATTTCATCGGCACCGCGGAAGCCGCCGGCCTGATGGGCCAGATCGATCACACCGTGATGCTGCGCTGTGTGCAGGTGCTGCGGCGGCTGATGGTGCGCTCGAAAGACGTCGGCGTGTTCTGCAACGTCTCGGGTATGACGCTGAGCAATCCGTCGGTGTTCGGGCAGTGCCTCGATTTCCTCGAAGCCAACCGCATCCTGGCGCCGTCGCTGGTTCTCGAATTCAAGCAGAACACGTTCCGCCATCTCGGTCCGGTGGAAAGCGAGCATCTCGCCACTCTGCAACGGCTCGGCTACGGCTTCTCGATCGACAACGTCACCGACCTGCGGCTCGATCCGCGCGAACTCGCCGACCGCGGCGTGAAATTCATCAAGGTCCCGGCGGCGATGCTGCTCGACCAGAAGCAGTTATCCTCCGCCGACATTCACGCCGCCGACCTGTCCGATCTGCTCGGACGTTTTGGAATTGATCTCGTGGCGGAACGGATCGAAGGCGAGCGCGCCGTGGTCGACCTGCTGGACTACGATGTCCGCTTCGGCCAGGGCTTCTTGTTCGCGCCGCCGCGTCCGCTGCGCCCCGAAGGCGCGGCTTCGCCTTCGGAACCCACGAGCGGATCGAATGCCACATCCGCGGCTCCGGCGGTTGACGCTTCCGCCCGGAAAGAAGACAAAGCCGACGTCCGGGCCGAGCCTCCACGCGCGACCGGCAACGCCGCGCTGGTGCGGCGGGCATCCGCACAGAAGTGATCTTTTTCCATGAAACTGCCTGACGCCGCCGCTCTGCGATTCGCCGATCATTTGCGCGATCTCACCACCGGCGTCGATATCATTCTCAGCGACGTGTGGGGCGTGATTCACGACGGCCTGACCGGTTTCGTCCCGGCCTGCGAAGCACTGCAAACCTTCCGCAAACAGGGCGGCACGGTGATCATGATCACCAACGCGCCGCGCCCGGCCGATTCCGTGCAGCGTCAGCTCCGCCGGATGAACATTTCCGATGACACCTATGACGCCATCGTGTCGTCCGGCGATCTCACCCGCAATTTCGTTGCCTCGCATCACCAGCAGGCCGTTTTCCAGATCGGGCCGGAGCGCGACAATCCGGTGTTCCGCGGGCTCGACGTCAAGTTCACGACCATCGAGAACGCCGACTACGTCACCTGCACCGGGCTGTTCGACGACGAGACCGAAACCGCCGAGGATTATCGCGGCGTGCTGGAGAAAGCCCGCACGCGCGACCTCACCTTCGTCTGCGCCAACCCGGACATCGTGGTCGAGCGCGGCGATCGGCTGATCTATTGCGCGGGCGCGATTGCCGAACTGTATCGCGATATGGGCGGCGAGGTGATCTTCTACGGCAAGCCGCACCGGCCGATTTACGACCGCGCGCTTGAACTGGCCGCGGAGAAGCGCGGCGTGTCCACGCCGCTCGATCGTGTGCTCGCCATCGGTGATTCCGTCCGCACCGATCTCAACGGCGCCAACGGAATGGGACTGGATTGCCTGTTCCTGACCCGCGGCATCCATGCCGTGGATTTCGAAGGGCTCGACGTCGCCGACGCATTCTCGGTGCGGCGGCTGTTCGGAGACGCCAAGCCGCCGTTCGCGCTGATGCGCGACCTGGTGTGGTGAGACCGCCCAAGCAATATCCAACGCCGGGCTCTTGAGCTGAGGTGCAGCATGATGAAATTGGCTTTCCCGATCTTTCTGACGGTCGCAGCCGGCGCGAGTATCGTGATCCAGCAGGTCCTCAACACCAACCTGCGGACAGCACTGAACTCCGCGGCATGGTCGGGTTTCACCAGCTATTTTGTCGGGCTCATCTGCATGGTGGTTCTCGCCGTTGCATTGCGCGATCCCGTGCCACAGGTCGCGACAATGGCGCGAATTCCGTGGTGGGCCTGGAGCGGCGGCCTGTTCGGCGCCATCTTCATTGGGCTCGCGATCGTGCTGATCCCGTCTCTGGGAGCTGCGACGTTCATCGCCCTTCTCGTCACCGGACAGATGCTGGCATCGGTGACATTCGATCACTTCGGCTGGATGGGTCTCGCGCAGCGCTCGATCGATCTGCCGCGTTTGATCGGCGTCGCCATGCTGATCGGCGGCGTCATTCTCATCCGGCGGTAACAACAAGCGACCGAATAACTAAATGCCCGGCAGCGCAGACAAGTTTACGCCGTCTGCGCAAGGCAGACGGCTATGGACCGGGCATTCGAAAATTCTGAAATGATGGTGCGGCGGCTTACGCCGGCGCGTGATCCGGGAACACCGCTTCGATCTTGGTCTTCAGCGTCGCGGCGTTGAACGGCTTGACGATGTAGTTGTTCACACCGGCCTTCTTGGCGGCGATGACGTTTTCTGTCTTCGATTCAGCCGTGATCATGATGAAAGGCGTGGTGGCGAGATTCGGATCGCCGCGCACTTCCTTGAGCAGATCGTATCCGGTCATCGGCTCCATGTTCCAGTCGGAGATCACGAGGCCGTACTTCTTGCCGCGCATCTTGCTGAGCGCCGCCGAGCCATCGCTGGCATCATCGATATTCTCGAAACCGAGTTGCTTGAGCAGATTGCGGATAATGCGGATCATCGTGTTGTAGTCGTCCACAACCAGAACCGGCATCGACAAATCCATGGCCATCGCTGTTTTTCTCCCTCGAACGCAGCAACCGGCTTGCGTTATCAACACTTTGCGGATGTCTTCTGACATCCGCAGTCGGGGCGAACCTAGCATCGGCTGCTTAAACAGCCCGTTAATCGGACCACATCGGGATTATCTTAAGTTGCGCCGTTAAGGCCTGATTCAGCAGCTTGACTCCGATGGCGGGCCGGGGTCAGGTCCGGCCCGATTTCTTCATTGTCTTCCTACCGGTACCCATGACGACAAGCTTTTCCGTCATTCGTGACGCCACTCCCGCCAGCGCAATTGTAAAGAGCGCTGTGGTGGCGATGGGCAATTTCGACGGCGTCCATCTCGGCCACCGGGTGGTGATTTCAGCGGCCATCGACATGGCGCGCAAGCTCGGCAAGCCTGCCTACGCGGTGACGTTCGAGCCGCATCCGCGCAGCTTTTTCAGCCCCAACACGCCGCAGTTCAGGCTGAGCGATGAAGCCGCCAAGCTGCGCCTGCTCGCCGGGACCGGTCTCGACGGCGCGGTGGTGATGACATTCGACGGCGCCCGCGCCGGCACCACGGCACAGGATTTCATTAACCACGATCTCATCGGCCGGCTCGGAATCAGCGGCATCGCCGTCGGCTACGACTTTCATTTCGGCAAGGGGCGCGCGGGATCGCCGTCGCTGCTCGCCAGTGAAGCGCCGCGGCTCGGCATCGAAGTCCACATCCAGGCCCACGTCGATATTCTGGATCGCCCGGTGTCATCGAGCGCGATCCGCATGGCGCTGGCCGAAGGCCAGGTCACCGAGGCGACCGCGATGCTGGGCGCGCCGTGGTTCATTTCCGGCGAAGTCATTCACGGCGAGAAGCGCGGCCGCGACATGGGCTATCCCACCGCCAACATCCGCCTCGACAAGAACTGCGGCCTCAAGCATGGCATCTATGCGGTGCGGGTCGGGATCGGCGACAAACGCTTCGACGGTGTTGCTTCCTTCGGCCGCCGCCCGACCTTCGACAACGGCGCACCGCTGCTGGAAATCTTCCTGTTCGATTTCAAGGGCGACCTCTACGGCCAGAAGCTCGATATTGCGTTCATCGGCTTCATCCGCGACGAACTGAAGTTCGACGGGATCGACGCTCTGGTGCACCAGATGAACGACGACAGCACAAAAGCCCGCGCTGCCCTCGCCGTGGCCCCGGATGCGTTTCCGAAGCTCGGAATTGTCACGAATTGAGCGGCTTGCGGGCCTTTCCGATGCCCCCCATGCCTGCTATCTAGGCCCTATGTTGGCGCGGCGCACCATAATCGGCATTAGCGGCCCGGCTTCCGTCTGAGCACACGCTCGGCGCAAGACCGGGATCGATTTATCGTCGCACGTTCCGTGCACACCAGCGCCATTCGAGCCAAGCCAGAGCATTCATGTCCGACAAGCCCCAAAAGTCCGTTGCCCCCAAAGCCGACGGCAACGACTACTCCAGCACTCTTTATCTGCCGCAGACCGAGTTTCCGATGCGCGCGGGCCTGCCCCAGCAGGAGCCCAAAATTCTGGCGCGCTGGAACGAGATCGACCTGTACGGCAAGCTGCGCGAGGCTGCGAAGGACCGCGCGAAATTCGTGCTGCATGACGGCCCGCCCTACGCCAACGGCAACATCCATATCGGCCACGCGCTCAACAAGATCCTCAAGGACGTGGTGACCAAGAGCCAGCAGATGCTCGGCTTCGATTCCAACTACGTGCCGGGCTGGGACTGCCATGGCCTGCCGATCGAATGGAAGATCGAGGAAGAGTACCGCTCCAAGGGCAAGAACAAGGACGCGGTGCCGATCGTCGAATTCCGCCAGGAATGCCGGGCGTTCGCTCAGAAATGGGTCGACATCCAGCGCGAGGAATTCAAACGCCTCGGCGTGGTCGGCGACTGGTCGCATCCGTACATGACGATGACCTTTCCCGCCGAAGCACAGATCGCGCGCGAACTGATGAAGTTCGCCGCCAACGGCACGCTCTATCGCGGCTCCAAGCCGGTGATGTGGAGCGTGGTCGAGAAGACCGCGCTCGCCGAAGCTGAAATCGAATACGAGGACTACACCTCGGATGCGGTGTGGGTGAAGTTTCCGGTCAACGCCGCGCACGGCCGTCTCGCCAAGGCTTCGGTCGTGATCTGGACCACGACACCGTGGACACTGCCGGGTAACCGCGCCATTAGCTTCTCGCCGAAGATTTCCTACGGCCTCTACAAGATCACCGACGCGCCCGCCGACAACTGGGCCAAGACCGGCGATCTTCTGATCCTCGCCGACAAGCTGGCCGAGGACGTCTTCAAGCAGGCCCGCGTCACATCGTATGAAAAAGCCGGCGACGTCTCCGCTGATATTCTCGATGCGATCGAGTGCAATCATCCGCTGAAAGATCTAGAAGGCGGTTACGAATTCACCGTGCCGCTGCTGGCCGGCGATCATGTCACCGACGACACCGGCACCGGCTTTGTGCATACGGCGCCTAGCCACGGCCGCGAGGACTTCGATGTCTGGACCGCGAATGCGCGCGAACTCGAAGCGCGCGGCATCAACTCGGTCATCCCCTACACTGTCGATGCGGACGGCGCGCTGACCGAGCACGCGCCGGGCTTCACCGGCAAGCGCGTGCTCACCGACAAGGGCGAGAAGGGCGACGCCAACGAGGCCATCATCAAGGCGCTGGCCGAGCGCGGCATGCTGCTCGCCCGCTCGCGCCTCAAGCACCAGTATCCGCATTCGTGGCGCTCGAAGAAGCCGGTGATCTATCGCAACACGCCGCAATGGTTCATCGCGATGGACAAACCCTTTTCTCTTCCCTCCCCCCTTGCGGGGGAGGGTCAGGGAGGGGGGGAGTCGCAAACGCTGGCGGCCGCTGTCACCCCCACCCCCAACCCCTCCCCGCAAGGGGGAGGGGAGCAAAAAGAAACGCTGCGCGCCCGCGCGTTGCAGGCGATCAGCGTCACACGCTGG
>Ga0307490_1000019_pt1 | contig 110785 bp, 109 predicted proteins | sample SI3UmetaG_FD_202118 | JGI IMG/M metagenome (GOLD analysis project Ga0307490, IMG submission 202118) | Sea-ice brine microbial communities from Beaufort Sea near Barrow, Alaska, United States - SI3U | ecosystem: Environmental > Aquatic > Marine > Coastal | place: USA: Alaska | collected 2017-05-06
GGCCGATCTGCCCTGTCTCAGCGCCTTGCGCGCCCGACGACGCCGCTCGGGACGGAAAATGATTGTCCTGCGGTCGGATTCAGGCGAAACTCACGTCAGACGGCATGCCACTTGGGGAATGTATGTTCAGACCTCTCATGCTTGCTGCTCCAGTTTGGGCTGTCATTCTTATTCCGTGCACGTTCGCCGCCCGAAACTTGTTGACGAATTTTGTTCGCGTCAACAGGCGGCGCGGCGGACCTTACCGGCAAACCGGCGGTGTCTCCATCACGACAGATCGCTTCGGGTATGGCCGGCCTCCTGCGAGGTTGCTCCCGAACCGGCCGTGGCAGTTTTCCCCTTGATTGCAGTCGCCACGGGAAGCCCGTATTCTCCCCAGCAAGACTTCAGTGTCGCCTGACATGACGTCACAGGGAGGAAATCACGTGGGGCGAACCGAGAGCCGGTTCAACGACGAGTCCGGGGTAGCGATCGCGCAGGCCAGAGCCGCCGAAGCCCCCGCCGCCGCGGCCGAACTGGCGGCGCAACTGCCGGCCGACGGGCTGGCGATGATCCTCGTTTTCGCCTCGCCGTCCTACGATCCGCATCAATTCTCCGGCGAGCTTGCCAAGACTTTCGGCAACGTTCCGATCTTCGGCTGCACCACCGCGGGAGAACTCACGCCGGACGGCTGGGGCGACAACAGCGTCGTCGCGCTCGGCTTCAGCGCACGGGATTTCACCATCGCCGCCCGTCCCTTTCTCGACCTCACCAATTTCCGCATCGAGGACGGCCGCCGGATCGGCAATGAACTGCGGGAGGACCTCGCGCGCAGCGGGAGCGGCGACGCCAAGGAAAAATCCTTCGGCCTGCTATTGATCGACGGACTTTGCCAGCGCGAAGAGACTGTGATGTCGTCGATCTACGCCTCGCTCGACGATATCCCGGTGGTGGGCGGCTCGGCGGGCGACGGGCTGCGTTTCGAGAAGACCTGGATCTTCTACGGCGGCAAGGCCCACACCGACGCGGCGGTCCTGATCCTGCTGAAAACGTCGCTGCCGTTCCGCCTGTTCAAGTGCGACAATTTCGAGCCCTCCGCCACCAAGATGGTGGTGACCGAGGCCGACATCGAGCGGCGCATCGTCAAGGAGATCAACGCGGAGCCGGCGGCCGAGGAATACTCCCGCGCGGTCGGCATCATGGACACCAAGCTCGATATGTTCTCGTTCGCGTCGCACCCGGTGCTGGTTCGCGCCGGCGGCGCCTATTACGCGCGCTCGATCCAGCAGGTGAACCCGGATGGGTCGCTGAACTTTTTCTGCGCCATCGACGAAGGCATGGTGCTGACCGTCGCCAACGCGCGCAATCCGGTCGGCGTCACCAAGGAGCTGTTCGAGGAAACCCGCGCCGAGATGGGCGACGTGTCGCTTTACCTCGGCTTCGAATGCGTGTTTCGCCGGCTCGATGCCGAGCAGCATCAGTTCGCCCGCGACATCTCGCAGCTCTATCGCGACAACCACGTCGTCGGCTTCCATACCTACGGCGAGCAGTATCGCTCGATGCACGTCAACCAGACGCTCACCGGCGTCGCCATCGGCAAGAGGCCGGCAACCGCATGACCGCGCAAGAACCCCGCTCACGGGAGATGCTGGAGCGGGAAACGATCAAGCTGAAGAAGATCAACGCGGCGCTGATCTCGCGCGTCGAGCGCTCGATGGATCAGCAGGCCAACGCGTTCTCGCTGTTCGAAACCGCCATCGCGCTGGACAACCGCGTGCTGGAGCGCACGCGGCAACTTCAGGAAGCGTTACGCTCGATCGAGAGGTCGAACGACGATCTCTTGCGCGCCAAGCAACAGGCGGAAGCGGCCAGCTCGCTGAAATCGTCGGTGCTGATCTCGGTGACCCACGATCTCTTGCAACCGCTGAACGCCGCACGGCTGACGCTGTCGACGCTGTCCGAGATGGATATTCCCGGCCAGGGCGCCGCGCTGATCGGCCAGGTCGATCGATCGTTGTTGACGCTCGAGGATCTGTTGCGAACGTTGCTCGACATCTCGAAGCTGGATGCCGGCGTTCTCAAGCCCGACATCCGGCCGATCACCGTGGCCTCGTTGTTCGAGCCGCTGCGTCAGGAGTTCGCGCCCGTCGCGGCGAAACGCGGCGTCGCGCTGCGCATCCTGCCCTCGCCCTACGCGGTGGTGTCCGATCCGCTGATGATGCGCCGCATCCTGCAAAATCTGCTATCCAACGCGCTGCGCTATACGCAGAAGGGCGGCGTCTTGATGGGATGCAGGCCGAGGGGCGACCGGCTGTGCATCCAGGTGCACGACACCGGACCGGGAATTCCCGAGGCGCAGCAACAGGCGATTTTCGTGGAGTTTCAGCGCGGCGAATCCAGCGACGGCGATCAGGCCGGGTTCGGGCTCGGCTTATCCATCGTGCACCGCTTCGCCACCGAGCTCGGCCACGACATCCAGCTCAATTCGCGCCTGGGCCGCGGCTCGACCTTCTCCATTACGCTGCCGCGTGCCAAATCCGAGGACGTGGTCGAGGCCGGACGCGAGGTGCAGCATCTCGACTTCCGCTATAACGTGCTGGAAGGCCGCAAAGTCCTGCTGATCGAGAACGATCCCTCCAGCGCCGAGGCGATGGCCGCGCTGCTGGAAAAATGGGGCTGCGACGTCGCCACGACGACCTCCGCGACGGACGCCATGGACAACATCGGCGCGCTTGGCGAACCGCCGGACGCGATCATCGCCGACCTGCACCTCGACCACGGCGAGAACGGCCTCGACGCGGTGAATTCGATCCGCGAGCAGATCAAGATCGACGTGCCCGCGATCATCGTCACCGCGGACTACTCGACCGAAGCCGAACGGGAAGCCGCCGTCTACGGGCTCGAATTGCTGCGCAAGCCGATCAAGCCCGCCGAAATGCGCTCGCTGCTGTCGTTCCTGCTGGCTTAGAGCGGGACGAACCGACATTGAATCGTCATTGCGAGCGAAGCGAAGCAATCCAGAAGGCCACAAGCAAAGGACTGGATTGCTTCGTCGCTTCGCTCCTCGCAATGACGGCAGAATGAGCGATCGAACCTAAATTCATCCCGCTCCAGAGCGCGATGCCTTCAGCCTGATCCGTCATGCCCGGGCTTGTCCGGGCATCCACGCTCGAAACATCAGCAAGTCCGAAGACGTGGATGGCCGGGACAAGCCCACGGCTGTCCGGTTTAGATTTTCTGGACAAGGCGCATGGCGTTGATTCTAGTCGGTTCCGGACGTCTGCAAGCGTTCCGGGACACGACAGGAGACCATCGCCATGCCGCACCACACTACAGTATTCCGCGATCTTCTGAAGCTGGTGCCGTGGCATCAGTTTGAAGCGCTTGTGGAAGACCACGATGCGGATGTGCGGGTGCGGCGGTTGCCGACCAAGGTGCAGTTCATCGCGTTGCTCTATGGCCAGCTTTCGGGAGCTTCGGGCTTGCGCGAGATCGTGACCGGTCTTTGCAGCCATGCGGCGCGGCTTTACCACCTCGGGGCAAGACCGGTTCGGCGGTCGACCTTTTCCGACGCCAACGCCAACCGGCCTTCCGCGGTGTTTACCGACCTTCTGGCCCTGATGATGAAGCAGGCCCACCGCGGCTTGCGCCGCAAACTGGCCGAGACGACCTATCTGATCGATGCCACAAGCGTGCGGTTGAACGAGCGCAGTGCCGGTTGGGCGCAATTCTCGACCGGGGTCTGCGGCGCCAAGGTGCATGTGATCTACGATGCCGACGCGGATCGGCCGATCTATGCCGCGGTCAGTCCGGCCAACGTCAACGATATCACCGCGGCCCAGCAGATGCCGATCGAGCCGGGCGCCACCTATGTCTTCGATCTCGGCTATTACGACTATGCCTGGTGGGCGGCGCTCGACGCCGCCGGTTGCCGGATCGTCACCCGTTTCAAATCCAACACCCCGCTCCACCCGGTGGAGGAACTGGCGGTCGCATCCGGCGGCAACATCCTCTCCGACCGCATCGGCTTTCTGCCGGCGCGCCAGGCCCATAGCCGGCACAATCCGATGCAGCAGGCGGTGCGCGAGGTGCGGATTACCACCGAGACGGGCAAGATCCTGCGCATCTTGTCAAATGACCTCGATGCCAGCGCAGAGGACATTGCCGAGCTCTATCGCCGACGCTGGGCCATCGAGCTGTTCTTCCGCTGGATCAAGCAGACCCTCAAGATCACCCGCTTCGTCGGCACCTCGGAGAATGCCGTGCGTATCCAGATCGCGGTGGCCCTGATCGCCTTTCTGCTGTTGCGCCTCGCCCAGGCCACTCAAAGCGCTGTGCAAAGCCCAACCCTCTTCAGCAGGCTGGTCCGAGCCAATCTCATGCACCGTCGTTCGATCCACCACCTGCTCGAACCGCCGCCAATCCTCCAGGATCAGCGGCAGATGAGCTTAAGTCTATCCTAAAACCTCAACCGGACAGCCGTGGGACAAGCCCGGCCATGACGAGTTGGCGTAACAGGCCTCACGCGACGGACTTTGATCCGCGCATCCATCCCGTCTGATCCAAGCTGGGTTACCGCGTCTATTGCAGTCGCGCGTGCTCGGGCGAAACGTGCTTGGCCGGAGTCTCGCCGGCAAGATTGGTGAAGTCGATCTTCGAGATTTCGATGATGGCATTGGTGCGGCTGGCGACGTTCAGCTTCCGCAAGATCTCCGAGACGTGCACCTTCACCGTGGTTTCGCAGATTTTCAGCTCATAGGCGATCTGCTTGTTCTGCAAACCCCTGCGCACCATGTCCAATACCCGCAACTGCTGCGGCGTCAGGTCGTGCAGCCGCTTCAGCAGATCGAGATTGTGCGGCAGCGCCCGCTTGGTCCGCGTGGTGTCGATGAATCGCTTCGGCAGATAGATCGAACCGCGCAGCACCTCGCCGATGGAATCCGCCAGTTCCCGCTTCGATGTCGATTTCGGGATGTAGCCCGAAACGCCGAGCGAGAGCACGCTGCGGACGATCTCCCTGTCCTCGAAGCCGGACACGATCACCACCGGATTTTTCGGGAACGCCTTGCGAATACGAACCACGCCGAGCAACCCCGTCGTTCCCGGCATCGACAGGTCGAGCAAAATCAGATCGATGGCGTGGGTCGAGCCGAGAATCGTCAGCGCCTCGTCGATCGACGTTGCTTGCAGGATTTCAGCATCGGGATTGGCAACGCAAACAGCGCTTTCCAGCGCCTCGCGAAAGAGCGGATGATCCTCAACGATCAGAAATCGTGTCACGTTCCGGCGATCCTCACCTCGAACATGGCCGCAATCGATCCATCGATCGCGTTGCAGCATGTTCCTGATGCCCGCTCGTTTGAGGCATCGTTCACGTTTTCGTTGCTTGCCTGTCGATATAGCACGCTCCGATTAGGGGCGGAAGTTGATTCCACTCGTCCTTTCGCGGCACGCTGTGCTCTATCGCGCAACTCATTCGCGGCGGTGAAACGCGTTTCGCCGTCTACTACCAAGTAGGCCCTTGCCGCATGGCACATTTTATAGATCATGACGCAAAGCCCCGGAAACGGAGCACAAAAGACAACGATCTGACGGGTTCGGGAGCTTGCATGGGAAGGCACGCCGCATGGCTTCGTTTGCTGCGGAACCTGCCCCGGAAGCTCCCTTTCCCCAAGGGGACGTTGCGGCTGGCGGTTGCGGCTTGCATTGCGGCAAGCGGGATCGGCGCGCCTGTCTTAGCGCAATCCCAAACGATCAAGATCGGCTACCTGAACGGTCCACTGTCGAAGGAAAAGATTTCGCTGATCGACATTCCGGCGCCGAACGACGGCCTGGCCGGCGCGCAACTCGCGATTGATGACAACAACACCACCGGCAGTTTTATCGGCCAGCGCTTTGAGTTGATCGAAAGCAAGATCGATGAGGACGCCGATCCCGCGCCGGCCGTCAAGGCGCTTGCGGATCAGGGCGTCGCTTTCATCGCCGCTAACCTTCCCGCAAACCAGCTTTTGCAGGCGGCCGACGCCGGCAAGGCGAGCGGCGAAATTCTCATCAATGCCGGCGCGCCGGACGAGCGGCTGCGCGAACAGGATTGTCGCGCCAACGTCATCCACGTCGCGCCGACCCGCTATATGCTGGCCGATGCGCTGGCGCAGTATCTCGTGCTGAGAAAATGGCGCAACTGGTTTCTTGTCAGCGGTTCGCATGACGGCGACAAGGCCTTCGCCGATGCCTTGCGGCACGCCGCGAGGCGGTTCGGCGCGAAGATCGTCGCCGAGAAGGAGTTCAAGGACACCGGCGGCGCGCGCCGCACCGACAGCGGCCTTGCCGAAGTGCAGCGCCAGATGATCGATCTGACGCAAGGCACATCGGACTACGATATTCTGGTCGCGGCCGACGAAAGCGAGGTGTTCGCCGGCTATCTCCCGTACCGCACCTGGATTCCCCGCCCGGTCGCAGGCTCCGCGGGACTGGTGCCGACGACGTGGGACGCCGCGTTCGACCAATGGGGCGCGCTGCAACTGCAAAACCGTTTCAAGAAGAAATATCGGCGATTCATGACGCCGCTCGACATGCAATTGTGGACCGCCGTTCGCATCGTCGGCGAAGCGGCGGCGCACACCAACAGCGCGGATGGGACGAAACTGTTCGCTTACATCAAGAGCCCGGATTTTTCCGTCGCCGCGTTCAAGGGCCAGAAGCTGACGCTACGCGACTGGAATCTCCAGTTGCGCCAGCCGATCCTGCTGTTCGATGGCCGCAATACCGTGTCGATCTCGCCGCAAGAGGGTTTCCTGCACCAATCCTCCGAACTCGACACGCTCGGACTGGACCGACCCGAAACCAAATGCAAACTTCAGTAATCGTGCTTTTCAGGGCGGGCCTTTCATGATCGGAACCGGCGCTTTCAAATATTTCGGCCTCACCGTCGCGGCGCTCGCGGCGATGACGGCGCCGAGCCTCGCTTACACCGCTTACGTTTCCAACGAGAAGGGCAACTCTGTCTCGGTGGTGGACACCGACACGCTGAAGACAATTGCCACCATCAAGACCGGCGAGCGGCCACGCGGCATCGAGGTCTCGCGTGACGGCAAGTTCGTGTTCGTCGCGACCGGTGACGACAACACCATCCAGATCATCGACACCGCGACGCGCAAGGTCGCCGGCGACCTGCCGTCCGGGCCCGATCCCGAACAGTTCGCGCTCGATCCCGCCGGCCAATTTCTCTATGTCGCCAACGAGGATGACGCCGCCGTCACCGTGATCGACGTCGCCGCGCGCAAGGCCGTGGCGAAGATTCCGGTCGGCGTCGAGCCGGAAGGCATTGCGATCAGCCCCGACGGCAAAACCGTGATCTGCACGTCGGAGACGACGAGCATGGCGCATTTCATCGACACCACGGATCGTAAAGTAGTGGCCAACGTGCTGGTCGGCTCGCGGCCGCGCTCCGCTGCGTTCAAGCCCGACGGATCGGAGTTGTGGATCACCTCCGAAGTCGGCGGCGGGCTCTCGATCGTCGATCCGGCGACACGCAAGATCACCAAGACGGTACGCTTCGCCATTCCCGGCCTGCGCGCTGAAAAGATTCAGCCGGTCGGCATCAATATCACCAGGGACGGCAAGCTCGGCTTCATTCACCTGGGACCGTCGAACCGTATCGCCGTGGTCGATGGCACCACGCACGAGGTCCTGAAATATCTGCTCGTCGGGCAGCGGGTGTGGCACGGCGCGTTCACGCCGGACGGCAAATACCTGCTCGCCGCCAACGGCCTGTCGAACGACGTTTCCGTCATCGACGTCGCTAGTCTGAAAGTCATCAAATCGATCCAGGTCGGCGAACTGCCGTGGGGCGTCGCAATGGGGCCGAAGTGAACGACGCCGCGATCCTGACGCAGGCGGCCAGCACGGCCGGGCCGGCCGCGCTCGATGTGGTTGGCGTCGGGCATCGCTATGGCGCGCGCGTGGCGTTGCGCGATGTCAGCTTTTCCGTGAAGCCGGCGTCGTTCACGGTGCTGCTCGGCCTCAACGGCGCCGGCAAGTCGACGCTGTTCTCGCTCATCACCCGGCTCTACGCGATCCGCAACGGCCATATCCGCATTCTCGGCCATGACGTCGCGCGCGAACCCGGCGCGGCGTTGAGCCGGCTCGGCGTGGTGTTTCAATCGCGCGCGCTCGATGTCGATATCTCGGTACAGCAGAACCTCATCTACCACGCGGCGCTCCACGGCATCGGCCGGCGGCAGGCCGACGAGCAGATCGGCCGCGTGCTCACGCTGGTCGATTTGACCGATCGGGGGCGCGAGCGCGTCAGCAATCTTTCCGGCGGCCAGATGCGCCGCGTCGAGATCGCCCGCGCGCTGCTGCACCATCCGCGATTGCTGCTGCTGGACGAGCCGACCGTCGGCCTCGACATCAAGTCGCGCGCCGATATCCTCGGCCATGTGCGCCGACTGCTGCAAAGCGGCATCGGCGTGTTGTGGGCAACGCACCTCATCGATGAAGTCGGTGACAATGACGACGTGGTGGTGCTGCATGGCGGGCGCGTGCTGGCGAAAGGCGCGGTCGGCGACGTGGTCGCCGCGACGAGCGCGCCGGACATCGGCAGCGCCTTCACCAAGCTGACGCATGCCGACGCCGGCACGGGAGCCGGCGCATGACTGCCGTCACCGACACGCCGGCCCGGCATCACCTCACGCTGAGGCAATACTGGATTTGCCTCTGCGGCATCGTCTGGCGCGAAGCGCTGCGCTTCATCCATCAGCGCGAGCGATTCATCTCAGCACTGGTGCGGCCGCTGGTGTGGCTGTTCATCTTCGCCGCCGGCTTTCGTCAGGTGCTCGGCGTCTCCATCATCCCGCCCTATGAGACTTATGTGCTCTACGAGGTCTATATCGCGCCGGGCCTGATCGCGATGATCCAGTTGTTCAACGGCATGCAGTCGTCGCTGACGATGGTGTACGACCGCGAGACCGGCGGCATGCGGACGCTGCTGGTGAGTCCCTTCCCGCGCTGGTGGCTTCTGACCTCGAAGCTGCTCGCCGGCACCATGGTGTCGATCCTGCAAGTCTATGCGTTCCTGCTGATCGCATGGTTCTGGGATGTCGAGGTGCCGCCGGTCGGTTATTTTCTGGTGATCCCGGCGCTGCTATTGAGCGGCTTCATGCTCGGCGCGCTCGGCATGCTGATCTCGTCGCTGATCAAGCAACTGGAGAACTTCGCGGGCGTAATGAACTTCGTCATCTTCCCGATGTTCTTCGCCTCGTCGGCGCTCTATCCGCTGTGGCGGGTCAAGGAATCCAGCCCGTTTCTCTACTACGTTTGCCAAGCCAATCCCTTCACTCACGTCACCGAGCTGATCCGCTTCGCGCTCTACGGCAAGGTGGAATGGGTATCGCTGGCGGTGGTCGCCGGCTGCGCCGTGGTGTTTCTGTGCGGGGCCATCATTGCCTACGATCCATCGCGCGGCTTCCTCGCCAGGCGCGGCGGTCCGGGCGGCTAGGAGGATCGGGAATTTTTCCCGGCCCTCAAGCCAGATTCTCCCGGCGACCTACGACCTAAAGGCAGTGCCGCACCAGCATCGTCGCCATTACGATCCCTCCCCAAAGGCGTGACGGCCAACGCCGCGTCATTCGCGGCAACTGCCGTCATTGGGGGAAGCGTTGATGAAGAAGACACTCGTGCTGGGAGTCCTGGCTCCGGGATTGCTAGTCACCATCCAGGCGGCTCAGGCGCAGGAGATGCTGCCGGAAATCCAAGTCGTCGCCGATACGCCGTTGCAGGGCCGTGGCATCGACCGTGACAAGGTGCCCTCCACCGTCACCACCGTTCATGCCGACGACATCCAGCGCGCGGCGTCGCCGAACATCACCGATACGCTGTTCCAGCGCATCCCCGGCGTCAGCCTGTCCGATCCCAACGGCAACAGCGCGCAGCAGGAAATCCGCTATCGCGGCTTCGCCGCCTCGCCGTTGCAAGGCACGCCGCAGGGGCTCGCCGTCTACATGAACGGCATCCGTCTCAATGAAGCGTTCGGCGATACGGTGAACTGGGACCTGATCCCGACCAACGCCATCCAGCAGGCGGACGTCTTCACCAACAACCCGGTCTTCGGCCTCAACGCGCTCGGCGGCGCCGTCAACCTGACGCCGAAGAATGGTTTCACCTGGCACGGTTTCGAGCAGGAGATGTCCGGCGGCTCCTATGGCCGGGTTCAGGGCGGCCTGCAATTCGGCGCCGAGTCCGGCAACTGGAGCACCTACATCGCCGCACAAGGCATGCAGGATCATGGCTGGCGGCAGAAGTCGCCGACACAACTCGGCCGCTTCTACGGCGACATCGGCTGGCGCGACGACAAGGCGGAATTCCACCTGTTCGGCTCGGTCGCGACGTCATCCTTCGGTGTCGCCGCGGCGACGCCGATCGAGATGCTCAATCGCGACTGGAGTTCGGTCTATACCACCCCGCAGACGACGCAGAACAACACGGCGTTGCTCGGCCTCAACGGCAAATACGCGCTGACCGATAACTGGACATTGCAGGGCAGCCTCTACGGGCGTTTCTTCCGCCAATCCCATGTCGACGGCAATGACGGCGACTTCGAACGTTGCAGCAACTCGTCATCCTACGCCAATCACCTGTGCCTTGAAGATGACGGCTTCCCCCGGCCGGTGCCTTTCACCGGCGCGGCGGCGCTGGCGTTCCGCAACCAGTTCGCCATTCTCGACGCCAACAACCAGCCGATCCCCTGCCCGCCCGGCGCCGGCAATACCTGCGGCCCGGTGCCCTACGGCACCATCGACCGCACCAACACCCGCAGCACGACCTTCGGTGGCTCGTTGCAGGCGACCAACGATGCCAAGCTGTTCGACCACGGCAACCGCTTCGTGATCGGCGGCAGCATCGATCGCGGCAACACCGACTTCAACGGGTCGAGCATGCTCGGCTACATCTTCCCGGACCTGAGCGTCGGCAGCAATCCGGCGATTCCCGGCATGGGATCGGTGATCCACACCGTGGGCGACGTCGGCTATGCGCCGCTCGGCATCACCAGCCGCAACACCTATTACGGCATCTTCGCCACCGATACCTTCGACATCACCGATCGCCTCGCCGCCACCGCCGGCGTGCGGTACAACATCGCCGACATCGCCGTGCGCGACGTGCTCGGCACCAGCCCCGATCTCAACAGCGATTCTCGCTTTTCGCGGCTCAATCCGGTCGCCGGGCTGACCTACAAAATCACGCCGGGACTGACTGTCTACGGCGGTTATTCGGAATCCAACCGCGCGCCGACGCCGCTCGAACTCGGTTGCTCCAACCCGAACAAGCCGTGCCTGCTGGAGAGCTTCCTGGTGTCGGACCCGCCACTGAAGCAGGTGGTTGGGCACACTTATGAGTTCGGCCTGCGCGGTACCTCGGCACTGTGGGACGGCTCGCTGAGCTGGAAAGCCGGCCTGTTCCGCACCGACAGCAGCGATGACATCATCACCCTCGCCAGCAGCATCGCCGGGCGCGGCTATTACCAGAACGTGCCGGAAACCCGCCGTCAGGGCCTCGAACTCTCCGCGGAGTATAAATCGAGCCAGTGGATGGTCTATGCCAGCTACAGCTACGTCGACGCGACCTATCGTTTCGCCGGCGATCTCGCTTCGCCGAACAACCCGATGGCGGATGACGGCGGCAATATCCATGTGGTGCCGGGCAACCACATTCCCGGCATTCCGCAGCATCAGTTCAAGGCGGGCGTAGACTACATGGTGACGCCGGAATGGAAGATCGGCGCCGATCTGGTTGCGGTCGGACAGCGGTATTTCGTCGGCGACGACGCCAACCAGAATCCGAAACTGCCGGGCTACGCCGTCGTCAACCTGCATACGTCCTATCAGGTGTCGAAGAACGTCACGCTGTTCGCCAATATCAACAATCTCTTCAACAGCAAGTATGCCTTGTTCGGCACCTATTTCGAGCCGAACGGCACCGCCAAGGCCGGACTGCCGATCGCGCTGAGCGATCAACAGACGCTGGTGCCCGGCATGCCGTTCGCGATCTATGGCGGGATCAGAGTCAAGCTGTAGCGGACGAGAGATCGCGCGATCCGCGAACGGAAAACATCACCGTCATTGCGAGCGAAGCGAAGCAATCCAGAAAGCCAAAAAGCAAGGACTGGATTGCTTCGTCGCTTTGCTCCTCGCAATGACGAGCAAATGTGTTATCTAATCTCCCGCACCGCACGGGATCGTCGCCTCGACCGTGACGCCACTAGCCGAGGTCACCGTCATCGTGCCGCCGAGCGCCATCACGCGTTCGCGCATGCCGGTGAGGCCAAGCCCCAGCCTGTGATCCGGCGGCAAGCCCTTGCCGTTGTCACTGACGCGAACGCGGGCGGCCGCAGCGCGCCCGATGTTGGCCACTGGCTCGATCGTCACGCTCACCTGCGTCGCGCCGGAATGACGGAAGGCGTTGGTCAAGGCTTCCTGCACGACACGATAGATCGTCAGTTCCGCCGTCTCGCCGATCGGGCCGAGCGCGTCGGAGATGTCGGTGTCTACCGTCACTTCCGGATGCGAGCCCCGCCAGAACCGCACCAGCGCCGCCAGCGCCTCGCCGAGGCCAAGCTCGCTGAGCCCCGCCGGCCGCAACCTGTCGAGTACGCGACGATTGAACTGCTGCAATGCATTGACCTGTTCGAGCATCGCCGTGCCGTGCTTGCGCAAGCCCGCAATGTCCGGCGTCGCCGCATCCGCCATCCGCATCAGCGCCGTGGCGTGGGCGCGCAGCGCGAACAGATACGGGCCGAATTCGTCGTGCAACTCGCGGGCGATCTCCTTGCGCTCGACGTCTTGCAAGGAAACGACGCGCTCGGCGAGCCGTTGCTTGTCCGCAACCGCATCTTCGAGGGTGGCCGCCAGATGATTGAGCTTGGCGCAGATCGCGGCGATTTCCGCCGAGCCGGTCGGCACCACGCGCGTATCGTAACGGCCGGTTTCAAGATCGGCCATCGCATCCGCAAGCGACTGGATCGGCGCCAGCGCCCGGCTGACCACGAGCATGGTCAGGATTAGCAATGCCGCCGCAATCGCCGAGCCGAATTGGACCTGGGTGACGATGCTGTCCCAGATTTCGGCGATTTCATCCGTCGGATGCGAGGCGATCAGGAGCGTCCCATAGGACCTCCCTTCCAACACGATCGGAATGCGCAGGCGCGTCGGCTCCGGCCGCACCATGGCGACGAACCATTCCGGTGGCGCGTCGACGCGAAGGGCGTTGGCATCGGCTGGGGTACTGTCCTCGGGCTCGCCGTCGCGCGTGAGCGTGACGCTGATGTGTCGCAGCTTCTGTAAGCCGTCGACGATCCCCGCCAGCTTGGCTTCGGGATTCGAACTGCCTTTCAGATCGACGATCGAGGCCTCGACGAATTCGCGCGCCAATCGGATGACGCTGTCATCCTCGGCCTGAATGCGCGGCCCCGCTTCCAGCACAAGGCGTCCGATATTGGCCGCGAGACCCAGCACCAGCACCAGCGCGAACAGCAGGTTCAGGCGCGTCCGCAGGGAAAGTTTCCGCCACATCCTCTCGTTCCGCTTTGCCGTTGCGCCGCAGGCTCCGGGGAGAGCGTTGACAGACGAAAATGGCGACGATCTAATCACGGTATATTATATTCTGGCGCGATGGCCAGATGCGCGCGGCAATCATCGGTCATTATGGCAAAGGCGAAAGCATCGAACAAACTCCGTGTCCTGATCGTCGACGACCATCCCATCGTGGTGTCGGGCTGCCGGGCCATGCTCGCGGACGATCCGAACGTCGTCATCAATGACGCCGTAGATGCCGAGAGCGGCGAAGCCGCATTCATCGATGATCCGTCGCAGTTGTGCGTCATCGACATCAACCTGCCGGGCGTCTCCGGGTTCGAACTGGCGCGTCGCATTTTGCGGCGCGACGCCGATGCGCGCATCATCATGTTCAGCATGAACGATGACCCGATCTTCGCGGCGCGCGCGATCGAGGCCGGCGCCAAGGGATACGTTTCAAAATCGGGGGACCCCAGCGATCTCGTCAGCGCCATCCGCGCGGTGGCGGATGGCGGCACGTTCCTGCCGCCGTCGCTGGCGCAAAGCCTCGCTTTCGCCGGCCCGGCCTTCGCGTCGAGCCGGCTGGCGAAACTGACGTCGCGCGAGATCGAAATCCTGAGGCTGATCGGCGCGGGCAAAAGCCTGACGGAGATCGCGTGGATGATCAACGCTTCCTACAAGACGGTGGCGAACACGTCCTCGATCATCCGCCACAAGCTCGGCGTGCGATCTTCATCCGAACTGGTGCGGGTGGCGATCGAGTCACGGCTGGCTTGAGACGCAGCGTTTTCTTAGGTTCGTCGAACCTTTCCTCGTCATTGCGAGGAGCGTGAACTCCGAAGCAATCCAGCTCTTGCTTCGTGGCTTCCTGGATTGCTTCGCTTCGCTTGCAATGACGGTTTGGTTTTCTATGCCCGCACGGTCTCCGGCCTATACGCCGGAACGCGCGCGCCGACCTCTCCCGCGATCTCGTCGATCATCGCCTTGCTGCGCGCCCCACGCGGCGGTGGCAAGGCCATTTCGACTGCGACCCTGGCGGGACGCGTCGACAGGAAGAACAACTTGTCTGCCAATTGAATGGCGTCGGTGAGATCGTGTGTCACCAGCAGCGTCGTAACGCGCTCGCGCTGCGTCAATGTCGTCAGTTCCTCGCGCAATCGCGCCGCGACCGCGACATCCAGCGACACGAACGGCTCATCGAGCAGCAGGAAATCCGGCCGCGCCGCAAACGCGCGCGCAATCGCCACGCGGCGCGCCAAGCCGAGCGACAATTCGCCCGGATAATGCGACAGATGCGCGCCGAGCCCCAGCGTATCGATCAACCCATCGAGCTCGTCCAGAGATTCATCTGGCGACAACACGAGGCGCAGGTTGTCGGCCACGGTGCGCCACGGCAGCAGGCGCGGCTCCTGAAACACCATGCCGAGCCGGCCACGCCCCGGGATTCGCCGCTCACCGATGAAGTTCGGATCGAGACCGGCGGCGATATGCAGGATGGTGGTCTTGCCGCACCCCGAGGGACCGATCAGCGCGCCGAAGGAAAACGCATCGAGCTGCAGGCGCAGATCACGAATGATCTCGACCGGCTTTCCTTCCGCCGAGACATAGGTTTTCGAATCGATGCGGATTTCAAGCGGCGTTGCGGCGCCAGCGGTTCGTGCGTCGTTCAAGCGGTTGCACCAGGAATGTTTCGATGGCGAGCATAAGCGCGACGAACGAGATCGCATAGCTCAAAATCCGCGTCATATCGAACAGCGAGAACGACGAACCAAGCACGAAGCCGACGCCGTTCGGCCGCCCCAGCAATTCGACCACCAGCACGATCTTCCAGATAATCGACAGCCCCGAGCGCGACACCGCCGCGAGATACGGCGCCAGTTGCGGAAACACCACGTTGCGCAGCTTCGATCGCCGGCTGAAACGAAACGCCTGCGCCATGTCGTCGAGCGCGGGATCGAGCGAGCGCGCGCCTTCCCGCGTCACCACGATCACGTTCGGCAGCTTGTTGAGCGCCACCGCGACGATGGCGGCGGTCTCGTTAAGGCCAATCCAGATGTAGGCGAAGATGATGATGACCAGCGCCGGCAGGTTGAGCAGCACCACCAGCCATGGATCGGCGTAACGGTCGATCAGCTTCGAACGACCCATGACGTAACCGCCGGCGACACCCAGCGTGAAGGCGATGGCGAATGCCGCCACCACGCGCGCCAGCGTGCACGCCATCTGGAACGGCAGTTCGCCCGACCGCGTGTCGGTGACGATCATTTCGCCGACACTCATGGGGCTTGGCAGCAGCGGCGACTGCGCCAGCCACGCGATCAACGCCCATAGGCCAAGCAGCAGCGCCAGCGAGACAACCTTTGCCAACGCTCATCCTCCCGACGACGAGCGATGATAATACATGCCGGCGGGAATTTCCTTCACGGAACCGAGCAGCGAAGGGCCGGCGATCTCGGTCAGCGTCTTGAACAGCATCCGCGCGTCGGTTTCCTCGGCAAGGATAGTCCGGCGCGGGATGCCTTCCCGGGTGCGGTCGCGATAGGCAAGGAAGGTGGCCTGATCCTCGGCCTGCATCAGCGGACGCAGCGCTTCCCACTCCGCATCCGACTGCATCAGGATATCGTTGGCCTTTTGCACTACCGTCAGGAAACGCTCGATGGCCTCGCGGTGCGCCGCCGCGAACTTTTCGGAGAAGACATAGCCGGTCAGCGCCAGCGGCTCCTTCAAGCCAAGCTCGACCTGCGCTTCGCGAATGTCATAGAGCCGGCGAAAGCCGCGCGCCTCCAGCCGCGCGCAAAAATTCCAGTAGTTCAAATTGGCCTGCGATTCGCCCTGCAACGTTTTCTGGAACATCAGCGGCGGCGCGCCATATTGCAGCGTAACGTCGCGCTTGAGATCGAGGCCGCGGCGCATCGCGACCGCCTGCACGATGAGCCAGCTCTTGTCGAGCGGCCCGCCTGCGATCGACAGGGTTTGGCCCTTGAGGTCGGCGAGCTTTTGCAGCGGCGCATCCTGCTTCACCATGATCGCGCCGATAGCGGTCGAATACGGATAGAATTGCAGCCGGGTGCCGAGCGCCCGCTCACGCGCCACCCACAGCCAGTCCACCACCGCGACATCCACCGAGCCGGCGTTGAGCGCCAGCTTGCCGGCATCTGCCGAGGACATTTCGGTGAGCTTGAGATCGAGATTGGCGGCCGAGGCCAATCCATGGCGTTTGATGACATCGAGCTGCCACGCGAAGGTGCCGGTCTTTTGCAGGCCGATGCGCAGCGTATCCGCAGCGAAGGAAGGAACATTGACGAGGATCAGAATGGCGGCGATGGCGATACGGAGCAAAACAAAATTTCCTCGGCCTGTTCTGAACCTGGTTTGGGCCGGCCCAGCATCGATGTTGCCGTCGTTGACGGCGATCATCCCATCTTGCGGCATTTAGCGGCGCTTGGCCATGCCGCCCATCTCAGCCGGCTTGTGATCGCCGCTTTCGGGAAATGCGGATTCACCCTTGTTGCTACCACGCTTCTTCGGGACCGGCAGGCTGATCTTGCCGATCTCGATCACCGCCTTGTTACGGCTGAACAGCTTCAGCTTGCGCAGGATTTCCGTGACATGCGCCTTGACGGTGGATTCCGCGAGCTTGAGTTCGGCGGCGATATGCTTGTTCTGATAGCCGCGGCGGATCAGGTCCAGCACGCGAAGCTGCTGCGGCGTCAGTTCCTGCAAGCGCTGGCGCAGCGTCTGTGTGAAATCGGTGTCGCCGCGCTCGCCCGAAACGACAAAGTTCTTCGGGACCGCGACCGATCCGCTCAACACACAGTCGATCGCCTGGGCCAATTCGTTCTTCGACGTCGATTTCGGCAGATAGCCGGCGGCGCCGAGCGACAAGGCCTCGCTGACGACCTCCTGATCCTCATGGCTCGAGACGATCGCGACCGGCAGTCGCGGATAGGTCTCGCGTAGCCGCATGAATCCGGAGAACCCGGTCGCGTCGGGCAAGGTGAGATCCAGCAGCGCCAGATCGATGCCCTTCTTCTCGGCAAGGATATGCAGCGCGCCCTTGATCGACATGGTCTCGAAGATCACCGCATCGGGATGCGCCTGCCGCACGGCGTTGCCCAATGCCTCGCGGAACAGCGGATGATCGTCGATGATCAAAAAGTTCGTCATCTGCCGGCCTCGTCAGCGGCTGACCACATCGCCGGCGGGACGCCGACGAGCAGCCGTCATAGCAATCCGGTTCCAACGCGATCCGATTTCGGCATGCAGCTTCCGCGACAGTGACCGTCCTTGGCAAGCCCAATCAACGCCGGCCCAATTCACACACGAACATCCGGCGGCAAACTCACCGATATCCGAATAGCACAGCGCTTCGGGTGGCATGCAACCGTGCCGCCTTTCGAGGAGCAACCCTAGTCTCCCGGCACCTGCACCGTGAGCAGATAGGCATAAATCTCGTTGAGCTGCTTGTCGTCGAAGACGTCCTTCCATGCCGGCATTCCCTTGGCGGGCCGACCGTTATGAACCGTCTTCCAGTAAGTATCGCGCATGTCGTCGCCGTACTTCTTGTGCAGCCGGCGAAGATCGATGTGACGCTCGCTCTGCACCGCGTCCGGGCCGTGACAATGCGCACAGGTTCCGTTGAAGGTCTCGCGGCCGGAGGTCACTGCCTCGGAATCGTTCTCGCGGCTCTTGATGACTTCTGGTGTCAGCGTCGCTGGCGCAGCGGCCGTCGGTGACGGCGCGGTGGTGGAGTCGGCGACCACGAGGGGTTTCGCCTGCGTCTCCGCCGACGCCAATCGCACCAGAGGCTGCGCAAGCGCCGTCAGCTTGACCGGTGCGTCGGTCGGCAATCCGTATTTCTCGACGAGCGCGGGAATCATCGCCTCGACCTTCGGCAACGCCGCATCGATCTCGTCGCGCAGATCCTTCGACGCCTTGGCGAAGCCGATCGCAACCGGCCACGACAGCGCCTCACCATCCACGCTCTGGATGTCATACTTGCCGCTGTAGACCGTCTTGTTGAGCCAACCCGCGACCGGCCCCCACACGAAAGCGACATCGGCCCTGCCCTGATCGAGCGCCTTCATGCCTTCGTCGGGACTGAGGACCGTGACTTTCTCGATCTCGTCGCGCTGCGCCAGCATGTTTTGCGGCGTGGTCTGGTATTGAACCGCGACCCGCAACTGCTTGAGGTCCGCAAGCCCGGAAATCTTGCGGCCTTTCGCCGTCACCAGCGCATAGCCTTCCTTGATGATCGGCTTGGAGAAGATCACCGCCGGGCCCATGAAATCGGTGGTGGGAGTCAATCCGATCATCGCGTCGCACTGCTTGCCGAGCAGCGTCACCCGCACGGTGCGTTTGCCGAAATACGACTTGTACCAATCGTAAACCACCGGACGGTCGAGCGCTTTCGCCAGCGCCTGACCGATCTCGAGATAAAGTCCGGGGTTGGCCGGATCGTCGCTCGAGAACGGCAGGTTGGTCGGATCGGCGCAGAACCGCAGCGGCTGACGATCATCCGCGACGGCCTGCGAGGCCGGCGCCATCAGCGACAGCGCAACGGCAAGAGCCGGGATGCCTGCAAGGGCGCGAGAGGTTCGGCGATTGAATGACATTCCGTTCCACTCCGAAAAATTTGCAAGCATCCCTGACTCCCAACGTTACGTTATTGCAGCGCAAACACGAACAGCGAACCGCCTTCGGGCGCTGCCGCGGTCATCTTCTTGCCGATGTCTCCCAGGAACGCCGGGATCGACGCGGTACGACCCACGACGATGGCGACATACTGCTTGCCCTTGACCGAATAGGTCACCGGACCGGCGCCGATGCCGGAGCCGAGGTTCTTCTTCCACAACACCTTGCCATCCTTGGCGTTGATGGCGCGGAAGTCGCCATGAAGATTGCCGGAGAAGACCAGATTGCCGCCGGTGGTCAGCGTGCCGCCGTTGAAGGGGAGATCTTCCTTGATGCCCCAGACCTTCTTCTGCTTGACCGGATCCCAAGCGACCAGTTCGCCGAGATATCCGCCCGGCCCTTCCTTGGTCGGGAATTCGGCTCCGAGATAGAACACGCCGCGCTTGTAGGACACGTCACTAACCGACCAGTCCATGCAGACGTTGTTGGTCGGGATGTAGACCAGGCCCGTGTTCGGATTGAACGACATCGGCTGCCAGTTCTTGCCGCCGATCAGGTTCGGGCAGATGTCCTTCGCCGGATGATTCGGGCCGGGGCGCTTGTCCGGATCCTCGACCGCGCGCATGGTCTTGATGTCCCAGGACTTCGCCCAGTTGGTCGAGGGCACGAACTTCTCGGCCGAGAGCACCTTGCCGGTCTCGCGGTTGGCGACGAAGAAGAAGCCGTTGCGGTCGGCCTTCAGCAGCGCCGGAACTGTCTTGCCCTCCACCTTGAGGTCGGCGAGCACCGCTTCGTTGACGCCGTCATAGTCCCAAGCATCGGCCGGCGTAGTCTGGATGTGCCACTTGATCTTGCCGGTGTTCGGATCGAGCGCCAGCGTCGAAGCAGTGTAGAGATTGGTGAGCTTGCCGAAGTTGCCGTCGCCGGTCGAGCGCACCCCGGTGTTCCACGGTCCGGGGTTGCTGGTGCCCCAATACACGGTGTCGGACTTGGCATCGTAGGAGCCGACCAGCCACGGCGCGCCGCCGCCATGCAGGCCGGTGTCGCCCTTCCAGGTGTCGCTGCCTTCTTCACCGGGTGCGGGCGTGGTGAAGGTCTGCCAGAGCTGCTTGCCGGTATTGGCGTCGAAGGCCTGCAACGCACCGCGCACGCCGTATTCGCCGCCGCCGAAGCCGGTAATGACCTTGTCGCGCACCACCAGCGGCGGCGACGTGATCACCGATCCCTGTTTGTAATCGACGACCTTCGAGGTCCACAGTTCCTTGCCGGTCTTGGCATCGAGCGCGGTCAGCTTGCCGTCGAGGCGGCCGATATAGAGCTTGCCGTCGGCGTAGGCGACGCCGCGATTGTTCACGTCGCAGCAGGCATACTGCAGCACGTCATCGGGAATTTCAGGTTCATAGGTCCACTTGCGGGCGCCGGTCGCCGCATCCAGCGCGTAGACGTATTTCGGACCCCAGGAGGTGGTGACGTAGAGTGTATCGCCGATGATGACCGGCGAGGATTCATTCGACCGCAGCGAGGCGAGCGAGAAGGAATAGACGAGGGACAGCTTGCCAACGTTGTCGGCGTTGATCTGGTTCAGTGGACTGAAACGCGTATTGGCATAGTCGTGCCCGGCGACCGCCCATTGATTGGTGTCGGATACCGCCTTGGCGACGGAGTCGTTGGCGCTGGCGCCCAGCGATCCCGCGGCCAGACTGGCGATCACCGAAACGCCAGCCAAGAATCCCCTGCTCCTCAACCTCATCTGCTTCCTCCCAATGTTTGCTTTCGCTGCGTTCGCAATTCGACGAACCGGATCCGCAGGACGTATCGCAAGGCGTCGACCGGCAACCCGCGGCCGCCATCGCAACGGAATTACAACATCGGATTTTCGCAACAAGTATAGGCGGAAGGTAGTAGTCCACGATAATATCGGGAAATTTTCCCGGCCAAGAGCCTTCGGCATGCGCTTACCATCGAACATCGGCCGCGCCTCGCGGTTGCGGCCGTCATGGCGGCGATGCACCGATATTTTCCCGCCTTTTGCAGGCTTTTCCGCGCGAAAGCCACGCATGGCGGCATGCATGGGTGTGACAGCCTGCGCGGTGTTGTTCGCGCTTGCACAATTCATCGCGCCTGTACGTGCTGATGAAATCGAGACCGAGCATCTGTTCGGCTTCACCACCGGAAGCGACGTCGGAACGCTCGGCGAGCGCGAATTCGAAGGTGGGACGACGGCTCGATTCGGCAAACGCGCGGGTAGATACGTCACCGGCGAGCAGACCCTTTCCGCTGAATTCGTTCCAATTCAAAATCTGCGCACGGAATACAGCGCCGCGATCGTCACTCATGACATCGCCGGCGTGAACGGATTTGAGAATCGCCGTCAGCTCGCAATCGGTGGCTTCTCGGCGGATTTCCGCTATCGTCTGCTCGACCGCACCGCAGCACCGTTCGGTTTCGCGCTCGGCATCGAGCCGCACTGCTCCCGTATCGACGACGGTTCGGGCGCGCGCGTGCGCGAGTACGGGGCCGATCTGGTGGCGGCGTTCGACAAGGAGATCGTCCCGAACCGGATCGTCGCGGCCTTCAACCTGCTCTACCAGCCGGAAATCTCGCGCGCGAAGACAGGTGGCGACTGGGCGCGGGAAGCGACCGCCGGCATCGCCACGGCGCTGATGGCGCAGGTGTCGCCGGGCGTCTTCCTCGGCATCGAGGGCCGCTATCTGCGACGCTACGAGAGCCTCGGCTTCGACGACTTCGCCGGGCACGCGGGCTTTCTCGGGCCGACGCTGTTCGTCAAACTGTCGCAACGCTCCTGGATCGCCGCCGCCTGGAGCGCGCAGATCGCCGGCCGAGCGGCAAATGCGCCCGGCCCGCTCGATCTGGTCAATTTCGAGCGCCATCAGGTCCGCTTGCTGTTCGGTATGAATTTTTGAGACACCGAAAGCAATCCGCCGCGCGCCGCGTGCGCCCGACGGGCCCCTACTACCAAGATCGCTGTTGCCAAGTCGGACCGGGATGCCTCTAATTTGGAACTATAACAATTCAACGGGAGGTGTCTCGTGACGGCCATAAGTTTGACGGTGAACGGGAAGTTGGTTTCCGGCAACGTCGAAGACCGGACCTTGCTGGTCCATTTTCTGCGTGATCATCTGAATCTGACAGGAACGCATGTCGGCTGCGACACCAGCCAGTGCGGGGCCTGCGTGGTGCATGTCGACGGACGCGCGGTAAAGTCGTGCACGATGCTGGTGGGCCAGGCGGACGGCGCAAGCGTGACGACGATTGAGGGGTTGTCCCACGGCGACGAGTTGCATCCGATGCAGGCGGCATTCCGCGACAATCACGGGCTGCAATGCGGCTATTGCACGCCGGGCATGATCATGTCGGCGGTCGATATCGTGCAGCGCCATGTCGTTCAGAATCCTGGCGGCAAGCTCGACGAGGCAACGGTCCGGCAGGAGTTGGAAGGCAACATCTGCCGCTGCACCGGCTATCACAACATCGTCAAGTCGGTGCTGGACGCCGCCGGCCGAATGAGCACGGCGCAGGCCGCGGAGTAGCGCGGATACGCACGCAAACGTCGTGCGGGCGGGCATCGCCGCTTCGCTTTTTGTAAAGTCAGGTTTCGCGCGTTGGCGCTCCCGAGATTCGGAGCGATGCGCGGGCCACGCGAATTGAACCAGCGATCGGGCACGCGGCCTGTAACGGCGCGGCCTGCGATCGAACAAGGAGAGATCCCATGGGAGTGGAAGGCATCGGCGCAAGCGTACTGCGCAAGGAAGACCGGCGGTTCACCACCGGCAAGGGCCGATACGTCGACGACATCAAGCTGCAAGGCATGACACACGCGCATTTCGTGCGTAGCCCCCACGGTCACGCCAAGGTCAAGGGCATCGATTCATCGGCCGCGCTGAAAATGCCGGGCGTGGTCGCCGTGCTGACCGGGCAGCAGATCGTCGACGACAAGGTCGGCAACCTGATCTGCGGCTGGGCGGTGCATTCCAAGGACGGTACGCCGATGAAGATGGGTGCATGGCCGGCGATGGCGCCGGAGACCGTGCGCTTCGTCGGGCAAGCCGTGGCGGTGGTGATCGCCGAGACCAAGAACCAGGCGCGTGACGCCGCCGAAGCCGTGCAGGTCGACTACGAGGAACTGCCGGCGGTCACCAATCTCAAGGCGGCGATCGCCGGCGGCGCACCGCAACTGCATCCCGAGGCGCCCAACAATATCGTCTATGACTGGGCACTGGGCGACGAAGCCGCCACCAACGACGCCTTCAGCAAAGCGGCGAACGTGGTCAAGATGGACCTCGTCAACAACCGCCTCGCGCCCAACGCGATGGAGCCGCGCGCGGCGATCGCCAGCTACGACGAGGCGGAGGAGCACTTCACGCTCTACTCCACTTCGCAGAACCCGCACGTCGCGCGCCTCGTGCTCTCGGCATTCTACAACATCGCCCCGGAAAACAAGCTGCGGGTGATCGCCCCCGACGTCGGCGGCGGCTTCGGCTCGAAGATCTTCATCTATCCGGAAGAAATGGTGGCCCTGTGGGCCTCCAAGAAGGTCAATCGTCCGGTGAAGTGGACCGGCGACCGCACCGAAGCGTTCCTCACCGACGCCCACGGCCGCGATCACGTCTCCCACGCCGAAATGGCTTTCGACAAGGACAACAAGATCCTCGGCCTGCGGGTCAAGACGCTGGCCAATTTCGGCGCCTACATGTCGCTGTTCTCGTCCTCGGTGCCGACCTATCTCTACGCGACGCTGCTGTCGGGCCAGTACAACATCCCGGCGATCTATGCCGAGGTGATGGGCGTCTACACCAACACCGCGCCGGTCGATGCCTATCGCGGCGCCGGGCGGCCGGAAGCGAGCTACCTGATCGAGCGGATGATGGAAACCGCGGCGCGGCAGTTGAAGGTCGATCCGGCCGAACTGCGCAGCAAGAACTTCATCCGCCAGTTCCCGCACCAGACCCCGGTGATCATGGCCTACGACATCGGCGACTTCCAGGCCTCGCTGGATGCCGCGATGAAGTCGATCGACTATGCCGGCTTCCCGGCGCGCAAGGCCAAGGCCAAGAGCGAAGGCAAGCTGCGCGGCATCGGCCTGTCCTGCTACATCGAGGCCTGCGGCATCGCGCCGTCGAAGGCGGTGGGCAGTCTCGGCGCCGGCGTCGGCCTGTGGGAATCCGCCGAGATCCGGGTGAACCCGGTCGGCACCATCGAAGTGCTCACCGGATCGCACAGCCACGGCCAGGGCCACGAGACGACGTTCTGCCAGTTGGTGGCGGAACGGCTCGGCGTGCCCGTGAGCCAGGTCTCGATCCTGCACGGCGATACCGACAAGGTACAGTTCGGCATGGGCACCTACGGCTCGCGCTCGCTGGCGGTGGGCGGCTCGGCCATCGTCAAGGCGCTGGAGAAGGTCGAGGCCAAGGCCAAGAAGATCGCGGCGCATCAGCTCGAAGCGTCCGAGAGCGACATCGTCATCGAGAACGGCGAGTTCAAGGTGACCGGCACCGACAAGTCGATCGCGCTGCCGATGGTGGCGCTCGCCGCCTACACCGCGCACAACCTGCCGGACGGCATGGAGCCGGGCCTGAAGGAAAGCGCGTTCTACGATCCGTCGAACTTCACGTTCCCGGCCGGCACCTACATCTGCGAGATCGAAGTCGATGCCGGCACCGGCAAGACCGAGTTCGTCAACTTCGTGGCGGCGGACGACTTCGGGCGTCTCATCAATCCGATGATCGTCGAGGGCCAGGTCCATGGCGGCCTGACCCAAGGCATCGGACAGGCGCTGCTGGAAAGCGCGGTCTATGACGGCAACGGCCAGCTCATCACGGCGTCCTTCATGGACTACGCGATGCCGCGCGCCGACGACGTTCCGTCCTACAAGCTGCAACACACCACGACGCTGTGTCCGGGCAATCCGCTCGGCGTCAAGGGCTGCGGCGAAGCCGGCGCCATCGGCGCTTCGGCGGCGGTAATCAATGCCATCACCGACGCCATCGGCAACAACAGCCTCGAGATGCCGGCCACCCCCGACCGGGTGTGGCACGCCATCCAGGCCCGCGCATAAGACAAGGGAGACGCATCATGTACGAGACTCACTATCATCGCGCCTCCTCGGTCGACGACGCCGCGGCGCAGTTCGCCAACGGCAGCGAGGCCAAATATCTCTCCGGCGGGCAGACCCTGCTGCCGGTGATGAAACAGCGCCTCGCCGCGCCGTCCGACGTGATCGACCTCGCCAGGATTCCGGCACTGATCGGCATCGATTTCGGCAGCGACAGCGTCACCATCAAGGCGGCGACGACGCATTACGACGTCGCCACCAATACGGCCTTGCAGAAGGCGCTTCCCGCGCTGGCGGCGCTGGCCGGCGTGATCGGCGATCCGGCCGTGCGCTATCGCGGCACCATCGGCGGCTCGCTCGCCAACAACGACCCGGCGGCGGACTATCCGGCGGCGGTGCTGGCGCTCGACGCCACTGTGAAGACCAACAAGCGCAGCATCGCGGCGGCCGATTTCTTCAAGGGTCTGTTCTCGACGGCGCTTGAAGACGGCGAGATCATCACCGCGGTCACCTTCCCGATCCCGGCCAAGGCCGGCTACGCCAAGTTCCGTCACCCGGCCTCGCGCTTCGCGCTGACCGGCGTGTTCGTGGCGCAGACCAAATCGGGCGAGGTCCGCGTCGCCGCCACCGGCGCCTCGCAAAATGGCGTGATGCGTGTACCCGCCATCGAGCAGGCGCTCAAGGCCAACTGGTCGGCCGCGGCACTGGATGGCATCTCGGTTTCCGCCGACGGCCTGATGGCCGACCTCCACGGCGCTGCCGACTATCGCGCCAACCTCGTCAAGGTCATGGCCCAACGCGCCGTCAAGGACGCCGCGTAAAACAGCTCTCCCGCAGAGGACCACTCCGGCGCATCGCAAGGTGCGCCGTTTCTTTTTGGGATTTTCGTTTTTGAGTAAGACCGGACTCAATCCAATCTGTCATGCCCGGTCATAGGCGTTCCTCGAACGGCTACGGGCGAGCGAAGCGACGCCGTTCGTTGAACGGCTTTGCCCGGCGATGACGAGTTGTTGATTATCTGAACCAAACCAGCTTTTATCGTCATTGCGAGCGAAGCGAAGCAATCCAGAAAACTGTAAAGCAAGGACTGGATTGCTTCGTCGCTACGCTCTTCGCAATGACGATTCTAATCCAGATTCATCTATTCTGACCGCAGAAGCCAATGCTTCCTTATTTCAGCGCATCAAAGTGCTGCAAGAACTGCGCGGCCGAACTGTCCTGCACTTTCACTTCGACTTCGCCGTTCCCCTTCGGAGCATAGCTGAAAGCAATCGAGGGGTCCTCGCTCAACGAGATGCCGCCTTCCATATCGAATACCTTGGTGCCGCCGACGCTGACCGAGACGCGCTCCAGATAGCGCGCCGGCGTATATTCACCGCTCGCGTTCTGCTGCATGCCGCTGTAGTTCGGGTGGCTGATGAGCAATCGCGTCGGCACTTGCGCGAGGTCCGACGAGCGCTCGCGCCGCAACTGCATCTTGCCCATCCGCGCCAGCACATCGGCAGACGCCCGCGCATCCGGCGCGGAGCAGCCGCCCGCCGCCTTGATATAATGCGACACTGCATAGAGCTTGCCGTCTTCGGTCTCGGCGACCGCATGGATCAGCGTGTACTCGTTGACGCGCACCCGCATCTTGATGTCGTCACGCACGAAGGCCGGACCGAGCTTGAAGCGGCCGGCAAGCGGCATCGGATTGTTGTCGATGACCACCGATACCGTCGTGATCGGGCGGTCGCCGATCAACTCCACGCTGATCGGCACCAGCGCCGCGTTCATCGCCTGCTCGGGCACTTTCAATTTCAGCAGTGCGCTGCCGTCCTCGATGGCGCGTTCGCCGAAGATGTCGGTCGCCACGCTGCGCCAGCGCGCTTCACGCTCGGCCATCTCGTCGTCCGCCACCGCGCACGTGATACTGGATACCATCAGCAGCGCCACCATCAGCAATCGTTTCATCCGTGCTCTCCCTGATGACAACTCATTGCACGCCCGGCCCTTCCGGTTCGACCACCGCGGTCGGCAGCCCCGCATCCTGCCATGCCTCGATCCCGTCAGGATACCAGAATACGCGACGATAGCCTTCGGCGATCAGGCGCTTCGCGGCGTTCCAGCTCGCCCAGCAATCGGCGCGGCAATACAAGATTACCGGCTTGTCGCGATCGCCGCCCGTGAGCGCCGACAATCGCGCCTTCACGTAATCGGTCATCGCGGTTGCGATCACGCCGGAGCCCATGCCGGGAATCCAGACGCTACGCGGAATACCGTGATGCGGCACCGGCCGCCACGGCGACGCGAGATGTTCGGGGCGACGCGGCGCGGGAAACACATCGATCACGACAACCTGCTCGCGCTCCAGCAACGCCGCCAGCGCCCGGGTATCGATCACGGCGCCGCCGGCAATGGTGGCCGGCACCCGGCCGTTCATCGGCCCCTGCCAATAGCCCTCGGGCTCCGGCGGCGCGTCCGCCTGCGCGCGTACATTCACGACAGCGACCAGCATCACCGTCGCCGCAACGAGGCATAGCGTAAACGTGCGGCGCACAATGAATGACCGCCTCATTCCCATTCCAGCCGCCGATAGGCCTCGATCACGTTACGGCCGTTGTAGGCATCGAACATCGCCCAGTGCGACCGCTCCGACAGCGCCAGCGTGGTTGCGGCTTCTTCGATCGGCATACCTTTCGCGATCGCCGCGCGCGTCTCGTCGCGCAGCACCGTCAAGTAGCGTTCCAGCGGCGCCACCGCATCCCGCATCGGCACCAGCGGCGGACCATGGCCGGGCACCGCCTGACCCACACCCGAGGCGCGCATCGCTGCCAGCTCCTTCAGCCATCCCTTGAGATCGCCATCGAGCGACGGCGCCCGCCCGACGAACAACAGATCGCCGGCGAACAGAATTCCGGATTGCTTGTCGCGCACGCTGAGATCGCTGACCGTATGCGCCGGCTGATGCGCGGTCAGGATGAGACCACGACCGCCAAGATCGAGTTCGGCCGGCTTGTCCCTCGCCACCAGCATGGTCGGCATCACCACCTCGCCCACCTCCCCCGCGCCGAGAATTTTTTCGAGGCCCTCGCGATAGAACGCGCCGCGCGCGGCGAGTTGCTGCGGCAATCCGGCGTGACCGACAAACGTGGGCGCATCGTCCTTGAAGGCAGCAGCGCCGAAGACGTGATCGGGATGGACGTGCGACAGCACGACGTAGCGGATCGGCAGTTGCGTCCGCGCGCGGATCGCGAGGCGCAGACTACGACCGTCATGCAGACTGCCGCCGGGATCGATCACCGCCACGGCGTCGCGCCCGACGATGAAGCCGAGATTGGCGATGGCATCGAAATTGCCGGCGGTCGCATCCTCCGTGAGGCCCTGACGCACATGAATGCCGGGCGAGACTTCGACCATCGTTGCCGGCTGCGGCGCTCCCGCCGCTTCCGCGCGCAACCGCGACGGCACGCAGCACAGGCAGAGCCCGCCCACCAATGCCGCGCGACGGGACAAGGTCTTGTTGGTCGCGAAATCCATCACGCATGAGCCTAGCAGCGGCCCTGCCGCGTCAGATGCGTACTTTGGTCGTAGGTTCCGCGCTCAGCCGCTCCGATCGATATCGTCTTCCGGCGTGCCGCCCTTGAAGTTGCGGTAGATGAAGCGATTGACGTCGCGCGCGGCTTCCGTTTCCGCCATCTTGAATATCCGCTCGTGCATCGGCGACAGCGTGCAGGCCGGATCGGTATTGCCAGCATCGCCGGTCAACGCGAAGGCCTGACAACGGCAACCGCCGAAATCGATTTCCTTGAACTCGCAACTCCGGCACGGCTCCGGCATCCAGCCGGTGCCACGGTAGCGATTGAAGGCGCCGGAGTTCTGCCAAATCCAAGCGATCGAGTGATTGCCGCGCACCGACTCGAAATCGAGGCCGGTGATAGTTTCCGCCGCATGACATGGCAAAATCTTGCCGGTCGGCGAGATGTTGAAGAACTGCCGGCCCCAACCGCCCATGCACTTCTTCGGCCGCAACGCATAATAGTCCGGCACCACGTAATCGATGGCGAGGATTCCCTTCAGCCGCACCTCGGCCTCCTCGACGATGCGGCTGGTCTCCTCGATCTGTTGCAACGTCGGCATCAGGGCCGCGCGGTTCTTCAGCGCCCAGCCATAATATTGCACGTTGGCGACTTCGAGCCGGTCGGCATCGAGATCGACCGCCATCTGGATGATGTCGGCAAGCTGGTGCAGGTTCTGCCGATGCATCACAGCGTTGACGGTGAGCGGCAGATCGAGTTCGCGCGCCCAATGCGCCACCTCGATCTTCTTGGCGTGTGCATCCTTCATGCCGGCGACACGATCCGCCACCGCTGGCTCGTTGCCCTGGAAGCTGATCTGGATATGGCACAAGCCGGCATCGGCCAGCGCGCGCAGCTTGTCCTTCGTCAGCAGTACTGCCGATGTAATTAGATTGGAATAAAGTCCGACGTCGGTCGCGTGCTGCACCAGTTCCGCAAGATCCTTGCGCGCGGTCGGTTCGCCACCGGAGAAGTGGATTTGCAGCACGCCGATCTCGGCGAGTTCGCTCAACACCTTCTTCCACTCGTCGGTGGTGAGTTCGGTGTTGGCACGGTCAAGCTCTAATGGGTTGGAGCAGTACGGACATTGCAGCGGGCAGCGATGGGTCAATTCCGCCAGCACCGCGAGCGGAATGCCGAATGTCTCGGCGACCGACCCGCGCGACTCCAGTACGGCGAGACTGTCGACCGGCTCGCCTGCCACGTTCGTCACATTGGTCGGCGTCGGAGTCACGGCGCGGGCTCCTTCGCTTCGATCAGGAATCCCTTGTCGGCAAGGTCCTGCAACATCGCGACGACATCAGCGCCGATGTCGTCGCGCGGTGCGGCGTATTTTGCCGCCAATTGATCGAGCATGTCCGCAACACTACGCCCATCGCATAATTGCAAAACCTCGACCGCGATTTCGTCGGGGGCCAGCACGCGTTCCGGGGCGAGAATCACCCAGCGCTCGCGGGTCTTGTCGAATTTCAACTGCGCATGGCGCGGCAGAACCGGCCGGCTCGCTTCGGTCACGCTCAATTTCCGACTGCGCGATGCGGCCATGACGATGCCTTTCAGCCCGCCGCGGGAACGAAGGCGCCCGGCGGCACATGCCCGTCGACATAGGCATGATACAGCGCGTCGAGCTGAACCCAAAGCACGTTAGTCTTGAAGATCAGCGCATTGCAGACCGCTTCGCGTTCCGCCGGTGTCGCGGCGTGTGTCTTGACGTAGTCGAGCGCGAAATTGGCATCGCGCGGCGCCTGCGCAAGCCGGCGCTTGAAGTAGCTCATGATGTCCGGATTGACGAAATCGTAATGCGCCAGCATCCCGGAGATGCGTTCCTCATGCAGGTTCGGCGCGAACAATTCCGTGAGCGACGACGCGATGGCCTCCAGCGGCGTGCGGTCGCGGACGAAATGCACGTAGGCTTCCACCGCAAAGCGCGTCGCCGGGAGAATGCCTTCAGTCGATTCGACGTAGACTGTATCGAGCCCGAGACCTTCGGTGAGCTTGAGCCAGCGTTCGATGCCGCCTTCGCTGCCGCTATCGCCATCGTGATCCTCGATGCGATGCCGCCACTCCTGCCGTGTTTGACGATCGCGGAAGCGCGAGATCACCACCGCGTCCTTGATCGGGATCGTGCTCTGATAATAGTAGCGGTTGAGCGCCCAGGCCTGCACCTGCCCCTTGTTCAGTTTGCCGCCGTGCAGCAGGCGATGAAACGGATGCAGGTTATGATAGCGCCTCGCGCCGATATGGCGCAGCGCCGCTTCAAGGTCCTCGGCATTTTGCAGCGGCTTGTCCGCGATCAGCGAAAAAGCGGTGGTTGCAATCACAACGCGATCTCCATTCCGTCCGAAGCGATCTCCCATCCCGCCTGCCGCGCAGCTTTGCGCTCGGGCGAGTCGGCCAACAGCGCCGGATTCGAGTTATTGATATGCAGGAACAGCTTTCGCGCGATATTGAGCGGCGCGAGCGCGGCGATGGCGCCGTCCGCGCCCGACATCGCGATGTGTCCCATCGCCTGCCCGGTTTTGCTGCCGAGCCCCGCCGCGATCAGTTCGTCGTCCTGCCACACGGTGCCATCGAAGAACACCAGCGGCGCGCCCGTGATGCGTTGCGCCAGATCCGGCGTCACCCGCGCACAAGCGGCGAGATGATAGAAATACTGGCCGCTGCGTCGGTCGGTGACGCACAAGCCCAGCGTATCGCCGTCGGCGTTGTCGTCGCCGGGATGCTGTTGCCCTTCGAGATACCACGCGCGTTTGCCCGGCACGACGAACGGCAGAACTTCGAGCCCCGAGGGCGAACCGTCCGGCAACAACGGCTCGAAGGCGTGATCGGCCGAGATCGGCTCGCGCCGCACCAGCTTGTCGTTCAGCACGTTGAAGATGCTGTTGCTGGCCAGGATCGCCAACACCTGCCGATGGGCGTAAATCGTGAACGGCGAGCTTTCGCGCAGCGACAACAGACCCGCCACCGCATCGACTTCGCCATTGGTGAGAATGACGCCCGTGATCGGGCTGTGCCGGAGAGCGCCGGGCTTTGGGTGCAACTGCTTCGTCGCGGTGATTTGCTGCCGGATATCCGGCGAGGCATTGATCAGGAACCAATGTGCATCGTCGACGCTGACGGCGATCGACGATTGGGTGCTTTGCAACTCGGGGCGATCGTTCCGCGAAGCGCGGCACACCGCGCATCCGCAATTCCATTGCGGAACGCCGCCGCCTGCCGCGGCTCCAAGAACGACAACACGAAGCATGGCCTCGCCCCTGGACCCGGACAGGTCGTCGCGAAGCTGCTTACTTGCGGGCCGCGCAGGCGTACATGTTGATTTCCATGCCAACCGGCACTTCAACGATCTTCGGTGCTTTCCAGGCCATTTCCGTCTCCTAGATGGCGCGATTGCCACAAAATAAATCTACCTGCCGCCGCGAAGTTCGCCACCTATTCGGCGAATAGGAAACGCCTATTTCGCAACGCAGCAATTCTTCGCGTTACGCCTTATCGGCTTTGCGCAGGAACGGCGGCGTATCGAGCAGCGGCGGCATCTTGAAGCCTTCACCGGCTTCCCGCAGCGCATCCAGAAACGCGGCGTAGGGCTCAAGCCGCCGGTATTGCGACGGCAGCAGCGCCACGATCTGGCGCGGCGGCAGATCGACCCGATAAAGTTTCACGCCGTCGAGTGCTCCGGCCCCGACGACGGCCGACAAGGTCGGCGCGAGGCAAACTCCGAGTTCCGCCCGCACCAGCCGGATCGCGACCTCGAAGCTGCGGCAGCGGGCGATGACCCGATGGTCCGGCAGCATTTCGCCGAACCAGTTTGCGGTCTGCTTGGCATGAGGACTGCCGAACACGAACTGGATCACCTGATTGAGAATGGCGCGATCCCGCGCCCGCAGATCGCGGTTCGTCGGCTTCGACTTCGACAAGTCGAGGCGTTCGGGCACCACCAGAACGTAAGGGTCGTCGACGATGGGGATACGCTGGAAACCATCGCTCGCCTGCGTGATGGAGCTTGCGGCCACGAGGCCGATGTTGACGCGGCGGGTATTCAGAAGCTCGAGCACGTCGGCAGGCGCCTGTTCGTGGATATCGAAATCGACATCGGGAAAGGTCGCATGGAATCGCTGCATCGCGGCCGGCAGGATCACGCCCAGGATCGAGTTGACGCCGGCAAGGCGGATGGTGGCGCGCGCGCCGCCGGCCTGCTCGTTCAGGCTGTCCTCGAATTCGCCCATGCTGCGCAGCACGGCCTCAACTTTCGGCATCAGCCGCGCGCCTGCGTCGGTCAGTTTCAGTTGGTTCGAGCGACGGTCGAACAGCCGCGCACCGGAAATCGATTCAAGTTTCGACAATTGCTGCGACAGCGACGGCTGCGCGAGGCCGAGTTGCTTGGCGGCCTTGGTCAGCGTCTCGGCATGCGCCACGGTCCAGAAGACGCGAAGCTGGTGCAGCGTGATCTCCGGGCGACGCGACTTGGTCGCGGCCGAACTCAGATCGATCGGCACCACGATCTGGTCGATCGCGGCGGTCGGGCGTCGTTCCTCGTGTCTCATCCGGTCCTGCGCTGCTCCGCCAGTGTTGCCGATCAGGCTACACTGGCCGGCCTCGCGCCGCGAGGGGCCGTTGGAAGTAGACGCGCCTCCTCAGCGCAGGCCGAGGCCGCGAGCGATGATGCCGCGGAGGATCTCGCGGGTGCCGCCGCGCAGCGAGAACGAGGGCGCGGCGAGCACGGTGTAGTGCAGCGTGCGCGCCAGTTCGGCGGTGCGTTCCGAGCCGGGTTCGATCTCGACCAGCGAGCGGACGATATCCGGAATCTCCTGCTCCACCAGCGCGCCCAGATCCTTCACCACCGCCGCTTCCAGCGCCGGATTCTGGCCGTTCTGCAACAGCCACGCCACACCGCGCGAGAGCTGCCGCAGCACCACGAAATGCGATGCCAGCCGGCCGACCGCGATGGTCGCCTGCTCCGATGGATGGTCGCGTAGCACGCGGACCACTTCGGAGAACAGCACGAACGACGACAGGAAGCGTTCCGGGCCGGAGCGCTCATAGGCCAGTTCGCTGGTCACCTGATGCCAGCCGTTGCCCATCTCGCCGATCAGCGCCGACGATGGCACGAAGACATCCTCGAACGCCACCTCGTTGAAGTGTTTCGCGCCGGTGAGATCGGCGATCGGGCGGATGGTGATGCCCGGAGTCTTGAGGTCGACCAGCAACTGGCTGGTGCCGCCATGGCGATCGCTCGGGCTGCCGCTGGTGCGGCAGAACAGCAGCATGTAGTGCGCGCGATGGCCGAAGGTGGTCCACAGCTTGGTGCCGTTGACGCGGAAGCCGCCGTCGACCGGCTCGGCGCGGGTGCGCACGGCGGCCAGATCGGAGCCGGAATCCGGTTCGCTCATGCCGATGCAGCAGAACAGCTCGCCGGCGGCGATCTTCGGCAGCACGGTCCGGCGCTGTTCTTCAGTCCCGAACCGCAGCAGCAGCGGGCCGCTCTGGCGATCCGCGATCCAGTGCGCGGCCACCGGCGCGCCCGCCGCCAGCATCTCCTCGAGCACGACATAACGCTCCAGGCTGGTGCGCTCATGGCCGCCGTATTGCTTCGGCCATGTCATGCCGATCCAGCCGCGCTGCCCCATCTTGCGGGAGAAGTCGGCATCGAAGCCGCTCCACGATGCCGCGCGCACATGCGGCGGAATCGTTTTCAGTTCTTCGGCGAGGAAAGCACGCACTTCGCCGCGCAGCGTCTCGGCTTCCGGCATCACGGGCGGATTCGGAAAGGTGAAGAACGACATCATGCCCCCTGACCTGCACCGACCGACACAACAAACGGCCACAGCCCATCGGCGCCGGCCGCGATCGCCGCCTGCCCCACCACCTTGCTCCAGTAGCGCTCCGAGCCACATTCGTCGCGCCAGCCCCATAGCCGCCGCGTGAAGAAATGCAGACGATGCTCCTCGGTGAAGCCGATGGCGCCGTGCACCTGATGCGCGATCGGCGCGGCGATGCTGGCGGCCTCGCCGGCGCGCACCTTGGCCGCCGCGATCGCGATGACGTCGAGACTGTCGAACGCCGCGCTGGCAACATCGGCCGCGCCGCCACAGGCCGCGGCCTGCCCGGCGAGCACGGCGAGTTGCTGCTGGATCGCCTGCTGCTTGCCGATCGGCTTGCCGAACTGCACGCGCTCGTTGGCATAGCCGACGGTGATCTCCATGACCCGCGCCAGTGCGCCCGCCATCTCGGAGACGCGCAATGCTGCGAAGGCTGCTTTAAGCGATTGCGACGTCCAGTTCGCCGGCGCCGGCCGCACATCGTCGGCAGCGATTTCCGCATCGACGGCGGCATCATCCGCAGGAAGATTTGCGAACGACATCGCAGGTGCGATGCTGGCAACGCCACGCTTCAACCGCACCACGAACAGCTTGCTTTCGTGCCCGACCAACAGAACGATCGTCTCGGCATGGCGCGCCCACGGCACGCCAGCCGCACTGCCGCTGATCCGCCAGTTGCCGCCGTGCTTCGCCAGCGCAAACGCGCCGGTCTCCGCGACGACGACGGTTGCCGGTCCTTCGGCGACATCGAAGCCCGCTTCGCTCAATAGCCGATTGGCGAGCATGGTCTCCGCCAGCGGCACCGGCGCGGCGTGATAGCCTGCAATGCGCAGCAGCGAAATCGCCTCCGCCGACGCAATGCCGAAACCGCCGGCTGCCTCGCTCACCAAAGCCAGAGGGAAACCTGCGTCCTGCACCTTGGCCCACACAGCGTCCGGCCATTCCCCCTGCTCGACCGCGCGAACATCCTTCTCGTCAAACGACCCAAACAACCGACCGGCGCTCTCGTTCAGAAGCGCGCCCGTCTCGCCAGATTGCTGATCCGCCATCCTCAATTTCCAATCGCCATTGGTCGATGCAAGTTCGCCGCCGCATCCGCGACGCTTGAAATGTCATAAGCGTCGTCGGGCCAGGGATCAACGCCATCCATGCATGGCCCCCCGTCATCGAGCCGAGGCAACGCGGCTGGAAGCGGCGCTGGCGGCTACGTGTATCGCGCGACCGACAGATCGGCGGCGGGCACCTCCGGCACAACTCCGGCGATCTGATCGGCGACGACGCGCGCCGCGCCGCAGGCCATGGTCCATCCCAATGTGCCGTGGCCCGTATTGAGATGCAGATTCTCAAAACGCGTTGGCCCAATAATGGGCGGCCCGTCTGGCGTCATCGGCCGCAGCCCGCTCCAGAACGTCGCGCGCGACAGATCGCCGCCGCGCGGAAATAGGTCCGTCAGCGAGCGATCCAGCGGCGCACGCCGGCTTGGCCGCAGCCGAACCTGATAGTCACCGACTTCAGCGGTGCCACCGACGCGAATGCGATCGCCGAGTCGGGTGATCGCAACCTTGTAGGTTTCGTCCATGATGGTGGACTCCGGCGCCGCGTTCTTGTCCGTGATCGGGACCGTGAGCGAATAGCCCTTGACCGGATAGACCGGGATGTCGATGCCGAGCGGCCGCAGCAACAGCGGCGAAAAGCTGCCGAGCGCCATCACATAGACATCGGCCGCAAGCGCACCGCGATCCGTCGCGACCTGGGCCACGCGACCACCGCTCACGTCCACCGATTGGATCGTCGTGTCGTAAACGAATTTCACCCCGCGCTCGGCGGCGATCCGTTCGAGTCGCTGCGTAAATAGATGGCAATCGCCGGTCTCGTCGTCGGGCAAACGCAGGCCACCAACGAAGCGCTCGCGCACCGCGGCCAGCGCCGGCTCGACGCGGATGCAACCGTCGCGATCGAGCACCTCGTAAGGCACGTTATATTGCTTCAACACTTCGATATCGCCGCCGATCGCGTCGAGTTGCGCCTGCTTGCGGAAAAGCTGGAGCGTGCCCTGGCTGCGCTCGTCGTAACTGATACCGATCTCGGTACGCAGCGCGCGCAAGCAATCGCGGCTGTATTCAGCGATCCCGACCATGCGCGCTTTGTTCACGGCATAACGCGCGGCCGTGCAGTTGCGCAGCATCTGAAACATCCACCGCCACATCGCCGGGTCGAGTTGCGGACGCACCACCAGGGGTCCGTGGCTGTCCAGAATCCAGCGGATGGCCTTCAACGGCACGCCGGGCCCCGCCCAAGGCGAAGCGTAGCCCGGCGACACTTCACCGGCGTTAGCGAAGCTGGTCTCGGCCTGGTCGCGTCGATCGGCCTCGGCGGCGCCCTGATCTACGCGCTGCAAACCCGCGATGCCGGCCCCCGCAACGAGGAACTCTATTCCACCACCAATCGGCCCACGGCCGATGGACTCGCCGGACTGCCGCGCGACTACACCGGCCCGCGGCTTGGACCGCCGCTGCTAGGCGACCTGGGCCGCCCCATTCTGAGCGCGCAGGATCGTGGACAGCCAGTCGTGCCACCATCCATCCAGCCGACCGTGGATGCAGCCGAGCAGCGCCGGCTCGCCGAAGCGGAAGCAGCGCGCACGAGTCGCGTCTTTTTCCAGACGCAGGTGCGGACGGTGGCGGCCTCCACAGCGCCCGGCGGTGCCGCCACCACCGCGAATCTGACCGGCCTCGGGCTTCCCGGCCAGTTCACGCCGACGGTGCAAGAGCGCGCACAGGAGCGGCAGCTCGCCTTCCTCAATGCCGCCGCCGACCGCCGCACCGTCGCCCCGGATCGGGTGATGCCGCCGGCCTCACCCTACGTCCTGCAAGCCGGCGCGGTGATCCCGGCCGCGCTGATCACCGGCATTCGCTCCGATCTGCCCGGACAGATCACGGCGCAAGTCACGGAAAACATCTATGACAGCCCGACCGGGCGGATTCTCCTCGTGCCGCAGGGCACCCGCATCATCGGCCAATACGACAACGCCGTGCAGTTCGGCCATGGCCTGGGCGAAACGGTCGAAAAACTCGGCTGCGAGCCTCCGCGCGGTCGAGTCGATGAGGCGCCCGCCGAGCTGAGCGAGCTTGCCGCCAACGTCGGCCTTCACGGAGTAGCTGAGAACAGTCGCGCTCCCCTCCGGGATGAGCGAGACCCGGGCAGCCCCTTTCGCGAAACCGGCCGCGCCGCCCCTTCCTTCGCCGGTGATGGTATAGCCGTTGGGCGGATCGAGATCTGCAAGCTTCACATCGCCTTGGAATGACGCCTTGACGGGGCCGACCTTCAGGGTAACGGTGGCTGCCATCTCCGTATCCGACAGCTTTTCAATGCGCTCACAGCCCGGGATGCTCGCTTTGAGAATCTCGGGGTCGTTCAGCGCCTGCCAAACGCGCTCGCGAGAAGCCTCGATACGCTGCGAACCGGTCATTTCCATGAGTAAAGATCCCCTTGTGCTGATTTTGGTATGGGCGTGGGACGCACGAAGCCAGGTGCGCGGAAAAAGAACGACGCGTGCCCTCGCGCAGGAGGATGTCGACGATCCAGTCGGCGGCCCAGGCCCGTTCCGGAACGTGATGGATGAGCGCCAGCGGCTGGAGTTGAACGGATGTGGGTTCCGCGTCGTCGGTGAGCGAACCGCCGAGGTCCTGCCAGTCGCCGCCCATCGCCAAGGTTGCGGCGCGGATGCTGCCGCCGAAATCGAAGACGAAGACCTGTGAATTGCGATAACGGCGGAACTGGAGCGCCATCAGCGCCAGCAGGACCGACTTCCCCGCCCCTGTCGGCCCGACGATCATGGTGTGACCGACGTCGCCAACATGGAGCGCGAAGCGGAACGGGGTGGCACCCTCGGTCTTGGCGTAGAATAAGGGCGGCGCGCCGAGATGCTCGTCCCGCGCCGGCCCGGCCCAGACCGCCGACAGCGGCATCATATGCGCGAGATTCAGTGTCGAGATCGGCGGCTGGCGGACATTGGCGTAGGTCTGTCCGGGGATCGAACCGAGCCAGGCTTCGATGGCGTTGACGCCTTCGACGATGCAGGTGAAGTCGCGGGACTGGATGACTTTCTCGACCAGCCGCAGCCGCTCGTCGGCGACAGTGCGATCGGCGCTCCATACGGTGACGGTCGCGGTGACATAGACTTCGCCGACGTGGTCGGAGCCGAGGTCCTGCAAGGCCGCATCGGCGTCGGCCGCTTTGTTGGCGGCGTCGGTGTCCATCAACACCGACGCCTCGTTGGTCATCACCTCCTTCACGATGGCCGCGATCGATTTGCGCTTGGCGAACCACTGCCGCCTGATCTTTGTCACCAGCCGCGTGGCGTCGGTCTTGTCGAGCATGATGGCGCGCGTCGACCAGCGGTACACGAACGCGAGTCGATTCAAGTCGTCGAGGATTCCAGGGAATGTCGTGGTCGGGAATCCGATGACGGTGAGCGTGCGGACATGGAAGTCGCCAAGCCGCGGCTCCAGCCCGCCGGCGAGCGGCTGATCGGCCAGGAGCGCATCGAGGTGCATCGGCGTCTCGGGCACGCGCACGCGATGCCGCTTCGTCGAGATGGTCGAATGCAGGTAGGTCAGCGTCTCCGGATCATCGAGCCAGTCCGCTTCCGGCACGAAGCCTTCAACGAGATTGAGGACGCGGTCGGTGCGGTCGACGAAACCTTTCAGCAGCTCCCACGGATCGACGCCGCCGCGCTCGCGACCCTCGTAGAGCCAGGCTTCCATGCGCGAGGCTTCCTCGGCCGGTGGCAGCCAGACGAAAGTCAGGAAGTAGCTCGACTCGAACAGGACGCCCGAGTCCTCGAACTGCTCGCGGCGCTCGATGTCGAGCAGCGCGGGCGCAGGTTCCGGAAACAGGCTTTCCGGGTAGTCGGTGGCGGGATGACGCTGCGCCTCGACGAAGATCGCCCAGCCGGAGCCGAGCCGGCGCAAGGCGTTGTTGAGACGCGCCGTCGTGCCGACCAGCTCGGCCGGGGTGGCGCTGTCGAGATCGGGACCGCGAAAGCGCGCCGTTCTCTGAAAGCTGCCATCCTTGTTGAGCACGACGCCGGGCGCGACCAGAGCAGCCCAGGGCAGGAAGTCGGCAAGCTGCGCACTCTTTTTCCGGTATTCGGCGAGGTTCAGCATGGGCGCACCTCACACGTCCATGTGCGCGGGGTAGCGCAGGTGCCGGCGGCCGACGTCGACGAACTGCGCGTCGCGCTTCGCGGCCCAGACGGCCGCGAAATGCCCGATCGCCCAGATGACAAGACCCGCGATCCACAGACGCAGGCCGAGACCGACCGCGCCGGCGAGCGTGCCGTTGGCGATGGCGACCGTGCGTGGGGCGCCACCGAGCAGGATCGGTTCGGTGAGCGCGCGATGCACCGGCGCGAAGAAGCCGCGGACGTCTTCCTCCATCAGACCAGCGCTCCGCCGCCAAAGCTGAAGAAGCTGAGAAAGAAGGAGCTGGCCGCGAACGCGATCGACAGGCCGAACACGATCTGCACCAGCCGCCGGAAGCCGCCCGCCGTGTCGCCGAAGGCGAGCGTCAATCCCGTGGTGATGATGATGATGACCGCGACGATCTTGGCGACCGGCCCCTCGATGCTTTCGAGGATCTTCTGAAGGGGCTCTTCCCACGGCATGGAAGAGCCGGAGGCATGGGCGGGTGCCGCCATCAGCAGCGTGATGGTGGCAAGCGCTGTCGCCTCGGCAAGACGGTGGCGCACACGGGACAGGGAAAGTCGGATCATTCGGAGTCTCCTTTTGCGGCGTGTGAGGATGGGAGCAGCGCATTGAGCGTGCGGTAATCGCCCGTCGCTGGATCGAGCCCGTCGACATGGGCGATCTCAGTGCAGATGATCGAGGCCACCAGAATAAAAGCAGCGTCAGATTTCAGCATGATGACATGGCAAGGGTTTTCGGCTTCGGTCAGCGCGCACCACCCGCTCTTTGAGACGCAACCTTGGTTCAATCCCGGCCTTCCAAGGTCAACCCGCTTGGGGTCCGCTACGCGAGCGTGCGGTCGCGTCGGCTTTGCCTCCGCGATGACCCCGGCCGAGACCAAAACACTTCGGGCGCCTGTCGAGCGGGGAATGGTCCCCGCCTCCAAACAGGAGCCGGAAAATGTCCCTTGCAGATGCCCACGCCTTCGCCTTCAGCCTCGCTTCCACGCTTATGGTCTCCATCGTCATCTTCCGCGCCGGCGATGGCACGATGGGCGTGATGCCCGCAACCGAATATGATGGTGAGGATGATGCGATCGTCGACGAGATGGACCCGTTCGCCCCGTGAGGGGCGACATGGGGAAATCGGCGTTGGGCTGGCTTTTCCTTAAGCCGACCGAATCAGTTTCGGCCGTGTTGTCTGCGGTATTGTGCTGAGCGATGATTTCAGCTCGCATCTGGCGTGCGCGTAGGCCCGAGTGGGAGGTGATCATGCATGATCACCTCCCGACAATCACGGGCCGCGCGCGCGTTACTGGGGTGGACGCAGGAGACCCTTGCTGACAAGGCCCGCGTTGCGCTGACCGCCCTCAAGCGCCTCGAATCCGAAAACGGATTGCGGGTGCATGAGGGTACGCGCGATCAGGTTCGGCGGGCCATCGAAGCGGCAGGCGTTGTCCTCCTGACCACCGATCGCGGACAGGGAGTACTGCTTGTCGATGATCGCGAGGGTCGGAAAGGTTGATGGGTTGTGGGCCGGCGATGCCAGGACAGCATCGAGCGGTGCTCTTTCCAACGGTTATATTCCATCTTCAATTCCACTAGCTTCCGCCCGCCACACCGCCACACCAAGCGTGCCGCCCTATGATTGAGCCGTTCGAGGACATCGCCCCGTCCTGTCAGAATCTGACGAAATACGACAGAAAGCACGTCAAGCTTTATGTCCGCCTTCTCGACGCCGACGCCGATGGCGCCGACTGGCGGGAGGCTGTCGAAGTGCTGTTCGGAATCGATCCTGCCAGCGAGCCCGACAGGGCGCGGCGTGTTCACAACAGCCATCTCCAGCGCGCCCGCTGGATGACGCATACCGGCTATCGCCAGCTTCTGCTTGGCCCGAGTAATTAATTGCAATTTAGAGATTATTTCGCAAAGGCGATGCCGCTACGGCATCGCCTAATGCCGTTGACCAAGCTTCCATCACCTCTCGCGTGCGGCAATCATTTTCTGCTCGACCTTGATAAAACAGGGGAGGCGAAGGGATGCGGCCCGATACTTCTCGATGGAGAGAACACAGCAGTTACGACTACTTCGACAAGCTCGCGACCGAAGGCTTGGCGTGGGAGTGCTTGCGCCGGCACACACCCTATCAACATCAATATCAGGCACTCGCCAGCGCTCGGGAGGACACCGCGCCGCTTCCTGTAGAGGATCAGCGGCGTTGGGGGTTGCGGTTTCCCGGCGCGACCGAGTCTGTCTGCGCTCGCGCAAACCATCTTCTGGTCGCCGGCCGCCGCGCCGTCCGTGCTGACGTTTGCGTCCGCACCTGATCATTTGCCCGCCACGCCGACTCCTGAGCTGGTCGGGCTCCAATCGTTCCGCGACGGCCCCGAGGGCATTTACGCGGTCTATCCGGCCGACATGCCTGCACAGTTGCTTTTTCTTCCCGGCAGCGATCGCCGCGCGCTTGTCGCCCTGGTCCCGATCGACATCGATCTGCTCGATCGCGTCGATGCGCTGACCCGCTTCTGGCGTGCCCTCTACGGCCGCAAAGCCCTCGCCGACACCCGCTTGACGCGCCAGCAGCGCCGACGCCTGCGCCTGATGCTTCAGGCGGTCGACGGCCGCATGAACGGCGCAAGCTATCGCGAGATTGCCAGCGCGATCTACGGCGAGGCGCGCGTTACCGCCGATCCGTGGAAGACCTCGCCGTTGCGCGATTCCGTCATCGGGCTGATCGAGAGCGGCCTCGTCATGGTCGGCGGCGGCTATCTGAACCTCCTTCGGCATCGCCGTCGACCTTAGCCGGTCGATGCCTGGGCGAAGGGTGGGGATTTTAGCCCCCTCAACTTCCCCATCCCCCCTGACGCATTCCCTCCGCCACCGTGGTCGCCGTTCGCCCCTGAACCGCAGCGACCGTCCCTGACACCACGGAGGCCCGATCCATGCCACACGAACCCGTCGTTCTGCCGCCGCGCTTCCTGCGCACCAAGGAAGCTGCCGAATTTCTCAGCCTCTCCGCCCGAACCCTCGAAAAGCACCGGACCTACGGGACCGGCCCCGCCTATCGCAAACTCGGCGGCCGCGTCGTTTACGCCATCGACGATCTCGAAACCTGGGCCGCGCGCGGCTCCGTCACCTCGACGTCGGACCCGCGCGGTTCGGTCCTTCCCGCCAAACGCCACGCGCCCACGCAGCCGACCCACGCCGGTCGCTACGCACGCTGACCGCAACCGGACTTCTTCATGGCGGTGCGGCGTCGATCCCTTTCGGAGCGCGGACAACTCGATCTGTTCCGAGCACGCCCCGGCGACTTCGCGCTACGAGACGCGCAGGATCTCATGGCCTATCCGTTCTTCTCGCTCTCCAAATCCCATCGCGTTGCGCCGATCGATTTCGTCGCCGGCAACGTGACGATCCGCGTCGAGGCCGTGCCCGATCATGGCATGGCGACAATCTGGGACGCCGACATCCTGATCTGGGCGGCGAGCCAGATCGTCGAGGCGCGGGATGCCGGGCTTCGCACCTCGCGGCTGATGGCCGCCACGCCCTACGAAATTCTCACCTATGTCGGGCGCGGCACGTCGCTGCGCGACTACCAGCGCCTGAAGGCGGCGCTCGACCGGCTGCAATCGACGACCGTTGCGACATCGATCCGCCAGCCGGCGGAAGGCCGCCGCCATCGCTTCTCGTGGATCAACGAATGGCAGGAGCGCACCGATCGCAACGGCCGGCCGGAGGGCATCGAGCTGATCGTGCCGGACTGGTTCTACCAAGCCGTTCTTGACGACGCGCTCGTGCTCACGATCGACCGCGCTTATTTCGATCTGACGGGCGGCCTCGACCGCTGGCTCTACCGCCTGGTGCGCAAGCACGGCGGCCGCCAGCGCAATGGATGGCGCTTCGACTTTCGCCATCTCCATCAAAAGTCCGGCAGCCTGTCGCCGTTCAAGCGCTTTGCCTTCGAGCTGCGCGACATCATCCGGCGCCAGCCGCTGCCGGGCTACACGCTATTCCTCGAGGTCGAGATCGGCGGCCGGACGCTGCTCGCCTTCGAGCCGACGATGCGCTGTGGACAGCCTGTGGACGGGCTCGTGCTATCGGGAACCCGGACTATCGTGCTATCGGGAACCGGAGGCTCGTGCTATCGGGAACCCAAACCGAGTCTAACGGCCGAAGATCAAACACGAAATCGCGCCCTTAACTTAGAATCTAACATAGATTCTAACCTTGAAGAGCGCGCGCGCGATGTGGACAACCTCGCCCGCGACGCCGCCGGAAACCTCGGCATAGAGGCCGGCAAGGGCGCGGACCTCCCGCCCGCAACGACGGCGCCAACTCCGTCCCTCGGTAAAGACGACCTCTCGACCACCGATCACTCGGAAACACTCCATCGTCCTCGCGATCCGTCGGGAGGACGCCGATGATCGTCGCGCTGCTCAATCAAAAAGGTGGCGTCGGCAAGACGACGCTGGCGCTGCACCTCGCCGGCGCGTGGGCCGCGAGAGGACACCGCGTCACCCTGATCGACGCCGATCCTCAAGGCTCGGCACTCGACTGGTCGCAGCAACGCTCGCGCGAGGGCTTGCCGCGCGCCTTCGGCGTCGTCGGCCTGGCGCGCGACACGCTGCATCGCGAGGCCCCCGAACTCGCCCGCAATTCCGACCACGTCGTCATTGACGGCCCGCCGCGTGTCGCCGGCCTGATGCGCTCCGCGCTCCTCGCCGCCGACCTCGTACTGATCCCGGTGCAACCGTCGCCGCTCGACGGCTGGGCCTCGGCCGAGATGCTTTCGCTCCTCACGGAGGCTCGCATCTACCGGCCGCAACTCGCGGCGCGTTTCGTGCTCAATCGCTGCGCCGCCCGCACCGTGATCGCGCGGGAGACCGCCGAGACGCTGGCGGACCATGATCCGCCGGTGCTCGCCAGCACCATCGGCCAGCGCGTTGTCTTCGCCGACGCCGCGCAGACCGGACGTTTAGCCTCGGACATCGACAGCCGATCTCCTGCTGCACGCGAGATCGCCGCGCTCGCCGTCGAGATCGAGCGACTGCGCATCGGGAGGACCCCGCCATGACGGTCCTTACCGGCGACTGCCGCGAGATTATGCCGCCGCACGGTCCGTTCGACATGATCCTCGCCGATCCGCCCTATGGCGACACATCGCTTGCATGGGACCGGCGCGTCGAGGGCTGGATCGCGCTCGCGCGTGAGGCGCTCAATCTCACCGGCTCGCTGTGGGTGTTCGGATCGCTCCGTTGCTTCATGGCGACTGCGGATCGGTTCACTGAGGCGGGGCTGCGGATCGCGCAGGAGATCGTCTGGGAGAAGCAGAACGGCACCGGCTTCCACAATGACCGCTTCAAGCGCGTGCATGAGTTGGCCGTCCAGTTCTATCCCGCCGAGACGGCCTGGCGCGACATCTACAACGACGTCCAGACCACGCCGGATGCGACAGCGCGCACGGTTCGGCGCAAGCAACGTCCTCCCCACACCGGCCAGATCGACGCCGGCCACTATGTCAGCCACGACGGCGGGCCGCGCCTCATGCGGTCAGTCATCTATGTCCGCAACTGCCACGGTCGCGCGATCCATCCGACCGAGAAGCCGTCATCGCTGCTCGAAATTCTGATTCGTACCAGTTGTCCCGAAAGCGGCCTGGTCGGCGACTGGTTCGCCGGCTCCGGCTCCGCTGGCGAAGCCTGCCGGCTGTCCGGCCGGCGCTATCTCGGTTGTGAGATCGACGTCGCCATGGCCGAGCGCGCCTGCTCGCGCATGGCGGCCGTGCTGCCGTTCCATGACGCAGGCGCATCATGACGGCGCGCACGGAGAAGCGCGTCTTCGCGCAGCGACCCGCCGATCCCGATGGCTGGATCAAGGCCGGTGACACGCCGCCGGCCGGCTGCAGCGCGGCCGCGATCTATACGGCCCGGCTGACCATCGACGTCACCCCAGCCCTGCGCGGCCGCATCAAGGTCGCCGCCTTCAGCCGCAGCGTCACCGTCGCCGACATGCTGCGCGACCTGCTCGCGCGCGAATTCCCCGAAAAGTCAGGAGATCCCTCATGACCGGCAATGCGGCACGCCGCTCGCGCTGGTGTCCGTCGCCGGACGCACCAGCACCGTTCACCACGCTCGTACATCTGACATGGCGTCAGAAGACGATCGAGCACTGGATCAGGTTCGGCCACAAAAGCCACGAACAGATTCTCGATCGACATCGCAGCGTCGTCGGCTTCGCACCGAACAGCGTCTTCGCGTTCGTCCGCTGGGCCGCCAACGACTACGGCACGATCGTCTCGCGCATCGACATCGTGCGGGCCATCGGGCGCGGGGAGCCGTTCCAGACGCTGCCCTTCGTGCGTCCGGGCGGCGAAATCCTGCTCAAGGCGGAAAGCTGGCCCACGGTCGAGCGCGTGCTGCAGCACATCGACGCGATCGAGAGCCTCGGCATCGATCCCGCCGACGTCGATCCCGATCACTGGCGGCATGTCCACCATTGCCTGCGCGCCAGCGAACAGCCGTCCGCCTATACGCCGGCACGTCATGAGGCGTGGCTGATGCGCCGCCGGGTGACGCCATGACGCGCGTCAGTCTCTTCCTTTGCACGGCGCTCGCGTCGTTCGGCGTCGGCTATCCGGGCCTCACGCCGATGCCGATCAAGCTGATGTGGAACGCCTCGGCCAGTGCGCCGATCGGTTTCTACACGATCGACTTCGACGGTCTTTTCGAGGTCACGGACCTTGTGGCCATCGACGCGCCAGAGCCGCTCGCGGACTTTCTCGACAAGCGCGGCTACCTGCCCAAGGGCGTGCCGCTCCTGAAGCGCGTGCTCGCGGTTTCCGGACAGGTGGTCTGCCGGACGGGTCTCGTCATCACTGTCGATGGCGTCGACATGGGCCATGCGCTCGAACGCGATCGCGCCGGCCGCGATCTGCCCGAATGGCAAGGCTGCCAACGCATCCAGACCGGCGAGTTCTTCGCGATGAACTGGCAGGTCGAAGGCAGCCTCGATGGCCGCTACTTCGGCCTTCTCTCCACCGACCAGATCATCGGCCGCGCGGTCCCGCTGTGGACCGACGAGGAAGGCGACGGCCGCTTCGAATGGCGCGCGCCAACGCGGTGATCGCGCGCTCGCTGCGGGCTGTCCGAGTGGCCCGCATCAACTTCACCGCTCATGAAAGGAGCCTTCAATGGCGCAGATTGGTCAATTCACCCGCACCCCGTCCGGTTATTCCGGACATATCCGCACGCTCTCGCTCGATCTCGACCTGACCTTCGTTCCGGCCGAGAACGCCGATGTCGAGAACGCGCCGGCCTATCGCATCCATCTTGGCGACGAGGACGGACCGGAAGTCGGCGCGGGATGGAAGCGCACCGGCGATCGCGCCGGGCCGTTCGTTTCGGTTGTCCTCGACGATCCCGTCTTTCAGCAGCCGATCCGCGCCCGCCTGTTCCAGGCGGACGAAGACGGCCGCGAGTGGAGCCTGCACTGGACCCGTCAGAAGAAACGCGACGAGCAGGAATGACCATGGATAATTCCTGCGTTCGTTTCGCGATCAGAAGATGCGGCGACCGCCGCCGCATCTTCCTCCTTCTTCTTTCCGGCCTGATCTTCTCCGCAGCCGCAGCGCCTCATGCTTTGGCGCAGAACTCTCGTCCGGTCCGCGCCGCTTCGATCAACGTCCATGCCGCACACCTCTCCGAAGCCGCGCAGCGCTTCGGCATTCCGGTGCGCTGGATCGTCGCCGTCATGCGCGGCGAAAGCGCAGGCGATGTTCGCGCCGTGTCCTCGGCCGGCGCAGTGGGCCTGATGCAGATCATGCCCGACACCTGGGCCGAACTGCGCACCCGCTATGGTCTCGGCCGCGATCCCTATACACCGCGCGACAACATTCTCGCGGGCGCTGCGTATCTTCGCGAGATGTGGGATCGCTACGGCGACATCGGTGCGATGCTCGCTGCCTACAACGCCGGCCCCGCACGCTATGATGAGCACCGTGCAACCGGGCGCCCGTTGCCTGCCGAAACGCGCGCCTATGTCGATTTTCTTGCGCCCGCGCTGCGCGGCGAGCGTCCATCGAAGGGTGCGTCGACGGCGGCGCGACCGTTCGACTGGCGCGAGGCGACACTCTTTGTCGTGAGCGTGTTCAGCGATTCCGCCGCCAATGCCGCGCCACGGGAAGGCTCGCCGGACAAAGCCCGCCCACCCGTTCCGGCAACATCCGACGCGCTTGCCGCGCTCCAGTCGAGGGGGCTGTTTGTCGCTCCCAGTACCGATGGAGGTCGGCCATGACCGGCTGCGCGGCAATTCGCATCCCCGCGTATGCCGGCGTGTCATGGAGGGCGCGGAGGGTGGGGGCAGGCGCAACAACCGACCGATGGCGAGATAAAAAGGCGCACGGTGCGCCTCGGTCGAGTGGTTGTTTCTGCTTGTTTTTCTGGCGCGTTCCGCGCCGTGCGGCGCTCGCCCGCACCGTGCGCTTCGCACTCATCTCTCTCTTTTCACAAGCAGTTTTGCACCGTGCGGGGTTTCGCCATGACCGATGACCGCGAGTTCCGTGTCCGTCCGGGGCGCATCCGCTCGACACGCGCCCAGCAGGCCCGCCCGTTCATCGCACAGGCGTTGGCCGCCGCGCAGAAGGCCGGAGGCCGCGTGTCGCGCTCCGGCAGGATCACGCCCGGCAACCGCTCGCGCTTCGGGCGCGGCCAGCGCGCCAGCATCCAGGCCAATCGCCTGCTGACCGGCCGCTCGCGCATCGTCGTCATCAAGACCCGCGTTGTCCGCCACACCGCACGCTCCGCACCGCTGGGCGCGCATCTGAACTATCTGCACCGCGACGGCGTGACCCGTGACGGGGAGAAGGCGCGGCTGTTCGGCCCGGAGAGCGACGACATCGACGCGCGCGCCTTCGCCGATCGCTGCGAGAACGACCGGCATCATTTCCGCTTCATCGTCTCGCCCGAGGACGCCGCGGATATGGCCGACCTCAAAGCACACGCGCGCGAGCTGATGGGGCAGATGGAAAAAGACCTCGGCACGAAGCTGGATTGGGTCGGCGTCGATCACTGGAACACCGACAACCCACACCTTCATATCATCCTGCGTGGCCGCACCGACGACGGCCAGGATCTCGTGATCTCGCGAGACTACATCAAGGAGGGGATGCGTGCCCGCGCCCAGGATCTCGTCACCCAGGAGCTGGGGCTTCGCTCGGATTTCGACATTCACCGCACACTCGAAAGTCAGATCGAGGCGGAACGGTGGACGCAGCTCGACCGTCAGCTTGTCCGCGACGCCGGCAAATCCGGCATCATCGATCTCGCCCCGCGCGCCGACCGCCAGCCCGACGAGTTTCATGCGCTGAAGGTCGGCCGGCTGCGCACCCTCGAAGTCCTCGGCGTCGCCGGACAGGTCGGGCATTCGCAATGGTTCATCAAGCCGGAAGCCGAGACCGTCCTGCGCGAACTCGGCGAGCGCGGTGACATCATCAAGCGGATGCACCGCGCGCTCACCGAACGCGGCATCGAGCGCGGCTCGGCGAACTATGTCCTGGCCGGCGAAAGCCTCGACGTGCCCATCGTCGGCCGCCTCATCGAACGCGGCCTCGATGACGAGCTGAAGGGCACGGCCTACGCCGTTGTCGACGGGGTGGATGGCCGGACCCATCACATCAAGCTGCCGCATCTCGACGCCGCCGGTGATAGCCGGCCCGGATCGATCGTCGAGCTGCGCACCTTTGAGGATGCGCGCGGCGAGCGTCGTGTCGCGCTGGCGGTGCGCGCTGATCTCGATATCCAGGCCCAGGTGAATGCAACCGGTGCGACCTGGCTCGACCGCCAAGCTGTCGCTCGCGATCCCATCGCTCTCTCCGAAGGAGGCTTCGGCGCCGAAGTGCATGAGACGATGGACCAGCGCGCCGAGCACCTGATCGGTGAAGGGCTCGCCGAGCGCCAGAATGGGCGCGTCGTCTTCGCCCGCCGGCTGCTTAACACCTTGCGCGATCGGGAACTGAGCGCGCTCGGCGAGAAGCTCGCGACCGAGACCGGCCTTCCGTTCAACCGCGCGGACAGCGGCGAATATGTCGCCGGCTCCTATCGCCAGCGTTTCACGCTCGCCTCCGGCCGCTTCGCCATGATCGACGACGGCCTCGGCTTCCAGCTCGTGCCCTGGTCGCCCTCCCTCGAAAAGCAACTCGGTCGCCACGTCTCCGGCGTCGCCCGCGACGACGGCGGCATCGACTGGGATTTCGGCCGCAAGCGCGGGCTCGGCCTCTAGCGCCAATCGGAAAGGAACATCGCCATGTCCGGTACCAAAATCCTGTGGGGACCGATCGCCGTCGTCTTCCTCATCGTGCTCGTCACCACATGGGGCGCGACCCAATATGTCGCCTGGAGTCTCGGCTATCAGGCGCAGCTTGGCCACCCGTGGTTTAAGCTGCTCGGCGTGCCCGTCTATTTTCCCCTCGCCATTATATGGTGGTGGTACTTCTACGACGCCTATGCGCCGGGGATCTTCGCGACGGGCGGGATCATCGCAGCGTCCGGCGGCATCATTGCCATCGCTGTCGCCATCGGCATGTCGGTCTGGCGGGCGCGCGAGCAGAAGAATGTCGCTACCTATGGCTCGGCGCGCTGGGCCGAGAAGCCTGAGATCAAGGCCGCGGGTCTGCTCGATCCCGATGGCGTGGTGCTCGGCCGCTACGAGCATGAGTATTTGCGCCACGATGGCCCGGAGCATGTGCTGTGCTTCGCGCCGACCCGATCGGGCAAGGGCGTCGGCCTTGTCGTGCCGTCGCTTCTGACCTGGCCGGGCTCGGCCATTGTTCACGACATCAAGGGTGAAAATTGGATTCTAACCGCAGGCTTCCGGTCGCAGCACGGCCGGGTGCTGCTGTTTGATCCGACCAACCCAAAATCATCGGCCTATAACCCTCTGCTCGAGGTGCGGCGCGGCGAATGGGAAGTGCGGGACGTCCAAAACATCGCCGACATCCTGGTCGATCCGGAAGGATCACTCGACAAGCGCAACCATTGGGAAAAAACCAGCCACTCGCTTCTCGTCGGTGCGATCCTGCATGTTCTCTATGCCGAGCCCGACAAGACGCTGGCGGGCGTCGCCGGCTTCCTCTCCGATCCGAAACGCCCGGTCGAATCCACGCTGCGCGCCATGATGAAGACCGCGCATCTCGGCAAGGCGGGACCGCATCCCGTCGTCGCCAGCGCTGCGCGCGAGTTGCTCAACAAATCCGACAACGAGCGCTCCGGCGTGCTGTCCACCGCCATGTCGTTTCTCGGCCTCTACCGCGATCCTGTCATCGCGGAGGTCACGCGCCGCTGCGACTGGAGAATCCGCGACATCGTTGGCGGCGAGCGGCCAACCACGCTCTACCTCGTGGTGCCGCCCTCGGACATCAATCGCACCAAGCCGCTGATCCGGTTGCTGCTCAACCAGATCGGTCGCCGCCTGACCGAGGATCTGCAAGCGAAAGCCGGACGCCATCGCCTGCTACTGATGCTGGATGAATTTCCCGCCTTGGGGAGGTTAGATTTTTTCGAGACCGCGCTGGCCTTCATGGCGGGCTACGGATTGAAGAGCTTCCTGATTGCGCAGTCGCTAAATCAGATCGAGAAAGCCTACGGGCCGAACAATTCGATCCTCGACAACTGCCATGTGAGGGTGAGCTTCGCCACCAATGACGAGCGAACGGCCAAACGTGTCTCCGATGCCCTCGGCACAGCGACCGAGATGAAGGCGATGAAGAACTATGCCGGGCACCGGCTGTCGCCTTGGCTCGGCCATCTGATGGTGTCGCGCTCGGAAACTGCCCGCCAATTGCTGACGCCCGGCGAAGTCATGCAGCTTCCGCCGACCGACGAGATCGTCATGGTCGCGGGCATCCCGCCGATCCGGGCGAAGAAGGCGCGCTATTACGAGGACGCCCGCCTCCGGGAGCGTGTGCTGTCGCCACCAGAGCCGAAACGTCCCAACACAAACCGTCTCGACGATTGGAGCACCCTGCCGATTCCGGCGCGACCGGAGCCGGATGAGTCGCAATCGGCAAAACGATCCGACGACGATGACCCGACGCAATCCGAACGCCGGCTGCAACACGAACTCCATCGCGTGAAGCCGGTGGAGAAGAAGGCGCCGATCGACAACGAGTTCGAGCCGCCCGACGATACTGACGAGGGCGACGCTGTGCGCAATCGACGGATGCTCCGTCAGATGCAGGGTCTCGCCCGGCAGGTCTCGCTCGATCCCGGCGACAACATGGAGTTGTGAACGCCGTGGCCAACATCAGGAAGAAGACGAAATTCACAGTCTATCTTGATCCCGATGTCACCAGGTCGCTCGCCGATTTCGCCGCGCGCCGCGATCAGTCGCAGTCGATGATCGCGGAAGCCGCGATCGCCTCGTTCCTGTCGCCGGACGATGCCGAGCGTCGCGAAGCGGTCGTTGCCAAGCGACTCGACCAGCTCGATCGCCGCATGGCACGGCTGGAGCGCGATGTCGGCATTGCTGTCGAGACCCTGGCGGTGTTCGTCCGATTCTGGACCACCACCACACCTGCCTTGCCAGAACCCGCCGCGCAGGCCGCGCGTGCCCTCGCCAGCAAGCGCTATGAAGCCTTCATCACCGCGCTCGGCCGACGCCTCGCCAAAGGGCCGAAGTTGCGGCAGGAGATTTCGGAGGATGTCGATACGGCCGGAGCCGGTCATGAAGCGGAGGGATAGCGGCCTTGTAGGGATCGGGGTTAAGGCGTATATACAGTCTCGTATCTACGGGAGGTTGCCATGCCCCACATCGCCAAGGTTTTCCAGTCCGGCAACTCTCAGGCCGTGCGGTTGCCGAAGGATTTTCGTTTCACCGTCGATGAGGTCGAAGTCTCACGCGAGGGTGACGCCGTGATCCTGCGTCCGCGGCCAGATGCCTCCGGACGCTGGGCGTCGCTGCGGGCGGCCGTCGAGCGCGGCTTTAGCGCGGATTTCATGGCCGAAGGCCGAGAGCAGCCAGACGAACAGAAGCGTCCCGATCTCGACCGGGCGTTTCAATGACGACATGGCTTCTCGACACCAATGCTGTCATCGCGTTGGTGACGCGCCGGTCGGAGGCGCTCTTGCGCAAGGTTGAATCCAGCGAGCCTGGCGCGCTCGCGGTTTCTTCCGTGGTCGCCCATGAACTCTACTTCGGCGCCTATTGCAGCCAGAGAGTGGACTTCAACCTCGAAACGCTTCGCCTGCTCTTTACGGATCTCGAAATTCTCGACCTCGAGCGTGAGGATGCGCGGGCGGCCGGCGAGATCAGGGCGGAGCTTGCGCGGCGCGGCACGCCGATCGGCCCCTATGACGTCCTGATCGCCGGTCAAGCGATGGCGCGCGGCCTGCCGCTCGTCACCAACAACACCGCCGAGTTCGAGCGCGTCGCCGGATTGCGGCTGGAGGATTGGACCAAGGATTGATGCTCGCAGCAACGCAGTTGCTCGGCCATCTGTCGACAAAGTCCAGATCCGCGCAGGTCGCTGATTCGAAATCCATTCGCTCACACAAAGACCCGCGGGCACAGGCGACACCGCCGTTCTCCTGTATTTGCACGCTACGCTGCTACTACGACCGAAATTTGTTGAACGAACCCGACTTGAGTCTCTTTTAGTCATCCCCATCCGGGGACCTGTCTGTCGCGCCCCGTGAGGAAACGGGGCGGGTATGACTTCCAACCACCATAAGCCGGAAGCGATCGCACGCGGCGCGCGCATGTTGCGCACCGCGCTTGGACCGGCGATCGCGCGGTTTCTGGAAGACCCTGTCGTCGTCGAAGTGATGCTGAACCCGGATGGGCGATTGTGGATCGACCGCCTCTCCGAAGGGCTGGCCGACACCGGCGAGACGATGTCGGCGGCTGACGGCGAACGCATCGTCCGCCTGGTCGCACATCATGTCGGGGCGGAGGTTCATCCCCGCTCGCCGCGCGTATCGGCCGAACTGCCGGAGACCGGCGAACGCTTCGAGGGTCTGTTGCCCCCCGTCGTCGCAGCGCCCGCCTTCGCCATCCGCAAACCGGCCGTCGCGGTGTTCACGCTCGATGACTATGTTGCCGCCGGCATCATGACCGTCGATCAAGCGGAAACGCTGCGCGCGGCCGTCGCGTCCCGCGCCAACATCCTCGTCGCCGGCGGCACTTCGACCGGGAAGACCACGCTGACAAACGCGCTGCTCGCCGAAGTCGCGAAGGGCGCTGATCGCGTCGTTATCATCGAGGACACCCGCGAGCTGCAATGCGCCGCGCCTAACCTCGTCGCGATGCGCACGAAGGATGGCGTCGCGACACTCTCCGATCTCGTGCGCTCGTCGTTGCGCCTCCGCCCCGACCGCATCCCGATCGGCGAGGTACGCGGCGCGGAAGCGCTCGACCTCTTGAAAGCGTGGGGGACGGGACACCCCGGCGGCATCGGCACGATTCACGCCGGCACCGGCATCGGCGTGCTGCGCCGTCTCGAACAGCTCATCCAGGAAGCCGTCATCACCGTTCCGCGTGCGCTGATCGCGGAGACCATCGACCTCGTTGCCGTCCTCTCCGGCCGCGGCTCCGCGCGCCGGCTTGCCGAACTGGCCCGTGTCGACGGGCTCGGTCCCGATGGCGACTACCGCATCACTCCAGCCACCCCGAACACAGGAGAATCCGAATGATTCGCACTACGATGCGCGTCCGCCGTTTGATAACGACGGTCGCCGCTTTCACCTACGCCAACCTCGTCCTTGTGCCCGCCGCTCAAGCCTCTGGCTCGTCCATGCCGTGGGAACAGCCACTGGAAAAGATCCTTCAATCAGTCGAAGGACCCGTCGCCAAGATCGTCGCCGTCATCATCATCATCGTCACCGGCCTGACGCTGGCGTTCGGCGATTCGTCCGGAGGCTTCCGTCGCCTGATCCAGATCGTGTTCGGCCTGTCGATCGCCTTCGCGGCGTCGAGCTTCTTCCTGTCGTTCTTCTCGTTCGGCGGCGGAGCGCTCGTCTGATGGCGGTGGCTTTCGAACAACTCGACGCCGTGCCGGGATTTACCGCTCCCGTCCATCGGGCGTTGACCGAGCACATCATGCTCGGCGGCGCTCCCAGAAGTATCGCCATCATGAATAGCACGCTCGCCGGCGCAGTCGGCCTCGGCCTGCGCCTCTGGCTGGTCGGCCTCGTCATCTGGGCGATCGGTCACTTCGCCGCCGTCTGGGCGGCGAAGCGCGATCCGCTGTTCGTGGAAGTCGGGCGAAGGCATCTGCGCATCCCGGCTTTTCTGGCGGTGTGAGGGAGACACGCACATGATGAATCTTGCCGAATATCGTCGCACCGCTTCTCGCCTTGCCGACTATTTGCCCTGGGTCGCGCTCGTTTGTGAGGGCGTCGTCCTCAACAAGGACGGCAGCTTCCAGCGCACGGCGCGCTTTCGCGGTCCCGATCTGGATTCCGCCGTGGCCGCCGAGTTGGTCGCGGTCGCCGGCCGCATCAACAACGCCTTCCGCCGTCTCGGCTCAGGCTGGAGTATCTTCGTCGAGGCGCAGCGCCATGAGGCCGCGACCTATCCGAACAGCACGTTTCCCGATCCGGCTTCCGCTCTGGTCGATGCCGAACGCAAGGCCGACTTCGAGGAAGCGGGCGCGCATTTCGTGTCGAGCTACTTCCTCACGTTCCTCTATCTGCCACCGGCCGAGGAAGCGGCGCGCACGGAAGCCTGGCTTTACGAAGGCCGCGAACGTGCCGGCGTCGATCCATATGAAATCCTGCGCGCCTTTACCGATCGCACCGACCGCGTGCTGGCGTTGCTTGACGGTTTCATGCCGGAATGTACTTGGCTCGACGATGCGGAAACGCTGACCTACCTGCATTCCTGCGTTTCGACGAAGCGTCATCGCGTCCGCGTGCCGGAAACGCCGATCTATCTCGACGCGCTACTGACCGACCAGCCGCTGACCGGCGGCCTGGAGCCGCGCCTTGGCGACCAGCATCTGCGCATCCTCACCATCGTCGGGTTCCCCACCACGACGACGCCCGGTCTGCTCGATGAGCTGAACCGGCTGCCGTTTCCCTATCGCTGGAGCACGCGCGCGATCCTGCTCGACAAGCTGGAGGCGACCAGGCTGTTGACGAAGATCAGGCGGCAATGGTTCGCCAAGCGCAAGTCGATCGCAGCCATCCTGAAAGAGGTGATGACCAACGAGCAATCCGTGCTCGTGGACACCGACGCCGCCAACAAGGCGGCCGACGCCGACGTCGCGCTGCAAGAACTTGGCGCCGATGTGGCAGGCATGGCCTACGTCACCACGACGATTACAGTCTGGGATGCCGATCCTCGCCTTGCCGATGAGAAACTGCGCCTCGTCGAGAAGGTGATCCAGGGTCGCGACTTCACCGCCATGATTGAGTCGGTGAACGCAGTCGATGCCTGGCTCGGCTCGCTGCCGGGGCACGCTTATGCCAACGTCCGCCAGCCGCCGATATCGACGCTCAATCTCGCCCATATGATCCCGCTCTCCGCAGTGTGGGCGGGGCCGGAACGCGACGAGCACTTCGGCGCACCCCCGCTGCTTTACGGCAGGACCGAGGGAAGCACTCCGTTCCGGTTTTCCCTCCACGTCGGCGATGTCGGTCACACGCTCGTCGTCGGGCCGACCGGCGCGGGCAAATCCGTGCTGCTCGCGCTGATGGCTTTGCAGTTCCGACGCTACGACCGATCGCAGGTGTTCGCCTTCGACTTCGGCGGTTCGATCCGCGCGGCTGCCCTCGCCATGGGCGGCGACTGGCACGATCTCGGCGGCGGACTGACCGAAGGCTCCGACACTTCCGTGGCGCTCCAGCCGCTCGCCCGCATCCATGACACTTACGAGCGAGCCTGGGCGGCGGACTGGATCGTCGCCATCTTGATGCGCGAGGGCGTCGCGATCACGCCCGAGGTGAAGGAGCATCTTTGGACGGCATTGACCTCGCTCGCCTCCGCGCCGGTCGAGGAACGCACCATTACCGGCCTCACCGTGCTGCTCCAGTCGAACGACCTGAAGCAGGCTTTGCGCCCATATTGCGTCGGCGGTCCCTATGGTCGGCTGCTCGACGCGGAATCCGAGCATCTCGGCAATTCGCGTTGCCAAGCGTTCGAGATCGAGGGTCTCGTCGGGACCGGCGCGGCGCCTGCTGTGCTCGCTTATCTGTTCCATCGCATTGGCGACCGCCTCGACGGCCGCCCGACGCTGCTCATCATCGACGAGGGCTGGCTCGCCCTTGATGACGAAGGCTTCGCCGGGCAGCTCCGCGAATGGCTGAAAACCCTGCGCAAGAAAAACGCCAGCGTCATTTTCGCCACCCAGTCGCTCAGCGACATCGACAATTCCGCCATCGCGCCGGCCATCATCGAGAGCTGCCCGACGCGGCTGCTGTTGCCGAACGAACGCGCGATCGAGCCGCAGATCACGGCGATCTATCGCCGTTTCGGCCTCAATGACCGCCAGATCGAAATCCTCGCGCGGGCGACGCCGAAGCACGACTACTACTGCCAGTCGCGGCGCGGCAATCGTCTGTTCGAGCTGGGCCTGTCCGATATCGGGCTCGCGCTCTGCGCCGCGTCGTCCAAGTCCGACCAGACGCTGATCGCGCAGATCGTCGCCGAGCACGGCCGCGATGGCTTCCTCACGGCATGGCTCAACGCTCGCGATGTGAGCTGGGCGGTCGATCTCATTCCCAACCTCATCAACAAGGAGACGTCCTCATGACCCTGCGCCAGTCCTGTGCAGCGCGGCTCGCTATCGCGCTGCTTTCCGCGCCGATCATAATTTCGCCCTTCCTCGTCACGACCGCACACGCGCTCATCGTGTTCGATCCGTCGAACTATGCGCAAAACGTGCTGACCGCCGCGCGCGCTCTTCAGCAGATCAACAACCAGATCACCAGCCTGCAAAATCAGGCACAGATGCTCATCAACCAGGCGCGCAACCTGGCGAGCCTGCCGTATTCGGCGCTCCAGCAACTTCAACAGAACGTCCAGCGCACCCAGCAGCTCCTAAGTCAGGCCCAGGGCATCGCGTTCAATGCGCAGCAGATCGACCAGGCGTTCCAAAAACAATACGGCAATGTGGCGATGTCGGCGAGCGATCAGCAACTCGTCGCCGATGCCCGTACCCGCTGGCAGAATACGGTTGGTAGCTTGCAGGACGCGATGCGCGTGCAAGCCGGCGTGGTCGGCAACATAGACGGCAATCGCACGCAAATGGCCACGCTCGTCACCCAGAGCCAAGGGGCGACCGGCGCGTTGCAGGCAACGCAGGCCGGCAACCAGATCCTCGCGCTCCAGTCGCAGCAGCTTTCCGATCTCGTTGCGCTTCTGTCGGCCAACGGTCGCGCGAGCGCGCTGACCGAGGCCGAGCGTGCCACCGCGGCCGAACAGGCGCGCGAGCAACGCCGCCGCTTCCTCACGCCGGGTTCGGGCTACCAGCCTGGCAATGCGCAGATGTTCAACGGCAACTGAGGGCGCGCGCATGGACGGCAAGTTGCTGGCGCGGATTGGCGCGATCGTCTTCGTCGCGACCGCCATCACAATGACGGTGATCGAGCTTACTCGCAAGGACGACGCACCGGCAGAGCAGCCGCCACGGCTGATCCAGCCCGAGCGCGATCCGGTGCGCGAGGGCCAGCTTCGGTGCCAGGAGCTTGGCCAGCAGGCTGCGAGCGACGCGGAATGTCTGCGCGTCTGGACCGAAACCCGCAACAGATTCCTCGGCCACAGGTCGGTATCCACGTCGCCGACGTCCAACGGAAGGCGGTGAACCATGAGCGGCGCGGGCGTCATCGACAATTTCCTCGGGGTATTCACCCGATACATCGACTCCGGCTTCGGGCTGTTGTCCGGCGAAGTCGGCTTCATCGCCACCACGCTGATCGTCATCGACGTGACGCTCGCGGCCCTGTTCTGGAGCTGGGGCGCGGACGACGACATCATGGCGCGATTGGTGAAGAAGACACTCTTCGTCGGCGTCTTCGCCTATCTCATTTCCAACTGGAACAATCTCGCGAAGATCATCTTCGACAGTTTCGCCGGCCTTGGTCTGAAGGCGAGCGGCACCGGCTTCACCGTGCAGGATCTGCTCCGCCCCGGCAAGGTCGCGCAGACCGGCCTCGATGCTGCGCGGCCGCTGCTCGAATCCATCTCGCCATTGATGGGCTGGATCGCAGTGTTCGAGAACCTGATCCAGATCGCCTGCCTGCTGTTTGCTTGGGCGCTCGTCATCCTCGCCTTCTTCATTCTGGCGATCCAGCTTTTCGTGACGCTGATCGAGTTCAAGCTGTCCACGCTTGCCGGATTCGTGCTGATCCCGTTCGGCCTGTTTGGCAAGACTGCCTTCATGGCCGAAAGGGTCCTGGGAAACGTCGTCTCGTCCGGCATCAAGGTACTGGTGCTCGCCGTCGTCATCGGTATCGGCTCGACGCTGTTTAGCCAGTTCACGCAAGGATTCGGGGGCAACACGCCGTCCGTTGACGACGCGATGGCCATTGTTCTTGCTGCCTTGTCGCTCCTCGGTCTCGGCATCTTCGGCCCCGGCATCGCCAACGGCCTCGTGTCCGGCGGCCCGCAACTCGGCGCCGGTGCAGCCATCGGCACCGGCCTTGCGGTCGGAGGCGCTGCCCTTGCCACTGGCGGCGGCGCGATGCTGGCGGCGCGAGGTGGAGCGGCAGCTCTTTCCGGCGGCGCGGCAGCAGTGCGTGGCGGCGCTGCCGCGGCAGGGGCCTCGTCGTCGGCTTACACGCTCGGTTCGCTGGGGCAGTCAGGCGCGGCCGGCGTAGCTTCCGGACTCGGCGGTATTGCTCGCGCAGCCGGCTCCGTAGCCGTTTCGCCCCTTAAGCGTGCCGCCGCGCGTGCCGCCGACAGCGTTAAATCAAGCTATGCGGGCGGTGCCAAAGGTTCGTTCGCAGCGACCGGCGGCTCCTCGACCATGGGCACGGTCGGCGGCGGCGCGGCAGCCGCTAATGACGCCTCCATCTCCGCCAGCGCATCGGCCAGCGCTCCGAACACTCCGCCAGCTTGGGCGCAACGTATGCGGCGCGGCGGACACATGAGTCATGCCGTCCAGACTACCGCACATGCCGTCCGCTCCGGCGACAGCCATGGCTCCGGCTCTTCCGTCAATCTTTCCGAAAGCGATCGCAAATGAGTTTCTTCAAACGACCCGCCACGCATTACGGCAAGTCACCTCAACCGGAAACGCCCTATCAGCGTGCAGCGCAGGTCTGGGACGAGCGCATCGGCTCCGCCCGCGTTCAGGCCCGCAACTGGCGCGCTATGGCCTTCGGATCGCTGATCCTCTCGGCCGGCTTCGCCACGGCGCTCGTCTGGCAATCGGCGCGCGGGATCGTCGTTCCCTGGGTGGTGCAGGTCGATAAATTCGGTCAGGCGCAGGCCGTCGCGCCAGCAACGGCCGATTATCGGCCGACTGATCCGCAAGTGGCGTGGCATCTCGCGCGCTTCATCGAGCAGGTCCGTTCGATCCCTGCCGATCCTATCATCGTCCGGCAGAACTGGTTGCGCGCCTACGAGTGGACGACGGATCGCGGATCGGCGGCGCTCAACGACTATGCGCGCGCCAACGACCCCTTCGCCAAGGTCGGCAAGCAGCAAATCGCCGTCGATGTCTCTAGCGTCATTCGTGCGTCGCCGGATAGCTTCCGTGTCGCCTGGACCGAACGCCGTTACGAGAGCGGCCAGCTCTCCACCACCGAGCGCTGGACCGCGATCCTGACCATCGTGATCCAGCCGCCGCGTGACGCTGACCGGCTCAAGGCCAATCCGCTCGGAATTTATGTCAACGCAATCTCATGGTCGCGGGAGATGAGCCAATGAGCTGGCCAATGATCCGCAGAAGCGGAAAGCCGCCTTTCCGTAAATCCGTAGTGGCTGCTTTGCTGCTTTCTGGCTCCACGCTCGCCGGGTGCGCCACACTGCAAAGGCCGCCGCAGATCAGCTACGACTCCAATGTGCCGGCCCTTCCGGCGTTGCCCGCATCCGTCACCGACGATCGGCCAAAGCCGCTGCATATCCCGCCGGCCTGGACGCCGACGCGCGGCGGAGCGGCGGCCAACACGCCGACCGCACGCGTCGAAAGCGCCAACGCCGCCGCCCGCGTCCAGCCACGCCGCGAAGGCTATTATAACGCCATCCAGATTTATCCCTGGAGCGATGGTGCGCTCTATCAGGTCTATGCCGCACCCAGCCAGATCAGCGACATCGCGCTCGAGCCGGGCGAGAATCTGACTGGCGCCGGACCGATCGCCGCCGGCGATACCGCGCGCTGGATCATCGGCGATACCGAAAGCGGGTCTGGCGACACGCGGCGTGTCCATGTGCTGGTGAAGCCGTCGCGCGCCGACATCACCACCAATCTGGTCATCACGACCGATCGGCGCACCTATATGCTCGAACTGCGCTCCGGCCCGAAACCCTACATGCCGTCCGTGTCGTGGGCCTATCCGCAACTGCCGGCCGGGCAGCGGGCGAGCGTCCCGGCAGCGCCGGTTATCCCCGCCGCGGCAGCACGCAATTATCGCTACGGTCTCTCCGGCGACAATCCGCCGTGGAAGCCGATCGCAATCTATGACGACGGCAGGCGCGTCTATGTCGAATTCCCGCGCGGTATCGTGCAAGGCGAAATGCCGCCGATCTTCGTCATCGGCCCCGACGGCGAGGCGCAGATCGCAAACAGCCGCATCTATCGGAACATCCTGATCGTCGATCGCCTGTTCGGCGCGGCCGAGCTGCGCCTTGGTGGCGGCGACAAGCAACAGACCGTCAGGATCGTCCGAACCGATGGAAGGCCGTCATGAGCGAAAATAATGAACCGACCGCTGCCGCCTCGATGCGGCTTCGCGCGGAGCCGCCGCGCGTCACCCGCCTGTCGCGCAAGATGCTCGGGAGCATCGGCGTCGTCGCGTCCCTCGGTATCGGCGGCGCGCTGATCTACGCCCTTCACACGCGCGATGCAGGCAATAGCGGCCAGGAACTCTATTCCACCGCCAATCGGCAACCCGCCGACGGTCTCGCTGGCCTGCCGCGCGACTATACCGGCCCGGTGCTCGGCCCGCCGCTGCCCGGCGATCTCGGCCGTCCGATCGTCGACGCACAGAACAAGGGACAGCCCGTCGTGCCGCCGTCCATCACGACGCCGGCGGTCGATGAAGCCGAACAGCGCCGACGAGCCGAGGAAGAGGCTGCCCGGACGTCGCGCGTCTTCTTCCAGACCGCGCCGGGCCATACGGCGACGGTCGGGACACAGCCAGATATGACCATGCCGGCTCTCACGGGACTCGGTCTGACAGGCCAGCCCGCTAAGCAGACCGCGCAGGATAAGCAACTCGCTTTCCTCAACGCCGCCGTCGATCGGCGCACGACGTCGTCGGATCGCGTCATGGCTCCGGCATCGCCCTATGTCCTTCAGGCCGGCGCCGTCATCTCCGCCGCCCTGATCACCGGCATCCGCTCCGACTTGCCTGGCCAGATCACGGCGCAAGTGACGGAAAATATCTACGACAGTCCGACCGGTCGCATCCTCCTTGTGCCGCAAGGCACGCGAGTCATCGGCCAGTACGACAACAACGTGCAGTTCGGCCAGCGCCGCGTCCTGCTTGTCTGGAACAGGCTCATCCTGCCGAATGGCCGCTCCATCGTTCTGGAACGCCAACCGGGCGCAGACGGCCAAGGCTACGCCGGTCTCGAGGACGGCGTCGATTATCACTGGTGGGATCTCGCCAAGGCCGCCGGCCTGTCGACGCTGTTGTCGGTCGGAGCCGAGCTTGCCGTCAGTGACGAGAACCGGCTGCTCCGCGCCATCCGTAATGGCGGTCAGGACACCATCAACGATGCGGGTCAGCAAATCATCCGCCGCCAGCTACAGGTCGCGCCGACACTCACCATCCGGCCGGGCTTCCCGGTCAGGATTGTCGTCACCCGCGATCTCGTCCTCGAACCCTACAGGAGTTGACCATGGCCAAGTTGAAACTCGGTCACATCGCCGACGACAAACCCGTGAAAGTGACGCACGAATTGCCTGCAACGGTCTTTCGGGACTTGAAGCTCTATGCCGAAATCCTGGCTCGCGACACGAGCCAGCCTGTCGCCGACCCCATCAAGCTCATTGGGCCCATGCTCGAGCGATTTATGGTTACGGATCGGGAGTTCATAAAAGCGCGACGCTCTTCTCGGTCTCCAAAGGCATCCACCTAGATTTCTAGCCCTCGGTTGAGCGTTCACGTTGCTGATTTCGTCACCCGCAGAACCCGTTCGCCTGATCGGGCCGATGCTGGAGAGGTTCATTGCGACAGATCGGGCTTTGCGAAGGCGAAGCGCCGGTTCCAAAGCAGGACGCCTGATTTCAACCTGATTCATCGATTGGCCATCGACCGTGCAAGGCTTAACAATCGCCGGCAGGCAGGATTGTCATTTCCCGGCGACCGCACAGCAGAAAATGGAAGGATTTCGTTTGCAACCGGTCGATAGACGATGCCGGGAAATCGCACGACCGTGGTGGCTTCGCTGGTCAGTGTCAATCCGCGTCCAATCGCTACGAGCGCCAGCATGTTGTCACGTCCAACATATTGCAGATGGATATCGGGATGATGGCCGAGACCGGCCAGCCGTTGCACCAGATAGTCGCGGATCTCCTGCCCAGGTGCACCGTCACTGACGATAAAGGATTCGTGGGCGAGATCGGGCCAATCGAGCCTGCTTTTGGCAGTTAGCGGATGGTCGACTGGTAACACTACAAAGACGCGCTCAAACCAAAGATTTTCCGTCTCACACCCCGACCACTCAGATGTCCCAGTGATAAACGCGACGTCGAGCCGAAGCTGTCGGATGGCAGCTACATGTTCAGGCGGGTTGCCGTCGATCAAATCGATCAGAACGCCTGCGTGATCTCTGTCATATGCGCGCAGCAGGTCAGCCAAGAAGCCGGAAGCGAGCGAGGAGAAAATACCGATCCGGATTCGTCCTTCGTCGGAGCGGCCAATTGCGCCAACCTCTTTGGAGCCATCGTCGATCTGCTGGAGTGCCGTGCGTGCTCGGCGTAAAAATCGCTGGCCGGCAAGCGTCAGGAATACACCGCCGCTATATCGCTGGAACAACGATGCGCCAAGTAGATCTTCCATGTCGCGGATACGCCGGCTAATCGCGGATTCTTGAATCGAAAGCGTGTCGGCCGCTTTACGAAAACTGCCATGCTCTGTCGCCGCTACGAAATAGCGCAAATGACGAATTTCGATTTTACGAGCAGAATTCATTGCGCTGCCTACCCACGCTTCGTTCCTTGCAATTGCGGTTTCCGATCTTTGTTCAGCTCCGCAACTCCCGAGCTATCCCATCCTTTGTCCAGGCACTTTGCGCGAGGACGGACAGTGCGACCGCAGCAATCGCGCCAACAAACATGAAGCTCAAGGAACCCAATGGGAAATTCAGATAATCTGGCGGAGGGTCGAATACCCCGCTCAGCAACCGCACGAGCATCCAGGCATCGATCACACCGATGAGCGCGCCAGCCGGAAGGCCGATGCCGGCGACAATCAGCGTTTCGCTCCAGATGAAGGAGCGAACCTCGCGGCGTGAGGCACCGAGCGAGAGCAGAATTGCGTTCGATTTCGTTCGTTCTGATTGACCAAGCCAGAGAATCAGCCCGGTAGCCATTGCTACGAATAGCGCGGCGAATCCGAGTTCCACTGCACCGAGCGTGGCCAAGTCGACAGCCGTCAGACTTGAGCCGATGAGATGTGCGGCTTGAGAGATGTCTGTGACTTTCAGTGGTGGAGACGTCCCCAGCGATTCCCGGATACGTTGAGCCAACACGGCTGTAGAACCGTCGGCTCTAATCAGAACTGTTTCCTCCTGGTTTGCACCGGTTTGGTCCGCGACGTAGCGAGCGTTGGCGACCAGAAAACTATCGCGTGGCGCGGTTGGAAATTCCTTCACGACGCCTACGAGATGGAATGCGACAGTTTTTTCCGAACCGTCCGCGGCACGCATGCGCAGATTGAGCAGATCGCCAATCGCGAGTTGAAAGTCGTTCACCGTTTCTTGCGATACGAGGATACCATCGCGTTGTCGCGAAAGCCGCGCCAACGCCTCGCGAGCGCCAATATTCGAGAAGTATCCATCGACGATATCGGTTGCGTTCGTAATCCTGACAGGGTCGATACCGAACAGATCCTGAAGATCCTTGCCGACATACGCGAAGCGATGCTGCATCGGCTCCGCCGCGAGAACACCGGTAATGGTCGATATGCGGCTCAACGCCGCTCCGGCGGGGATCGCCGTAGTCCCGGTCACCGCCACGTCGGCGCCTGTCGTCAACCGGGCGTCGACAAGCTGCTGGCTGCGATAGGTCGAATTGAACACTGTCGTCGCCACCGCAAATGAAGCCGCAATCGCGATGAGCGCCATGCCGGAGGCAAGCCTGCTCCGCTGCCTGATCAGAGAGGAACTGGTCAACGTCGACAGACGACCGGACAGCGGTGATAGCATCTTTGGCAGCCAGGAGCCGGCCCGCCGCAACAGCGCGCGGCCGAGCCGTATCGTCACGAGGCCGGCGCCGAGCCAAAACAGAAGCGGCGCAAGAAACGCGGTATAGTCAACTGCCGTCGAAGCAACGCCCTCCGGCGCCAACACGAGTTGATACCCAGTAGAGGCCGAGCGCCAATAGATAAGCGCCGCGAGCAACAACAGCACAATGTCAAGTTTGCCGCGCTCCCATGAGGCCGCATGTTCGATTGGAAGCCACATCCGGCCCGAAACGCTCGACTGGCGTAAGTCAGCCACTACGGGGCCGATCACGGCAAGACTGGATACGGCAATGGCCGCAAACGCAGTCACGCTCAGCCAAGCCGCCGTTCCATAGATGCCGACGTCGACATGCAAAGCGAGTCGCGACAAGGCTATCGACGCCGCGACACCGAAAGACACCGCGAGGAGCGACACGACCATTGTTCCGACCGCAACCAGCGACACCACCTGCGCCGCTCCCGCGCCACGCAATGACAGCAGCGCAAAGTCGTGCCGGCGACGGACGCTGTCAGCGCGCACGACCGAGATCGTCAGCAAGAGCGCCAGAACCACACCCGGCAATCCGAGAAACAGGAGCAGAATGCGCGCCAGCAGCGCATCTTGCCGCACCGCGTCCAGACGTGCCGAAATGTTGTCGCCAACCACGGCCTCGCCGGCCGCGCGCACTTCAAAATTCTTCGCCATACCGGTCGTCGTCGCGAATGCGACATCCGGCGCGGCAGGCAGACGAGCGTGATCGAGACCGACGTGAAGTTGAAGCCGAGCGCCGCCGCCAGCCAGGCGGGCCGCCTCTCCAAAATGCGTCCGCCAGATTGGATCGGGAAGCATAATGACGTTATCAGGCGGAGCGGTCGGTGACGCCCCGCGTTGCGGGCCGATGACCTGAAACAACGCATCTGCATTGGGAAGATCGATGATGCCGGCGACAGTAACGTCGAATGGCGCCGCGCCAACCGATGCCACAGTGACGATGCTGCCCACCGTCGCGTGCAGGTTGGCCGCCGTCTGCTGAGCGAGCAGCACACCGCTGGATGCGCCCAGTAGAGGTCGAATCTGGCCGGGGAAGAGCAACTGATAATCTGGCGGCAAACCGAGAACCTGGCCCGATCCTGTGGTTTGGGTTGATTCTCTGGTCTTGGAACTCAGTGCGACGGTGTCGGCATAGCCGATCGTCGCGACCGCGCGGACCGGCGCGGCATCGCGCAGCTTCTTCGTCAGTTCCCCCGGGTTTGCGCCCGGAACAAGCGCGACCTGCCAGTCGACGGGTACGGCGGAGAGCGCGCGGGACGTCATTGTTCTCGCGCTCGAAATGCCAAACACGCCGATTAGACCAATGAGTGCCGTGGCGCAGGCAATCCCGGCTCCGGCGGCCAATAAATGACGCCAGCGCGCGGTGACGGTGCCCTTCAACCAGAGCCTAATCATGCCGCATCTCTTTCATTTGGACTGACGGCCAGGCGGCCGCGCTCGATGGTCCATTGTTCCTCCATCTCGACAGCGACAGCCTGATCATGCGTGGCCACAACAAGCGTGGCCCCGATGGCGGCGACCGCCTTCAAGAGAGCGGCAACGACCTCATGTGCGGTCGCGCGATCGAGTTGCCCCGTCGGCTCGTCGGCCAGCAATAATTTGGGACGTGTAACGAGCGCGCGGGCAATCGCAACACGCTGCATCTGCCCGCCAGACAACTGATCGGGGAGCTTTTCGGCGAGATCGGAAATCGACAAGCTATGCATGACTTGCATCGGATCGAGAAAATCGACTGAGTTGCTGCCGGCGAGTTCGAGCGGTAGACGAACATTCTCGATAACACTCAAAGCAGGAATGAGCGAAGGCGCTTGGAAGACCATGGCGATCTGTTGCGGCCGCAATGGCCGTGATTCGTCAAATCCCGGCCAACTCATCGACCCGGGCTGGTCCGCATCGACCAGCCCCGCCATCAGATTCAACAAAGTTGACTTGCCGCTGCCAGAGCGGCCCACCAATGCTATGCTTTGGCCTGCGCGAATACTGAAATCGACCGACGAGATCGCCCTGAAACTCCGGTCGCCAGACGCAAAACTGCGAGAAAGGTCGTGCGCTGCGACCAGGATAGCGCCGTCACGCTGCTCTCGAATCGATCGGTTGACTTTGGGAACGCCGTCTGTTGCGGCGAGCACATCCGCCGCGATGATTCGGCCGTCCACGATCCTAACGATGCGGGTGGCTTGAGCTGCTATCGCTTGACTGTGAGTGGCGATCAAGGCTGCGGCCCCGTCGCATCGCCGCATTTCGAGCACATCGAGAATCATGCGTTCGGTTTCCGAATCGACCTCCGCCGTTGGCTCATCTGCCATCAACAGAGGCGGGTCGTTGGCGAGGGCGACGGCAAGCCCGGCTCGTGCCGCCTCACCACCCGACAGGGTCTGCGGCCGTGCATGGCGACGCTCCGACAGTCCGACAAGACTCAAAAGCTCGCCGATCCGCTTTTCGCTATCCTTTGCGCCTCCGAGTTCCAATTGCAGGCGAATGTTTTCGGATACACTCAAGTGGCCAAACAGGTTGCGCGACTGCGCAAGAAACCCGATACAGCGCCCTCGCAGCGCCGCGCGCTCGTCCTCGGCGTGCCGTGTCATGCACTCGCCATCGATGGTAACCAGTCCGCCGTCTGGATCGTCGAGTCCTGCGATACACGCCATGAGAGTCGATTTGCCGCTCCCAGATGCTCCGACGAGAGCGACTGTTTCGCCGCGATCGACGCGGAGACTGGCGCCGCGCAAAGCCCGCACTTCGGTTTCGCCGACATGAAAGAAACGATACAGGTCGTCAGCCACCAGCAGGGTCATGTCACTTCCACCGAAACGATTTACTCATCAATGTCCATTGATCGACATTGTCCGCGCCGGCCGGCGCCGAGAATGTGAGTTCAGCGAGCTTCCCGTTGCGCGACAGATAAAAGCGTTCGCTTTCGAGCCGGATCTGCTTGTTCGTGACCGGGTTCGGGTCCGAATTCGACGTATAGACGACCTTGATCGCCGACCCTGCGGGCAGCTTCACTTGCTCGGTCCTCAGGACCTTGACCGCGCGCCCGCTTCTTTCGAGATCTGCAATCTGCTGTGCGCGCAGAATGTCGATCGTAAGCGGCGATGTCGATGGTCGGATGGTGAGTTCGATGCGGCCATATTTGTCCGCAAAGATCGCACCTTCCTTCGTATCCGTCCGAGCCCACCCTTCCGGAACCTTCAAAGCCGCACCTTGCGTCGCCTCGAAAGTAACGAACTGCTGATTGTCAGGAATGTCCCCTGGCGGATTGATTTCCGGCGCGATGGCTCTTTCCTGCGCTGCGGCCGGAACGACGATCCCAATCGCCGGTGCGAGGATGAGCACCAGTCCGATCGCGTGCAAGCGCCGTCTGGTTAGAGGCGAAGATGTCATGGAAAGCTCCTGTTTTGTCGTAACGCAACAAGCCGATGCAGAAGCTCTAACAACGAAGAATGAGCACGAAATGAGCGCGCAGCTCAGTTTTTGCGTTTGCTTAGGAGGTCGAGGGGAAGGCTGTAGAGCTTCTCGGCCAGGTCCGTACCGAGGTCGCGCCAACGATTCAACGAGGACCGGTTGACGCCGTAGGCGGTCACAAGACCGAGCACTGCAGCGCCGACGATGTCGAGCGGATAATGCGCACCTAGATATATGCGCGACCAGCCAACGGCGCAGGCAACCAGCAGCAACGCCAGCCAAACGCGCTTCAGCCAACCCGGTCGCGTCAGGAGCAGCGACCAGGCGAGCGTAAAGAGAACGATCGCGTGGTCGCTCGGAAACGAGCTGTCCGCCGCGTGATGCAAATAGTTGCGCGCCAGGCCGTCCATGAAAGGACGCGGATGAAAATAGACGGATGAAATCCCGGCGGCCAAAGCCAGCGCCAGAAGCGCACTAAGACAGGCTCCCACGGCAGCACGCCGATCCTGCCTGTCGCCCAGCACCCAAAGCAGAATTAGCGCCGCTGGGCCGGTGAAAATCGCCCACTCGGCGAGCACGAGCGGAAGCAGAAACGCGCCGCCGGAAAGATCCGGCGACGCGACCATCCATTCCAGCCAAGACCGATTGAGAGTGTCGAGCATGGAACGAGACCTTGGAAAGAGTGCAACCAGCGAAACGCCCAGGCGCTATTTCATCTTGAGGCCCGCCTTGCTCAGCCCTTCGGCGACCGCCGCATGACATGTTTTGTCGTCGTCTTTCTTCAGCGCGGCCACCGCCTTGGTCTTCGCCACGTCGAGAGCCGCCTTGGCGGGCGCGGCGAGATTCGGCGTCGTGAACGCGTGCTCGAGTTGCTTGAGATCGCTTTCGCAATCGGCCCGCGCGGCCGACGTGGCGGCAATCCCGATTGCGGCGGCGAGGATGGCGGTCTTGATCAGCGATTGTGTCATTGAAGTCTCCTGTTTGTTGATGGGCCGTCGATTGTTTCGCTCGCATGAGCGCCAGGGCTGGAGCGGCGCCGGTCACCAGCCTCGATCTGGTGATCAGGCTTCAGCGGAGCGTTTCGCGCCGACGTTCGCAGGGACACTCTCGATGCGATCGGCCTTGGTGACGGTCAGAAAGACGACCAACGCAAGGATGGCGCTGAGGAACAGCAGGCTGGTGTTGACCGTGCCCCATCCCAGGCCGTCGGCAATGACCGGCTTGGCGAGGAAGTCGCCGACCGATGCGCCGAGCGGGCGGGTCAGGATGTAGGCGATCCAGAAGGCGAGCACCGCGTTCATCCGGGCAAAGCGATAGAGGCCAAAGGTCGCCGCAATCATCGCGGCGAACACGACCGCCGCCGGACCGTATCCGAGGTTGAACCGCTCGGCCATGAGATCGCCGGCCGAGGTGCCGAGCGCGAAAGTAAACAGGATCGCGGCCCAGTAAAAATATTCGCGCCGTCGCGTGACAATCGTGTGGATGGAGAGCGTCCGTTCGCTCAGATACCAGAGCGTGAAGACCGCAGCCAGAATGATCGCGAACGCGGTCGACGTGGTGACGAGGTTAATCCCCATGCCGTCGACGAGATTGTCGGAGATCAGCGTTCCCACGACGCTGATCAGGACGACAGTGAGCCAGTAGGGCGTGGGAATGTAGCGACTGGCGCGCAGCTGCACCACGAGGGCGGCGACGAAGGCGCCGGTCATGATCCACGACGTAACCGTGAGCCCCAATCCGAGGCGGGTGGAGAGCAAATCGGCGGCGGTTTCGCCGACGGTCGTCGCAAGGATTTTGATGATCCAGAAGTAGACGGTGACTTCCGGCACCTTGTTCAGCAACGTCCGCATCCGCACATCCGAACTGTGGGTCATGATCTTCCTCCGATGCCGCCTCCCGGTGTCGACCGACACTGGCGCGCTTGCATAAAACCCGATGAAATCTCGCGTGCCATCGGTAACGGGTGCGACTTAGCAGTGAATGAGCGCACATCACTGATGGATGCGGGACTGGCGCGCGCGACTACAGCGGTGGGCCGGTCTATCGCCTTGGTGGAAGGACGTTCGTAAAGAATTCGAGTCGCATCATGAAGCGGTTCGAGATGCTCGCGATAGGTTAGCGCCGTGACATCGGTCTAAATATTGATCGGGATGTACTGGCGCAGTCGAGGTGACAAATGATGACGTCGCCCGCGGGGTAAGCTGTCTTGGAAACGCGAAATGCACCCCGACTCGCCCGTGCCATCCAGGCGGCGAATGCGTGTGCATATCGGTCACGCTAAAACTTTCGGATCAAATTGAATAAGTGTCACTCTGGCCGCAAGCCTGCACGTATTTTCCACAAGGCGAAAGCCGCCAAGCCAACAAGCATGAGAAGGGTCATGCCCATCGCACCGGCGTGTTGGTGGAGTGCGACGAAAGACGCGCCTGCCGCCGCGGCCGGGACGATGTGTGAGATCGCCCACACGATCGCAGAGGCCACATTTGCAGTATAAAAGCGTCGAGGGTTCATGCCGGAAATCCCGGCGATCAGTGGCACGAATGCTCTCACGACGGGGGTAAAGCGTGCGATCGTGATCGATTTGCCGCCATGGCGTGCGAAGAATTCCTCCGAGCGTCGGATCGCCTCCGGGTAGCGTGCCATTGGCCACATCCGCAGCGCCTGCTCCTGATAGCAATGCCCCAGCCAATACGCTGCGCCATCCCCCGCGATCGCTCCCAGGCAAGCTGAAATGAGAACTGCCCAAACCGGTATCAGTCCAACGCCTGCCATCGCCGAAATCGTCAGAATTGTCGCGGTGCCCGGCACCAGAGCACCGACGACCGGAAGCGACTCGGACAGCGCCAGAACAAACACGAATCCGATAGCGAGTAGCGGCTGCTGCGCGACGAGGTCCGCGGCCTGGTGCAGGAAGCTGCCAATAGAAGGAATCATGATACTTACGAGCCTAAGAGGTCAAAATAGTTGTTCGCGCGTATCGACACTTCGAGGCGCGAGACGCGCGGCCTGCCAGTATCTCCCGCCGCGGTTGGGCTGGAGTCTTTCGACGACGACAATTCACGAGCATGTACAAGACGCAGTGATCGCGTCATCGACCGAAATAACGATAGCGCTCTGAACTTAGGGACGAATGAGGGCTGTTTCTGATAGCGCTATACGTTGTTCACTTGGCCGTCGCCTCATCGCGTTTGTTGGCTACACGGAAGACTTAGGACAAACTTAGAAGCCTCACCATGAATCGCATTTATTTTATCGATGGACGCCGTAGTTACGTCACCGAACGGGATCACTTTGGCTCATCTTGCAACTTGATCGAACACACGGAGACGGATCATGCGCATTTTTTCAGTGGTGGTGGCTTCACTTTGTCTGGCAGCGACGATCGGTGTCTCCGCCGCCCATGCCGACGACGATGGTTGGCGACGACATGAATGGCGCGAGCATCATTGGCGGGGCGAGCATCGCTATCGCCATCATTCGGCCGAGCCGGGTCAGATTTATGTGGAGCGGCCACGCGTCTACTACGCACCCCCGCCGGTCTATTACGAGCCGCTCCCGAGGGCATTCGGCTTCGCCATCGGTCATGAAGATGACGACGATGAGGAGTAGAAGCCTGGAACGTCAATCCTTCTCGCTGGCGCGTCCAATAGAATCGTCGGCATGGAAGGGACCTCGGGAATACGCGGGCGCGTATAGCGTCCGTATTAACGGTCGGCGCGCCGCGTGAGCCCGATTTTCAGCCTTCGATGAAATATCGAGGCGCGGTACTTTGGCACCACGCCTTTCTAGTTGAATCTGTCCTAACCGAAATGCACGCCAATCCGTGTCGCCTTACGCCAGGCGACACGGCAAGGTTTCTGGACGTGATCAACCGCAATGATCAGCGTGAAGTGATCGGGAATCCCCACCGAGCTGACGACATCAAGAGCCGCGCCGGTCTCAGACAGATTGCGAACAGTGCAGTCGACGACTGCCCCACTAAACGCAATTTTGCCGGCTTTCAGAACACGGTGTCGCGTTGATTTGCGCTTCTCGTCCATCGGAAACCTGCCCTGTTGGCGGCACAATGCGGGGCATCTCCAGGTTGTCACCCCATGATCGAGGTGAAGATGCCCTTGCCACCCGCAAGCCGGAAAATCGTTCTGGGTGTGGCGATCCATCTTGCACACCCGAACTTAGCCGGGACTTAGCGCGGATCATGGGCAGCGAGCGTCTGTCGCTGAACGCTGCCCGGCCGCCGCCGGTACGGATTATTCGTAGTGGGTTGCCGGTTCAGAACGTGAACAAAATCGCCGTATACCAGGAATACCGATTTGCGGTCCGTGCGTTCTGAATGCCCTTCGCGGCGTAGCCGAGAAGATGGATATTGTCATTCAGATCGTATTTCGCACCGATGCCGAGGCTTGTCGTTGCCGGGTTTCCGATACCGTCGGCGGTTTGGTGGAAAAGTTCGATGCCGAGCTGTAATGTCGGCGCGATCTGCCGCGTCACGGTGCCGCCATAGAGGCAGAAATCATGCGAACGCCCGGCGGCACTGATCTGGCAACCGCCGCCTCCGAAGGCCGACCATTTGCCCCAGTCCTTCTGCACCCAGATCGGCAACAGAACAGACGCCTGGCGATCGCCGACCGATCGGGAACCGCTTGGCAGAAAGACGCGCGGAAACACGGCGACGTCAAACACAAATGTATCTTGATGGAGGATCCGGTACTTTGCCGCGAGTTCGATGTTGCTGAGGCCGAAGGCAGCCGGCCCGTTCGAAGGAAAATCGAAGCCGACGGGCAGCGTTGCTGTGAGCTGCAAGTTGGGGGCCGCGCCGTAGTTGAAGTCGATGCCGCTCGCTCCCGCAAGATCACCCTTTGAACGGGCTCCCGTGTTGAAAGTGTAGATTTCATAGTGGCGATACTCGGTCGGCTCTGGATCGTCGGATTGATAGGGCGGCCCGGCTATCGCCGGGGCGAGACACGTGACCGTCAGCCCCGCAGCGAGGGCGGCGGAACTGATCCGCCGCCCCATGTGTCTTCTTGGAGCTCTCCTCACAATGTCCGCAGACGCCCATCTTGTGTCGGTGCGAGGCAGCATATCGTTTCGTCCATGGTCATGCCGGGTGCCGGCCGGCGCGCTGAGGCAACAGCAAGATGAGGCCAATGATGATTGCCGCCAGCATTGCCGAAGCAAGCGGCCTGCTCAAGTCGAGACCGCCGTGGCTGATCGGTTTATCGAGGAAGTCACCTACGGTCGCCCCGAGCGGTCGCGTTAAAATAAAGGCCGCCCAGAACAAGAGCACGCGCGATACGTTCGTCCAGTAATAGAGCGCGGCGGTGACGGCCAGTGCCGCACCGAAAACGAGCGCGCCGCCCTGATAGCCGAGCCCGCCAGTATCAGCGAGCCAATCGCCGAGGGCAGTGCCGAGCGTCTGGGAAAAGGTGATCGTCACCCAATAGAAGATTTCGACTTTTGGCGTTGCGACGGTCATGACGTCCACGGAGCCCATGGCAAAATACCAGATCGCAAGAGAAGTTAGGACGAGACAAAAGAGGATCGACGCACCACCGGTGTAACCGATCCCCAGGGAGCGATCGAAGAAATCCGCCATGGCCGTGCCGACGGTCGTCGACGCCACGATGGCGATCCAGTAGACCCAGGCGTTGAATTTCTTCGTGGAGATCTGAGCCGCAACTGCGGCAATGAAGATGGCAAGGAATATTCCGGTGCCGATCAGATATCCGCCGTTGTGTGCATTCTTGTCAGCGTGGAAAACAGTCATTGTGAGCGCATCGCCGCCGGTTTCCCCGAGCGTCGTCGCAAGAATTTTGATGATCCAGAACCCGAGTGTGACTGCGGGGACCTTGCTCAAGCTTTCAGAGAGTTCAGTTTTCATGAGAGATGCCTCAATTGGTATCGTTGTTTCCAAACACGCGCGCGTCGTCTCAGCTTGGTCCGTTACACTCGATTCATAACAGCGACGAGACGGTTGATGGCGCTTCGGCAGGTTTCCTGGACCGGACTCGGTTCAGGCCACTAAGGTCTATGTCGGATAACTCCGCCGAATTAGGGAAAACTTAGATGCTGAGCGATGGATCAAGAAATTGAAGCCATCGGAGCTAAGGCGTCGCTAATTGTTCGATGGACTTATATGAAACCATTTCCGAACGCTGAGGCGGAGACCATCCCCAAAGCGAAAGGAGTACAGCCGCTGAAACAAGCCGATTTGGTTTCACGATTGGCCGAGAGACGTTCCAGCGCACCGTCGGCACGGAGTATTTCATGCTCGTTCTTGTGATTGGCGATCGCATGATTGGGGAGGCTACGATGCAGGCTCTCAGGGAGGCAACATATGTGGTGGATTGGGTCACGGACGGTCAAACCGCGATCGAAGCCGCGCGTGCAAAAGCCTACGATCTTGCGTTGCTCGGCCTGGGACTATCAGCTGCGAAGGGTACCGAGGTGCTGCGCGAATTCCGGAAGTTGAACGCTCAGTTGCCTGTCATCGTCGTGACCACGCGTGACGGGGTTGACGATCGAATCCACGCGCTCGATCTCGGCGCCGCCGATTGCCTCGTCATGCCTTTCGACATCCGAGAACTCCTGGCGCGCATGCGGGCCATCCTGCGACACAAGGGCAACGGCAATCCACTAATCTTGACCAATGGCCTGATAAGCCTGAACCCGGCAACTCACGAAGTCGTTCACAACGGCGCCAGAGTATACCTGACGGCACGCGAGTCCGCTCTTCTTCAGGCTCTCATGCTCCGTCCAGGAGCAATTTTGTCGCGCACCGACCTTGAACGACACATCTACGGCTGGAATGAGAGGATCGCGAGTAACGCCGTCGAGTTCTTGATCCACGCGATCCGCAGGAAGCTCGGAACATCGTCTATTCGCAACGTAAGAGGTCTCGGCTGGATGGTCGATGGAATATAACCATTCCTTGTTGCGCGGGCGGATTTAAGAGCCGCCTGTCGCCATCGTTAGAGCGACGCTTGCGACGGGTGAGCGCCTCCGCAAATGAGCGTCGATGAGGCGATCTCGCGACGCGCGCACCGCAGGTGCGGACAAACCAATGACCCCTGCCTGATTTTGCCAGTGATGGGATCGGCATCGCCGTTTACGCAGAGCCATGGGCAATTACTCCATGCGTCAACGCCATCGTATGCGCTCCTGAAATCTTCGGCGAACATACAGCTCAATCCTGGTCGGCGGAGTCTATCGAAATCGTTCGGCGGAGCCCTGCACTAATTCGGAGCTAAGTTTCGAGGGACATCAGTGACTGATCTGTTGAGGCGATTATCGCTCGAGGCCGGCGGTACATGTGATTGACGGAGCGCAGGCCGGAGCTATTCGCGATACGATAGGAGAATATAAATGCAACGGGTTCTGCGGATTGCTCTTGTTTTGGCGACGTTACCACTGGTCACTGTCTTTGCACCCCCGGCGCACGCCGGCGAAGACGATGGTGGAATAGCGGCCGGGGTCATTGGCGGCTTGGCGGCAGGAGCATTGCTTGGTGCAGCGGCAGCCGGCCCACACTACGAATACGACGATCCTCCTGCAGAAATCTATGTGACGCCGGAGCAAGAATCAGAATGCCATTGGGTCCGCGGCCGCGCCTACTGGGACGACGATAGCGACCGATGGGTCTACCCACGCGTCAGTATCTGCCATTGATTTCGATCCGACTGAGTCGCCGCTATCTCATCGAACGACGAGGCCGGCGCGATCGAACTGACGCGGAGTCCGAATTGACCGCTCGCGCAGCTTCAGACTGAGTCCACGATCGCGGAAATACGATCGTGCGATCTGTGTCGTTTGCAAATGCAAGGCTGCCTCTGCCGGGTGCAAAGACACTGATCTGACCTTCTGCCGGCAATGGTCTCGGTAAATCTCTGAACCCATCGTCGTCCCTCCCTTAATGTTGGCACCCTTGCGCGAAGATCCCCCAGACAATTTGTTATATCAATCGAACCTAGCGATCTCGTATCCGTCGGATCGCTACGCCACAGCCTGGCGTCGCAATATCATGCTTTGGCTTGATGGAGCTGAACCAGGTTGGGCTATTCCTGCGTTCTTGGTCGGCTTTGTTGCTATTTGGACCCTGACGCTTGTGCTGGCGTACTGGAATGCCGGTCTGCACCCGGATGTGTTGGAGACCTGGTCGGTCGGTCGAGATTGGGCCTGGGGAAACGCCAAGCATCCGCCGCTGATGGGTTGGGTGGTCCACGGCTGGACCTTAATTTTTCCCAAGGCCGACTGGTCCTTCCAGCTTCTGGCAACGGTGAACGCGGCTGTCGCGCTGTGGTCGGTGGACTTGATCGCAAGGCGGTTCGTGCGGGGCGACAAGCGGCTCATTGTTCTCTTATTATTGTTTCTACTCCCGGCCTACGATTTTCACGCGCAACGCTTCAATGCCAACAGCGTCCTGCTTGCGGCGTGGCCTCTGGCAACCTACGCATTCCTTCGGTCATTTGAGAAGCGCGATATATTTTGGTCAGTGCTGGCGGGGCTGCTCGGCGCTCTGGCCATGCTCGGCAAATACTATTCCGTATTTCTGCTTGCCGGCTTCTGTTTTGCGGCGCTCTGCCATCCGCGCCGTGCGCAATATTTCGGCTCAAAAGCGCCCTGGATTTCGATTGTCGCCGGGTTGATCGCTCTATCGCCTCACATTCTTTGGCTGCGGACCCATGGTGAACCGTCTTTCCATTACGCGCTCGATCACGCCGGACTTCCGTTCTCCGAGTCCGTATCCGATGTGGCGAAATTTTTCCTCGGAATCGCCGGTTTCATGATCTTGCCGACGATTGTGTGGATCGCAATGATTCGCTTCCGTTGGCACGAATGGCTGCACGATCTCGCCAACTTGGATGAATCGCTATGGTTGCTGGCCATGATATTCGTTGGAACCGTGCTGCTCGCGGGTACGACCGCTCTCGCATTTTCAAGTAGCCTCCCTGGGATTTGGCACCTTCAGGCGTTGTTCATGCCTGTCGTGGTTGCGGTCTGCGCCACACGTTTTCCTGTCGACCGGGTAGATACGACGAACCTTGCCGCGATCGTGCTTTCCCTACTGCTTATTTTTCTGGTCGGCTCGCCCTTCCATGCGCTTTACCGGAATTGGCATCCCTTCAAGGAGGGGCGCAACTACTATCAAGAAGCAGCCACCGTCGTGACGCAGCGTTGGCGTGCCGCCTTCGGCGTACCTCTATCTCGCGTTGGCGGGGACGACGGGCTGATTTATGCAACGGCTTTTTACAGTGCTGATCACCCGCGTTACAATCGGCCCCTCGAAACGCCGGATGCGCCTATGGTCAGTGATGGATGGACCGCTTTATGTTTCCGCGACGATCCAGTCTGCATGAGTTGGATGAAACAGACCCGCCAGCGCATTGGTCGTGGGTCTTGCCTGGAATTTCAGGCGACCACGCGACTCTGGGGGTATCCGGGACCGTCTCGAAAGGTTGCAGCGATGCTAGTGCCGCCTCTCTCGGCCAAGACCAAACAAGCTGCGATGTCAGGATGCAAATTTTGATCGTGAGCAGGAGCTGAACCGCTGTACGACACTCAAAACATCAAACAACGTGTTTTGAATTAGATGCTTTAGCGCCGTACGCGCGCCAAAGTGATCCAGACGCTGGAATTCGAATAATGTCGGTTGTCAAGGGATCGATTGTCCGGGCCTACGGAGGCAACCCGCCAGTAGCGAAATTGGCGGCTCGATCTTCCGCTTGTCTAAGCGAGAAGGACTGCTGCGACATGATCCGGCGAGTTCAGTCAACGTTACTCAAAACGCTGTGGCACTCGAGAACTATAAGCGAGCTGCGCTGTGTCAAGAAACGGAGCCTGATACGCGCGCGATCAATCCTTGGCGATCCGGGCCGTTGACGATCTCGATTTGAAAGCCATGACATCTGGCCACAGAGGCTGCGATTGCCAGACCTAAACCGCTACCTTCAACGTCCAACGGCGCGGCTCGGAAGAAGCGGTCGAACAGGCGCGGAATATCAGCCTCCGCCACGCCCGACCCGGTATCCGTCACCTCGACGACGAACCTGCCGTTCAGCCGCCGAATAGAGACGTTCACGACACCGCCTTTCGGCGTATAGCGAACCGCATTGTCGATCAGGTTGCCGAAAAGAAGCGCAAGATCGCTGCGTGAGCCCACGATCGATACCGGGTCGGATTGCACGATGCCGAGATCCACGCCCTTGGATTCGGCTATCGTAATCATATCCGCTACGCATTGCGTCACGACGTTCGAGAGCTCGATGACTTCTCGTGTTGAGGCATTCTCTGGTTCGTCTGAACGCGCAAGACGGAGCAATTGCTCGACCAATCGACGAGCGCGCGCCAAGCCATCCCGTAGCTTCGTGGTGGATGCGGGGTCTGTATCATTGTGCCGTGCATCCAGATTGTCGACCTGAATTTGAAGAGCAGTCAACGGCGTGCGAAGCTCATGAGCTGCATCGGCGACAAAACGCTTTTGTTGGTCCAAGGCGTCGCGCAGCCGGTTGGTGAGTCCATTCATCGCCTCAACCAACGGTACGATTTCGGCTGGCACGTCAGCTATTGGTACGGGCGCTCGACTGTCGAGGCTTTTCCCAGCGATATTCTCTGCGAGGCGCTGCAATCGGCCAGTCAATTGCCCGACGGACCATCCGACAACCAGCCAAGCCAACGGAATAAGGATCAGGATTGGGATCCCTGCCTGGATTGCCGCCGAGGCCGCTATTTCCCGACGAACCTCCATCTGTTGCGCGATTTGCACCGTTCGATCGGCATCTCGCGCCTGATACACACGCCAAGATACTCCCCCTGCGTCGATGGTCGCAAAACCTGCCGAATTCAGGCGCGGAACCGAAGGTGCGTTCGGCGTTCGGCGCAAAAGCGCTCCGGCGCGGGACCACACCTCGACAACAAGTTCATCCTCGGGATCCTGTGGCTCAGTTGGCGCAGGCGTTAACATCACGTTGTCACCGACGTTGTTGGCGATCTGCCGGAGTTGGCCGTCAAGAAAGTCAGCCACTTCCTGTTGCGCGATCACGTATGCGGCGATGAACGCGACTGCTCCGACAATCGTCAAGACGGCCGTCATCCAGATCAGCGCGGCCCGTCGTATTGAGATCATCGCGCGCTCCGCGGGATCATCCATCCGGCGCCGCGGACATTGCGGACGACGTCCTTATCGAATTTCTTCCGTATCGAGTGAATGAGGAAGTCGATCGCATTGCTCTCGACCTCCTCACCCCAGCCGTAAATGCATTCCTCGATGCGCGATCGTGACAAGATCGCGCCGGGTCTCTCGGCCAAGGCGTGCATCAGCGCGAATTCACGCGCCGGAAGCACGGCCGTTGTCCCACGATAGGTCGCTTCGTGGCTTTCGAGATCCAGCGTGACATCACCGGCAATCAGGATGGATTGAGCGGCGCCGGCATGGCGGCGCAACACCGCCCGCATCCGCGCCAGAAGCTCGCGCATTTCGAACGGCTTCACGATGTAATCGTCAGCACCGACATCCAGGCCGATGATCCGATCATCGACGCCATCGCGTGCAGTGATGATGAGGACAGGTGTGGAATTGCCTGCTCGCCGTGCATCTTTCAGCAGATCGACGCCAGATCGACCAGGCAAGCCGATATCCAGCAAAATGAGCCCGTGACCGCCGTTGGCCAGCGCGTCCTCACCATCGGCGCCGGTGCGAACCCAGTCGACCGTCATTCCTTCATGCTTCAGCGCCACGATCAGACTGTCGCCGATCATGCGGTCATCTTCGATCAACAGAACACGCATTTCATCTCCGGACCGCGCGAACACGCCTGCGATAGCTATCTTTGAAGACCCTTTGCATCGTCGCCGACATACATGGATAACGTGGCGGGAAGTAAAACTGCAATCGTCCGTCGATCATTGGGTGAACAATCCTAGAGTCGCTGGATTAGCTGGAAATGAGCGAAATCATCAGCACCCGATTCGGCTGAGCGGACATCTCCTGACCACGAGGCAAAATCCTTCAGCGAGTTTGCGAGCCTGACATCGGTAAATGCGCACCCTTTCCGGCCAATCTTTCGCGCAATTGGTTTAATTTTTTCAGGCTGGCGAGCGTTTGACGCGGCCTTGTTGCCGCGATTCCGACCAGAAGCGCCTCGATCAACCCAAGCGTGGCCGTATGCATGCTCAGCAAATCAGCGCGCCCTCGTGCCACGGGCAGAACGAGATCGACGCGGCGCCGCAGCCTGCCAGCAAGAGTATCCGTCAGGAGCAGCGACGCCAACCGGCGCCGTTCAATTTCTTCAAGGAGGACTGCCAGTTCCGCATAGACGCGCCCGTAGGCCAGGACGACGACGAGATCGCCTTCGCGCAGCTTCCGCAGGTCATCGGCGAAAAGGAGGCCTGTGTTGGTCAGACTCACAGCGTCCAAACCAAAGCGCCCAAGCTGGATGACGAGATAGGCTGCCATGGCGCTCGACGGCCCAAGGCCGAAGACCAGAACGCGCCGCGCTTTGGTGATGCTGCTTACCGCCCTCTCAAACTGATCGGCGGTGATGGTGCGACGGAGGCTTTCGAGCGATCGAAGATGAATCTCGAGCGTCATCTCGAACGCGTTAGAAAGACTTGGGCCGACCTCATTGAGTGTTCGCGTCAACCGCTCGGCCGGAGTGAGTAAACTGCGCAGCTCGCCGGCAAGGGTGCGGCGTAGGTCGTCGAGCCCGGCAAAGCCAAGCGCCTTTGCCGCCCGCACAATCGTAGCGTCACTGGTCTTCGCCCTGGCGGCCAATGCTGCTGCCGAGGCGATCAGCACTTCCTCCCGATTTTCCTGAAAGAATCGGACCGCACGCTGCTCCGCCGGGCTCATCCGTTCGAAACGGTCTGCAACTCGTTCATCAAACCTGATCGTCACATCGGTCCGCTTTCTTGGGTCAGCTTCCTTGAAATCGTCATAATTACTACGAGAATTGTATCATAACGTAGTATGTACTACAAAGCCATGGAGTGTTGAATGGATGCGGCAACCTGGGGTGTCGCAGCGCCGGCTATCGGCTCGGCGTTCCTCGCCTCACTCGTTGAGGTCGTGGAGGCGTTCACGATCGTCCTGGCCGTTGGCACGTTGCGCGGTTGGCGGCCAGCAGCCCTCGGTACGCTTTCGGCTCTCGCCGTACTCGGCCTAGCGGTCGTGCTTCTTGGCCCGTTGCTCGGCCGCGTCCCGATCCAGCTTCTCCAGCTTGTCATCGGTGTGCTCCTCCTTCTGTTCGGCATGGGATGGCTGCGCAAAGCGACCCTGCGGGCGGCCGGCGTCATCGCCCTGCACAACGAGGACGCCATTTTCACATCCGAGTCGGCTCAATTGTCCAAGACTGCCGATCAGCGACGAGCCTCGCTCGATTGGATCGCAGGTCTGACGGCATTCAAGGCGGTGCTGCTCGAAGGACTTGAGGTTGCATTCATCGTCATAGCGGTTGGTGCGGGTCGTGGTTTGCTGTGGCCCGCCGCATTGGGCGCCCTCGCGGCCTGCCTCGCGGTCCTGACAGTGGGTGTCGCCGTTCACAAACCGCTGGCGAAGGTCCCCGAGAACACCCTGAAATTCGGTGTCGGCGTCATGCTGTCGGCCTTCGGCGTTTTCTGGACAGGCGAGGGCCTGGGCATTGATTGGCCCGGTCACGACATCGCCCTGATTGCCTTTGCGGCGCTGTTCTTGGTTGTCGCTCTCGCAACGGCAGCTACGCTTCGACGCGTCCACCCGCGCCCGGTGACCGCACGATGAGTATTCTCGTCGATGTTGCCAAGGAGCTTCTCGGCATGTTCCTCGCCGACGCGAGGCTTGCTACAGCGACGCTGCTACTGGTCGCGATCGTGGCTGCTCTGCTCGCGGGACATGTCGAGCCGCTTTTGGGCGGTGCCGTCCTTCTCCTTGGGTGTCTCGCACTTCTGGTCGAAGCAACCGTCCGTGAGGCCAGACATCGAAGTATTTCATGAAGATGGTGACGAGCGCTTGGCCAAAGCGCGTACCAGGACAGCGACGGGTGATCGTCCATCCAATGTTGATGCATTGCTCTGTTGATCGAATCGAAGATCTGCTGGCCAATGTTTCGGCTGGCCCTGAGGGCGCTATCGAAAGCTCCCAGCTTTCCCACATTTTACCACGATCGAACCGTAATCCATTCAACCATGGTTCATTCGGCACGCTCTATGCTGCACTTAGCAACCGATGGAGGCTTCAATGCGAAAGATGTTTCTGGTTGTTACGTGTGCTGCGGCCCTGGGTGGCCTGCCCATGACAGCCGCCAATGCGATGCCGGTCGCTCCGGCGCTGCCCACAGCATCCAATGTGGATCAGGTTCGTTGGGTTTGTAATGAATGGGGCCGCTGCTGGTGGAGTCGGGATTACGATCGCGCTTACCGCTACTATCGTGACGACGACGATGACTGGCGTTGGCGCCGCTACCGGCATGGGAATGGCTATTACGGCTGGCCACATGATCGGGGGTGGCATGGCGGCTGGCATCGTCGCTGGAACGATGACGATTGATGTGCCGATAAGCAAGTATTCACCGGACAATCAGATACTTTCATCATTCTCTGGCACGGCAGCGTAGCCGTCGTGCCCCACCATCGTAGGGGCTCCATTCATGGCAAATCTGAAGACCACAGCGTTTATCGCCCTGCTCGGGGCAGTCCTGGCGGGCTGCGCGCAGACCTATGGAGAGCAGCGCACCGCTACTGGCGCCGTTCTGGGCGGGGCCACGGGCGCACTCCTTGGTCAGGCCATTGGCGGAAATACTGGAAGTACGCTCCTCGGCGCAGGTGCCGGTGCTTTGCTCGGAGCGGCCGTCGCCGATTCAACCAACCCGCGTCCAGGCGGTCCGCCAATGTGCCGCTACCGCGCCCCTGATGGACGCATCTATGTTGCCGAATGCGACGAACGCTATTACCGGGGACGGTACTGATAGCGGACGCCTCAAGCCAGGGGTGAGCCTTCCGCCTCGCTATACCGCAATGGCCCTACCGACACAAAAGCAGCGGCTATCCAACATGGAGGGGCATCGGAACGGGCCACCACACCTGCGTTCCAACGACCATACGCGTCGTTTCGGCGCTTGTTCGATTTGCTAAGTCGGCTACGGGTGGGGCGTTAGAAGCCTTTGAATCGGGTCGCCCACTCGCGCGACTTTCTAAGTTTCAGCTAAGTTGGCAAGCTTGGATTGAAGCTGGGTCGTCATCGCGTCTTAAAAATCGGCAAATGACGAACATCGCCTGACCACACTGGGTTTTCGCCCTCAGCTTGCTCAGTTGCTATGCCACGCAAAGCTGGAGAATTCCAACTTACTGATCGATTGTCGGACAGGCTACCATCAAAACCTCGCCATAATTTGGGTCACTTTCGCTCAGGGGTTGTTCATGGCCTCTTTGATAAGATGCACAGGGCATCTGCGATGATCGGAGCAAGATCCATGCGCTTCCTGGCTTGCATTGCATTCGTACTCGTCGCGTTCACATCACTGCCCCCGGCCAACGCGCAGCAAGCTGAAAAGCGCGTTGCTCTTGTCATCGGCAACGCCGCCTATCAGCCGGAAGCATTACCAACCACGGCAAACGATGCCGGCCTCATCGCCCAAACGCTACAGGCCGCCGGCTTCGACGTGGTCGGCGCGCGCGATCTCGATCAGGATACCCTGCGCCGCACATTCCGCGAGTTTCTCGACAAGGTCAGCGCGTCCGGCCCCGACACCGTCGCCTTCATCTATCTCGGCGGGTATGGCGTGCAGCTCGAGGGTGAGAATTACTTCGTGCCGGTCGATGCAAAGCTCGCGCGCGATACCGACGTGCCGTTGGAAGCCCTGCGGCTATCGGACTACATCCGGCCGCTGGCGGCGCTGAACATCAAAGCGGGCATCGTCGTCCTCGATGCCGCGCGCGCGAACCCGTTCGCCCAATCGGGCCAGCCGTTGGCCAGCGGTCTCGCTCTGGTGGAGCCGGAGCCGCACATGTTGATCGCCTTCAACGCGACGCCCGGCACCGTGGCTCCGAAGGAGCAGGGACCGTATGGCGCCTATGCTCAGGCCCTTGCGGAAATGATCCGCACCGGCGGCCTGCCGCTTGCCGAGGTGTTCGATCGGACCCGTCTGCGCGTCAATGAAACAACCAAGGGCGGCGAAGTCCCCTGGGACACGTCGAAGGTCGAAGCGCCGGTGATGTTCTTCGATCGCGCACCCGACGCACCGCCGCCTGCGGCATCCACCGCGCAGACCGCAACGATGCGCACCAAGCCGATCCGCGATCTCGACGCGCAGGATGCTTATGTCGCCGCTCTCGATCGCGACACGTTACGAGGCTATCTCGACTTCCTCGCCGCCTATCCCGACGACCCGATGGCGAGACGGGTTCGCGCCATCGTCGCCGCGCGCCGGGAAGCAATCACCTGGCGGCACACGCGGAATGTAGATACGCCGCAGGCCTATTGGTCGTATCTGCGCCGCTATCCGCGCGGCCCGCATGTCGCCGACGCCCATCGCCGCCTCGCGTATCTCGCCGCGGCATTCGAGCCTCCGCCGACCTTTGCGGCAATCAGCTATGATGTGCCGCCGCCGCCCGAGGACGAGGTGGTGTATTTCCGCCAGCCGGTTCTTGTTTTTGACGACCCGGATTACGATTTCGCGCCGCCACCGCCGCCACCGGTGTTCTTCCTGCCGCCGCCGCCGCCGGACTTCGTCGTGTTGGTGCCACCGCCCCCCGTATTCGCGGCGTTTGTCCTGCCGGTCCCCGATTACGTGCCGATGCCGGCATACTACAGCCCGCCGCCGTACATCGCGCCGCCGCCGCAAAACATCATCTACAACAACATTCATAATACCGTCGTGATCAACAACACCACCAACATGGTTACGATCACCAGGCCGGGCGGCCAGGCACAGACGGTCACGCCGGTGCAGGCGCTTGCTCCGCAACCGGCCGCGAACCCGACGGCAACCTCTCCTGCCGCGCCGCCACCGGGATTGCATCCGACGCCGAATACGCCGAGCGTCGCGGCCACTCCCTCGCATGGAGCCGCTGTCGGGATTGCGGCAGTCGGTGCGGCCGTCGCTGGCGCCGCTTTACTGGCGCCGTCGTTGCCGAAAACAGTGGCGAAAAAGGCGGCGATGACCATGCCGCAGCACAGTCCGCCAACACCCGCGCAGCAGACCAAGCCCCTGATGCCAGGACCACAACCTACGATCAAGCAGCCCGGCCAACTGCCCACCCCGTCGGGCCAACAGGTGCCTGCTTCACTGGATCGCAAAGCGGCTACATCTCCATTGCCGGGCACTCCCGGCGGACAACCGCTGCCGTCAACAAATGGTAAACCGCAAACCCCGCTTGCACCGAACGGCGGCAAAGCAACGGTGCAGCCACTATCAGGCGCCGCGGGCGCACACTCACTGCCTCCGGCGAACGGCAAGCCGCCGACCTCGACTCAGCCTCAACATCCGCGGGCGCAGCATGAAACACTGCCGCCATCGGCTGGGCCGTCCGTGCAGTCGGGCAGCAAAATTGCCGTCCCGCCATTGCCGAGTCAGCGCGGTCAAAGCGGTCGGCCGGCTTCGACGGTCCAACATCTGCAGCAAGAACGACGTCCGGTAACAACCATGTCGCCACGCATTGTGCGCCCGGCTCCGCCTCCAACGGCGCACGTCGTCTCACCGCCGAATGCGCGGGTGGCACCGCGACCCGCGCAGATGGCACGCCCCGCTCCGCCGCCCGCCGTCCGCCCTGTCCCACCGCGAGCGGTGGTTGCACGGCCGGCGCCTCCACCGATGGCGCGGCCGGCTCCTCCACGACCGCCTCAAATGTCGCGCCCTGTTCCGCCGGCTGTTGTGCGCCCGGCTCCGCATCCGGTTGCGGTTGCACGACCAGTCGTTCGTCCTGCGCCACCACCCGCGGACCGTCCGGCACCGCAAGCCGCCAAGCGTTGCGTCCAACCAAACGGACAGCCCTGTAAACGGTAAGGTGATCTTCGATCTGATACGACAGAGTTAGCCGAAACCCGGTCGAGGCGACCAAACAGGTGGGTGCGAAAAGCGGGCTGCGCGGGGCTCGTCGACCATACTGGTGCGCTGCCGCACCGTGTCAACGACTACTCCGCGTCGACCAGTTACGGCTTCCAGGAGGTGACGGTTAAGGACTTTGTCGATGAGGTTGTCATCCTGGGCGGCTGCGAGAAGATCGCCCAGCATCAGCGCTCCGATGGTTCGGGCACCAGGCCGTAGCACAAATGACAGACTTCCAAATATCGCAGCATCTCCCATCGTTTGGCACACTCATGACTCCTTAGACTAGAGATCGTCTGGTCCATTTATGCCGGTGCGAGCGAGATCGCGAAGCAATTTTCTGACAAATATGATGTTCATCCGCTGAAGGTGATGATTGTTGCCGAACTTGAATTGATTCGTTTCGGAGACAAACAGCCCATCATCCCGTTCCGCCAGTATTTCCCTTTTCTTCAGCTGGTTCGCGCGACGCCGTATGGTCTCGATCGGAAGGTTTAGAAACCGGGACAGCGTCGCTCGTGAGACGCCCTGCTTCACCGCGTCGGGTTCAGTCGCATGGATGCTCGCGAACCGCTTATCCAAAGCATCATCTTTCATCACGTTTAACACGTTAACATTCAGGACCGCATGAACGATCAGCAGGTCCAGTGGGTCGAAATCATAATGGCGGAATAGCTCGCTGATGGAGCACAGGACATACGCCAAGGTATGTCGTGAAACCGCCCTCACGAGATCGTCGGGCAGCGACTTTTCTTCTAAGACCATCAACGCTTGCTCCTGCCGTTCGTAGATATAAACCACCATGCCCAAAATGGGTAGTTCGAGTGTTGTCACGACGACAAAGCTGATTAATCAATCGGTCTCGCTTCAGTGCTTCATGATGATCCACGATAAACGGCAAAAGCCCCGCGTTCGATTTTCAAACGGTATGAAGGTGCAGATCGTCGCATCTGACGGCGCTTGGCAACATTCGTGCGAGATCATCGACATTTCGGAAACGGGAGCCAAGCTCTGGTTCTCCAACCTGCTCGAGATGGCTGAAATCGAGGAGTTTCTCCTTTTGCTCTCAAGCAATGGCGCCGCCGGTGTGCGCGCCTATCGGCGATGTAAAGTCAGATGGAGGATGAGCAACGAAATGGGCGTAGAATTCCTGCCAAAGGAATTGCCACCGATCAGTCGGCATTCATCCGGTTCGTTGAGGTAGACCGGAGCTTTGTTGCGTTCTGCAGAGTGTTTGGCGGTACTTTAATGCTGTCTGATCGGAGCGCTAGGTGAAGCGACGATGAGATTCGGCCGTGTCGCCCAAATTAGAGGAAGTTCGTCCAATGCCCGCGCACGACTCCACAAAGTGATCTGGTCTGGCCATCCTTGCCGGAAAGATCCGGGGCACGTCCGGCCAAAAGCTCACCCAACAGGTCTTTCTCGATCGCCGCCGTATGATGTGCCTCGTGCTTCATCACTGTGGCATCAAACACAAGGTTTCTGACTGTCCCCGAGAACCAGTCAAGTCGTCGTTTCCCCAAGAGGCCGATCGCGTACAAATGCACAGAGCAAGTTCATCGAGCGTTGCGCAAGCTCGACTATCGTCCCTCGAATCAAGAAGGTGGCTTAAGCAACGTCGGGAAATACTCTCAGTTCAAGCCCTGAGCTACGTTGCAGGCGCTCTCATTCTGTTGCTCTATGTGCATGCAGGGGCGATCCCGATCACTCTTCCAGCGGCATTTGTTCTTTCCGGCACTGGGCTAACGGCCATCTTTGCCGTCCTGTCGGAAATGAAGATCGGCGACAGATCCAACGATCATTTCCTTACGTTCTATCAGGCCGCGACCAATAGCGCGATGCAACTTGCATTTCTGGTCGTAGCCCCAGAAATCGGCATTGTTTTCCTTAGCGTCATTTTCGTGATTTTCGCATCGGCGGGCTTGCGTATGACTGCGCGAGAGGCCGCGACGCTGTGGGTTCTTACAGGTGGCTGCGTAGCAACAATACTCTTCGTCTTGAAAACGACAATTGCCGTTCCTCTGACAACTCCAGCCGAATGGCTAGCCGGAACCAGTCTGTTCGTGACAACAATCGGTCAGTGTGCGTACTTCGGTGTCATTGGCAATTCCGTAAATCGAAAGCTTCATCAACGTACCGTCGAACTCAAGGCCGCCTATCAACAAATCGAAGAGCTTGCCCAGCTGGATGAACTAACAGGAGTACGAAACAGGCGGAACATACTAAAATGCTTAAGCGAGGAGATTGCGCGCGTTCAACGCACCAAAGCTTCTTGCTCTCTCGCCATTATCGATCTGGATTTTTTTAAGAAGATCAACGATCAGTTCGGCCATCCAGCAGGTGATGAGGCGCTGCGCACTTTCGCGATTGCGATCTTTGCAAATATCAGGGCTATCGACAGACTGGGGCGCTATGGAGGAGAAGAGTTTCTCTTGGTTCTGCCAGACACTGCTCAGGACGAAGCAGTTCGGATGCTGGACCGGCTGCGATCGATTATCTCTGAGGTGGATTGGTCGGCAATCTCAGAAGACTTGAGATTGACCATGTCGGCTGGAATTTGCTCTATCCGACCAACGGATTCGACCGATGAGATTCTGTCTCGAGCGGACGCCGCACTTTATCAAGCAAAAGACGCTGGCCGAAATTGCGTTGTTGCGACTTAGCGCAAGCTTACATCGATGCTCAGGCTTGTTTCGCTATCGCCTTGAAGCGCATACATTCGGACATATTATCGCGATCCCCAAGCTTACATCAAAAAACTCAGCAACAAATGGACGGTGCGAAAGCTCCCTGTGACTCCCTGAAACACTATCTCGAAAACCTCCATCTCAGTAACATCATACACCAGTGGACCCGCCGATGTACCGCCCGCCGTATCCGTTCTCTACATAACCGACACAACCGACTTTCACCGGGCACGCCTACCCTGCATCTCTATCCGTGCAGGTGCGTGGGCCGCCCGTATAGTCGTGGATCGCACGGTGATCAGAGGGTGTCGCAACTCTAGATGTCCTCATGCTCAGCATTCTGAGCACATAGCGTGCAAGACCGTGCTGGCTTTTGTGCATAATATAGGGGCCTGATGAAGAAAGTAGATTTCGATTTGAAACGGACCTTGTCTACGGTCGCTGTAATCATCGGCGCCGCTGTTCCGGTAGAAATCTTCCGTCGCGGTATCTCGTAGTCGATTGAGTTCTTACTAATCGCACGCCATGATTGTCCGCCGGTTTCAACCGTCGGGAAGTCCCCGACCCATTTAGCGGGACCGTTCTTCGGCCTCCTAATCGTGAATGGGGCTTCGCTTTCCCAACCCCATTCTGGCGATACTTTTCCTTGATAGAGTTCGACCGGCTGATGCCGGCATGCAGCCTCAGGGCATGAGCATTAGCAAACGGCGAAAGTCAGCTGGCAGAGATGTTTTGGCCTTTTCAATTGCGTGGAGTATCTTGAAAGTCACGATATCCACAAACATTGCGGAGCCTTATGGAACTCCACGCCTGCGACGTCGTTTTTAACCGATCGCTGCTTAAGCTGCTGGAGCTCGTTTGAACCGTCGAAAATTTCTTTCAACCTCGGCCGCCTTGCCGGTCTTGGCACTTATTCCGCATGCGAGAGTTTCGGCTGCGTCATCGGCATCGGAACCCTTTGGCTCGTCCCGCGTACGTCAACTAGCGCGCGACGCGGCCGGCAAGGAGTTCGTGTCTCCGGATAGCTAACTTCCGGACGCGTTCAAGGATCTCGATTACGATCACTACCGTGCGATCCGCTTTCTGCCGGAACATGCCTTGTGGCATGGCGAAAAGCTGCCGTTCGAAGTCCAGTTCTTTCACCGCGGGTTTTTCTACAAGAACCGCGTTGACGTCTACGAGGTAGTCGACGGACAGGCGACGAAGATTCAATATCGGCCCGATTATTTTTCTTTCGGCGAGACCAAGCCACCGTCGCCTGACGCCGATCTCGGCTTTGCCGGCTTTCGAATCCATGCTCCCATCAACCGCCCTGACTATTATGACGAGGTCTGCGTGTTTCTTGGCGCAAGCTATTTTCGCGCGGTGGCGAAGGGCGAAATTTACGGGCTGTCGGCTCGTGGTCTTTCGATCAATACCGGCGAAGCAAAGGGCGAGGAATTTCCGCTGTTCAAGGCGTTCTGGATCGAAAAGCCCGTACCGAATGCAACCTCGATCGTTGTGCATGCCTTGCTCGATAGCAAGAGCGCCGCTGCATCCTACCGCTTCACCATCCGTCCGGGAGCGACGACCGTGTTCGACGTCGAGATGTCGCTCTATCCCCGCGTCGATCTTGATCACGCCGGACTTGCCCCGATGACCAGCATGTTCTTCTTCGGGCCGAACGATCGCAACGACGTCGACGATTTTCGTCCCGCGGTCCATGATTCGGATGGCCTTGCGATTTATAATGGGCAGGGCGAGCAGCTTTGGCGTCCGCTCAGCAATCCACGCGATCTCCAGATCAGCACCTTTGCCGACCTCAATCCACACGGATTTGGACTGATGCAGCGGGAGAAGAATTTCTTCGCGTATGAGGATCTGGAATCACAATTTGAGCGTCGGCCGAGTCTGTGGGTCGAGCCGATCGGAGACTGGGGAGAAGGATCCGTTCAGTTGATTGAGATTCCCACCAAAGAGGAGATCCACGACAATATCGCAGGGTTCTGGCATCCAAAATCGGCGCTGCAGTCAAAGGGAGAGCATAATTTCACCTATCGTCTGCACTGGGGGCCGGATGCGCCGAAGTCCCACGCATTGGCCAGGTTTTCCCGAACCGGCATCGGAATTCGCGGTGACAACAAGCTTTTCGTATTGGACCTGATCGGAGACATTCTGAAATCGGTCGACCCCAAGAAAGTCAAAGGCGCGGTCAGCGCCGAAAAGGCGGAGATCAAGAATATCGTCACCCAACCGAATCCCGATACTGGCGGCTGGCGATTGAGCTTCGAAATGCCGATCAAGGACAAGACGCCGGTCGAACTGCGGGCTTCACTGATGCAGGACGACAAGGCCCTCTCCGAGGTCTGGGTCTACCGATGGGCACCATAGACGCACCACGCTCGCCCATCGCTAACCGCGCCAAGGATGGATACGGCTTCCTGCCTGCCGCGAATCCATTGACCATGGTTCCATCGCAGCTTTGGAGTGCTGCGCCCCCGGGCCGCGCTCGGGACAAACCGACATCAACGATGCCGTTGCGGCGTATCTACATCTTCGTCGGGACCGCAGCCATGACGCTCGCCGGCGGCTACGAGATGTATGAAGTGCTTCAGGTTGGCGGAGTTACCATCTTGGAAGGTCTGGTCCTCGGGCTGTTTGTCCTGCTGTTCGCCTGGATCGCTTTTTCGTTCGTGTCCGCGCTCGCTGGCTTCGCCGTGTTGCTCCTCCGGAAACGCGAGGTTCTGCGAATCGACACCTTATGCCCCCTACCGACTGTCATCGGCCGAACAGCGATGCTCTTGCCGACATACAACGAGGATGCGCATCGCATCATGGCGCGTCTGCAGGCCATCTACGAATCCGTCGAAGAAACCGGAGTTAGCCATAGGTTCGACTGGTTCGTGTTGAGCGACACCACCGATCCCTCAATCTGGATCGCCGAGGAAGCGAGCTTCCTGCAACTGCGCCGGAACTGCGATACCGGCCGGTTATACTACCGCCATCGGGCCGACAACACCGCGCGGAAATCCGGCAACATTGCCGAGTGGATCGGGCGGTTCGGCGCAAGCTACGACCATATGATCATCCTCGATGCGGATAGTTTGATGTCCGGCGACACCATCGTGCGGCTGGCCGCGGCGATGGACTTTCATCCGGACGTCGCCCTCATCCAAACGCTACCCATTGTTGTCAACGCTCGCAGCCTTTTTTCGCGGCTCCAGCAATTCGCCGGCCGGCTTTACGGCCCCCTGATCGCGGCAGGAATCGCATGGTGGCACGGCTCGGACGGTAACTACTGGGGCCATAATGCCATCATCCGGGTACGTGCGTTTGCCCAGGATGCCGGGCTTCCGGAATTGCGCGGCCGCAAGCCGTTCGGCGGTCATATTTTGAGCCACGATTTTGTCGAGGCGGCGCTGATGCGGCGCGCTGGCTGGGCCATCCATATGGCGCCGACGCTTGGCGGCAGCTTTGAGGAATGCCCGCCGTCGCTGCTCGATTTCGCCGCGCGCGATCGCCGGTGGTGTCAGGGAAATCTCCAGCATCTGGCGGTATTGCCGGCACGTGGGCTGTATTGGATATCCCGACTGCACCTACTGACCGGAATCGGGTCATACCTTACTGCTCCGCTCTGGCTATTGTTCCTGTTGCTCGGGATCCTGATTTCACTGCAAGCGCAATTTGTCCGACCGGAATATTTCTCGAAAGGTTTTTCGCTGTTCCCTAAATGGCCGGCGCAGGATCCTGTTCTCGCGGCATGGGTGTTCGGGGGCACGATGGGCCTTCTGATCGTCCCGAAGATTCTGGCTTACGTTCTTCTTCTCACTCAACGCGACAATCGCCGAGCATTCGGGGGCGTGAGAGCCTTGGCTGGCATCGTGATTGAGACCTTGCTGTCCGCCCTGATCGCGCCCGTAATGATGATCTTTCAATCGACTGCGGTCGGTGAAATTCTTCTTGGAAGTGACTCGGGATGGCAGGTTCAGCGTCGCGACGACGGCGGAGTGACGCCACGTGAACTCTATCGCAAATATGCCGCCCCCACGCTGTGCGGTGTCGCGATGGCCCTCAGCGCTTACGCGGTCTCCGTGCCGCTGTTCTTATGGACATCTCCGGTAATCCTTGGCCTTCTGCTCGCCATCCCGCTGGGATTTGCTACTTCGGCTGGTTCGCGACCGGGCGGGCTGTTTGCGACGCCCGAGGAAACAGCGCCACCGCACGTGCTGCTTCGGGCAAATGAACTGGCGGCTGTTCCGGGGCCTCTTCCAACGGATGCGCTATCGACGCTCCGTGGCGATCCCGCGATGCTGAAACACCATCTGGATTCGATCGCTCCCCGCGTGGAGCGCATGCGCGGCCAGATTGACCCTCATCTCGCTATCGCCCGGGCCAAGATTGATGACGCAGAGACATTTGAGGAGGCCGTCGGCTACCTGACGATGCGAGAGACCGCCGCCGTCCTTAACGACCGACCCATGCTCGAGCGTATGATGACAATGGCACTGTCACTTCAAATCTCAGGTGACACAGCTAATACTATGACATGATAAAGTGCTTACTGCGCCGGTGACGGAAAGAATCGATCTCGCGGTCGTGCAGTCAACCAACAGTCCCACCCGCCCTTTTTCTCCCTGAATTATTGGAAAGTAATCCGATTCCGTGAGCTTTGGTTCGATCAAAATGATCTGCTGATTCATCACTCTCAGCACCGTCCGTATTCGCGCGGCCTTACCAATTAGCTATGAATCGCAGCACTGTTGGCCAAGCCGCACGACGCAATTCACGGTCACCCACGCGGCCAAGCAGAACAGGCCGGCCGAAGCCGGGACGCACTCATCGCAGCGCGGCCATCGACGACGAGGTAACGCGAGTTATCGACGTACTTGCCGATCCAGCAAGGTGCGTTCGTCTTAGGACGAGCGCGGCTCATAGACGGTGGCGTACATCGTCGGCCAGCCTGACGCTGGAATGGGTAGATGGTGGCGAGACGGGGAGCACCGGTTAACTCGCGCTCAGCTCCAATGGAAAATCAAGTTGAACGATTGTGCCGTTTGGCATGTTGGAGGCTACCGCAATACGACCGTCGAGCTGAGCGACCAAACTCTTGATGACCTTGAAGCCCAGGCTCGCCCGTGGCTGGTCGATATCGAAATCTTGCGGAAGACCAATTCCTTGATCCGATACCTCCACGTGCAGGTCGACTCCGCGCGGCTCGCCCGATACCTTAATCTCGCCGGATCCACCGGGGTATGCGTGCTTGGCAGAATTCGTTACGAGTTCGTTGATCAGAAGGCCGAGCGGAATCGCCCTGTCAGCAGAAATCATCAGATGGCCGAAAGCGAAGCTTACCTTATGTGCAACGGTTTCCTGCAGGTTCCTGCACAGTTCGCCCGCGAAGTCGGCGATGTCGACAAACCCGATTCTTGTGCTACGCCATAAATGATCGTGCACTTGGGCAATCGTGGTAATGCGAGAGGCAGCATCCTGAAGCGCATTCTGGACGTCCGCCGACTGCGCGTTGCGGCCTTGCACGCGGAGCAGCCCAACGACCGACGCCAGGCTGTTCTTGACGCGGTGGCTCATCTCGCGCGTCAACATGGCTTGGTGCTCGAGAGCCTTCTGAAGGTCCGCGTCGGCATGTTGGCGCTCGATGGCGATGCCAAGCAACCCAGCGAAGCCGGCAAGGAATTCCGCGTCCGCAACATCGAATTGCCCGGAGTCCGGACTATCGACTTCAAGGACTCCAAACGGCAGGAGACCTTCGCCACCTCGCGCGATCAGAACGTTGATCGCGCGCTTTATGCCATGATCCGACAGAAGTTTTGGCGTGCGAAAGCGGGTTTCTTGATGAAGATGATTGGAAATGACCGTTCGTCCAGTTTGGAACGCGTAGCCGGCAGGGGATTCCAGGTCGATCCCAAAAGACACTTGGCCAATCGTCCCTGGCGCCCAGCCGACGCCGGCGCACACCAACAGCCGTTTGTCGTCGGCGGTATACTCCAAGACTTTGGCGAACGGGGTTTCGAGGCCTTGGGCACAAAGCTCGGTGGCCCTCTGCAAGATTTGTCCGATGTCGCGGGTCTGCAGCGCGGAACGGCCGAACTCGCCCAGCAAGGACTGTTGCCGCAGGCGGTAAGGAAGCTCTTGCCTGGTGACATCGGTCGCTGCGGTAGGGACCGATACCGACTCCTTCCCTGGCGTGGCGGACATAACATTGTTTCCGTCAAATTGAGGTTGCAACCTGGGCACCCGACGACGTAGCACGGCGCGATTGAGAAAGCAGAGATTTTAGCCCAGAACCGTGCGTGTGCGGTAAGTTGCAACGATTGCGCCAATTTGTTGAGCTGGAAGGCACGCGTGATGCAAATTTCGCATTGATCTAAGCAGAGGACACTTGGCCACTGACCTCGATCGTGAGGTGGGACAAATCACGGAACTTGCTGAGATTGCGGCGATAATATTCGGCTCCACGGTGTTTCTCGGTCGTAACGGCGACGATTGCTCCGAGGTGCCCGGGCCCCAGCCGCCAGAGATGCAAATCGGTCACCCGATCTCCATCGCTCTCGATCGTCTGCCTGACCTTATCCGCCATGCGCGGGTCCGGGTTGCGGTCCAGCAGGATGCCACCTGTGTCCCGCAACAGGCCGAACGACCAGTTCGCAATAACGACCGCGCCGATCAAACCGGCGAGCGGATCCATCCAAAGCCATCCGAAGGTTCGCGCGAGAAGAAGTCCGACGATCACCAGCACCGAAACTGCGGCATCGGCCGCGACATGGACGATCGCAGCCCGCATATTGTTATCTCGATGATGGGCACTCCCAGACGCTTCGTGAGCGTGCTCTTCAAAGCTCTCTTCGAATTCCTTGAACTGATTGTCATGCTTCACACGAAGCTTGACCATGAACTCATGAGGTTCGGGAATCTCCTCGAGCGACTCCAGATATCCTTGGCGATTAGCGAATGTGAATGTCTGCCTGCCGCCAGCAGGTCTTATGGTTTCAACGGTGACGTGCGAAACATGCAACTGCAAACCATCCAGAAGCTGCAATCGGAAACGCGGCGGCACACCGTTTTCAAAAATCTCTAGTTCGACCACGCCGGCTTCGAGATCGATCCGACGAACATCCTCACCATCATCGTGTGGATGTTCGTTGCCATGCGAATGACCGTGTCCGTGGTCATGTCCGTGATGACCGCCGGACAGCAGCCACGCACTTGCCAGGTTGACGCCAAGACCGAGCACGGCGATCGGAATGGCCTCGTTGAAACTAATAGCGACCGGGGACAGAAAACGCGATACCGCCTCATAACCGATCAGCAATGCGATCATCGCCAATATGATCGCGCTGCTGTATCCGGCGAGATCTCCGAATTTTCCGGTACCGAAGGTGAAACTTCTGTCGCCGGCATGTCGCCGTGCATACGTGTAAGCCAACGCCGCCAACAGAAGCGCGCCGGCGTGCGTCGACATATGCAAACCGTCCGCGATCAGGGCCAACGATCCGAACAGTGCGCCGCCGACGATCTCCGCGATCATCATCGCGCCACACAGGACGATGACCGCCCAGGTCCGGCGCGCGGCCTTGTCATGATCTTCGCCAAGGAAAACGTGATCGTGTGCTGCAAAACGATCAATCGTTCGGTCGTCGGTCATGGCGTGTCCTTACTTCAGGTAGGTATGAACGACTTCGATCAATTGATCTGCCGCATCAGCATTGAGCGCGCCGGGGTTCTTCTGGGGATCGACGAGATGGGTGCGGATGTGATCTTCCACAACCTCAGCCATCAGACCCGCGACACTCCCGCGGACGCCGGCAATCATGTGCATGATGCGCTCGCACTCGGCTTCTTCGCTCAAGGCACGCTCGATGGCCTCGACCTGCCCGCGGATACGGCGGACGCGCGCAAGCAGCCTCTTTTTCTCTCGGATGGTATGGCTCATGCGACAATATAGCCTACCCCCCTATCCTTTTCAAGTCGCGGCTTTGGATTGGCTTATCCCCCTGGGGAGGATAAGCTCTGCGGATGGCAAAAGTTCATGTTCACGAAACTCATCCCAATATCGTCAAGCGACTCCGTCGCGCTGAAGGGCACCTTCGCCGGGTCATCGGCATGTTCGACGAAGGCCGGTCGTGCCTAGATCTGGCTCAGCAGCTTCATGCGGTCGAGAAGGCCGTCGGCGAGGCGAAGCGAACGCTGATCCACGACCACGTGGACCACTGCCTCGATATCGCCGTGAGCGGCCCCGGCAAATCGACAAGAACCGTCGTCGATGAGTTCAAGGCCATTTCCAAATATCTGTGACGGTGCCGCGCTGGCAGCACGTCGGAAGAGTATCATGATGAGTCGCTCGACAATCGTTGCGCTTGCGTTCGCGGCAGGAGCCGCGATTGTCGCGCTCACGCCGGGGCTGTCGACGATCGCCCAACGGGCGGTCGGAACAGGCCCCCAGTCGAAGATAGCAATTTCGCCGAAGCCGTCGGCACCTGAGCCGATCTCCGGCCTTCTTTCTATGAGCGATGAGCAAATCAAGCTCGCGCAGATCGATCTGGTCGATGTCGGACCGGCAGCAATCGCCAGGCGTCTCGTTGTTCCGGGTTCGGTCGTTCCCGACGCGAACCTGATCGCGCATGTCTCGGTCAAGCTATCCGGGACGGTCGCAGAGCTGCGCAAGAATATCGGTGAAGATGTCGCAAAGGATGAAGTGATCGCCGTCCTCGAAAGCCGCGAGGTCGCTGATGCCAAGAGCGAATACTTGGCAGCCAAACTCACAAACGATCTGCAACAGGATTTGTCCACGCGCGACAAGACGCTTTGGGACAGCCGTGTAGGCACCGAACAGCAATACCTGCGCTCACGCAACGCTGCGGCCCAAACCGAAATGCGCGTCAAGATCGCACGGCAGAAATTGCTCGCGCTGGGTCTCGGCGAAAGGGAGATCACCGCTGTGCCTGGAGCTCCAGAGGCTTCGCTCCGACGCCAGGATGTACGCTCGCCAATCTCCGGGCGGGTGGCCGAACGCAAGGTGGAGTTGGGCACAGCCGTTGGACGGGACAGTCTGGAGACCGAACTATTCGTCGTCGTCGACCTGAGCCGCGTCTGGGTCGAATTATCTGTCGCCTCCTCCGACCTCCCGTTGATCAAGGAAGGCCAATCGGTCAAAATTTTCGCGCGAGGTCTTGCCGAGACAAGTAGCGGCAAAATCGTCTTCGTGAGCCCGCTGATCGACAAGGATACGCGTACCGCGCGCGTTGTGGCTGAAATCCCCAATCCCGACCGGACTTGGCGTCCGGGATCGTTCGTCACGGCAGGGATCGTCCTCAACGAGCGCACCGTACCTGTCACTGTACCAGCGACCGCGATCCAGAAACTGGACGGCCAATCGATTGTGTTCGTCCGGACGAAAGACGGCTTCGAGAAGCGCAACGTCGTGCTTGGCGAGAGCGAGGATCAGACCCTCGAGATCGTGTCCGGCCTGAATCCCGGCGAGTCCATCGCAGCGACCAACACTTTTCCGCTCAAGGCCGAGCTTTCGAAGCCACGGGACGAGGACTGAGCGATGATCGAACGCGTCATCGATTTTTCGGTCCGGCGCCGATGGCTCGTCCTGCTGATCACGCTGGCGGCGGTCGCCTCGGGTTTCTGGTCGCTGACCAGGCTTCCGATCGATGCGGTTCCGGATGTCACCAACGTCCAGGTCCAGGTCAACGCGGTAGCTCCGGCATTGACGCCGGTCGAAATCGAGAAGCAGGTCACCGTGGCACTGGAGACGGTGCTGGCCGGCACGCCCGGTTTGGAATCGACGCGGTCGTTCTCGCGAAACGGCTTCGCCCAGATCACGGCCGTATTCACCGACCGCACCAACATTTACTTCGCGCGCCAGCAGGTCTCGGAGCGCATCAATGAGGCCAAGGCCAATCTTCCGCCCGGTGTGGACATCAAGCTCGGGCCGATTTCGACGGGACTTGGCGAGATCTACTGGTGGGCGGTTGAATACGCCAAGCCGGGCGCAATTGCGCCGGTGCGCGACGGGCAGCCCGGATGGCAATCCGACGGGACGTACCTGACGTCCGAAGGTGAGCGCCTGATCGACGATTTTCAGCGGACGGTATACCTGCGCACCGTGCAGGACTGGATCATCCGCCCGCAGATGAAGACGGTCCCCGGGGTAGCTGGCGCCGACGCCATCGGCGGTTTCGTCAAGCAGTTTCAGGTGCAGCCCGACCCGTCAAAGCTGATCAGCTTTGGGCTTTCGCTCAACCAAGTCATTGAAGCGATTGAGGCCAACAACGTCAGCCGCGGCGCCAACTACATCGAACAAAATGGCGAAGGTTACGTGGTCCGCGCGAGCGGCCGGGTCGAAAACATCGAAGACATCTCGCAAATCGTCGTGGCCACGCGAGCCGGAGTTCCGATCCGCGTCAAGGACGTTGCCAACGTCGTGATTGGTAAGGAGTTGCGCACCGGCAGCGCCAGCGTCAACGGCCGCGAGGTCGTCCTCGGAACGGCGCTGATGCTGATCGGAGGCAACAGCCGCACGGTCGCGGCCGCGGCGGATGCAAAGATCAAGGAGATCAGCCGCACGCTTCCGCCAGGCATCTATGCCCACACGGTACTCAACCGGACGCAATTGGTCGATGCCACGATCGAGACCGTCGCCACCAACCTGGCGGAAGGCGCCTTGCTCGTCATCGTCGTGCTGTTCCTCCTGTTGGGCAACCTGCGGGCCGCGGTGGTGACTGCGTGCGTCATCCCGGTCACCATGATGCTGACCGCAACGGGCATGCTGCAGGGCAAGATCAGCGCCAATCTGATGAGCCTGGGCGCCCTGGATTTCGGACTGATCGTCGACGGCGCGGTGATCATCGCCGAAAACAGTCTGCGCCACCTCGCCGAACGTCAGCGCGAGGTCGGGCGAGCGCTGACGTTGGACGAACGGCTCCAGACCGTCAAGAAATCCGCCATCGAGATGATCCGACCGACAGTCTACGGCCAGCTCATCATTATTCTGGTCTACGTGCCGCTGCTGACATTCACGGGCGTCGAGGGCAAGACGTTCGAGCCGATGGCGCTGACGGTCATCATCGCGCTCGTTGCGGCCTTCGTCGTTTCGCTGACGTTCGTCCCGGCCATGGTCGCCCTCACCGTCACCAAGCCGGTCAACGAGCAAGAAAACGTCATCATCCGCAAGCTGAAGGCGGGCTATGCGCCGCTGTTAACACGGGTGATCGCGTTGCCGCTGCCGGCTATCGGCATAGCCGCGGTGCTGTTCATCGCGGCGAGTTTGCTATTCACCCGGCTGGGCCAGGAATTCACGCCAACGCTGGATGAGAAGAACATCGTGATGGAGATCAAGCGGATCCCGAGTACGTCGATAACCCAATCGCAGGCGATGCAACTCCAGATCGAGAGTGTCGTGAGCAAGTTTCCCCAGGTGGCGTTCGTGTTCTCCCGCACCGGAACGCCGGACCTTGCCGCCGACCCGATGCCGCCGAACGCGTCCGACACCTATATTATCGTCAAACCACAGGCCGAGTGGCCCGACCCGTCGATGACAAAGGATGGCCTCATCAAGCAGATCGAAGCGGAAGCCTCGAAACTGCTGGGCAACAAGCTTGGCTTCTCTCAACCGATTGAAATGCGATTCAATGAGCTGATCGCCGGTGTACGCGAGGATCTGGCGGTCAAGGTGTTCGGCGATGATTTCGAAAAAATGCAGCAGACCGCGGGCAGCATCGCCAGTGTGCTTCGGCGCATCGACGGCGCCCAGAATGTGAAGGTGGAAGAGACCGCTGGTCTTCCGTTCCTGGAGATCAAGATCGACAAGGCTGAAATCGCCCGCCGCGGCCTCAGCCTGCTCGCGGTGCAGGATGTGATCGAAGCCGCGGTCGGCGGCCGGGTCGCCGGACTGGTATTCGAGGGCGATCGGCGTTTCCAGATCATCGTCAGGCTGAACGACAAACTGCGCAACGATATCGCGGCACTGGAAAATCTGCCGGTCCAACTGCCGCGACTGACGGCAAATGCCGCGGTGGCATCCGTGCCCCTTCGCGCTCTGGCAACATTCGAGCAAACCGAGGGTGCAAACCAGATCAGTCGTGAGAACGGTAAGCGGCGTGTCGTCGCGACCGCTGAAGTCCGTGGCCGGGATATCGGATCGTTGGTTGCCGAGGCGCAGACGGCCATTGGAGCAAAGGTCAAACTGGCGCCAGGGACTTGGCTCTCCTGGGGCGGGCAGTTCGAGAATTTCTCGATCGCTCGACAGCGTCTGATGTTCGTGGTCCCCGGATGTTTCCTCCTGATCTTCCTGCTGCTATTCGGCGCGCTCGGCTCCGCACGCGATGCATTACTGGTCTTCAGCGCGGTGCCCCTCGCGCTAACTGGCGGCATCGCCGCGCTTTGGCTGCGAGGAATGCCGTTCTCGATCTCGGCCGCCGTCGGCTTTATCGCACTTTCCGGAGTTGCCGTCCTGAACGGATTGGTGATGCTGAGCCAGATTCGAAGATTGATTTCGGAAGGTGTGGGTACGAGCGCCGCTATCAGCCAAGGCGCTCTGACGCGGTTTCGTCCGGTCATCATGACCGCGCTGGTCGCCTCGCTGGGCTTCGTGCCGATGGCGCTTGCGACCGGAACGGGAGCAGAAGTGCAGAAGCCGCTGGCGACCGTGGTGATCGGTGGCCTGTTGAGCGCGACACTGCTCACGCTGCTCGTTCTGCCGGCGCTTTATTCCTACTTCGCGTCCTTCGAAAGCCAGACAAAGCCCGACCGCGCGTTCATCCCGAGCCGGGCAGCAGAGTAGAGGCTCTGTTGGATTGCAAAGACGTACATTGCGTCTCCCGTTCATACGAATAGCGAGCGCGTTTCCGGAATCACCACGGCAGCATTCGCTGCATCACACGATCACGATGGATTAAGAGGTGTGCCATTGCCGCCGCAACGTGAACGCCGATCACTACGAGCAACGACCATTCCATAATTTGATGCCAGCCGTCGATCGCACGAACGCCTGAGGCACTTTCGGAGGCCAGCATCGGCAGACGGATCAAGAAGAAATACGACAGGCTCCATCCACGATACGAGGCAAACAGCCAGCCGGTTACGGTCGTTGCCAATACAAGCGCATAAAGCAGCCAGTGGACAGCTTCCGATGTCAGGCGTTGCCAGGGAGGAAGCGAGCCTTCCGGCGCCACCGGATGCGTGACTCGCCACCCGAAACGAACAACGATCAATGCGAGGATGGTGAACCCGAAAGAAACGTGAAACACCATGGCGCTGCCCGGCTGCGCGCCACGGTGAATGTCCGGCATGAACCAACCGATGGGATACTGCACCACCAGCAGCGCAACAATGAGCCAATGAAAGACTTTGGCCGTTTTTCCGTAGTACAATCGCTGGCCCATGATTATGCCGCTCCGATCAGGATGCCGACCGCCAGCACGATCGCGCCGCCAAGCACGATCTGGAATACCGCCTGCAGGAACGGCGTGTCCATGTACCGCGTGCGAATGTAGGCAATCGCCCACAATTCAAGGAAGACGACGACGCCGGCGATCGTTGTTGCGATCCAGAACGCATTAAGCCAGGAATCGGGAACCAGATAGGGCAGCGTGTGGCCGAGGCCGCCCAACGTCGTCATCAGTCCGCAGATAGCTCCGCGCAGCCACGGCGAACCACGTCCCGTCATCGATCCATCGTCTGACAGGGCCTCCGCGAACCCCATGCTGATGCCAGCGCCGATCGAGGCCGCGAGACCGACCAGGAATGTCTGCCAGTTATTGTGCGTCGCGAATGCCGCGGCGAAGAGCGGCGCAAGCGTCGACACCGAGCCGTCCATCAATCCGGCAAGACCCGGTTGAACGTATTGCAGCACGAACATTCGCTTGCGGGTTTTGTCCTCCTCCTCGCGGGCGTCAGGGCTGAGGTTGCCAGTCAGTCTCGCAGCGAAGCTTTCGTGACCTTTCTCAATCTCGGCAAGATCGCCAAGCAGCTTGCGGACTCCAATGTCGCGGGTCTGTTCGGCGGCTTTTGTATAAAAACGCTCAGCCTCGAACTCCATTGTTTCGGCTTCTTTGCGGATAGTATCGAGGGAGAGATTTTTGGTCAGCCAGATCGGACGGCGGCGCAGAAACCCGCGGACGTTGTTGCGCCGGATCGGCGGCAGATTGGGACCGAACCGTTGTTCGTACATTTCGAGCAGCAGGTGGCGATGGTTCTTTTCTTCCTCGGCCATCCGCTCGAAAATGCTGGCGGAGTCGGGATATCTGTTCATCAGATCTTCCGCGAAGCTCATGTAGATCCGGCTGTCCTCCTCCTCGCCCGAGATCGCGACGGCAAGCACTTCCCTTTCGGTCAGGTCCGCGAAATTCTTCATCGGAAGTTCCAGCGCACAATTTAGAATGATTCTAAGTTGAATAAGGATGCCGCAGCGACAGGTCAAGTCCAGAGTCGCGTTGCCATTCCGAGAACGATCAACGCGGTGTGTCGCGAGCGAGGGCAAAAATGCAGAAGGTCAAATATCGTCTGATCAACCCGCGGCTGGCGCCGCGACGGACCGAGTTGGAGCTACCTGGAGGGCGGGAGAGCTTCAGCCGCGCGCGAATGGTTCGCGCGAACAGGTCTGGCATTGTGTGCTCTTTTCGGAAGGCGCTCAGCACGGGATCGAGTTGCTTTTATCCTTACGACAACGAGCTTTGCGTGACTCGACGGTAATTTTGAACCAGCGGAATAGAGACTACTGCATCGCGCCGTTCCGATCCAGATGCTGCAGCGTTGGCGCCGATGTTTGCGGTGCCGGGGGCCGGTAGCTCAGCGATGAGTGCGGTCAGATCAGATCGTGTTGAAGCGCTTGCGCCATTGCACGATAACGACAAGGGCTTCCTTCAGGCAAGCTCGCGCGGGGCAGCTTTCTGACCTGGGACTGCCAGTTTGAGAGCTTCTCAGTCACGCGTCAGCGCCTGATGATTGCCGTGTCGGGCTGTTCCTGCTGATCTACCCTCTGCTATTCGGCGCATTGGGCTCTCTGCGGGATGCTCTTCTCAATTTCGGCCGCGGTCGACTTCATAGCGCTGTAAGGCATCACCGTTCTCAATCGCCTGGTGATGCTGACGCAGGTCCGCAAACTGATCAATGAGGGCCTTGATGCTGAAACGGCGATTGAAGAAGGCGCGCTGACACGCATCCGCCTCGCGTCATGACAGCGCGGGTCGCCTCGCTTGGTTTCGTTTCTATGGCACTCGCGACCGGAACCGGTGCGGAGGTAGAGAAGCCGCTGGCGACCGTCGTGATCGGCGGACTCATCACCGCTACGTTGATAACATTGGTCGTCCTTCCCGCACCGTACTCATGTTTTCTCGACTGGCGATGATCATCGAAGCTGATATCAAACCCAATCGTCGATACAAATGGACCGATGCAGCGCGCTCGTTGCTCGTGTCGTCCGACGATCGCTGGATTGCAGCTTCCCGCGAACTAAATATTTTTCCTTCCCCTGCGCAAGCTGGCGTGAATTCAGGATCTCGAAAGACTAGCATTTCGGCTGAATGAACTTTCCGATCTCATTGGGATTTGCAAAGATTACGGCCGCTCGATCGCCCATCATTCCCGCGGGCATGATTGCGGGGACATCTTTCTCCGGCCCATCCTTACTTGAATCGGTCATAAAACGGAGATTGCGTTCCCAGAACGTGCGCGTCTTCCCATCGACGGTGGTGACCCGATAGGTATCACGGCAATAGGTGAGCGCCTTCACCTGTCTGGCAGGCTCGATCTTTTTCAGGTTCGGGTCGCGACCGCCACTCACCATTCCGCCCATGCCCTTCATCGGCATCTGTGTGGATCGTTTCGGCGCGGCCCCCGGTTTGGTAGCCTCCTTGAGGAATGCCAAAAGATCGGCGCGAACCCCGGCTTCTTTGATACCCTCAAACGGCATGAGATTGTCCGGAACCATGTGCTGCGGATCGATCAACCATTCATCGAGAGTCTTGTCGTTCCAGACAATTCCGGACGACTTCAGCGCATCCGAATAGCGCTCGAAGCTCGCCAAGCTACCCGCCTTGCGACCCCAAAGATCGGCCAGGCTCGGTCCCGTCATGTTGCGACCCGGTTCGAGGGAATGGCACGCCGCGCATGCCCTGAAGTCGCTCCGTCCCCGATCGACGTCACCGGGTTGTGCAATCGCTCCGGAAGCAACGGCGACGCCAGCGAACACCAACATCCATAGCCTCTTCATCGGTCTCCTCCCTTGTTGGACGAGCGCAGATATTTGACGAGCGCCACCGCCGCGAGCAGCAGGACGATCACCACCAGCAGTCCGATGAGTCCCATTCCCAACATCATGCCGGGCGCCATTTCGTGCATCATGGATCATCTCCTCAGTTGGCAGGCTCTGGAATGCGTGGTCGCCGTTTCGATGTCGGGGTTGATGACGTCATCGGCCCGTGAGGACCTTCCGGCAACCGGAAGCCCTTGATCAGGCCGAAGATCGCCGGGATCACGACCAGCGTCAGCACTGTTGACGAGATCATGCCGCCGATCATCGGCACCGCGATCCTCTGCATGATTTCCGATCCGGTACCGGTGCTCCACATGATCGGCAGGAGGCCCGCCATGATAGCAACGACCGTCATCATCTTGGGGCGGACGCGCTCAACCGCGCCTTCCATGATGGCGTCGTAAAGATCCGCTCGCGTGACCAAGCGGCCCTCAGCCGTACGCTTTGTTTCGATCTCGGAATAGGCCTGATTGAGATAGATCAGCATGACGACACCGGTCTCGGCGGCAACGCCCGCAAGTGCGATGAACCCGACGGCGACGGCGACGGAAAGGTTGAAGCCGAGCCACCACATCAGCCAGAGGCCGCCCACTAAGGAGAACGGCAGCGACAGCATGACGATCATGGTCTCGGTGATCGAACGGAAGTTCAGATACAGCAGCAGGAAAATGATCAGCAACGTCACCGGGACAACGATCTTGAGGCGCGCGGTGGCACGCTCGAGGTATTCATACTGTCCGCTCCACATCACGTAGTAACCAGGCGGAAACTGAATGCTGGCCTGTACCGCCTTTTGCGCATCGGCGACATACCCGCCGAGATCGCGGTCACGAATATCGACGTAGACGTAGCTCGCGAGCTGCCCGTTTTCGGTCCGGATCGAGGTCGGCCCGGGATCTAGACTGATCTTGGCGACCTCGCCCAGTGGTACAGCGCCGCCCTGTGGCATTGGCACAAGCACGTCGGACGCGATCTTGCGGGGATTGTCGCGGAGGTCGCGAGGATACCGCATGTTGACCGTAAAGCGCTGACGGCCCTCGACGGTGGTGGTCACCGTCTGTCCGCCGAGGGCAGTGGCGATGGTGTCCTGCACGTCCTGGATCATGATGCCGTAACGCGCGAGCGCCATCCGATCAGGCGTGATGTCCAGATAGTAACCGCCGATGCCGCGCTCGGCATATGCGGAGGACGTGCCGGGCACAGCCTTCAGGACGCGCTCGACCTGCTTCGCCAGCTTGTCGATCTCCACCAGATCCAGACCGATCACCTTGACACCAACCGGGGTGCGAATTCCGGTTGACAGCATGTCGATGCGGGCCTTGATCGGCATGGTCCACGCATTGGAGACGCCCGGAATCGGACCGGTAAGTTGCTTCGGCGGTCTGGAACTGGGCCGTCGAGATAGCTTCGCCCTTGCCATGCAGCACTCGCGCTCGCTCAAATGCCGCCTGCGACGCATTGAGTTTTGCCTGAGCGACGGCGAGCTGGCCTTTGGCAGTGGCGATCTTGTTGCTGAGATTCGTGAAAGACTGTAGGTCGAGAACACTGCCGTAGCCCTGCACCTGCCGCTGGTAAGGCACAGTGTTCGGTCGCCTCACCGCGATATCGGCCTGCTTTTGCAAATCCGAGCTCAGCGTGATTGTCGGCAGCCCAGTGTCCGTGTGTGTAACATGGACGGCGGCTTTAACCGGCTGCTCGCGCTGGGCTTCCGCCGTCGCTTCGCTGCGGCCTTCAATGAAGCCCCAGATGAGGAGCACACCAAGAGCTCCGATCAACACCAGCACAATCAATCCCCGAAGGAACCGGCGCACATGTCTAGCCAGGCCCTTATCATCAGTCATGACCATGTTCGCTCCCGACGTTTTTGTTGCCCTCCGCAAATCGCGCCAGCAAGGCGAGGAGGCCGATGAGCGCCATGGCGGTAAGGGCTGCGCCGGCGAGGAAAGTCGCGACCGGCCCATAGATGTCCCAGAGAGCTCCTGCGACGACACTGGCGATGAGCATGGCGATGCCGCTTGCGAGGTTGAACACACCAAACGCTGTTCCGCGCAACTCGGCCGGCGCCGTGTCGGCGACAAGTGTCGCGAGCAGTCCCTGGGTCAAGCCCATATGGAGACCCCAAAAAACCACGCCCACCAAAAGGACTGGCACCGATGTCGTGAAGGCAAGGATCAAATCGGCGAAAACAAGCGTACTAACCCCGACGATCAGCACGCCCTGGCGTCCAAACCGGTCGGATAGCACACCGGCTGGATAAGCGGAGAGCGCGTAAACGATATTCATGACCACCATAACGGCGGGCACGATCGCGATTGCGAGGCCCACGTTCTGTGCCCTTAAAACCAAAAACGCTTCGCTGAACCGAGCCAGGGTCAGCACTACGGCAACTCCTACTACGGCCCAGAACGGCCTCGATAGTCGCCAAGCGTCACTGAAACGTGGCTTAGGTTTTTCCAGGGTGGCGGCAGCCCGCTCCGGCTCTTCGACGCCAAACACCATCAGGGCGAGAGCGAAAAACGCGCGGACGACCGCAATCCAAAACACCATCGCGTAATTGTCGCGGGTGAGTAGCATGAGCCCGAGCGCGGCGAGTGGCCGAGAAATGCGCCAATGGTGTCGAGCGATTGTCTTAGTCCGAAGCTTGCCCCGCGTAGCCGGGCTGGCGCGAGATCAGCTACAAGCGCATCGCGCGGCGCTCCGCGTACTCCCTTGCCTACCCGGTCAAGAAAACGGGCGGCTACAACCCACTCAATCGTAGTCGCGAGCGGAAAGATCGGCTTTGTCACGGCGGAGAGACCGTAGCCGATAGCCGCCAGCAGTTTGCGGCGACCCAGCCAGTCGGAAAGAGCGCCGCTGAAGACCTTAGTGATCATTGCCGTTGCTTCGGCGAGGCCCTCGATCAGCCCGACGGTGAGCGTTGAAGCGCGAAGAACGGTGACAAGATACACGGGCAGCAGCGCATGGATCATCTCGGAGGAGATATCCATGAACATCGATACGAACCCGAGCGTCCAGATTCCGCGTGGCAGGGCTCGAAGGCCTATAGAGGGAGGCAGAACATGATTAGCCATGCTGCCGTCTTCCCGGATGCTTCGGGGCGTGCTCCCGGCCGTTGGCGTCCAGCGGATCTGCATCACATTCTATTGGAGCATTTACGCCTTCGTGAGCGTAGACTTCCTCAGCGAAGGCGGTCAACGCTGTGCCGCAGGTCTCAAATTGCTCCGTTGCCTTCTGTATTCGGGCGTCCGGAAAGAAGTCGCGCGTTTTGATTTTCGCGAACCAGGCTGAAAGCTTGTTGAGGTCATCTTCAATCTCTTCGAGTTCGGCGAAGGTGAACTTCCGAAGCCGGGTCTCCTCTTTAGGCGAATTCGCTACGTCGGCATGGCGCGCCGTTGCGCCGATCACCAAATTGCGCCCCTTCATCTCGATGCCGTCGAGCCCTTCGATATGAGACAGGTCGACGAGATGCGGCGGGCTCGCCAGCCGCTGCTTCATCACCGGCACGAGCGTGTGGCCGCCGGCGATCAGCTTGGCATCCTCGTTCTTGGCGAGCAGATTGGCGGCCTGCCGTACGGTGCCGGGACGATGATATTTGAATTCGTACATGAGCGGTCCTTTGGAATCGCCGTTCGGTCGCCGTTACGCCAGATCGGATTTCGCCATCGCCTTCGCGCCGGCCGCGATCGACAGCACGATGTTCTGGTAGCCCGTGCAGCGGCAGAGGTTGCCCTCGAGTTCCTCGCGGATGGTCTGATCGTCGAGGTCGTGACCCTTGCGGTGGACCAGATCGACCGCGGTCATGATCATGCCCGGGGTGCAAAAGCCGCACTGCAGGCCATGATGTTCACGAAACGCCTCCTGCATGGGATGCAGCGGCGCGCCGTCGGCGGCAAGACCTTCGATGGTGGTGACGCTATGACCGTCCGCCATCACCGCGAGCGTCGTGCAGGACTTCACTGCCTTGCCGTCGAGATGGACGACACAGGCTCCGCACTGCGAGGTATCGCAGCCGACATGGGTGCCGGTGAGCTTGAGGTTCTCGCGCAGAAACTGCACCAGCAGCGTCCGAGGATCGACATTGGCTGTCACGGGGTTGCCGTTCACGATCAGCGAAATCTTGGCCATCGGCACTCTCTAGCGGGTTAGCTTATGGGCCGGCCATTCTATTCTGCCGCGTTGCACGGCACCGGCCAGCTTAAAATTGTTCCAAATGCATCATAGGTGCCTCAGCGCCGATCGGCAACCTCGGGCGCTGAAGGCCAACGCAGGCGTGATATGCCGAAACTGCCCGTCAATTGCCGTCTTTGACGGCCTCGGCAAAATTCGCAAAAAATTCATCGGCGAGCTTTTTGGCCGACCCGTTGATCAAGCGCTGACCGAGTTGCGCCAGCTTGCCTCCGATTTGAGCCTCGACATTATAGACGAGCAGCGTGCCGCCATCCTTGTCCTGCAGATTGACGGTGGCGCCGCCTTTGGCGAATCCGGCAACGCCGCCCTCACCTTCACCGGTGATCTTATAGCCGTTCGGCGGATCGAGATCACTGAGCGTCACCCGACCCTTGAAGCGCGCGGAGACAGGACCGACCTTCATCTTGGCGACAGCCTGGAATTCATTGTCTCCGCTCTTGTCCAGTTCTTCACAGCCCGGGATGCAGGACTTCAGAACAGCCGGATCGTTGAGCTTTTCCCAAACCACCTGACGGGACGCCGGAAGTTGAACTTCGCCGGTCATTGTCATTGCCATTGTCTTGATCTCCCGCTTGAGCCGATGCGGCCGGGCCGCAGTTTTTACCAGTTAAGCTACCGCGCCGCCAAAGAAAAGAGGATCGTCGGAAGGGTTGGCGCCGCACGACGGACGGCAGCCATCAAAGGCGTTGGCAGATATGAGCATACATTCCCCAAGTGGCATGCCGTCTGACGTGAGTTTCGCCTGAATCCGACCGCAGGACAATCATTTTCCGTCCCGAGCGGCGTCGTCGGGCGCGCAAGGCGCTGAGACAGGGC
>Ga0307490_1000024_pt1 | contig 97236 bp, 94 predicted proteins | sample SI3UmetaG_FD_202118 | JGI IMG/M metagenome (GOLD analysis project Ga0307490, IMG submission 202118) | Sea-ice brine microbial communities from Beaufort Sea near Barrow, Alaska, United States - SI3U | ecosystem: Environmental > Aquatic > Marine > Coastal | place: USA: Alaska | collected 2017-05-06
GAATTGGAAGGCGAACCAGCCGCAGAATAGCGCTGCCGCCGCCTGAGCGACCATCAGCGGCAGATCGCACCTACCGGGGGTCTTGGTCGGATGCGTACCCTTCAGCCGCTTGCCGCAGATCCGATCCGAGGCCTCCCACAACGCCACCAGCGCATCCCTGATCTTGGCGCCATAGGTCGGCCTTCGATGCCGCCGGGCTTCCGGCGAAATTGCGACATGGCTGGCAAGCGCCCGAACCGCGTGCTTGCGATGCCAGCCGGTCACCGCGCAAAGCTCGTCGAGAATGCGCCCCTTATCTGCGCGCCCTGCCGATCGATAGCGCTCTACCACCGCCGCCGTGAGCTCGCGCCGCGCACCCATGCTGATCCGTCCTGCCATCGGCGATACCGATCCGATTCGGTATCGCCGCCCCAATGCTGACGGTCAGTTCTCCGGTAACATTCTTGATGAGGCAATGCGCTCTTCCAGATTCGAGTCGATGCGCCACTGCTGGCGTTAAGTCGGTGGGGCTGCGCGAACCTCAGAAAGAACGCGATGCCGAACTATGCGAGCGTGATTTGAAGCTCGCTGGTTCTTCGCCGCCGGCAGATTTAATAAGTGGAAAACTCCAGTTCCAACTGGCCGGATTTAGGGGGAGCAGGTCGCTCGAACGAGACACCAAAAGATAAGGCCAATCGGAAGCCCAACAGTGACCCACGAGATGTAACGGCCAATTGGATCAAGCAACAGCGCAGCGAGGAGCCCTATAGCACAAATTGAGCCGATAATAATGGGCGCGCCGTAAACCTTGCTCCAGTTCGCCCGCACCGCCGGCATCACCCAGCCACATACAAAGCAACCGAACCAAGAGGCGATGATTTTCGGCGTCGTTTTCGGCGTTTGGCCCACCACAGATACAGGCCGCTGCTGAGCACGACGACAGTCATGATGTCGAGCAGTGCCCAGATGATCTTGAGCGGCATGCCGCCGTAGTCGCCAAAATGAAGCGGCTGCGACACCAGCAGCATTTTCAGATAAACTGGCAACTCGCTTAATGTGGTTACGTCGCCGGTGTCGCCATCGAGGAGTACCGGACGCAAGAGCCGCGCCGTCAGCGCGCTGTTGCCGCGCATGAAGACCGCAAAATGATGCGAAGATGTGAATGGCGTGCCGGGAAAGGCAATGAAACTGACTTCGGATCCGGGTATCGCAGCCTTGGCCCGCCCGGCGACGAGGTCAAGCGAAGCGAGATGAGCAGGCGGGGGCTTGTCGCCATACGGCGCAATCAAGGCGGCCAGTTCGGTTTTCTTCCATAGCGTAAGCATCGGTTCGGCCAACGTATTGATCGTGCCGGTCAGAGCAACCACAAGCGCCCAAACGATCGTCACCATGCCGAGCAGATTGTGCCAGTCGAGCCAGAACACCCTCGCCGGGGCGGTGACGCGCACGGTTGCAAATGTTAGTCGCCTGGTAAATGGCCAATATAGGACAGTACCTGAGATTATGGAGACGGCCATTAGCAATCCCATCGCTCCAAGAAACAGTTTGCCTGGCAGACCCGCGAACATATCGACATGCAGCCGCAGCACGATCAGCATCGGCCCGGTGCCAACGAGACCAACCGGCTCAGCGGTGATGGCATCAAACGCCTTAACTACGGCCTGATTGGGATTGCCATGGACCGTCGTGTTGGTGAAGGTCGTGACAAGGCCGGGCTTATCTTTTTCCCATGAAATGTATTGCAGAACCCTGCCGGGATCGTGCCGCAGTACCGCGGCGGCGATCCGATCCACGCTCGCCTTCGACGCGCTGGGCAAGGTCGCAGACGACTGCGGCGCATAGCCAATCAATTCATCGATCTCGTGATGAAAGATCAACGGCAGTCCGGTGACACACACAAGGAGGAGGAAAAGGGTCGAGATCAAGCTTGCCCATTTATGGACGAGTCCCCAAATCCGGACTGTTCGCGCTTTCAGAATAGCCTCCCGATCCGGTCAACACCCCTTACCAGCGATATCCAACGCTAGCAGTCACACGACGACGGTCGCCGTAGAAGCACGCGGTGGGCGTGGAGCACGACGACACATACGTCTTGTCTCCGAGATTGACCGCATTCAGAGCAACGCGCCAACCGTCCCATTCGTAATGAAGCGCCGCGTCGAACAGTGTGAACGACGGCACCGACAGCAGGTTGGCTGTATCGGCAAAGGATGAGCCAACATAGCGGACGCCGCCGCCAAAGCCGAAGCCACGCAGATATCCGTCCTGGAATGTATAGTCGCTCCAGAATGACGTCAGTTGACGCGGCGTATTTGTCGGCACAGTGCCGATTAAGGCGGTATTAAGATCTTTGCTCACCAACAGATCATAGGACGTAAACGATCCGATTACCTTGAAGCCCGGCTGCAACGTCGCGATCGCTTCGAGTTCGATGCCGCGAGATGTGACCTCACCCGACTGTATGGATTGCAGAGGATTGAGTGGATTGGTCGTCAGCGCGTTCTTACGTTTCAGATCGAACAGAGCGATGCCGAACTGCGCGTCGATGAACGCGATCGGCCTATATTTTACGCCGACTTCGGTCTGCTCGCCTGTCTCTGGCAGCAGCAACGTTTGGGTGACGAAATTGGTGCCGATGACAGGATTGTAACTCGTCGCATATGAGGCATAAGGCGCGACGCCGGAGTCGAAATTATAGATCAGTCCAGCGCGCCCGGAAAACTTGCTGTCCTCGCGGCTCAAGACGGCGCCAATGCGGTTGTTGTTGTTGGTATCGACGAAGTCATTGCGGCCAGACAGCACCAGCGTGAAGCCGCCAAGCTTCATCTGGTCCTGCACATAAACGCCGGCCTGACGTTGCGTCAGGAACGTATCTTGATAAGGCGCGCCGTTGAACCGTGCTGTCGCCTGATAGACTGGGTCAAGGACATTGATCGAAGTCGCGCCGCCAAAGCCTTGAAAGTCCTCGATACCGTAGTGCTTGAGATCAAGGCCTACCAAAGCGGTGTGCTGGATCAGACCCGTGCCAAAACGATACTCAAATTGATTATCAACTTGCGCCTGGGTCGCCTTGGCGGTGGTGAAGAAGTTGCCGCGCGCGAGATCGCCGGTATTGACGTTCGCATAGCCGAGGCCGAGCAGCGTCGAATAGGTGATATCGACATGCGCCACACGCGCATTCTGTCGGAACGTAGCATTATCCGATAGATTGCGCTCAAACTGATAACCTAGCATCTGCTGGGACCGTGTGAACGTATCGACGCTCGGGTCGCTTGTGAACAGCCGCGTCGGAATGCGTCCGAACGGTGCGGCGGTGACGGTGCCTACATAAGGCAAAAAGTTCTGACCGCGTGTTTTGTTGTAGGAAGCCTCGGCCAGAACGGTAAAACGTGTATCTATATCCGGCAGCCAAGTCACAGAAGGCGCAATAAAATAGTTGTCGTTGTTGGTGAAATCTACCTGAGTTCCGCCGCCCTGCACTTGCCCGACAACACGCGTCAGAAGTTGACCATTACCGACTCGCGTCGGAATTGGGCCGCCCACATCGAAGCCGACATACGCACTGCCGAAATTGTTGACCCCAGCCTCAATGTAACGGATCGGCTGAGCCGACGGCAGCTTGCTGACGGAGTTGGCCAGGCCGCTCGGGCCCGTGCCGCCATAAAGCACGGCCGAGGGTCCGCGTAGGATCTCGACACGTTCGAGGTTGAACGGTTGCTGCTTCCAAGTCGCAAAAGAGGTCTCGAACAACTGCAAACCATCGCGGAAGCTGCCAGTCGCTTGCGATGGAAACCCTCGAATCAAATACCAGTCATTGCGGAAGTCGGTGCCGAACGTGCTACCGACCACCCCGGGCGTATAACGCAAGATTTCATCGAAACGTTGTGGCTTCAGGTCGCGAATCTGCTCTGCGCCGATTACCGATACCGACTGTGGCGTTTCGTTAATCGCCGTGTTTGTCTTTGTGCCTACAAGAGATCTGCCAGCAACATAGCCTTTGATTGGGCCTCGGGGATTCTCAACGAACAAACCTTCACGCGCGACCGGTGGCGGCGAGACCTGGGGCTGCGTGATGGTGCGCGGTGGGCGGACCGTACGACGAGCTTCCGGTGCAGCTGCTCGACGCACTACCGGAGCCTGAACGACAACGGGTGGAAGTGACTCTTGACCGAAAACATCAGTCGCAGTTCCCGCACTTAGCGCCAGATAGCTAGCAGCACCTAAGCTCCACAGGCGAATCGTTGATTGCGTCTTCATGGTGTCCTCATATCGGCGGCGATCAGTGCGGCATGCCCTACGCTCACCTACATGAAAACCTGGACGCGCGATCTTAGAATGCATCAAAACTTTCGCGAAACCATGCAATTGTTGTAAAATATTTTGTGGTAAACGAGGTTGAGCTGACGGTTTAGTGACCGGCAACGAAATTGTGGGTGTTTAGATGGGCTTGGCGCATTCTCGGCATCAAGATGCTCGTCAAGCTCGGTATTCAATATCCATTCTGAAAGTGCCCTCTGCTGCGGTCGCAAGAACGAGGAACGCGACGCCTAACGTTGCCCACGTGGACGAATACTCGAACTTCCACTTCGGCCCCACGTTCAGTTCCAACCATCCCTCTTCATTACTGGATCCGAGAGATTGAATCCGCAATTGACGACGTCCTCAATTCAACCAGCCTGATATTCGGCCTGCCAAGAGGATAAACTGAATTGCTGGCTATTAGAGAGATGTGCGAACGATCGCCGACCGACGCTGGCCCGCTTATTGTTCGCGCTGGCGGTTCTCCAAGGTTGGCGCGACTTCCCGCGCGACAACGCACTCCTAGCAGTGTGCTGAAGAACCCCCTCGCCACGGAGGAAGCTTGATGATTCACTTTATCATCTCGAATCGCGGAGGCGATCATGCGTGGCAGGTTTACGGATCAGGGCGGCCTGTTTTCGTACATCGCGCCCGATAAGCGGGTGCCGGCGAACCATCCGTTGCGGCAGGTCCGGGAACTTGTCCGGGATGTTTTGAGTGATTTGAACCGCAGCCTTGGGAGGCTCTACGCCAACGAGGGATGTCCTTCGATCCCTTGGAGGAACTGCTGAGCGCCCTGCTTCTGCAGGTGTTCTACGGCATCTGCTCGGAACGCCAGTTGATGGAGCAACTGGACTACAATCTTTTGTATCGCTGGTTTGTGGGACTGTCGCCCGACGATCCGGTCTGGGACCCGACCGGCGCCAACTTCCACGGCCAGAAGCGCAAGAACGACACCCATGCGAGTACGAGCGACCCGGACAGCAGGCTTTATCGGAAGGCGGCCGGACGGGAGGCCAGGCTTTGCTATATGGGCCACGCCACCATGGAGAACCGGCATGGGCTGGCGGTAGCCGGCAGGGTCACGCATGCCAATGGCACCGCCGAACGCCGGGCTTCGTAGGCCATGCTGAAGGCGAGACGCAAAGCCGCAGGCCACCGCATCACGGCCGGTGAGGACAAGGCTTACGTACCGCCGATCATGTTGCCAATCTTCGCGCCATCGGCGTGAGGCCGCATGTGACATAGAACCAAGCCGTCACCAAAACCGGCAAGACCCGCAACAGCGCCATTGACGAACGAACCACACGGCATCCGGGATATGGCATGTTGCAATCGCGCCGGGCGTCGCCGTCCATCCCGTCCTGGAGGGCCGCCGGCGAACTCGCGTCGCACCCGAGCATCGCCAAGCGGTTCCGGTCCAGGTCGCGACCTGCGTGTCCGAAGCCCTCGTCGGTCGGGCCGGCGATCACATCCTACGACGGTCGCTGAGTTTTACCAATCTGTCGGTAAACGGCTCGCCCAATCGGGAGGCCGGCCATGACCACCCACACACAGCCAGCAGCGATCGACAGCGTCAAGAAAAGCCTGGTCGCACTCAAGATGCCAGGTGCGCTGGAAATACTGGACACTACGCTCCGGCGAGTCGAACAGGGTGAGGTCACCTGGATTGAGGCACTCGATCAGCTGCTTATTGAGGAGCTGACGCTGCGCGACAATCGTCGTGTCCGCGCTGAGAATGTCTCGCCTGACGACGGTTAAATCGCTCGCGGGCTTCGACTTCGCATTTTAGCCCTCGCTTGATCGCAATCGCATTCTGGCGCTTGCGGAATTGAAGTTCATCGACCGCACCGAGGTGGTCCATCTGCTTGGGCCGCCCGGCACCGGCAAGAGCCATCTCGGGACGGCGCTCGCGGTCGAGGCCGTGAAGGCTGGAAAGAGCGTTGCGTTCGCCACGCTCGCCGACATCGTCACCACCCTCGCGAAGGCCGAACGCGAAGGCTCTTTGCGCGAGCGCCTGCGGTTCCTCGCCCGCGCCTCTCTCCTTGTCGTCGACGAGATCGGCTACCTCCCGGTCGTGCCCGGCGGCGGCAATCTATTCTTCCAGTTGGTCAACGCCCGCTATGAAAAAGGCGCGATGATCCTCACTTCGAACCGCGGATTTGCCGAATGGGGCGAGGTCGAAAACAGCGAAACGAATACCAACTGTTTTCAACAAACCAGGCAACCAAAACCAGCGCCGCCACGCTGTCCGCGATTTAGCGAAACTGCTGTCCGTCAGTTAGCGAAACTGCTGTCCCGTTTTTGCGAAATACGCACTCCGTCCAACCCGGAGGCTTCTTCGCACGTTTCTTCTACCTCTGAAACCAGGTTATCGGCTTCGCGCTTACGGATGTTCCCCTGTAACCTCGTCAGGAGCTCGGCGCCGGTTCCCCACTACTCGGCCTTGAACCACCCCTGCATCTGTGGGAACGCCTTAACGAGCGGGATGAGGGCGACGGCGACCTCGCTTCGCTTGAGGATCGGCCGGTCCGTCGGTCGAGATGCATCATCTTTCAGAAGTTCGCAAGCTGGCGAGGAACAAGTCGACGGCGGGTCACAAAAGTCGAATCGGCCGCCGGCTTGTTCACTTCTTCACGTCCGTAAGGACGGCCAGACGTTGCTGCGCAGACCGATCGTCACACAGCAACTCGACCGGGTCCAAGCTAACGCAGATTTCCTGCAGTCGGGCCCGAACGGCATCGGAGTATGTGGGTCGGTTGCCAGCCGCTGAAGCGGCGGCGGCGCACTTATGAGCTTTGCGGACGCGTGCACCGTCGCGCTGTTTTCGAAGCTTGAACGATGGCTATTCTAGAGCAGCCCGCTGCCGAGATGATGAGGGTTCGAGCGCGCCAGCCGTCGCCACGTGGGAGCGGAAGAGCCTCTTGCGACGCCTGCCAGGACAGCCCCGAACCAGCTTGATCGATGGTGAGGTTTCCCGACCGACCACGTCCGCCGCGTCGTCCAAGGGTGTTGAGCGCAGCGCGGAGGCGAACAGGGCCGGATCACCCGCCAACCGTTCTGCGAGATAGATCAGGATCCATCTCATGTCATGGTCTCCGGGCTTGTGCGTTCTGAACCGGCCTCAAAGCGCTCAACGAACGCTTGAGGCACCATCAAAATGAGGGCTTCACGTCCGACCGACACTCGGATTGGCGTCTTTGTGATAACCTCGCCATCGACGGCGACGTCCTGTTTTGGGACGGCGTCGATCATCAGCTCTGTGGCTTTGAGGACCTCAAGATCGGCAGCCCTAAACGGCGCGCGGAGGGCGGCGCGCGCCCACTCCTTGCCCAGCGCCCACTTGGACGGCCCCGTGAGGATGTGGACGACGATCTTGCCATCGTCAGGGTTGGCGTCGGGCGCAACCAGAACACCGCCTTGGTATCCTCCGTTCGCAATCCGAACGTCGAGTGCGTCGAACGAGGTCTCCTGGCCATTGATGGCGACAATGCATCGGAAAGGCGCATAACTCATAAACTTGCTTGCCCCGACCAAGAGGTACGCGCCTCGGCCAAGCCATTTTTTCAAGGCGTGCGGTGTCGCCCGGCCGACAATGGCCGGCATTCCGATGGAAGACCCATTGGCAAAGTAGTTGTCATTGATCTTGCCGAGATCGACATCGAAGACGCTCCCGCGGACCAGGACTTCAATGGCTCCAGGCAGATCAAGCGGAATCCCGAGCGTGCGGGCAAAACTGTTGGCTGTGCCGAGCGGCAGCAGTCCGAAGACTACGCTGACGTAGGCAAAATGTCCGATTACCGAACTGACGGTGCCATCACCTCCGCCAACGACAATGAACTTGCGTCCCTTGGCGATCTCCTCTCGCACGATCTCCAATAGTCTCTCGGCGTGCCGAACGGGATAGGAAGCGTCCAGGATGATTCCCGCTTCAGTGAGTCGCCGCTTCGCCTCCGAATAGGCCCGCGCACCATGCCGCGACCGCGTGTTCACAACGAGAACTGCGCGGCGGCTTTCCTTGATCTCCCGCGCCAGTGCGGCCTTTTCCGCACGACGGTCAAAGGGTTGATGGTTGGCTGAATGACTGGTGGTCATGGCTCGCCTACTGATTCTGAGTTGGGGACGGACTTGCGAAATCCTCTTGCGCAAGGAGAACGCGTCCGCTCCATGTGTCCGTGCTCAATTCACGCTTCGCAAAGCGTCCGCCTCTTACCGACTGTGCCAGAAGTTCGAGCGGACGATCAACCTCTGAATTCGCCCAAACGATCGTGACGAAGGATAGCGGGCGGAACATTTGCTCCTCAACAACCGAACCCATCCATAACGAACGGGACGTGCCATTCTGAAGAGCGTGGTCCGCTGGCCACACTCGAAGCACCAGCCGCCTATTTGGATTCACATCACTTTCTCGAATCAGGGTGAGATTTGGCCTCCGACCAACCTGGAGCGAAGGAATCACCGGGAGCCTCTGGGGGTCGGCAGTCACCAGCCAGGCGAAAGTGCTCGCGGCTGTCCACCGCTCGGGTTCCCGCCATCCCGAGGCTAACAACTTGGTCGTGAGGCTTTCGGGCGCTCCTGCCCACTGGAAGGTCAGCGGTTCTTCGATCTCTCCGGTCAGATCGATGCGGTAGGTCGGCAATGTCTCCCACGCAGTCGTCCACCAATCATCCGCTGCAATCGTCGGGGTTTCGTAGCGGACCGCATAGCGCTGCAGGTCCGCGGCGTGATTTTGTAAGACGTTGAATCCGCCAACGAGCACTAGCGCCGCGCCAGCGACCAGAGCGAGATTTCGTCGATCGAACATCTTCTCGTAGTGTCGGACATAGGCAAATCCGAGCACGATGACCCAGGCAGTCGCGAAAGTCAGACTGCCGAGCACATCGGAAGCCCAATGAGCACCAAGATAGAGGCGCGAGAAGACGATCAGCGATGCAAAACACAGGGCCGCAACGAAAATGGGCAGCCGCCGCGCAGGGCGCAATTGACGCGTGATGAGAAAGGCAAGAAAACCATACAGGACAGCATTGACGGTGGCGTGACCACTCGGAAATGAAAATGCTGTCGCGCCAAGATAACCGAGATCGCCGGGTCGAGCGCGGTGAACGGCGAGCTTCGTGATCGTGTTGAGGGTTGCGGCGAAGCCGACGGCTGCCGCCCAGTAGAAGGCGGTTCGCCAGGCGCGTTGCCACGCGAGCCAAAGGAACACCACGATTGTCACTGTGGTGGTGACGACTGGATCACCCAACTCGGTGATGGCGATCACGAACGTATCGCCGGCCGGCGTGCGCAGATCCTGTAAAGCGCGATAGATGACGCCATCAAACTGTAACAGATCGCCTCGAACGACACCCTCTAGGACGCTGAAGAAAAGCCAAGCGGAAGCGATGACCACACCTGCCCAGAGCAGCAGCGCCCGAGCCTCGCTTCGCTCTGGATCGAAGAGCGTTCCGATCTGCCGGGAGAGCCACGTGTCCTGCGACGCGCTCCATTCACGTAAACGAGCCTCGCCTGCCGCCATCAAGACAGAAGCGTGACGGAGTGCAAAACGCAGGCCAGAAATCAACAACCAGCCGAGGGCAACAACGAGGACGAGCAGAAGTGCCAATCGTCCCGCCGCCGCGCCCGCAAGCGACAGGGATGCTCCAAGGAGCATGCCCGGCAGGATGTGAGCCGGCGCCCAGGCAAAGGCCGAGAGAACATTGACGAGGTAGAAGCGGCCTGGCGGCATCGCCATCATGCCCGCCACCACTGGAACGAAGCCGCGCACGCCTGGAGTGAAGCGGGCAAGGAAAATGCTCTTGCCGCCGTGCCGATGGATGAATGCGCGGCTCTTATCGACCAGGCCCGCATAGCGATCGAGCGGCCAGCGCCCAAGGATCGTCTGCCGGTAATGGTGTCCAAGCCAGTAAGGCAGCCCGTCGCCCAGGATCGCACCAACGATGGCGGCGACCATTAGCGGCCACATCTTCACCGTTCCGGTTGGGATTAACGCGGCCACTGCAACAATGAGAGCCGAACCCGGCACAACCGAACCGAGGACCGGAATGGCCTCCAAAAAGGCGAGCACGAAAACGGCGCCATAGGCGAGGTAAGCGTGCGCCGCAATGGACTGGGCAACAAAGTCCATCACCGAATCTCGGAAGGGATTGACCCGCGCAATGCTTGCTCGTCAAAGCTGTGACGGGCAGACACCGAGTCATTCAGAAGGGAAAGACCGCGACGGTCGCCCAAAGCGCTGCCTTTCCGGAATCCACCGCGCCAATCGTTGCGCCAAAGAAGGGACGAAGATCACTGCCGTGGTGCACAGGATCGAGGCGGCAAGCCACACTCCCGAAACGCCTTGGCAAAGGTCCCCCAAGCCACGGCTGTCCATCGCTAAAATGCGACGACGGAACTAAACATCCTATAGCGCCGCGATGCTGGATGTCCACTTGGAACTGGGAGCATCGCTCGCCGGCGCGCCTAGCAATTGCGGCGTGCTCCTATCAGTCATCGAACAACGTTCCAAGAAACCACGGCGGCGTATCTGTGATCATCGCATCCGATGTCCGTAGCCACCCTAGTCATGATAAGCCGCCTTAGTTTGGGTAGCTCACTGCGCGAGCAAAGCGCGGGTTGGGCCAGGAGGCATCCCGGCTTAAACTGTCCCTGCGGAACGGGCGAACGCGCCTGGTATGTGACGCTCCGCTCGATGATCTTGTCGAGTTCACCCGACAGAGCCAGACTTCACGGCAGCTGGGCAGTAGTCGATCTCGACACCCAGGCTCCTCCATAACCAGATCGATCTTGCAGTGCGGGCACAACATGCCGGGGCTCTCGTTTGAGGCGCAGCCATTGGCGCGTCTGGCGTGGAGGTCCTTTCCTGTTAATTCGGCAAGGTTTGATGTGCGAGCCAGCGTCACCCGAACCTAAGCCGCTTGACAACTTTTCACTGCGTCATCCGCTTCTTTCTTGTCTCGGCGGATCTCGAAGCAGAGTCGCCAATTGCTGCAGGCGCTGGGGGTCAACATCAGGGCCTCGATCCTGATCAGAAAAATCTCAGAGCCGGCGTGGCGACCAGAACGCCGCCGAATAGGCCGCGGCAAATCCGAGAAACGCCACAGCCTAGGCGATGCCGGGATCCACTACCAGCACTCCGGCGTGGTTCGTTTCCAAGGCAACGCAGACCCGTGCGCGAGGGCTGCAAAAATCACCGCAGCTTAAATCAGCTGGGTCGCTGGATTCAAGGCGCTGCCCGGAATGACCGAGCGTCTGAGCGGCTCATCACGGCCAGTATCATGGTGCCGATCGTCCCACCGGTCCATGCGTGATTCTAGCGCCTAGCACCACGAGGTCGAAGGCGTTGAGCGCCTTTAGGATGAAGCCCACCGGAATGAACGCATGGATCAGCACCAGGCGGTCGGCGAATGTCTCGGCTCCAGCGGGTCAGGCGCACGAAGTGTAAGCCGCGGCATACCTGCAACAAATAGCGTGGACAATCTCGTACGGAAATCTCAGTATGCTCGAAGTCGCCAGAGATTGGAGATTTTTATGTCGTTTTCTTTTCCCAAGGAATGGCAGGAGTGGGTGGACCTGTTGCTGGGCGTCTGGCTTTGCGTTTCACCGTGGGCGCTGCATTTTACGGACGATACAGCTGCTACGAACAACGTTATCAGCGTTGGGTTTTTCATGATTATGGCTCAGGTTTTTACCATTTCGGGTTTTGCCGTCCTGGAGAAACTGATCGATGTCGCCCTTGGTACGTGGCTGGTAGCTTCAGTATGGCTATTGGGCATCTCGGCGTCGGCGGCAAAAATTGATCTGATTGTAGGCGGGCTCGTTGTTCTACTGTTTGCCTTCTATAAAATTTGGTCGAATCGGCGAGCTGCAAGCACGCATTCCTAGTCTAGACTAGTCTCGTTCCCCACTTCTGTTCGGTGCAATATCGCGCTTTCCGGCGCTGTCATCGGTTTGTTCTCTATCCTTGTCTTTCTTCAACGGCGTTATCACGGTCAGCACAAGGAAATTAGCGACCGCGAGAATGAGGCCGAGGTCGTAATAGCCGAAACCCACGGCCGTTCCGATAACGCCCGCATTCAAGATGCTGGCGGCGGTTGCGGTGCCATGGACAGTACTGCCAGATTTGAGGATCGCGCCTCCACCCACAAACCCAACGCCGGTAAAAATGCCCTCAAGGATGCGCGCCTGCGCGGAGGAGTGTTCGCCAAGGATTTCGATCGCAAGGATTGCCAATCCGCAGCTTGCCATGGCGACGATTGGAAAGGTCCGCAGGCCCGCGCTGCGGGCATCTCGTTCGCGATTCCAGCCAATAGGCAGCGCGAGCAGAAATGCCAGCGCAAGACGCACGAGGTGATTGGGCAAATCGCCCCAAATACCCCAATATGAACTCATCATCGCTGGTCTCTCGCAGTATAGCCGGAATGCTCAGCGGACCTCGAAGCTGCTCGAACGACGAGGTGCGCGACGCAATAGGATCTCGATCCGATCAGCATCTTAAGGGACGCCTGTCCTACAAGCAATGATTCCCGGAGAGGCCATCGCCCACCTCCATCTCGGAGACGGATGCTTGGATTCTTAATCCATCACAAAGCAACCCATGTGTGGCTCTACTCGCTGAGCGTCGGGCCGTCCATGAGCACGCACTGCCATAGGAGCGACGCATTTTTCGGCCAATGTTAAAAAAATAGCACTTATTAGATGGGATCCAACATGGAGCTACATCAATGCCCCTGACATTTGTTCTACCATGCGGCCGGACAAGCGGAAACAGTCAGTGCGGCAGCGGGCTAAGGGCAGCCGACGACAATGCTTGAATACGTGCTCCTCTTCGCCGTTGCTACTATCCTTATTGCAATGCTGCGCGCGTTACTGGTTCTCGTGATTGCAATCAGTGCTGGATGTTGGCGATTGCGTCGGTCTCTCGGTGTCCACCGGCCCCCTATAAAATCGATGCAGACTTGGGTCAGCTTCCACCTTCCGTCTTACTATGCATTTTTGAAGTCCCGACTCGATCAAAGCGTCTTCAGCGGCCTCCCGCTCACCCTATTTATCGTTGCGGCGCTCCACATCGTGGTGCTCTTCGGCGGCCTCACCCAGGAAGTCGTTGAAGCCAGCGGATGGTTAAGTTTGGATCAGGCAATCAACGCTTCCTTCGCTGCATGGCGTAGCTCTACCCTCGTTGCCGCATTTCTAGGAAGCCAGCGCGAATGGTCTGGGGTCCGAGGCAGCTGCGGTGGATCTACTGAAGTTGGTACTCGACGAGACACGTCAACGCGGCAAGATTTTCACAACTTGCTGCTGCGATCCAAGTCTTCGTTCCATGAGCCGACGCGCCCCCGACCACAGCGGATACCTTCAGGGTGAGCACATTATGGTATCGGAGCATATCCTCCAGAAACACGCATCCGACTTCTGGCTTGCCCGCGGCGCAATTGCGTTTATAGCGGGGTTACAGCTTCTGATCGTCAACGATCTGACGTGGGGGCCACGTTGGCTTGCTCCCACGGTCGAAGTGGCGATGCTTGTGCCACTATCAATCGCGACGGCCTGGACCATCGAACGGACACGCCTTGCGAGCGGCGACCAGCATTGGCGTATGATCACACGGCATCGGCGAGCGATCCGGACCTTCGCACTTATTTTGACTGCCGTCATTACGGCCATGAACCTCGAAGCTTTGGTCGCACTGGTACGCGCGCTGCTCCACGGAGGGACAGGGGAGAGTGGTCAATCGCTCCTCCTCGACGCCTTAAACATCTGGGTCACCAACGTCGTCGTCTTCGCGCTTTGGTTTTGGAACCTGGACCGAGGCGGTCCGGCTATGCGCAGCATCGCAGACCAGCGCGCGACCGATTTCCTGTTTCCGCAAATGCTGCCGAGCTTTCCCGCGGACCAGAATTGGGCGCCGGGCTTTATCGACTATCTGTACCTATCCTTCACCAACGCTACCGCGTTCTCGCCGACTGACACCATGCCGCTAACTCCGCGCGGAAAAGCGCTCATGATGACCGAGGCGATCATCTCGCTTCTCACCGTCGGGCTGGTCGCTGCTCGAGCGGTCAATATTTTAGCCTAATGAAATGTCAGCGCACGCCTCGCTTGTGCTGTCCATCCCTTGAGCCGATGTCGCGCGCGGAGCGCCGCGGCAGCGCCAGCGAGCCGCTGGATCACAATAGCTCGTCATGCCGGGAAAGGCGAGCTCGGTATACAAGCGCAGTGACGGTCGAGTTCTGGATCAAACGATCCACGTTCAGAATCTAGGTTTGGCGTGAGATCGAACAGCGCTTGGCGCACAGTATGCTCGCTCACCAGTGATGATGATGATGATGATGCCCGACGCCGCCGAAACCGAAGCTGATGCTAGGTCCATAACCATATCCATAACCGTACCCCGGATCATAACCATAGCCTGAACTATAGCCATATCCGGGGCCGTAACCGTAATAGGAATAGCTAGGCCGCGCGTAATAGCGCCGCTGAACATACCGCCGCGAATTGTAGCAACGCCCATACGGGTCGCAAATCAGGTGAACATTTTCCACGAGGGGCTCTGGCAGCCTCAAAGAAGCGCTGGTCATTTTCGCCAAAGGTAGAGCCGACGCGGGAGCTGCAATTGTGATAGTTAATAGCGCCGCAGCGCTCATAAGCGGAAAACGGGTCATTGGGTCCTCCTCTTGTAATCGTAGAACAAAAGCCGCCACGTCGAAATAGGTTCCACCCAATCGACCTCGCCCGTGCGGGAGGACGGACCGCCCTCCGGGTCTGGGCCTTGGTTTAATTCTCGGACGGCTTGCTGCTCTCCAATGTTTGCCGAAAAAGTGGCGACACGATTGCGTCGATAACGCCCCTGTTGTATTAGTGACCTTTGCAGCCGGCTCGCTCGCGCGTCAGTCTAGTTGTTGTCGCACTCTAGACTGCCAACACGAAATTGATACTCTGCTGCGGTCTGCCCAAACCTAAGTCCAGGCGGCAACGCGAGCAAAGCAGAATAAACAGTGAGTGTGAGGTGACAGCCATGTGAACGCCTCCAACAAATCAAGCCAACCGGCAATCAGAGGCAAAAAATCTGGGGGGGGGCCGCTTCAGCACGGGACAACATATTGATAATAGTGTTATATTGGTAATAGTGTTGCTTCGCAAAGCCTGCTAATCGGAACATATGAAACTAGGTAAAAGGCTGCCGAGATCGCAAGCGTCGGGCATTCGCCATACGTTGCTGGCGTTAACTGCCTTCGTGTATCTTTTTGTTGGCCTGTCCCATGCCATCTCCTGTGCCAATGAGATCGTGGTTGGCTCGATAGCCTCTGATTTCAGCGCCTCCCCGTTAGATGATGGTGGTCAGGACGACAATGGAACCAAAAAGCTGCCGGTGGTCGCCCACCATTGCTACGTCTGCGCACCAATCCTGACGCCAGCGCTGGCCGCTGTAAGCGGTCCGTCTGCCAAGACAGTCAGGCGTTCCTTTGTGGCTCCAAATCGTCTTCACGCAAACCCTCTCTGGCTCGATACGCCGCCACCCAAGCACCTCACCTGAGCAATTAGCCGAACGCGCGACTTAAGTCGCGTCGTCGTCCGTACGCTATTCAGGTTGATCTTATGTGGTCGGTTCAAGTGGCTCTGCACCTGGCGGGTGCAATGCTTTTATTCACAATTCCCGTCAAGGCCGCCGAACGAGCGGCGCCAGCCATTTCGCTGCCGCAAGCACTGCAACGCGCCTTGGCGGCAAACCCGCGGTTGACGGCGGCTGAGCGTGACATCGGCATTGCCAGCGGGCTTCGTATCCAGGCCGGGGTACTGCCCAATCCGGACGTTTCGTTCGAGCTCGACAACGCACTGGGATCAGGGCCTTACAAGGGCTTGAGATCGGCCGAGACCAATCTGCAGCTCAGCCAACTGGTCGAACTCGGTGGAAAGCGGGAAGCGCGCATCGCCGCCGGCGAGGCCGGCATCGGCTCGGCCGTGTGGCAGCGACGGGCGACGCGCCTGGAGGTTCTGTCGGAAGCAGCGATCGCGTTCATAACGATCATCAGTGCCCAGCGGCGGATCGAAATCTTTGACGAGCAGATCGAGGGTTTCGGTACACTGATTCCGTTGCTGCAAAAGCGCGTGCAGGAAGGCGCATCCTCGCCGGCTGAGACGCTTCGTGCGCAGGTCGCGGCCGATCTGTTCCGGGTCGAACGGGAGCGCGCCAAGACACAATTGGCACTCGCGCGTCGCGATCTCGCAATCCTGATGGGGGACAGCAGCCCTCATTTCGGCAAAGCGTTGGGACGCCTGACCAACATAGGACAACCACCGCCATTCCGGGACGTGTTGCGGGCGATTGAAGCCAACCCGCAACTGTTACGGTGGACGGCGGTTGCGGCCCAACGCAACGCCGAACTCCTGATCGCGCGGCTCAAGGCAATTCCCGACCCGCGCATTTCGGCCGGCTGGCGCCACTACCAAGACACCAATGACAACGCCGTGCGATTAGGCGTTTCCATCCCGATACCAATCTTTGATCAGAACACCGGCAACATCATCGCTGCTCAGGAAACGCTCGCCAAGACCGATGCGGAGCGAGCAATCAACAAGCTTGTTCTGACCAGCATCGTCGGTCGTGCTTATGACACCCTCACTGGCGCGTTGGCCGAGCTCAAGCTGCTGCGGACGTCGATCATTCCGAATGCGCGCAGCGCTTCGGAGACGATCCAGAGCGGATATTTGCAAGGACGGTTTACGCTGCTCGAGCTGCTCGATGTCAAAGGCTCGGTCTTGCAGGCGCTGCTCCGGGAACAGGAGGCCCTGCAGAACTTTCACATTGCCATTGCGACGATCGAAGGTCTTGTCGGCAACCCGTTTACGCTCACGCGCGAGACCTCAAGATGAAACGAATTCTGAGATACTTGTTTTTTGTGCTGGTCGCAGCGGGGCTGGTCTATGGCGGCTATCGGATGCTGAAACCGGCGGTGCCCAAGACGGCTCCTACGGAAAAGGCGGAGAAGGAAGAGCATGCGGACAGCGTCGCTCTGAGTGACGCCAAGATTCAGGCGGCTGGAATCGAGCTTGCAAAAGCCTCAACTGGGGTCCTGCGGGACAGCCTGTTGCTGAACGGGATAGTTCAGCCGAATCAGGAGTCACTGGTCCAGGTCACACCGCGCTTTCCCGGTATCGTCCGGGACGTTCGCAAGCGGATCGGCGACGTCGTTCAGAAGGGCGATGTGCTGGCAGTCATCGAAAGCAACCAAAGCTTGACGCAATACGAGTTGAAGGCCTCGCTTGCGGGCACGGTCATCGATCGCCAAACGACCCTTGGGGAATTTGTTTCCGAACAAAAGTCGGCCTTCGTAATCGCGGATCTGTCTGCGGTTTGGGTCGACTTCTCGGTTTATCGACGCGACCTGAAGCGGGTCAGCATCGGCGATCAGGTTCTCATCGATCCGGCCGACGGCGGACCCGCGATCGAGGCCAAAATTTCCTATCTTTCTCCCGTCGGGAGCAGTGACACCCAAAGTGCCATTGCCAGGGCAATCGTTACCAATTCCAGCCAGCGGCTGCGGCCAGGGCTGTTTATTACGGGTCGGCTGACGTTATCGGCCAAGAAGGTCCCGGTCGCGGTCAAGTCATCTGCTCTTCAGACCGTGGAAAGCCGCACCGTCGTCTTCGTGCGCAACGGCGAGAAGTTCGAGGCCCGCGATGTCGAGGTGGGCGATCGCGATGCGCATCTTGTCGAAATTCTCTTCGGCGTCCTCGATGGCGATCTCTACGCGGCGCAGAACAGCTTCATCGTGAAGGCTGAGATGACAAAGGGAGCGGGCGGCGATGAGCACTGATACCAACCACACGTTGATCACCGCGCTGATCAGGCCTCATATGGAAGGCCACGTTGTCCGTGCGCTTCATGATCTTCCTGACTTCCCGGGCTTCACCTTCGACGAAGTGCGGGGACAGGGAAGAGGGCGCGGACAGGGCGGCAGTTACGTCTCGACAGACACGGATCTCACCTACCATCAGTACCTGGAGCTGAGATTGGTATGCCGGTCCGACCTCGCTCAGGACATTTGCGGGCGGATCGCCTCGGCCGCATGGACGGGCAGGAAAGGTGACGGTATCGTCTACACGACGCCAGTCCATTCGTTCGCACGCGTCAGGGAACTTGGCAAGCGCCCGGAGCAAGCTCATGATTAATGGTATTCTTTCCTTCGCCATCCGGCAGCGATGGCTGGTCATGATCGGCGTTCTGGTCATGGCCGCCTTCGGGGCGTGGAATTTCACGCGGCTCCCGATCGACGCCGTGCCTGACATCACCAACGTCCAGATCCAGATTAACAGCCGCGCGCCCGGCTATTCGCCGCTGGAAGTCGAGCAGCGGATTACATTTCCGATCGAGACCGCGATGGGAGGTTTGCCTCATCTCGATAGCACTCGCTCTCAGTCGCGCTACGGCTTGAGTCAGGTCACTATCATTTTCAAGGACGGCACCGACATCTATTTTGCCCGGCAGTTGGTCAACGAGCGGATTCAGCAGGTCAAGGACCAGCTTCCACCCAGCATCGAAACCGCGATGGGACCAATTTCCACGGGCCTTGGTGAAATCTATTTGTTCACCGTCGAGGCGAAACCGCAAGCGCGCAAAGCCGGCGGCGGCGAATACACGCCGAGCGATTTGCGCACGATACAAGACTGGATCATCAAGCCGCAATTGCGCAACGTCCCCGGCGTCATTGAGGTCAACACCATCGGCGGGTTCGAGCGGCAATTTCACGTGCTGCCCGATCCTGCCCAACTGATGGCCTACAAGCTCAGCTTTCGCGAAGTGATGACGGCGCTGGCGGCGAACAATGCCAACGTCGGCGCCGGCTACATCGAACGAAACGGCGAGCAATACCTCGTTCGCACACCGGGTCAGGTCGCAAATGTCGACGAAATCAGGGACATCGTCATAGGTTCCCGAAACGGCGTCCCCGTTCGGGTTGGGGACGTAGCCGAAGTCAAGGAAGGTAAGGATCTGCGAACGGGTGCAGCAACAGTCGATGGCAAGGAGGTGGTGTTGGGCACCGCCATGCTTCTGATTGGCGACAATAGCCGGACCGTAGCTCAGCGCGTGGCGGCAAAGCTGAAGGAGATCGGGCGCTCACTGCCGGACGGCGTGATCGCGCGAGCCGTCTATGACCGGACCAAGCTGGTCGAGGCCACGGTCGCGACAGTGGAAAAGAACCTCGTCGAAGGTGCGCTTCTCGTCATCGCGATTCTGTTCCTGATCCTCGGCAACTTCAAGGCGGCGGTCGCCACGGCACTCGTCATCCCGTTGGCCATGCTGTTTACCATTACCGGCATGGTCGAAAACAAGGTCAGCGCCAATTTGATGAGCCTTGGCGCCATCGACTTCGGCATCATTATCGATGGCGCGGTGATCATCGTGGAAAACTGCCTGCGTCTCTTGGCGGAGGAGCAGCACAGACAGGGCCGCGTCCTTGATCGGCAGGAGCGGTTTGAAACTATCTTGACGGCATCTAAAGAAGTGATTGGTCCGAGCTTGTTCGGGACGCTGATCATCGGCGTCGTGTATCTGCCCATCCTGACGCTCACCGGCGTCGAAGGAAAGATGTTCACCCCGATGGCGTTGACGGTTCTGATGGCGCTCACCGGCGCAAGCATCCTGTCGCTGACGTTCGTACCGGCCGCCGTGGCCTTGCTGGTAACCGGAAAAGTCTCGGAGCATGAGAACTGGTTTATGCGCGGTGCGCGCCATGTTTACACGCCGCTCCTCGCAGCTTCAATCCGCAACCGGTGGGGCGTCGCCGTCATCGCGGTCGTGCTGATGGTCGTGTGCGGCATCGCGGCGTCTCAAATGGGCGGCGAATTCATTCCCAGTCTCGACGAAGGCGACGTGTCACTGCAGGCGATCCGCATTCCCGGCACGAGTCTGACGCAGTCGCTTGAGATGCAGGCCGTGCTCGAAAAGCGGTTATTGAAGATTCCCGAGGTCCGGGAAGTGTTCGCCCGCACCGGGACGGCGGAAGTTGCAACCGACCTGATGCCGCCCTCGACATCCGACGGATACGTCATGCTCAAGCCGCGGAAGGAGTGGCCCGATCCGGAGAAACCCAAGGCTACCGTTGTTTCCGAAATTCAGGAGGCGGCGGAAGAGATCCCGGGCAACGTCTATGAGATCTCGCAGCCGATCCAGCAACGTTTTAACGAACTGATTTCGGGAGTCCGCAGCGACGTCGGCGTCAAGATCTTCGGCGACGACCTGGACGTTCTCGTCCAGTCCGCGGCCAAAGTGCAGGCAGTCCTGCAGGGCGTACAGGGCGCCGCCGACGTCAAAACCGAACAGGCGGCGGGGTTGCCAGTGCTTACGGTCAAGCTCAACCGTCAGGCGCTGTCCCGCTACGGCATCAGCGTCGGCGACGTTCAGAACCTGGTCGAGATCGCGGTCGGCGGCAAAAACTCCGGCATGGTGTTCGAAGGCGACCGTCGTTTCAATATCGTCGTCCGCCTCCCGGAACATTTGCGCTCCGATATCTCGGCGCTCAAGGCGCTTCCGATACCGCTTCCTCCGCTGGAGACGCAGGCAAAGCCAGTCACTGCGGTCTGGAACAACTCGCCGCTGTCTCAAATCCGCTATGTACCGCTGTCGGAACTGGCCCAAATCGACGTCGCACCCGGACCAAATCAGATCAGCCGCGAAAATGGCAAACGTCGTATTGTCGTCACCGCGAACGTCCGCGGACGCGACCTGGGGTCGTTTGTCGCGGACGCCCAGGAGCAGGTCGAAGCCAAGGTTAAGCTTCCGGCGGGCTACTGGATCGGCTGGGGCGGCCAATTCGAGCAACTGGTGTCCGCCACGCAGCGGCTGACGATCGTCGTGCCGATCGCGTTGCTGCTGATCTTCCTGCTGCTGTTCATGAGTCTCGGCTCCATGCCGGACGCGCTATTAGTTTTCAGCGGAGTGCCGCTGGCTTTGACAGGCGGAATCATCGCTCTGCTGCTGCGAGGCATTCCGCTTTCGATCAGCGCCGGGATCGGCTTTATCGCGCTGTCCGGCGTGGCGGTGCTCAATGGCCTCGTCATCATCACGTTTATCGAGCGACTGCGCAAAGAGGGGCATGCTCTGGTGGACGCAGTCAGTGAAGGTGCGCTCACCCGTCTGCGTCCCGTCCTGATGACCGCGCTGGTTGCGTCGCTTGGTTTCGTACCGATGGCGATCGCAACCGGCGCCGGCGCAGAAGTGCAGCGGCCGTTGGCGACCGTCGTGATCGGCGGAATCATCTCGTCCACCATCCTCACCTTGTTGGTCCTGCCGGCCCTCTACGTGCTGTTCAGGCGGGAGGATCTGGAAAATGGCGAATCCAAGTCAGCGGTTACAGAATCACCTGTTACAGAAGGAGCAACATCATGAAACACCTCTTCGCTATCGTTTGTCTCATCCTCATGTGGTCCGCGCCCTCGTATGCTCAGCATGCGCATGGCGGTGAGAAAGGCCCCAACGGCGGCCCGATGGAGGACGTTGCCGGCATTGATGCCGAGCTCATCACGTCAGGCGCGAAAATCACTATCAACGTCTTCGATCCTAAAAGCGCCAAGCCGGTCCCAACGAAGAACTTCACGGCTGCCGTGTTGATTACTGGCGGCAGCGCGCGCGAGACCGTCACTCTGGCCCCCCAGGGTGAAAACTCGCTTCAAGGCGACGCGAAGAGCCCCGTGACGGCAGGCGCAACGATCACCCTCACCATCAAAACGGCAGAAGGACAATCCGGTCAGGCCAAGTTCAAAAAATAGGACATTGTATTGGAGCGGAGCGAACAAACCTTAAATCAACGTCGGGCGATGAACGGTCGCCGCTGTCTCACCGCGGCAGCCGTTGCGCTAACCAACGTTGCCCGCGTTTTAGTGGCCACGGCTCTATCCTTGGCTGCCATTTTCGCAGCCGACGCATGGCAGCCGCTTCAGGCGCAGGCGCCAACGGCACGAATCGTCGGCCTGGGCGCCACGACCTGCCAGCGGTTCACCGATGACGTCAAAGCCAATCCTGCGCTTCGACGCGACTATCTGGCTTGGGCGCAGGGGTTCATGAGCGGAATCATATCGAGCAGGCCGCCGGGTGTCGATGAGGGCCTCGACCTCGCTCCAGCAACATTCGACCTCATCAAGCAACTCCACTTCCTGGAAGATCATTGCGCGCGCAATAGCTCGATGGATTTTTCGGACGCCGTAGCGGCGCTCTACAAGCGGCTACGCCTGGAGGGCAAGACGTGAGATTTGAAACGTGATTTGAGCCGTAGTACTGCACCGAAGGAAGCGATCATGAGTGATACCGTTCAGCCTGCGAAGCTTCGCTTCCGCGTCGAAGGAATGGACTGCGCTTCTTGCGCCACGAAGATCGAAAATGCTCTCCAGCGGATGCCAGGTGTCACCGACGTGGTCGTCTCCGTGCCCGGCGGCACCGTGACGGTCAGTCATGACGATGGCGGTGTGGACGACGTCAAAATCCGCAATCAGATCTCCGATCTGGGTTATCGCGTCACCCGGTCGGAGCCGGCGCGAAACGACCGGCGAGGCATCGGCAAGGAAACGTCGGCTAAGCACGAAGAAACCCATTCGCATATTCACGACCATGCTCCGTCGGATCAAGCCTGGTGGGCAACCCGCAAAGGCATGCTGACCATTGCATCCGGCGTGGCTTTGGCGGCCGCGTTCGCAATCGGCAAGGCCGCCCCGGCCACGGAGCGTTGGACGTTCCTGCTTGCGATGCTGGTCGGCCTCATTCCGATCGGACGACGCGCGATCTCGGCCGCGCGCGCCGGCACGCCGTTCTCGATCGAGATGCTGATGTCGATTGCGGCCGTGGGTGCTGTTTTCATCGGCGCGACCGAAGAAGCGGCGACGGTCGTGTTCCTCTTTTTGATAGGAGAGCTGTTGGAGGGTGTTGCCGCCAGCCGGGCGCGCGCCAGCATTCAGGGCCTCACCAACCTGGTCCCAAAGACGGCGCGCCTCGAAGAGAACGGCCAGGCCAAAGAGGTACAGGCGGACAGCCTGGAAGTCGGGTCAACCATCCAGATCAGGCCGGGTGACCGCGTTGCTGCGGACGGGGTCATTATATTCGGAGAGAGCGCGATCGACGAAGCACCGGTCACGGGCGAAAGCACGCCGGTCCGAAAGGGACCGGATGCGACCGTGTTTGCCGGTACCGTCAATGGCGACGGTTTGCTGCGCGTGCGGGTGACTGCCGCTGCCGCAGACAATACCATCGCCCGCGTGGTGCGCCTTGTTGAGGAGGCGCAGGAATCGAAGGCGCCGACGGAGCGTTTTATCGATCGGTTCTCTCGCTTCTATACGCCGGGCGTAGTCGTTGTCGCCGCGTTGGTCGCCGTCGTTCCTCCGCTCTTGTTCGGGGGTGAATGGAGCGGCTGGATCTACAAGGGATTGGCCATCCTGCTGATCGGCTGTCCGTGCGCACTCGTCATCTCCACGCCCGCCGCGATCGCCGCCAGCCTGTCCGCGGGCGCCCGCCGGGGTCTATTGCTGAAGGGCGGCGCGGTCCTCGAGCAGATCGGCAAAATCACCGTGGCGTGTTTCGACAAGACCGGCACGCTCACTGCCGGCAAGCCCCAGGTCACGGACATTATCGGCTTTGCACGCAGCGAGGCTGACGTCCTGCGTTTCGCCGCGGCGCTCGAAGCCGGTTCAAGTCACCCGCTCGCTACTGCGATTTTGGCCAAGGCGACAGAACAGAATATCTCGTTGCCGGCAACCTCCGGCTCGAACGCGATCGGCGGGAAGGGAGTTCGGGCCAGTGTCGAGGGCGTAGAAGTATTTTTGGGATCGCCAAGGGCCGTCGCGGAGACTTGTACGCTGACAACCGAGCAAGACACGAAGATCGCAGCCCTGAACGACGAAGGCAAAACGGTTTCTCTTGTCACGATCGACGGGACGATCGCGGGAGCGATTGCGATGCGTGACGAGCCGCGCCCCGACGCGAAAAGCGGGCTCAAGCTACTGACGGACGCCGGCATCCGAACTGTCATGCTGACCGGCGACAACCGCCGCACGGCGGATGCGATCGGCAAGCAGATCGGAATAGAAGTTGAAGCGGAATTGTTGCCGGAGGACAAGCAGCGCATTGTCGGCAACTTTCAAAAGGCGGGCTGGTCGGTCGCCAAGATCGGCGACGGTATCAACGACGCGCCAGCGCTGGCGGCGGCCGATGTTGGCATTGCGATGGGGGGCGGCACCGACGTCGCGCTGGAAACGGCCGACGCCGCTGTGCTGCACGGGCGGGTCGCGGATGTCGCGGCCATGGTCGATCTGTCGAAGCGGACGATGGTCAACATCCGGCAGAACATTTCAGTTGCACTTGGGCTGAAGGCCGTCTTTCTCATCACTACGATCGTCGGCTTGACCGGTTTGTGGCCAGCCATTTTAGCCGATACCGGTGCGACCGTTCTGGTGACGATGAACGCGCTGCGTCTACTGCGCCTTCCGACGGCCGGATCTCTCGAGCCTAAAGTAGCCGGGAAATCATAACTCAAACCATGCCTCGCGCTCAGAGAATTCATTAAAATGCTTTATCGATCGCACCTGCTTTCGCCGCTTAAGAGGCTGTTTAGTTCTGCAGTGCCGCTCATAATCGTTGCCCTCATCTTTGGGTTGACAATGGATGCCGCCTTTGCAGCTCCAGGCGAGACGGGCGGAACGACAAGGTTCGATCTGGCGCTTCTGGTCCGAATCGGCGTTGCCGTCGCACTGGCCTTCCCTATTGGCTGGGAACGCGAGTTTCGCGGTTCGGAAGCCGGCGACCTTACCTTCATGCTCGTCAGTCTGGGCGCGGCTGCGTTTACCGCCGTCGGCATCGAGAACTTCCCGGCAACCGCCGAAAAGGTAATGGCGGGCGTCGTCACCGGCGTAGGATTTCTCGGCGGCGGCATGATCCTGAAAGATGGCGGCAACGTTCGTGGCCTGACGACTGCGGCCGCCATTTGGGCGACGGCTGCGGTCGGGATGCTCGCGGGGGTTGGCGAACTTCTCATTGCCGGGACTGGTCACCGGAATGGTTATTCTGATTCTGGAGTTTGAATTTCTGCCAGTGATTGGCCGGCTCGACGCCCGACGCTGGAGGCCGAAGAAAAACGAGCGGGAAACAAACGGACGTGAATTCTGACGGAAAGTTTTACTTGGAGTGCTTAACCTGTGCGCAGGTCTTTGAATCCCTTTTACCTCACCTTTCGAGCGGAGAAAGATGATGATCGATGTGCGGCACCATCATGCTAAAATGTCTGGCGAACTAGGGAAGGATTTTGCGAATTGCCTCCATAGGCAAGGCGTATGTGGCTCAAATTAAATAGATCTGCGTACGGCGCGCTCGCTATCGACTTTCGTGCCGGAGTCATTCCAGGCGCTTCGATGAAAATCAATCCTATCCTAACGAGGAGATCACAATGGGTTTCGATCAATATCACGAACCAGCGGAAGAGCTTTCGCAGGAGATGCGTACCTTTGCAAGAATGATCACGTCGCTTATTGAGGAAGCCGAGGCCATCGGCTGGTATGAACAACGAATGTCGCTGGAAAAGGACAAGGAAGCCAAGGCCATTATGGCGAACGCGCAAAAGGAAGAGTTCAAGCATTTCGGGATGAACCTCGAATTTCTTCTTCGCCGCAATAAGGATTGGCGGACCGAGCTTCAGGGGATTCTATTCTCGAAGGGAGACATCGTGAAGCAAGCCGAAGCTGCCGAGAAGAAGGTCGATTGATCCACTCATGAGGGGGTTGCCATGGTCGATAAAAGGTCGATCCCGCGGAAGAAGGTCTTCAAGGCCGGAAAGATCGCTTTCGGCGGTGCCGTTATCGATTGCACCGTCCGAAATCAAACAATGTACGGGGCTTTACTCGAAGTGGAGAGCCCGCTCGGAATTCCCCGGCAATTTGTGCTGGACATTGCGGTCGATCACTTTCGGCGCGAATGCGAAGTCGCCTGGATCAAGGAAAAGCGGCTCGGCGTCGTTTTCCGAGGAGGCTGATCGATAGATTGGTGGATGGGGAGGAAAGCTTCCGATGTTGAAACTAGCCCTCGCTTTAGCGTTTTGTCTTGCCGCTGCGGACGCACAAGCCAGAGCCTCCGGCATCGCTCAAGGCGGCTGGTCGAAACTTTCGGCTGCGCAAATGCATCGTCTTCCGCAAGCTGTTCGTCTGGCGCTTCATCAAGCACAAGCGGGGTGCGGCGCGGAAGCGATCAGGGTCAGGAACGGCTTTGTAACATACTTGCCGATCCCTGATGGGCGACAGCTGATAACGATTCATTTTGAACATGTCGAATGCGACAATGGCAAGCTTTGCGCGCCTGCTGGCTGCCTTCACCGTGTGCTCTTCTCGAGCGCTGACGGCAAGGTTCAACGCGATATCTGGCGGGGAAACGTCCGCGAAATCAATACGGCGTTCTTCGCTGGCAATCTGCTGATCGAAATCGATTGCAGCCAAGGAGCCAGTATCTGCAGCCGCCAGTTGAAATGGAACGGCAAAAGCCTGCAGATTTCGACCAGCCGTGAAGCTATTCGGGCACGTTAGCGAGTTTGCTTATTTCGTTGATGTCTTGCGAGTCTTTCAGCAGCTTACTCGCAATTTCATAGGAGCGGTTGAGTTCAGCCAAACGGCTCATCTCGATCGTCGGCTGAACATTTGATTGTTCCAGCATGGCCTGCACAACCGTCGCTGAGCCGGTAGTCACCTTTGGCTGCTGATCGGACCGGAGTAAATTTCCCCCAGCCGCCTCTAGCCTTGCGCCGGCTGCAAAACTCACAAGCCTCAGCTTACCGAGTTCTACTTGCTGCACTAAAACGCGGCCGGAGGGATCGATCGTGATTTCACCCGATCGAGGTGGAACGATTATGGCGCCCTTATCACCAAGAACCGGCAGACCTTCCAACGTCACCAGCCGGCCGTTGGCATCCAAACCAAAGGAACCGTCTCGGGTGTAACGCTCCCCCTGGTTCGTTTGGATTGCGAAATAAGCATTACCGTTGATTGCCAGATCTAGCGGATTGCCGGTAGATCTGAAGGCGCCGGACGCGGAGGATGTAAAAGGCAGCGCAGCATCGACCAGCGACAACGGGCGCTCAGGCTTTTCACCGATTTCCTGAGGCTTTTCGGGCTTGAGGTACTCTTGAAAGGAGAGCTGCTGGGCACGATAGCCCGTCGTTTGGCTGTTCGCCACGTTGTTTGCGGCAACATCCAGCCGACGCCGGAGCGCCATCAATCGTGAGAGGCTGATGAGCGTAGTTTCTCCGACCACCCGAACCTCTTCTCGTCGAATCGCTCCGACCCTATTCGAAATTCGCAATTGCGCCAAGATCAGAACTGACGCGCTGAGCGCAAGCGCGTCCCGAATACGGGGATTTGGCCAATGCACGAACGTGGTGTAAGCCAGATGCAAGGCAAAACGGCAGGAGCTCTTCAATGGCTGGCCCTAAAAGCACCAAGCAGTCTGCTGACCGTTTCAACTATGAGGATTTGACCACCGCGCCGTTCATCTACTTTGACGTCGTACCTGTCCACGGCACCATGGGTGGCTGTTTGCAGATTGAACTTGCCGCCCGCGTTCTAACTCCGGCACCGGGTGGAGAGGTGAAGTCAAATTCCTGACGACCGGACGTTTGAGGTGCACCAAGGCGGCCGCAACTAATCTTTGCGACGCCATAGATTTGGGATTGCGAATGCTCGACGAAGCCGAACGAGGCCCCGCCGCCGCTGCAAAATTGAATTGAAAAGGAGGTGTCAGCCGTGTGCTTGCTTAAGGTGCAGCAAGAAATTATAACGGCACACCCGCCGATGTATTTTAACTGCCGGCGAACGTATTCATGCACGGGGGTAACGTACCGCGCTGACGAACTGGTAACGTTCAGGCACGCAGTACGGAAGCACACAACATCTATAATGAGATTGTTCGTCTTGGCGGGTGAAAGCAATGGCAGGCGTTCGGGCTGAAAGAAAGTCGGCATCTTGTGAGGGATGCGCGGATTGAAGTATCAGTGACGCCGGCGATGCCCTGGCCTAACGACCACGACAGGCTGGTTGTGGCCTCGATACCAAGAGCGCTGCATACCTCGATTGCCATAACCACCTGCATGCCCGCGCATTTCCGCACGCGGGCTATCGTGGCCGGATCTGACAACTGGATCCGCAGCCGCAATACGAGGTGTCGCGATCGAAATGGCAACGAACACACTTACAAGATAAACTAATTTCTTCATTTTGTTCTCCGACGATGAGAGGCTGCAACATCTGTCGGACATGAAGGTTCGGCAACCGAACGAATGAATCGGCGATCCGCTCCTCCTCATTTTTCTAAAGACTCCTCAAATATCGACCTGGCACACGCCAGTGCCCATACCTGTTGCTGATAGAAAGGAGCCACGATTAGCCGCGAGATGTTAATTCGAACGCAGGGCGAAGCACGGCTGCTTATTTTATCGCTCAGCCGGATAGGCGATCAACGGCCGGCGCCTTTGGTCGCGAAGCCCCGGCGCTGGGATTGCCGCGGACGGCGTAAGAAATGCCGTCCGCAGGATAACAACCAGCCGTCTGCCGTTGATTAAGAAGACAATGGCTGAAAGGCCCAGATACGCCCAAGCCAGCCAGGTTAGCGTAGCGATAGTCCGGGCCTCATCGTTTCTGTAGTGGAAGGCGAGGTAGACCTGCACGCTGAACAGACCTACCAACGTCAGCGCGGAGGTGATGCTCAGTCGCAGACGCAACAGCAGCGCGAGGCCAAACAGCGATTGAGCCGCCGTGAGGAAGAATTCCTCGCTTTGCCGGGCGTCGAGAGGCAACGCAGAAGCTACGCCCGCTCCGACACTCATTGCCAGCGGCAGCATCCCAACGAGCAGTGTCCACTGGTTGATCTTGTCGCTAATCATCGCGGTTAGCCCGTTACCGGCACGGTTGGCGAGCACAAACAGCACCGCAACCGATACCGCAGGGGCCTCGCTGGCGAGAGGGGCCAGCCACTGGATCAGCAGGAACTCGTTGATCCCGATGACCCGCCCGGTTTCCACCATCGCTTCGGCAAAGGGTTCGGCGACCGCCAAAATGATGGCACAGGCTATTACGACGAGGCCGCCCATCGCCGCCCATTGCTTTCCCGGAGAGAGCTTGTTCAGCGCGGCCGCGGGTCCAGCTTCTTCCTGCTCGCTCGAATCGTCGGTTTTTGGCAAATTGCGCACGCGCCACACATACGCGCCAAAGATTGCGGCCAGCACGAGGAAGTCGAACAGCGTGATGCGGCCCTTGAACATGATGACAAAGGCATAGAGGCTGGCGAGGAGGAGAAACCCAATTTCGGCAGCATTTGAGGGGGCGAGGTCGATTGAACGATGCCGGTCCTTGATCCAGTGCAAAAGGACCATCAGTGGCCATGCGAGCCCAACCAGCAGGCGGTTGGCCCCCGTCATGTTGGCGGCGGCATAGTGGACGTACTGCGATTCCGGGCCCGCACGCCCGGCCTGGTAGGCGTAATAGAGATCTACGGCGTATTCCGGCAGTACGGTCACCAGCGCGACGACAGCGAGGATGAGGCCCTGCGAAATGTGCTGTTCGGCGGCTTCGGCGCCCCAAGACAGTAAAAACCCGGCCGCCAGAATGGCAACACCGAAAATTGCCGCGTCAGCGACCGGGCTGGGACGAAGGCCGAGGAGGCGGAATAGAACGGCCGGCGCGGTCGCCAACAGCGCGATTGCGACAAAGATCAAAAAGCGTCTCAAGTGGAACTCCGTTATGAACCGTGCTGCTGTTGTCGGGATGAATACATTTGAATAGATCCGTGCGGCCGATGTACGCTCAGGGAACTGCCCGGGTAGTTTTTCCGAAAGTTAAGACGCGATAGCCATAAACTCCGAGCGCCAGAAACAGGACGGCATTGCCGGCCGGCTCGATCCACCCTGCTACTTCCCGATAACGTTCGGCAAGGACATCACCCGCCGTAGCGAGAAGCCCCGTCCAGAGAAGGGATCCGAGGGCCGTGGTAACGAGAAAGGGGCCGAGGGGCATACCGGCTACACCGGCCGGCACCGAGATCAGCGTGCGCACGCCCGGGACCAGCCGGCCCACCAGGATCGCCGCCCAACCGTGGCGCGCGAACCAGGCGCTGGCCCGGTCGATTTCTGCTGGGCTCAAGGTAAGCCAACGTCCATGCCGCCTCGAAAAGGTCTTCAGGCGCTTAAGGCCGATCCATCGGCCCAACCCATACCAGAAAAGCGCTCCTACAAGCGATCCGATCGTACCGGCCAACACGACGCCGATGAGGATCAGTTGCCCGCGTGCTGCGACGAATCCTGCCAGCGGCATGATGATCTCTGAGGGAATAGGGGGGAAAATGTTTTCAGCCAACATGAGAAGGGAGATTCCAAAAAGGCCCTCCGCGCTCGACGGCTTGGGTTATCCAATCAAGCAGATTGGCCTCCTTTGACGATACCCTGGGAACAATACAAACGCGACGGGATCATCATGCGTTCCATTGCAGGACGAGCTTTATCGAGAAGACAGGCGAGATTAGCGGCTAATGACAGAGACCCCCACCTCAGAACATCATGTGCAACATTTCGCCCCCGCTGCTCCACTGCTTCAGCCCGGCGTGACCTGTTGGCGGTTGGAGCGCGCTGCCCGACTGGCCCCCATTATTGATGCTGCTCCCTACTTCAGGCTGGTTCGAGACGCCCTGCTTCGGGCGCGCCATTCCGTCCTTTTTATCGGCTGGGAGTTCGATTCCCGCATCAAGCTGGACCCTGACGCGCCCCTTGCTGGCTTGCCGGACCAATTGGGTCCGTTCCTAAACGCTCTCATCGAGCGTCGCCCCAAACTATGCGTGCGCGTGCTACAATGGAACCCTTGTTCGCGGCGCGACACCCCTCTACCTGCTGAATTGGATGACCAGTAAGCGCTTTCAGTTCCGGTTAGATAACGCCCATCCCCTGGCGCAGCCCACCACCAGAAGCTCGTCGTCATCGACAACACGCTGGCGTTCTGCGGCGGCATCGACATGACGAACGACCGCTGGGACACGCGCCATCACAGGGACGGGATTCGCGGCGGGTGCGACCCTCGGGGCAAGCCTACGGCGCCTTTCACGATGCGACAATGGCGGTGGACGGTCCAGCGGCGGCGGCCTTGGGGGACCTTGCCCGCGAACGCTGGCGCAGGGCCACTGGCGAGCAGATCGAGCCGCCTCCACAAGAGGGCATCGATCTCTGGCCAGGGGGCTTGGAGCCTCTGCTACGCGATGTGGAGGTCGGTATCGCCCGGACCGAGCCAAATTATCACGGCCGGACTGGCGTGCGGGAGATCGAGGCGCTACATCTGGCGGCGATCGCCGCCGCGCGGCGTGCTATATATATATAGAGGGCCAATATTTTGCCGCGCACTGCATTGGCGAGGCGCTCGCGGCGCGTCTGTACGAGCCGGACGGGCCGGAAATCGTGGTCATCAACTCGGAGCGCGCCCGCGGGTGGGTGGAGGAGAAGGTGATGGGCGCCGCCCGCGAACGACTGGTCGGATACCTTCGGGAAGCCGACCGGCACGGGCGGTTTCGGATCTACCGCCCGGTGACGGCAAACGGTGCGCCGATCTACGTCCATGCCAAGGTGCTCGCCATCGACGATCGCCTGCTGCGGATCGGGTCCGCGAACCTAAACAATCGGTCAATGGGTTTTGATACGGAATGCGACCTCGCCATCGAAGCGCGTTCAGGCGCAGCCGATGAAACAGCTGTATCGGAGGGCATTACTGCAATCCGCAACGGTCTTCTGTCAGAGCACCTTGCGACAGATCCAGCCACATTTGCGGCCGCTCTCTCGGGCGCGAGCGGCTCGCTCATCAGCGTCGTCGAAAGCTTCCGGCGCGATTCGGGCCGCACGCTTGTGCCGCTAGAGATCACCGAGGCGCGTGGAAAGCCGCTCCGTGAGGGGGAATTTCTCGACCCGGAGCAGCCGGAGCCGATATGGTCGATGGTGATGCACGTCGTTCAGGACCGCTTTGGTCGAAGATAAAGGTCTAGAGCTCGGCTGAACGCTGGCGTGTATTCGAACCAGTTTCCGTGGGCCGCTGTCACAAACGCTAGATTGGAAGGTTACCGCGATTTCATCATCGCGCTCATCCGTCGTTCATCCCGGAACCTTTATTCTTCCGCCATGTTTTCAAAAAAACATAGGAGATCAACATGAAGCTTAGATATACTCTTGCAGGGTTGGCAGCTTTCGGCGCTGCAGCATTTTCGATGGGGTCGGCCTCAGCGCTTCCGATGGCACCGGTTACGGGTCCTTCGAACGTGGAGCAGGTTCGGTTGGTATGCGATCGTCACGGGCGATGCTACCGCACCCGCCCACGCGTTTACGCCGCACCAAGCTATGGATATGGGCCGAGCTACTACGACTACGGGCCAAGCTATTACGGTAGCTACGGCTACGGTGGACCGGCAGTTAGCTTTGGCTTCGGCGGCGGCCACGGTGGCTTCGGTGGTGGCCATGGCGGTGGCTTCGGCGGCGGTCATGGTGGTGGTGGACACCACGGCTGGTAGTGAGCATTCTGACAATCTTTGCTTCGTTCGTCACCTGCTCATCAAGCGTGCGAGCACGATCTAGCAAAGCCCGGTCATGCCGCTCGGCGGCAGATGCCTGGTCTTGGCCGTGCGCCACCGAGCCCCCGTAGGCTGACGATGCAAATTGGCATCGCGCGACTGATGGGCGGTACCGCTCTCCTTGTGTGGTGCTGAAGCGTCCATTGCCGCATTCAGCTGATCAATTTCCACAATTTGGAAGTGCCATTGCACCTATCCGGCAAAGAGTGGCTGTGCGGTCCGAAGCCCGCGAGCCAATATCCCTTCCAATCGTGCTCCACCCTACAAGGTTTCTTTTGAAGCCTATCACAACTGCAGCTTCGTGAGAACGTGTTGCACGTATCACGATCCGCAAGATTTGGCCGGCCAAGAAACCTTTGGGAGGACGGGAGATATGTCGAGTTGCCGCCAAATTTTTAGCTAAGGAGAAACGAGAGCAACTTTGCCGCAGAATTCATTGGTCGAGTTTTTATCCCTTAACGCCTCGGATATGGAAACGCTTCTTGCGATCTTCATTGGCTCTTCAAGACCCGGGACTGATCAGAGGTGGAGGGTCCAGTAAAGATTCGTGCGCAGTCCGAAAGGTTGCGCTATATTGCCTCGTATGATGATCGCCATAAGCGGATGGGAGATGTTATCCCATCTCATTAACCTCGCAATAGCGTACGTGCTTGCACTCCCGATTGGCTGGAATCGAGAGCGGGCAGAACGCAGCGCTGGCATCCGGACTTTTCCACTTGTAGCAATGGCAGCCTGCGGCTTTGTGCTGGTCGCAATCCGTATCCTAGGCGCAGATTCCATCGGCCAGGCGCGCATCTTGGAAGGATTGATTACGGGGGTCGGCTTCATTGGTGGGGGCGCCATATTGAAACACGGGACGCAAGCCTTGGGTACGGCCACAGCCGCCAGCCTGTGGTCAACAGGCGCGCTCGGAGCGGCCGTCGGCTATGGCTTGTACGACATTGCCGCGATACTGAGCGCCGTGACCTACGTGACGTTGCGGTACGCCCCATTGAAGGAGATCGCCCGCGAAAATGGCGGCCAAGGATCGGTGTAAACTGCCGTCTGAATGGAGTGCCGCGGATCAAGCGTGCGGCGCAGCAAAGACATTGCATGGGTTAGCAACGGCGAGATCAAGCGGCGGACCGAGGTGGTCGGCATCTTCCCCAACGAAGACACCATCGTTCGCCTCATCGACGCGATCCTGCTCGAACAGAACGATGAATGGGCCGTCCGCCGCTACTGACGCTGGAAACCATCGCCCCTTTGAGCGGTGATCCAATCGCCAACCTTTCGGCAATCGCCAGCTGCCCGGCTCTGGCCGGCGAACGCGGTGCCGCCGCCAGTTCGCCACGCCCGGGGACACGATCAGGTATCGACCGCTAATGCATCTTTGATGGCGGCTTGGCCGAGCGCCGCTCTAATCGTCCGGAGCACTGGCAAGCCGGGCGTTCTGCGCGCGACTCGACCAGAAGGACATTGCTATATGTCACCGTCCTTGATCGCGCACGGGCTCGGCTCGACGCCGATGACCGTGCCGGCGGGGTTGACCGCTTGCGCAAGCGGGCAAGCAGAAGCCCGTACCGCAGGCGATAGAGTTTTGATCCAGATCAAGGGTTGGCCGACACCCCGATGCCATATACGCTTCGGGGCTGGAGACGGACGTGATAACGCGGCCAACACTCGTGATCGTGGTTGATGACAGTGCGAGCGTTCTGAAGAGCGTGGCGCGGCTGTTAGCGCACCACGGCATCGACAGCCGCACGTTCGCCTCGGCCGAGGCGTTCCTTGAGAGTGACAGCGTGCAGATGGCAACCTGCTTGCTGCTTGACATTCAGCTTGGGGGAATTTCAGGAATCGAGCTGCAGCGCCGGCTTGCGGCATCGGGATCGAAGCGGCCCGTCATCTTCATGACCGGGAGCGACGACAAGGATATGCGCGATAAGGCAATGGACGCCGGATGCATAGCATATTTGCGCAAGCCGTTCGCGGGTCAGGTTCTGCTGGATGCCATTGGGAAAGCTTTGACCTAACCGGCGCGGCGCAGCAAGAGATCACGTCGGGGTTGGTCAACGTACCGAGATCACCAAGAATTCCCTCGACTTGCTTTTTATCGGCGCCCCGGGGGCGGTATCTTTCTTTTCCGAGAACCCAGTCTATACAGTCAAAAGACAAAACCCCATGACCGATGTGGCCGCCATGACCTCGGAAGTTGCCGCCGTTCCCATCGCCCCTCCGTGTCCCGCAGTTATAGCGGGGCGCTCCGATCCGGTGTCGCAGCTCCGCTACTGGCATCTCACTGCCGATACCAATTGACTGGTGGCCACCGTGGAGCGGCTGCCGTAGCAATCTTCCGAGATTTGGGGATCGTTAAACACGACAAACGACCAGCGATGATAAATTACATAGCAATTACAATGATATACGAGTTCGCAGTTTTATTCGGAGTGGCGCACCAAGATTTTCTATACTAGGCTTTCGTTTAAAGTCCGGACCATCGGCGAGCTATCTCCGGTGATGTTATGCTCCTTCTGACTGCGCGAACACAACTAACCGTCGATACAAGACGTCACGTTTGAAGACCAAACTTCAGCGGCAATACCGGAATGACAGCGCATGCAACACCAAGCTAACCCGCAGCCGGCAGCGAACCCAGACAGACATCTCGCTCCCGAAGCCGCATTGCTCCAAGGTTTGTACAAGGTTGAGTTTGAAACACCCCGGGGCAAAGCCTTAGGGGTGATCAATGCGGAAAACGGAAAGCTCCGGGGCGGCAGCTCTGCGTTCGCGTATATCGGATCCTATACCCAGAACGGCCAATCGTTTGCCGGAAGTGTGTCCAGCGTTCGGCACACGCAGGATTCAAGCCATCCCTCGGTGTTCGGTTTCGACGAGGTCATGATCAACTTCAGCGGAACCGTCAAAGGCGGCTTTGCGATCTGCGAAGGAACTGCAACCGAGTTTCCGAGCCTGGCCTTCAAAGCGGTGCTCACACGGATTGTCGACTGACCCAAGGCGCACGCCTGTCGGCTTTGCTCAGCGCGGCTCGACCACGAGGCATTGAATCGCCGAGCCGAAGTAACCCTGAACATCGCCGAGGCGCGAGACCGCGAGCCCTGCGCCATCAGCGCCCAGCATCATCTCCGAGTTCAGCAAGATCCAGTCGCCCACCGGCTGCCGCGCGAGCGTCACTGTCAGATCCGCGTTGATGAATATCCATTTGGTGAAATCGAGCACCGACCCCACGCCATTGCTGCAATCGGCGGCAAGGGCCGCGCGCATCGCCTGCGATATGGACGATCCCTCGACAATCGGGCGATTGGGACGAAACCAGATTGCACCGGGACCCAGCCTGAGGAAGCCACCCTTCACCGCGCGCATGGAAACGCCGGCCAGGAATTTATTGGAAACCTGCGGTTCATCCCGCCCGGCCTCGGGGCCGGGCACATCGAGCGTCATCTCCACTACCGTGTTGGGCAAGTCGATCGCCTGCGACCTGACCTTGAGAACGGCGGCGCGCACGACCTCAACACCCTCGGCAAAAAGCCGCACCGCGCAGAGCTGAATCTTCCGGCCCTCGCGAACCACTTCGGTTTCGATGGTGAGCGGCGCCACCGGCACCGGACGCATCAGATCTATGGTCAGCCGCACGACATGCATCGGCTGCGGCGACGGGATGCGCTCTGCCGCCCAAACAACCAAGGACGATGGCGCGCCGCCATGCTGCATGCTGGGGTTCCACGGCCCCCCTGCATGCTCGCTGGTGAATACGCGATCGCCCTCGACACGAAAGACGGCGTCCATCGTTAGACCTAGAGCGGTGCGTCGGCGGCGGCCTCGTATTCCTTCTTGAAGCGTGCCACCAGTTCTGCGACCGGCTGCACCTTGTCGACGCTTCCGATGCCCTGTCCGCTGCCCCAGATTTCCTTCCAGGCCTTCGGCTTGTTGCGTTCACCGCTGGCATCGGTGCCGAAATTCATCTTCGACGGATCGGACACCGGCAGATTGTCCGGGTCCATGCCGGCCGCCACGATCGACGGCTTGAGATAATTGCCGTGCACACCGGTAAACAGGTTCGAATAGACGATGTCGTCGGCAGAGGATGACGCGATCATCGACTTGTAGGTGTCCGGAGCGTTGGCTTCCTGCGTCGCAATGAAGGCCGAGCCGATATAGGCGAAGTCGGCGCCGAGCACGCGCGCAGCACGAATGGCGCGGCCATGTCCGATCGCGCCGGACAGCGCGATGGGGCCGTCGAACCATTGCCGGGTCTCGGCCACGAAAGCGAACGGCGAGATCGCGCCGGCATGGCCGCCCGCGCCCGCAGCCACAAGCACTAGACCATCCGCGCCCTTCTCGATCGCCTTGTGCGCAAACTTCTGATTGATCACGTCATGAAACGTGATGCCGCCCCAGGCATGAACGGCCTGATTGAGTTCCTCACGCGCACCGAGCGACGTGATCACCATCGGGACCTTGTGCTTCTCACAAACCGCGAGATCCTGATCGAGACGGTTGTTGGATTTGTGAACGATCTGGTTGACCGCGAACGGCGCTGACAGACGATCCGGATGCGCCTTGTCATGCGCCGCGAGTTCTTCCTTGATCCGGTGCAGCCATTCGTCCAGCAGCGCGGCAGGACGCGCGTTCAACGCCGGAAACGAGCCGACGATTCCGGCTTTGCACTGGGCGATGACGAGGTCAGGTCCCGACACGATGAACAACGGCGAACCGATCGCCGGAATTGAAAGACGATTTTTGAACAAGGCGGGCATCGACATCGGAAAATCCTCTTCCGCAGAATGAAACACGCGCGAGCACCAAGGCCGCAGCACTTGCCACGGTCTTAGGGGCTATAGCCATTTCTTGAAAGAGGCTTGCGTTTACTGGCAGACGGCCCGGGTAACGAAATTTTCTGTCCGGCACGCGCCCTGGCCTGAAAAATATGATTTTGCCGAGCATTTCTGGGTGGATTCGATATCGACGCTCCTGCCCTCGGCGTAGCCTTTCTCCTTGCAGAGCTGATCTGCCCCGCGCTTGCAATCCGGCGCGCCATTGGCGGCCGGCGGGCAAAGGGTGCGCCCGCTGGCCATTGTCTGGCCGGACGGGGGTGCGATCCGTTTCAAACTGTCGGTCGCATCCTTGGCGCCGGAATTCAGACCCTCAAGCGCCTGACCCGGACTGGGCAGCGTCGACGTCAGACCCGACGCCGAGTCCTTCAGAAATTTGCCGATCTCCTCGACCAGTCCCGGATTGCTCGGTGGAGGTGCAGAAGGCGTTGGCGGAGCTGCTTGCTGCGACGGCGCGACCTGAAACTGCGGCTGCGCCTGCTGCGACCAGGCCGCCGTCGTTCCAAACACGGCCGTGAGCATGGCGATCAGGACGATGCGTCCCCGCACGTCCACTAGCAAATCGCTGGAGTGATTGGACATGGCTTGAGCGTAGTCCACCGTTGCCGCGGGGAAAAGACTTTATGTACGGCGTGTTTCGTCACGCGAACCGCTGCCCGCTTCGCTTGAAAATAATTCCTAGAACAGCCGGAACGCGACGATGAAGCCGAGCACCAGACCGCCAGCCAATATCGCGACCCAAAGTCCAAGGCGTTTCTCGATGGCTTCGCGAATCCATGTGCCGTAGCGGTTAAGCACGATCGCGACAATAAAAAATCGGCCGCCACGCGCGATAATCGAAAAGACGATGAACAGCAGCAAATTATAGTTGGCGAAACCGGATGTGATGGTGACCAGCTTGTAAGGGATCGGTGTCAGGCCCTTCAACAGGATGATCCATGCGCCGTATTCGGCATAGGACGCGCGGAACGCCTCCACCTTGTCGCCGTAGCCATAGAGATTGATCAGCCACTGTCCGACGGAATCATAAAGCAATGCGCCGATGGCGTAGCCGACGACGCCGCCTGCAACCGACGTCACCGTACAGACCAGCGCGTAGAGCCACGCCTTCTGCGGCCGCGCCAGCGACATCGGGATCAGCATGACGTCCGGCGGAATCGGAAAGAACGAGCTTTCCGCGAAGGACACAGCGCCCATCAGCCAGAGGGCGTAAGGTTTATCGGCGGCGGCTATGCACCAGTCGTACATTCGTTTCAGCATGGCGCGATGAACCACCGTCCAGCCGATTTGTCCATGTATGGAAATGTGTAATTTTGCGGCTAATTAGCGCCGTTTCTTGAGCCGGCCGCTCTGAAGCGCGACAATTGGTCGCCGGGCCACCTTCTCTGGGGCTGCGGCGATTTTCGGCGCAGCCTTCGCAGCAGGGCGAGGCTTGTCCGCATAGACTTTGGGCAGCTTCTCGGCGATGCCCTGGACCCGCTCACGGCGGTCCATTTCCGCCCACACGTCTTCCGGGCGAACACCTGCCGCCACCCAGAGGACCGACAGGTTGTAGAGCAGATCGGCGCTTTCCCGGACCACGGCATTGGAGTCGCCGTTGACCGCATCGATCACGACTTCGATGGCTTCCTCGGCAAGCTTCTTGGCCATTTTGGCCGGGCCGCGTTGAAACAGCCGTGCGGTGCGCGACGTCGCCGGATCGAGATCCTTGGCCGCGACAACTGCGTGATAAAGCCGTTCTAGCGAATCACTCATACTTCGAACCTAGATCAAAACCCTCGCCAGCGTGTTAACGCCCGCCCCAACCGGCTGAAAATGCTCCAAAAAAGCAATCGCCGGGATTCCTCCCGGCGAGGCCGATGACCGCAGCGCTACCAATCCGACGCTCAGTAGCGCGGGACGGTGTAATAGCCGCCGCCGGCATACGGATAGCCGCCGCCGTAATAGGCCGGCCCGCCGTAATAGCGGTTACCGTAATAAGGACCACCGCCGTAATAGTAGTTGTCGCGGTAGTAGTCGCGGCGGCGCTGTTCGGCGACGATGGCGCCGACGGTACCCAGCGCCAGCCCCATGAAAGCGGCCCCGGCGGCGTTGTTGCGATAGCCGCGGCGCACGACCCGGCGACGGGCGCGCGAGCTCAAATCGGTGGCCTCGCTGGCGTTGGCCGGCTCAGCGGATGAGGTTTTGGCGGCCGATGAAGCGAGCGGATACGCCTGCGCGACAGGCGGAACAGCCAGTGTCGAGACCAGCGCGGCAGCCGTCGCCAGAACCACAGCTCGGCTGAAGGGTGAAGGCAAAGTCTTGCGAACAAACATTTCAACGTCCTCACAGGCCATCCCTGGTCTGAATGACCAGTCGAGGATAACCCCACTGATTACATTGGGTTCCCTGACCTGAATGCAAGCTGAAGGGCAAAAGGCGAAACTGCGACAAACCCGCGCGGAAATGGCCAAAAGGTGACGGACGCCGCCTTGTGTGCTTGTCATCATACCAACACAGCCGATGCTCAAAAGCCGCCTCACGCCCCCCAAGTCAAAGACCAAGTCCAAGTGCCGCGCATGCCCAAAAGTCCGGAACGCTTCCCCTGCAAAATACTCTTGCCGCTGATCGCGCTGCTGTCTGCGTCCTGGCTCGGCATGACCCTTGGCGCGGCGCCAGGCGCGGCCGCATCGGCCCTACACTTCTCATTCGACCGGCCGATCGACGGCGCCGCGGCGCCGTTTGTTGTCGCATCGGGCAGGGGCCTGTTTCGTGCGGAAGGTCTCAACGTGACCACCGATGCGGCGACCGGATCACTCGACGCGATTGCACGCGTCGCATCCGGCAACAGCGATATGGCGCTGGCGGACATCAATGCGCTGATCCGTTACCGCGACACGGAAGGCAGCCTGCCGATCAAGGCGGTGTTCGCGCTCTACAACAAGGCGCCCTACGCGATCATCGCGCGCAAGAGCCGCGGCATCGCGACCATGTCGGACATCGAAGGCAAGACCATCGGCGTGGTCGACGGCGACCTCGCGGCGCGGCTGTGGCCGACCATCGCGCGCAAGAACGATATCAAGCTCGACAAGGTCAGGACGGAGAGGATCAGCGCTGCGGTGCGCGAACCGATGCTCTCCGCCGGTCAGGTCGATGCGGTGACAGGCTTCTCGTTTCTGTCAGCGATCAATCTGCGTGATCGCGGCGTTCCGGCAAACGATCTTGCGGTGATTCGCTTCTCCGAGTTCGGCAGCGAAGTCTACGGACATGCGCTGATCGTGAATCCGAAATTCGCCGCCGCCAATCCGGATGCCGTGAAAGCGTTCGTGCGTGCGACGGTCGCGGGCGTTCGCCTCGCCATCAAGGATCCCGCGCGCGCGGCCGACGATGTCGTTGCGCAGATGAGCGGCGGCTCGCGCGAGCTTGAACTCGAGCGGCTGCGCGCCGTCATTCAGGACAACATCGTTACCGACGAGGTCAAACGAAACGGTCTCGGGGGCATCGAAGGCAACCGCTTCGACGCCGGTGTCGGCCAGATCGCCGACACTTATGAATTCCGTAAACGTCCCTCTGCCGGCGACATTTTCGACGACAGCTTTCTGCCGCCCGTGAGCGCGCGCAAGGTCAATTGAGCCGCGCAACTTTCAGATTGAATTTGTTGGCAGCAGCAAGAGCTAAAAGTGCCAGCAACGGATTCCCGGATTTTATTTTGCGAGCCTGATATCGGACCCAACCCGCTCAGCTCGCTTTCAGCTTTAAGGCGGCTGCGGTTCTCGGGCGCTTCGCGGGGCGTGAGTGGTCGCGGGTGGCGACGCGCTTCACCTTTTTCACGCCGACTTTCTTCATCTCCGCTTTCTTCATGTCCGCTTTCTTCATGTCCGCCTTCTTCAGGCCCGATGCCGCCTGTTTGGTGCCGCGGTTGTGCGCTGCATATTCCCGGCCGTCGACCGGCGCGACGTGCGGCGGGTCCCTGCCGAGATACGGGCGCCCGATTCCAAACTCCTTCCCATTTGCATCAACCCACTTCCAGAGCTTATCGGAGGAAGCCCATCGCTCGTCGCGAGTTCCGCCCTGGACACTCACGATATCGGCTGCAAGCCCATGCCCATAGCCCCCGCGGGAGCTTCCGCCGTGAAACGACTTGTTGCTCGCCGCCTTGAGGCCGCTTGCGATCGACTGGCGGTAGTCATCACGGAATGCGCTGGTGATGCCGGGCGAAAGGCCCGCCGCCTCCGCCGCGCGAAGCATATGAAACAATTTGAGCTTGAAGCTCCGATCCATACCTCCGAGCACATAGTCCATCATCGGCATGCGGACTCGTTCCGCCGCCTTCGGATCCTTCCAGCCAAAATCCTGATCGACAAGCCTGGTGAAGGTTCTGGTGACAGTCACCATCTTGCCCTTCCGCTTGACGGAGACCTTCCTCCGTTCAGGCACCTTGATGGTGTCCTCCTTCGGCGTTCGTTGATAAAGCGCCCACAGATATTGATCGACACAGATGTCTACGACCAGGCACTCGCCGACAATCTCGATGGGGTTGACGGCCCTGTTCGCGCCGCCAATTTCGATATCCGACGGATCCACGCTTGCGAGTCGCACCGACGCTGGTTGCGTTGGTGGCACATCTGGCAAAATGATCGAGGCCGCTTCGACAACCGGCTTCGGCTTGTCCAGAGTGATTAGTGCTTCGGCAACTGCTCCTGCAAGTTCAGCCACTGCATGATCGGTTTGACCGAGAGCGTCATCGAGCACTGAGCTTGGCCGCGATCCCCCGGCAAGCTGGTGTTTGGTGGAGTGAGAGGGAGCACTGATGTCATTGCGAGGGACCGCGCCAGCTTTCTGGGTTCCTTCCGGCCCGGAAGCAGCGAGCAAGCCAACGACTCCGCTCGCGAAAAGGACTGATCGCAACAATGGCGACGGCTCTGTTGAAAGTCGCTGCAGGTTCATCATTCCAGCCTCATCGGAACCGGATTGCACTGCCAACCATGCGAACACTGCTGATTGTTCGGGCAACGTGATGGCCACGCAATGGCGTAACCGGGCAGGCCGTGCCCTTTTCCCCAAAGTGTTGCCTGTGTGCCACGGCGGATGGCAGGTCCGTTTTGCGCCAATTTCAACTGCGAGCATGCTTGTTCCTCGCGAGTCGGATATGTGAGGCTGGTTACGGCAGCGGATAGTCACTGCAACGGGGAATGGAATGGCGGATCGATTGACGTCGGTGAAATCCACAGCGGCAATGCGCTGTTGGGGATCTTCAGCCGTTGTGATGTTCGCTGCGATGGCCGCGCTGATGGCGCCGATTGCCGACGCCACAGCGAAACAGGCGCGCCGCGCGCAACCCACTGAGACGACCGCGCCTCGCGAGGCGGGCGAGCCGATCATGGCGATCGTGGCGATCAAGAGCCAGCAGGTCACGCTCTATGACGCCGAGGGCTGGATCATGCGTGCGCCGGTGTCGACCGGCGTCAAGGAGCGCGAGACGCCAGCCGGCGTCTTTGCCATCGTCGAGAAGAACAAGGACCACCGCTCGAACATGTATGACGATGCCTCAATGCCGAACATGCAGCGCATCACCTGGAACGGCCTTGCGTTGCATGGCGGGCCGTTGCCCGGTTACGCAGCCTCACACGGCTGCGTGCGAATGCCTTTCGGCTTTGCGGAGAAGCTGTTCGACAAGACGCGGATCGGGATGCGCGTAATCATCTCGCCAGACGATACGGCCCCGGTCGACTTTTCTCACCCGGCGCTATCGCTCTTTGTGCCGAACACGGAGGTCATCGCAGCCGCTCCGGCAAAGGCCGAGACGCTCGCGCGCGAAGCCGCGGAGGCTGCGAAGACGGCCGACGAAGCGAAGAAGACTGGTGCAGTAGCGGCGCGCGAGACGGCGCCACTCGCGGCGTCGCTGCGGAAGCTGGAGCGGCTCAAGGCCCGGACCGAGGCCGACCTCGCATTCGCCGACAGGGCGCTGGCCACCGCCAAGACCAACCAAGCGAGGGCGAAGGCCGAGGACCGTAAACAAAAGGCCGCGGCCAAGGCAGCAGAGCTGGGCACTCAGTTCGACACTACCAAGGCGGACGCGAAATCAAAGCTCGACGCTGCCGCCGCTGCAAAAGAAGTGGCCAAGACCGCTCAAACAAAAAAGGCCGACACCGCCAATGCGGCGCGCGACGCGAAGCTCGCGCTCGTGCCGGTCTCGGTCTACATCAGCCGCGCGACGCGGACGCTTTACGTCCGGCGCAACACGCAGAAGCCGGCACCGGACGGCGGCGGCGAAGTGTTCGATGCGACCATTGAGGTTCCGGTCACGATCCGCGATCCCGGCAGGCCGCTCGGCACGCATGTGTTCACGGCGGTGGCGCGCAACGACACCGGCCTGCGCTGGACCGCCGTCACGATCGAGAACGGAGATGACGCCAAAAACGCGCTCGACCGCATCACCATCCCGAAGGAAGTCCTCGATCGCATCGCGCCGACCGCATTGCCACGATCCTCGATCGTCGTCTCCGACGAGCCGCTGAGCGAGGAGACCAACTATCGCACCGAGTTTGTTGCGGTGCTGAGCGACCAGCCACAGGGCGGCTTCATCACCCGCAAGCCGAGCGAAGTTCTCATGGCGGACGACAACGGCTTCGGCAACCGACAGGACGACGGCGGCTTCGGCCTCTTCTTCCAGCGCAATCCGAATCCCCAGCCAAGCAATACACGCCGGGGCGGCGGCCAGTACTATCCTCCAGTGCAACGAGGCTGGTGGTAAGTAACAATGATCGCAAGCGGCGTGCCGGCTTCGCCGGCATTGGTGTTGCGGATTCGATCGGGTGAACATACGCGATGTTAAGCGGAACAAGCCGATTCAGGACGTGGCGGTAGATACCTGAGCGAAAATCTACTGCTTCTGCAATTTCGTGACTGTCTTCATTCCACCCGTTTCCGTGATGGAATAAGTGACCCTGTCTCCGGCATGCACGGCATCCAGCGCCGAGCGGTCCTGCGCCTTGAATTCTTCCACAGCGCCGCCAGCACTCGTTCCGACGGTCCCGCTTTGCTCCTGCTGAATCGCGATCGTGCCTTTGATCCGGTCGATTTTCGTTACCATTCCCGTAAGGGCTTGCTGGGCCAAGGCCGCCGAACTGATGATGGTAAGGACCATCGTACCAGCCAAAACGATGCTTGCGATTTTCATGGCAGTCTCCGGTTTTTGGCGTATGCCCGACAAGCTGCGGTGGCTCGATTGGTTCCTCTAAAAGATGACGAACCTGCGCTCGTCGTTGGGACTTTTGCCGAAGCGTTTCTGCGGCCATTCATCGCAGCAAGATTGAACCACCTCCTTTCAATTAAAAGCGGCAGCGCCCGCTTGAAAGCGGGCGACCGATTCACGCTGTGACGTTCGGGAAGCGGTAATCCTTGAACCGATCGCGGAGTGTCATCTTGTGGATCTTGCCGGTTGCCGTGTGCGGGATGTCGTCAACGAAGGCGACGTCGTCGGGCATCCACCATTTGGCGATTCTGCCGTCCATGAAACCCAGAATGTCGTCGCGGGTGGCCGCGTTCTCCTGCTTGAGACGCACGATCAACAGCGGGCGCTCGTTCCATTTGGGATGATGCACGCCGATGACGGCGGCTTCTGCGACAGCTGGATGCCCTGCGGCCAGATTTTCCAGATCAATCGATGAAATCCATTCGCCGCCCGACTTGATCACATCCTTGGAGCGGTCGGTGATCCGCATGTAACGTACCCGTCGATGGTCGCGACATCGCCGGTGTCGAAATAACCTTCATCGTCGAGGACATCCGTATCAACCCGGTAGTAGGCCTTCGACACCGCCGGACCGCTAACCTTGAGCCGGCCGAATGTCTTGCCGTCCCAGGGCAGCGACTTTCCGGCATCGTCAGTGATCTTCATCTGCACGCCAAACGGCGGAAAGCCCTGGGTCTGCAAAATATCAAGCCGCTCTTCGCCCGTGAGTTTTGTGAAGGGCGGCTTCAGCGCGGCGACGGTGCCGAGCGGCGACATTTCCGTCATGCCCCATCCATGACGCACCCGGATGCCCATATCGACGAACGACTTGATCATGGAGCGGGGCATCGCCGAGCCGCCGCAAGCCACCGTTTTCAAGTCAGGCAGCTTCAGTCCTTCGGCGGCGATGTAGTTGAGCAGCATCTGCCACACCGTCGGCACGCCCACTGTGAACGTGACCTTCTCGGCCGAGAGCAATTCGTAGACCGAGGCGCCATCGAGCCTGGCACCCGGCATCACCAGCTTTGCGCCCATCGACGGTGCGGAAAATGCCGCGCCCCAGCTATTGGCGTGGAACATCGGCACCACCGGCATCACGGTATCGGCGGCGCCGGTGCCGAGCGAATCCCCGGCATTGGCGATCAGCGCGTGCAACACATTGGAGCGATGCGAATAGAGCACGCCCTTCGGATTACCCGTGGTGCCCGAGGTGTAACACATCGCCGCCGCGGTGTTCTCGTCGAACGTCTTCCAGGCGAAATCGCCGTCGACCGAGCCGATCCATTCTTCGTAGGAGACCGCGTTCTTCAGCTTGGTCTCCGGCATATGCGCGCGGTCGGTGTAGATGATATAGCGTTCGACATTCGGCAGCATCGGAGCGATGGCTTCGAGCAGCGGCACGAAGGTGAGATCGATCATCACCACCCGGTCGCCGGCATGATTCATGATCCACGCGATCTGCTCCGGAAACAGACGCGGATTCACCGTGTGGCAGATGGCGCCGATCCCCATGATGCCATACCAGGATTCCAGATGACGCCAGGTATTCCAGCCCAGCGTGGCGATGCGATCGCCAACCTTGACGCCGTCCTTGTCCAGCCGCTGCGCGACCTTCAGCGCGCGGGCGCGTATCTGGCGATAGTTGGTACGGTGAATCGGCCCTTCGATTGAGCGCGTGACAACCTCACTGCCGCCATGGATAGCGGCGGCGTGATCGATGATCCGATTGCACAGCAGCGGCCAGTCCTGCATCAAACCAAGCATGCGAAACCCTCCAAGTGTCTCTCTCGCGCACGAGCGCACGCCATGCGCCTTGGGGACGAGATCGTCCCAAGGCGCATCTGCCGCGTGTCCCGCGCTTTGCGATGATGTTGAAGAAAAGGAGCCGACGACGCTCCGTCGGCGAAGTGGCTAGGACCGAAACAACCCGGCGCTAGTTTCTGCTGGGACTCAGGCCGGCGCGAGTGAAAGCCTCCACCCGTTGAGGGCCGTTCACATAGACATCCTTACGGGTCACTTCGCCTGCAGGATTCACCGTGACGACGTCGAGCATTTCGACTTTGGCGGTGAACGGCTTGCCGGCTGTATCGACCTGATCGATGACCGCGGACCATTCCATGACCCAGTAATCAACGCCGAAGAACATCCGGCCTTCTTCGAAACCGAACGGCGACTTGGCGAACAGTTCAGCACAGTACCGCCGAAGAGCGTCGCGGCCGTTGATCGGCTCGGCTCCATCGTGCACCCAGAAGATGCTGTCTTCGGAATGAAGCGACGCGATCATCTCCGGATTCCGCGTCTTCCACCCCACATGGTAACGGTCAAACAACGCCTGCGTATCAAGGCTCTTTTCAGCAAGCTGCGCTCTCGACATTTCATCCTCCCATTTCATTTTGTTATGGGAAACTATTTACCGACTACAAGTCTGTAAGTCAAGAAGTTTGAGAAATGCGCGCTGTTCGTGGCGTGCCGAGAACTTTCACGAGTCCTTTTGAAGGCCGTACAGCATGCTCCTCAGGGTCGCGCAGTAAACGCGGGCGACCTTGACCGGATTGTGGGAAGCGCCCGTGGCCAGCGCAGCTTCTATAATGGCACCTGTGACAAGCCGCGCCGCGGAATCGATCTGCTTGCGGGATGCTTTCGGTCCCATGATCTCCACGATCCCGCTATGGATCGATTCAAAGAAGTGACGATCGTCCATTTCGCGCCATCGCTGCAGGCCCATGACGACAGGCCCATCAATCAGAATCAACCGGCGCAATCCGGGTTCGCTCGCAGCCTTCAGATAGGCGTAGGTATTCATCGCGATGGTTTCGGGCGTGCGCGGCCCCTTGTTGGCGGCAAGACGCGAATTGAGCTGGACAGCCAGTTCAGCCTGTGCGCGATCGAGAACGGTCTCGAAAATGGACTGCTTGGACGAGAAGTGATGATAGACACCCCCCTTCGCGATGCCTACGGCAGCGGCGATATCATCGATGCTCACGGCATCGAAGCCGCGGCTCATGAAAAGCTTTTTCGCCGCGCTCAGGATTCCATCAATTGTCGCAGCTGATCGTTCTGACTGCCGAGCCATCGTTTCCCGTATCCAAAACCATCCCGCTGTCTTACTTTGTCCGGCTGGAAAACTCACTATCCGTGTTGCGATGTTCTGCATGTCCGTCAATGCATTCTGGCAGCCATGCAGTGGCTGACGAGAAGACAGAATGAATGACTTGCTAGAAATATCCAGGTCGCACGTCCATGAGCGCTCCAGCACCGAGGAGAAGAGTCCTCCCATGGATCATTCGTCTGACGCACTGCATACGCCGATCGACGAGTTCGTCCCTGAACTCGACCGTCTTGCCGCCGATGCCATGGCCGAACTGAAGACGCCGGGCGCAGCGATCGCGGTGGTGCAGGACGGCAAGGTCGTGCTCGCAAAGGCCTATGGTCAGCGCGACGTTGAAGCAAATTTGCCGGTCACCACCGCAACGCAGTTCGTGATCGCGTCGATCACCAAGTCCTTCACCGCGACTGCTGTGGCGCTGCTGCACCATGAAGGGCGCCTCGACTGGACCAAACCGATCCGTGACTATCTTCCGGAGTTTCGCCTGCACGATCCGGTGGCGACCGAACGGCTCACAATCCTCGACGTCCTGACGCATCAATCCGGCTTGCCGCGGCACGACTGGGTGTATCTCCCGGGCGATCGCGCACCCGCCGAGCTGCTGGGCCTCATGCGACATCTCGAACCCAACCGCGATTTTCGCACGGCATATGAGTACAATAACCTCGGCTACAACCTCATTGGTCTTCTGATCGAACGGGTCAGCGGACAAAGCTATGAAGCGTTCATCCGTGCGGCTGGCCGACAGACTCGGCATGACGATCGGGTTCAGCCTCGACGATCTCGAAGCCTCGGCCGATGCCGCCCGCCCCTATATGGTGCAGGACGACACGCGACTGCCGGTCCCGCGCCTGCCATTCCGGGCTGTGGCTGTCGGCGCGATCACAGCATCAGTGGACGACCTTGCGAACTGGATGCTGCTGCATCTCGGCAAGGGCGAGTTCAACGGTGAACGACTGCTTCCGGCGGCGCTGATCGACGCGCTGCATACCCCGCGCGTTCACTATCAGCCGGCGGCCGCCGAGTTCGGCGATGCGCACTATGGCCTCGGCCTCCGATGTCAAAGCTACCGTGGTGACCGGATCGTTTTTCACGGCGGAGGCTTGCCCGGATGGGGTGCGCTGATGACGCTGTTGCCGGACTTCGGAATCGGCGTCACCGTCCTGACCAATCGCAGCCCGAACGAAGGCGTGGCGGGACCATTGACCTGGCGAGTCATCGACCGGCTGCGAGGCCGCGAGCAGATCGACTGGTCCGCGCGTAGCCGCAAGCTTCGAGATGAGGCCGCTGTGCAAACGCAGGTTTGGAAAGATGAGCAGGAAAAAGACCAGCATCCCAATACGCAACCGGCACACGATCTCTCTGCCTATGCCGGCGGCTACGAACATCCGGCTTACGGTGTGATGTCGATCAAGGAACAGGACGGAGCGCTTCACTGGTCATGGCGCGGCATGTCCGCTGCAATCGCCCACCGGCACTATGAGAGCTTCGAATTGCCTGAGGGGCTACACCCTCCGCTGCCCTACAGGCTTGCCATCACGTTCCTGACCGACCGTGAGGGCAACATCGTCAGTCTGTCCACCCCGCTTGAGCCCAGCGTGAAAGATATCGTGTTCGGACGCGTCGCTGCCGGCGCCTCCACCGATGCCGCTTGAGCGCGCGAATGATGCATGGGTTCCATTGACCGCGCTCCTCCGGCCGCGCTCACTGCCGCCAAATGCCCGCAAAATCAATTGAGTGCATAACGGGTCTGCCCTTGTCCCTCTTGCCCTGTATTCGCTGGCGATCCCCGGCTAAGATGGATGCCCTTTCGTTGAAGTCAGACTTGCAAGGCTGTCCTTTGATCCGTCTTTATGTCCGCGTTCTTGAACTGCTCGGCAAGGAAGCCCGCCTCGGCTGGTTTCTCGCTGGCGCCAACCTCATGCTGGCGGTGGCGCAGTTCGCCGAACCGGTGCTGTTCGGCCGCATCATCGATGTTCTGTCCGGCAAGCCGATGACCGATGCGCTGTTCGGTATCGCGATCACATCGCCATGGCCGCTGCTCGGCGCATGGGTCGGGTTCGGACTGTTCACGATCGTCTGTAGCGCGTTCGTGGCCTTGCAGGCGGATCGCCTTGCACACCGGCAGCGGCAGGCGGTTCTCACCGGTTATTTCGAACACATCATGCAACTGCCGCTCACCTTCCACACCGGCACGCATTCCGGCCGTCTGATGAAGGTGATGCTGCAAGGCACGGACGCCTTGTGGCGGCTCTGGCTGAGTTTCTTCCGCGAACACTTCGCGTCGATCGTCTCGCTGGTCGTGCTGCTGCCGCTGTCGCTCTACATCAACTGGCGGCTCGCAGTTCTTCTTTTCATCCTGTGCGTGATCTTCACGGTGCTGACGACGCTCGTGGTGCGCAAGACCTACAGTCTCCAGATGGAGGTGGAGGAGCACTACGGCGATCTCGCGGCCCGCGCATCCGACGCGCTCGGCAACGTGGCGCTGGTGCAGAGCTTCGTGCGCGTCGACGCCGAAGTGCAGGGCTTGCGCGGCGTCGCCGACAAGCTGCTGTCGGCGCAATTGCCGGTGCTGTCATGGTGGGCGCTGGTCGTGGTGATGACCCGTGCGTCCACCACCATCACGATTCTGGCGATCTTCGTGGTCGGCATTATCCTGAACAGCAAGGGTCAGGCGAGCGTCGGCGAAATCGTGATGTTCGTCTCCTTCGCGACCATGCTGATCCAGAAGCTCGAACAGGTCGTGAGCTTCATCAACAGCGTCTTCATGGAAGCCCCGCGGCTGCGCGAGTTCTTCGACGTGCTCGATGCGGTGCCAGCGGTGCGCGACCGGCCCGACGCCATCGATCCCGGCCGCCTCACCGGCCTTGTGGAATTCAACGACGTCTCGTTCTCCTATGACGGCAAGCGCCCCGCCGTTGAGGACGTCTCGTTCACCGCGCTGCCGGGACAGACCTTCGCTCTGGTCGGAGAAACCGGTGCCGGCAAATCCACCGCGATCGCGCTGCTGCATCGCGCGTTCGATCCGCAGTCGGGCTTCATCAAGATCGACGGCATGGACATCCGCGGCATGACACTCACGGCGCTGCGCCGGAATATCGGCGTGGTGTTTCAGGAAGCGCTGCTGTTCAACCGCTCGATTGCGGAGAACCTGCGCGTCGGCAAGCCCGACGCCACCGACGAGGAATTGCGCACGGCTGCCGAGGGCGCACAGGCGCTCGACTTCATCGAGCGCAGTGACCTGAAATTCGAAACCAATGCCGGCGAACGCGGCCGCATGCTCTCCGGCGGCGAACGTCAGCGCCTGTCGATCGCGCGTGCGCTGCTGAAAAATCCGCCAATCCTGATCCTGGATGAGGCGACCAGCGCACTCGATGCGGTCACCGAAGCCAAGGTCAACGCCGCTCTCGATACTGTGATGAAGGGCCGCACCACGTTCGTGATCGCCCACCGGCTCTCGACCATTCGTAATGCGACGCGAATTCTGGTGTTCGACAAGGGCAAGGTGATCGAAAGCGGAACGTTCGATGAACTGGTGGCCAGCGGCGGTTATTTCGCCAGACTCGCAAGAGCGCAGTTCATGGTTCAGGACGGCGGCCACCCGGAACCGGCTTCCCGAACGGTAACCGCCGCTTCGAGGACGTAAGGTTGTGGTGTCATCACCGGGCTTGTCCCGGTGATCCCGATAAATTGAGTACAGTCCCCCCTCCGTCGGGATGGCCGGAACAAGTCCGGCCATGACAGAACAACATGTGGGCATCGTCGAATTTTGGCCCATTTCATGCTTGATTGAGCCTCAAAAACCCTGTTCGGACGGGTGCGCTACGGTATAAGTATTGAGCGCATCTGATTTGGCGATTTCGATTGCTCTCAACCCGCATGCAACACGCCGAGGAGACCATGGTTTCATTCGCCGCAGGCGTGCTCTCGAACATCGGAATCCGGTAGTGGCGTTGATCCGTGCCCTGTTCCGGCGGCGGCCGCTGCGATCGTCTGCGCTCGTCGCGGCGATGCTGATGGCAGCGATCGCGCCGCGCATCGCGCAGGCGGAAGCGCTGCTGGTGATCGAGGCCGACACCGGCAAGGTTCTTCAGGCAGAGAACGCGACCTATCCCTGGTATCCTGCGTCCGTCACCAAGATCATGACGGCCTATGTCGCGCTCAAGGCGGTCAAGGACGGCCGCATGACGCTCGACACGCTGCTCACCGTGTCGCCGACGGCCGCCGCGCAAGCGCCCTCGAAGATGGGCTTCAAGCCCGGCACCCAGGTCACGCTCGATAACGCGCTCAAGATGATGATGGTGAAGTCGGCGAACGACATTGCCGTTGTCATCGCCGAAGGCGTTGGCGGATCAATCGACGGTTTTTCCGCCGAGATGAACAAGACCGCGCAGCGGCTCGGCATGACGCAGACCAGCTACGTCAATCCGAACGGCCTGCCGGCGGAAGGACAGATCACTTCGGCCCGCGACCTCGGCATTCTGGCGCGCGCGATCATCCGCGACCTGCCCGAGTACGAATATTTCATGCACATTCCGGCCATCAAGTTCGGCCGCCGCGTGACCGCGAACTTCAACAAGCTGATCGGCCGTTATCCGGGCGCCGACGGCATGAAGACCGGTTTCATCTGCGCATCGGGCTTCAATCTTGTCGCGACCGCGACGCGCAACAACAAGCGGTTGATCGCCGTCGTGCTCGGCGCACAATCGTCCGCGCAGCGCGCGGCGAAAGCAGCGCAACTGCTCGAACGCGGCTTCGGCGGCAACAAGCTGTCCTGGCTGAAGCCATCGCTCGGCACCGTCGATGCGCTGGCACCGATCGACGCCTCGCCGCCGAACCTGCGCGACGAGATGTGCGGACCGAAGCGCAAGCGCCCGGCCGCCGAGAACGAAGAAGACGATCCGGATATCGTGGCGGACAATAACAGCAGCAATAACGAAGCCAGTGTGTCGATGTTCACGGCCGGACTTCAGGCTCCGACCATGAAGGTGTCTGACCTGCTCGCGATGCCGGCTGCCGCAGCAACGCCGGTCATCGTCTATACCGGTCCGACCCGGACCGGTGCGGCCATCCTGGAAGCCGATGCCGCCGAGGCTGCCAACCAGGCGGCGTCCGTGGCGAAACGGAAGAAGGGTGCCAAGGCGGCGAAGCTCGCCGCCAAACCGGATGCCGAGGCCGCCAAGAAGGACGCAAAACCTGCGGCAAAGCCTGACGCCAAGCCGGCGGCAGCGGCCCAAAAGCCGAAAGCTGCCGCGGTGGCCCCTGCCGCCAAGCCAGCCGGCGCACCAAAGGCCGACAAGAAGCCTGATGCGGCGGCGAAGCCTGCCGCGGCCAATTCAGCAGCCAAACCTGCCGCCGCTCCCGCCGCCAAACCGGCGGCCAAGCCCGCCGCCCAGCAGAAGCCCGACGCCGCGCCTCGCGGCTAACTCACTCATCCGGCTGTGATTGTGCTTTGCGAAATCCGCATACGTGAGCGGCCGCAGGCCCGCGTTTAGAGCCTCTAAAGTGCGTCGTTACCACGCACAGGCTTGCTATGGCCTGCGGCTTCGCTCAATACTTATTTCAATACTTGAGAACATAGCCCGTGCACCCCGCCACAAGACGGGGGCCGTCAGGAAACAATCTGAGGGGAGTAATCATGGAACGTATCTGGCTCAAGCAATATCCGGCAGGCGTGCCAGCCGACATCGACGTCAACCAGTATCCATCGCTGGTGGAACTGCTCGAAGAGAGCTTCAGGAAATTCGCCGACCGCAAATCCTTCATCTGCATGGACAAGTCGATCACCTATCGCGACCTCGACGAAATGTCGGCGGCGATGGGCGCCTACCTGCAGAGCAAGGGCCTCAAGAAGGGCGCGCGCGTCGCCATCATGATGCCGAACGTGCTGCAGAACCCGGTCGCCTCAAGCGCCATCCTGCGCGCTGGTTACACCGTGGTGAACGTCAATCCGCTCTACACGCCGCGCGAACTTGAGCATCAGCTCAAGGATTCCGGCGCCGAAGCGATCATGCTGCTGGAAAATTTCGCCACCACGCTCGAGAAGGTGCTGCCGAACACCAGCGTCAAGCATGTCATCATCGGCTCGATGGGCGACCTGCTCGGCTTCAAGGGCATGATCGTCAACTTCGTCGTGCGCAACGTGAAGAAGATGGTCCCGGCCTATTCGATCCCGAGCGCGGTGTCGTTCAACGACGCGCTCGCCGCCGGACGCAAGCTGAAGCTGAACAAGCCGACGCTGACCGGCGACGATGTCGCGTTCCTGCAATACACCGGCGGCACCACCGGCGTCTCGAAGGGCGCGACGCTGCTCCACCGCAACATTCTCGCCAACGTGCTGCAGAACGACGCGTGGCTGCAGCCGGCACTCAAGAAGCCGCCGCATGTCGATCAGCTCTTCATCGTCTGCGCGCTGCCGCTCTATCATATTTTCGCGCTGACCGCGTGCTTCCTGCTCGCGGTGCGCGCCGGCGGTGTGAACCTCCTGATCCCGAACCCGCGCGACATGGCGGGCTTCGTCAAGGAACTGTCGAAGTATCAGGTCAACAGCTTCCCGGCGGTGAACACGCTCTACAACGGCCTGCTCAACACGCCCGGCTTCGACAAGCTCGACTTCTCCAAGCTGAAGAGCTGCTTCGGCGGCGGCATGGCGGTGCAGAAGCCGGTGGCCGACAAGTGGACACAGGTGACCGGCGTGGCGCTGTCGGAAGGCTACGGCCTGTCCGAAACCTCGCCGACGTTGACGTGTAACCCGGCGGACACCGACAAGTTCTCCGGCTCGATCGGCATTCCTGTGCCGTCGACCTGGCTCTCGATCCGCGACGACGACGGCAACGAAGTGCCGCTCGGCGAGCCCGGCGAGATCTGCGCCAAGGGTCCGCAGGTGATGGCGGGCTACTGGAACCGGCCGGAAGAAACCGCGAAGGTGATGACCAGCGATGGTTACTTCCGCACCGGCGACATCGGCATCATGTCGCCCGACGGCTACACCAAGATCGTGGACCGCAAGAAGGACATGATCCTGGTCTCGGGCTTCAACGTCTATCCGAACGAAGTCGAGGAAGTGATCGCAAGCCATCCGGGCGTGCTCGAATGCGCGGTGATCGGCGTTCCCGATGCGAAGTCGACCGAAGCCGTGAAGGCCTTTGTGGTGAAGAAGGATCCGAACCTCACCGCGCAGGACATCATCAAGTTCGCCTCGACCGAACTCACCGGCTACAAGGTGCCCAAGCACGTCGAGTTCAGGACGGATCTGCCAAAGACCAATGTCGGCAAGATCCTGCGCCGCGAACTGCGCGACGAGAAACCGAAGGCTGCCGCTGCCGCCGCAAGCTGATCGCTTCTTCTATCAACTCACGCAATGGCCGGGCCTGTCCCGGCCATTGCCGTCTTCAAGATCATTGAGAATCCGATGAACGCCAAGCGACCGCCCCGATCACACCTCAAGACATCCTCACCTTCTGGCGCGAGGCTGGATACGATCGCTGGTACGGCAAGGACAATGCGTTCGATCAGGAATTGCGCGACCGTTTCATGGGCCTGTGGGAAGCGGCCTGCGACAGCAAGCTGGGCGCATGGCAGGACACCGACGACGGCGCGCTGGCGCTCGTGATCGTGCTCGACCAGTTTCCCCGCAACATGTTCCGCAACGATCCGCGCGCATCCTTAACGGACCCCCTCGCCCGCGCGGTTGCCACACGCGCTATCGCGGAAGGCCGTGACCTGCGCGCCGAGAAAGGCTTGCGCGCTTTCATCTATCTGCCGTTCGAGCATTCCGAGGACATGGCCGATCAGGAGCGCAGCATCACGCTGTTCGCGCCGCTCGGTGAGGACAGCCTGAAATGGGCGGTCTTGCATGCCGACATCATCCGCAAGTTCGGCCGCTTCCCTCATCGCAATGCCGTGCTGGGGCGGACCACGACGCCCGAGGAAGCCGCGTTTCTGAAGGACGGCGGCTTTTCAGGCTGACCATCCGGTTACCCGATCCAACCAAATCTTAACGAATCCTTGCTAAGGCGCATCCTGCCGCCCACTTGGCGGGATCAGGATCGAATGCCGTGGCCGTGATGGAAGAAAGCGCGTCTGGAGCGAAGCCCGCGGGTGTGATCGCGCGGCTGCGCGATGTGCTCACCGGCACCTCCGAGGCCTCGCTGACCAAGCGGCTCGCCGGCACCGTGTTCCTCATTCGCGTGCTGAGCGCAGGCCTCGCTTATTTCTCGCAGGTGCTGCTGGCGCGCTGGATGGGCGGCTCGGACTACGGCATCTACGTCTACGTCTGGACCTGGGTTCTGCTGCTGGGCAGCGTGCTGGACTTCGGCATCGCGGTGTCCGCGCAAAAGATCATTCCCGAATATCGCGCCGGCAAACAACTCTCATTGTTGCGCGGCTTTCTGTCTGGAAGCCGCTGGATGACGCTGGCCGCGTCGACCACCATCGCGCTGCTGCTCGCGGGACTGGTGAAGTTCCTGTCGCCGTCGATCGATGCGAAGACTGTGGTGCCGCTTTATATCGGCTGCCTCATCCTGCCCGCGTTCGTAGTCGCCAATACCCAGGATGGCCTCGCGCGATCCTATGACTGGATGCGCCTCGGCCTGATGCCGCAGTTCATCGTGCGGCAGACGCTGATTATCGGATTTACCGCAGGCGCGGTTGCACTCGGCATGAAACTCGGCGCGACCGACGCGATGATCGCCAGCGCCGCTGCGGTATGGATCGCGATGATCGGCCAGTTGATCGTTCTCAACCGCCGCCTCAATGCCAGCGTCGAATCCGGACCGAAGACCTACGATGTCCGGAACTGGCTGAAGGTGTCGCTGCCGATCATGATGGTCGAGGGCTTCTACCTGCTGCTGTCGTACACCGACGTGCTGGTGTTGCAGCAATTCCGCTCATCGGAAGAAGTCGGCGTCTACTTCGCCGTGGTCAAGACGCTGGCGCTGGTGTCGTTCATTCACTACGCGATGTCGGCGACCACCGCGCACCGCTTCAGCGAATATCACGCCTCCGGCGACAAGGAACGGCTGTCGGCCTACATCGCCCATGCGATCAAGTGGACGTTCTGGCCTTCGGTCGCTGCGACCGCCGCGCTGCTGGCGCTGGGCAAGCCGCTGCTCTGGCTGTTCGGACCGCAGTTCACCGCGGGTTACGGCATCATGTTCGTCGCGGCGATCGGCCTGATCGTGCGCTCCGCCATCGGCCCCGTGGAACGGCTGCTCAACATGCTCGGTCACCAGAACATGTGTGCGCTGGCCTACGCGCTGGCGTTCCTGGTCAATCTCGTGCTGTGCGTGCTGCTGGTGCCCCGCTTCGGCGGTTACGGCGCTGCCACCGCAACCTCCATCGCGCTGGTGTTCGAGACGGTCCTGCTGTTCTGGATCACCAGAAACCGCCTCGGCTTTCACGTGCTGGCGTTCGGGAAGAAGTCGTAACACAGCACGAAAGTCATACGCGGGCTTGACCCGCGTATCCATCGCACTTCCAAAGAGATGGATTGCCGGGTCAAGCCCGGCAATGACATTCAGTGGCTACTCCGCCGTCCAGCCGCCGTCGATTGACAGGTTCGCGCCGGTGATCTGCGCGGCATCGTCGCCGCAGAGAAACAGCGCCAGCGCCGCCACCTGCTCCGATGTCACGAATTCCTTGGTCGGCTGGGCATCGAGCAGGACGTCGTTGATGACCTGCTCCTTGGTCAATCCGCGCGCCTTCATGGTTTCCGGAATCTGCTTTTCCACCAGCGGCGTCCAGACATAGCCTGGCGAAATGCAGTTCACCGTGATCTTGTGAGTCGCAAGCTCCAGTGCGGCGGTCTTGGTGAGACCGGCGATGCCGTGCTTCGCGGAGACGTAAGCCGACTTGAAGGGCGACGCGACCAGCGAGTGCGCCGAGGCGGTGTTGATGATGCGGCCCCAGCCGCGCTTCTTCATGCCGGGCACCACGGCGCGGATGCCGTGAAACGCCGAGGTCAGGTTGATCGCAATGATCATGTCCCACTTCTCGATGGGAAAGTCCTCGATCGGAGAGACGAACTGCACGCCGGCGTTATTCACCAGAACGTCCACCGAACCGAACGTCTTCTCGCCGAGCGCGATCATTTCCGCGATTTCTGCCGGCTTGGTCATGTCGGCGGGCGAATGAACCGCCTTGACGCCAAAATCCTTCTCGATGGCCAAGCGCTCTTTCTCGATGTCGGCTGGCGCGCCGAAGCCGTTGATCACGATGTTCGCGCCCGCGCCCGCAAAGGCCCGCGCATAGGCGAGACCGATGCCGCTGGTCGAACCCGTCACCACCGCCGTCTTGCCGGAAAGAGTACCCATTCGTCGCTCCTGTTCACTGCTTGATATAACGCAACCCGTCTTCGCAAAGATCGTAGGTGACCATTGATTCATCCGATTGCGGCCGGTTCAGCCACTCCGGATGGCTCATCGAGGCGGAGACGTCGCGCTCGCCAGCAGCCCAGTGCTCGACCATCCCGATCCGCGAGAAGTCGTAATCCTTCGACGAGGCTTCGTGGACCTTGCTGCGATAGATCAAGTGAACCACCGTGATGGTGTTTTCCTTCGCCGCCTCGTTGAGCGTCGCGACCAGCGGATCGTCCTTGAAACTCTCCGGCAGCTTGGCGATCAGTTCGCGCACCGCCTTCTTGGCGTCGTGAATCCTTTTCGCCTTGTCGGTGTTCATGCGGGTGCGGCTTGAATAGCGGATGTCCTTTTCGCGCTCGGCCGCATCGATCAAGCCCTGCGGGAGCAGCCCGCGCGCGCTGAACAGATCGACCTGGAAGATCAGGAGATCGGTCCGGGTCTCGGCATCCAACACGTAATCCAGCGGCGTATTGGAGGCGACGCCGCCGTCCCAGTAATGCTCACCCTCGATCTCGATGGAGGGAAAGCCCGGCGGCAACGCGCCGGACGCCATAATGTGCTCCGGCCCGATTTTCTTGCCGAGCTTCTTGAACTCGACATTATCGAAATATCTGAAGTTGCCGCTGGTGACGCTGACCGCGCCCACGCTGAGCCTCGTCTTCAGATCGTTGATGCGGTCGAAATCCACCAGCCGCTCCAGCGTCGCGCGCAGCGGTGTGGTGTCGTAATAGCTCTGCGACTGCGGGCTGCCCGGCGGCCAGACCGGCGCCGGCGGAAACCGCGGCGTGAAAAATCCCGGCGCTCCGAAGGTCGCGATCAGCGCGGCGCTGGTCTCATTGAAGACCGAGCGCGCGTGGTCGCCCTGCACGAACGGAGCCCATGGCATCGGCGAACCCGACGACACCATTTCCCAGAACTCCTTCAGCTTGCCGACCCGCTTTTCGCGCTCATTGCCGGCGATGATCGCAGCGTTAATCGCGCCGATCGAAATACCTGCGATCCAGCTCGGCTCGAAATCATGATGACAGAGCGCCTGATAGGCGCCGGCCTGATAGGAGCCGAGCGCACCACCACCTTGCAGGACCAGCACGCGCTGCGCCTCTGCGGGTATCGATACGGCGGTTTCTCTTTGGGGGGAAAGCTGATCCATAGGCATTACTCAACACCATCGGCGGGGAACCAATGTTGCAGCACGGTGGCCTCAGTTCGCATCCGCGTCAATTGGCGAAAAAGGGGATCGTGTCACAGAAGATTTATCTGGGCAGCTAGCGCGCGTCCGGCGCGGCAAGGATCAGCGTCCAGAACACCTTGTATTTGGTATTCGGAACATAGGTCGCCGCAATGCCCATTTTTGTGACACCGCTGGCCAGCATGTTGGCCTTGTGGGGCGGCGAGTCCCGCCAGCCCGAGAAAGCCTCCGCGAGGGTGTGATAGCCGGCCGAGACGTTTTCGACTGCCTTGGTGGCATCGAAGCCCGAGGCTTTGATGCGCTTGTCCAGCGGACCGGCGACGTTGTGATCAAGCTTGTTACGGGCCCCCATCGCCTGCGACTGGGTCTCCGCTGCCTTCATCAGCAGGGGATCGACCTGGACCGCGCCGAGGCCGTTGTTCTGCCGGTAGCCGGAGATCATCGAAGCTGCGACATTGGGATCGAGCTTCGCGCCGGCAGTGGCCATGCTGAGATAGAACGCCGGCTGCTCGGTGGACGTGTCACCGCCCGTTCCGCAGCCGCCCAGGATCGTCAGAGCCAGAATGGTCCCCGCCACGCGTATCATATCAATTCCCCAACCGTCGGTCGGCGTTTGTTGCACACCAACAGTGGCTGAAAGGTGAACGCGAGATGGATTGGAGTGGGAACCCTGATGCAGACCGACATGCACGATACGCTCCCTCTCCCCGCCTGCGGGGAGAGGGTTGGGGTGAAGGGCCAATCAGATGCGTTGCGTCGATGCCTGCCCCTCACCTGGATCGCAAAAAGCGATCCGACCTCTCCCCGTAAGAACGGGGAGAGGTGAAGAACTCACGACTGCGCCGGGAACAGCCGGTAGCGCCGGGGCTGGAGGCTGACCACGTCGCCGGGCTTGAGATCGCGGTCACGCGGCGCGTCGATCTCGATCAGGGTTTCGGTCGCGCCGTTATGCAGAACCACGTCGGCGCGCTGGGTCGGGCCGAACGCACGCACATGCTTGACGTCGCCCTCGAAGATGCCGCTGCCGTTCGGCACGATTGAAACGTCATGACGGCGGATGAAGAGATTCGACGGACCCGATGCGGCATCGCGCGGCTCGAGGTTCAGGACCTTGTCGCCGAGCCGGACCTTGCCGTCGGACACCTGCACCGGCAGCACGATGGATTCGCCGATGAAGCCGTGAACGAAGGCGGTCGCCGGATTGTCGTAAACGTCACCAGGTGTGCCGATCTGTTCGATCTTGCCCTTGTCCATCACCACCACGCGGTTGGCGACTTCCAGCGCTTCTTCCTGATCGTGGGTGACGAAAATCGAGGTGACGTGAATCTCGTCATGGAGCTGGCGCAGCCAGCGGCGCAATTCCTTGCGCACTTTGGCATCGAGCGCGCCGAACGGTTCGTCCAGCAGCAGGATGCGGGGCTCGATGGCGAGCGCGCGCGCAAGCGCGATGCGCTGGCGCTGGCCGCCGGACAACTGGCTCGGATAGCGATCCGCCAGCCAGTCGAGCTGCACCAGATCGAGCAATTCCTTCACGCGTTTCCTGATGTGTGCTTCGTCCTTGCGAACCGAGCGCGGCTGCACGCGAAGACCGAAGGCGACGTTCTCGAATACGCTCATATGCCGGAACAGCGCGTAGTGCTGGAAGACGAAACCGACGTGACGTTCTCCCGCGCCGCGCGACAGCGCATCCTCGCCGTCGAAAATCACCGAGCCTTCATCCGGCCAGTCGAGACCCGCGATGATACGCAGCAGCGAGGTCTTGCCGGAGCCCGACGGCCCGAGCAGCGCCACCAGTTCGCCGGTGGCAACCTTGAGATCGACATGATCGAGCGCGGCAAACGCGCCGAACTTTTTCACGATGTTGCGGACTTCAATCGTCACTTGCGGTCTGTCCTTCTTCGAGATGGCTTTCGAGGACCGTTTTCACGATCAGCGTGACGAGCGCCAGGAATGCGAGCAGCGACGCGATCGCGAACGAAGCCACAAACTGGTACTCATTGTACAGGATTTCGACGAGCAGCGGCATGGTGTTGGTCTCGCCGCGGATATGGCCCGAGACCACCGAAACCGCGCCGAATTCGCCCATCGCACGGGCATTGCAGAGCAAAACGCCGTAGAGGATGCCCCATTTGATGTTCGGGATGGTCACGCGCAGGAAGGTGCGCAGGCCGGATGCGCCGAGCGAAATCGCCGCCTCCTCCTCCTGGGTTCCCTGCTCCTGCATCAGCGGGATCAGCTCGCGCGCCACGAACGGAAACGTCACGAAGGTCGTCGCCAGCGCGATGCCCGGCACCGCGAACAGGATCTGGACGCCGTGCTCCATCAGCCAGGTGCCGAAATAGCCCTGCGCGCCGAACAGCAGCACGAACACCAGGCCCGAGATCACCGGGCTGACCGAGAACGGAAGATCGATCAGGGTGATCAGGAAGACCTTGCCGGGAAATTCGAACTTCGCGATCGCCCAGGCCGCGATCACGCCGAACACGAGATTCAGCCCCACCGAGATGACCGCGACGGTCAGTGTCAGCCTGATCGCGGACAACGCTTCCGGATCCGAGAGCGCGGAGAGATAAGCGCCGATGCCTTTCGAGAACGCCTCGGTGAACACCACGACCAGCGGCAGCACGACGAAGATCGTCAGAAAACCGACGGCGATGGTGATGAGAAACCAGCGCACCCATGCGGGCTCGGTTCTGACCTGATGCGCGGGCGCAGATGTGCGGCGTTTGATGACCATGACGCCGCTCAGATCGAAACCGCGACGCCGCGCGTTTGCGCCCAGCGTTGAATGCGGTTGATGGTGAAGATGATCAGGAACGAGACGATCAGCATGATGACGGCGATGGCGGTGGCATCCGCGTAACGAAACTCAGACAGCCGGATCACGATCAGCAGCGGTGCGATCTCCGAGACGTTCGGAAGGTTACCGGCGATGAAGATGACCGAGCCGTATTCGCCCACCGCGCGCGCAAACGCGAGCGCGAAACCGGTCAGGATCGCCGGCGTCAGGCTTGGAAGGATCACGCGCCGGATGATGTCCCAGCGCGACGCGCCGAGGCTTGCGGCGGCTTCCTCAAGCTCAACTTCGAGATCGAGCAGCACCGGCTGCACCGTGCGCACCACGAACGGAAATCCGATGAAGATCATCGCCACGAAAATGCCGATCGGCGTGAAGGCGACTTTGATGCCCCACTCCGCCAGCGGCGCGCCGAGCCAACCCTTCTGCGCGAACAGCGCCGTCAGCGCCACGCCGGCAACGGCGGTCGGCAGCGCGAACGGGATGTCGACAATGGCGTCAAAGATACGGCGGCCGGGAAACTTGTAACGCACCAGCACCCAGACGATCACCATACCCATCACCAGATTGACGATGGCGGCCAGGAACGCGAGGCCGAAGGAAATCCTCAGCGCGTTGAGGGTGCGGCGGGCAGTAAGAATCTCCCAGAACTGAAAAAGACTGAGTTCAGACGTTTTGAGGAAAAGGCCCGCGAGCGGAATCAGCACGATGATCGACAGCCATGTCAGCGTCAGCCCCATGGTGAGGCCAAAACCCGGCAATGCCCGTCGTCGTCCTGCTCCTCCGCTCACGATGCCCCCATCACTCCGCGATCAGATCAGTTCTTGTAGATCTGATCGAAAACGCCGCCTTCACCGAAGTGTTCCTTTTGCGCCTTGGTCCAGCCGCCGAACACGTCGTCGATGGTAAAAAGGTCAACCTTTGCAAAGGAGTCCGCATACTTTTCGCCGACCGCTGCGTCGCGTGGTCGATAGAAATTCCGCGCCGCGATTTCCTGGCCTTCCTTGGTGTACCAGTATTTCAGGTAGGCTTCAGCAGCGGCGCGGGTGCCCTTCTTGTCGGCAACCGTGTCGACCACCGCAATCGGCGGCTCAGCGAGGATCGACAGCGGCGGCGCCACGATCTCGAACTTGTCCTTGCCGAATTCCTTCACCGCGAGGAAGGCTTCATTCTCCCAGGCCAGCAGCACGTCGCCGACTCCGCGCTCAACGAACGTTACGGTCGATCCGCGCGCGCCGGTATCGAGCACCGGCACATTCTTGAAGATGTCGCCGACGAACTTCTTCGCTTTGTCTTCGCCGCCGAATTTCTTCAGCGCGTAACCCCACGCTGCAAGATAATTCCAGCGCGCGCCGCCGGAGGTCTTCGGGTTGGGCGTGATGACCTGCACACCGCTCTTGATCAGATCGTCCCAGTCCTTGATGCCCTTGGGATTGCCCTTGCGCACCAGGAACACAATGGTCGACGTGTAAGGCGATGCATTCTGCGGCAGCTTCTTCTGCCAGTCCTTCGCGATCAGATTCTTGCCCGCGATCGCGTCGATGTCATAGGCCAGCGCCAGCGTCACCACGTCGGCCTGCAGACCGTCGATCACCGAGCGCGCCTGCGATCCCGAGCCGCCATGCGACTGCTTGATCTCGATGCTCTTGCCGGTTTCCTTCTGGTACGCAGCAGCGAACGCCTTGTTGAAATCACCATACAGCTCGCGCGTCGGATCGTACGACACGTTGAGCAGCGACACATCCGCGGCAAGCGCCGAGCTTGCCCAGATCAAACTTCCAATCACGAGAAGACGGCTGATCATTGAATTGGGGCGAACCATTTCAAACTCCATTCGAACTGACGGCATCATCGCCATCAGGGAAGGCGTGAAACTCTGGAACTCGCGTGGTTATGTCAACGAAACCGGATTTCATTCTTAGCAAGATTGCTGGACAAACGTTCCACGAAATACCGATTTTCAAGAAGGCAAAATTTTACGAAGTTTTGGTGACGTGAATACCGCACTCCGTCTTGCCTCGGTCGCGCCAGCGGCCCGCTCGCGGATCCTCGCCGGGAAGCGTGCGGCTGGTGCAAGGCATACACCCGATCGAGGTAAAGCCGGATGCGACCAAAGGATGCGGCGGAAGATTCATCGTTGCATAAAGCGCCTTGAGCTCGTCCAGCGTTGCGTTCGCCAGCGGATTGAACTTCAAACGCGCACCGTCGGCTTCGACCACCGGAATTGCGGCGCGGTCGCCGCCCTGAAAACGCTTGCGGCCATTGATCCAGCCGTTGAACGACGACAGCGCCCGCGCCAGCGGTTCCACCTTGCGGATGAAGCAGCACTGATCGGGATTCGTGAACCACAGATCGCGATCCTTGTCCTCGCGATCAAGCGTATCCGGCAGCGGATGAATGGTGCGCACGTCCGTCAGCCCGAGCAGCTTTATCAGCGTATCGCGATAGGCCAGCGTTTCCTCGAACAGCCAGCCCGTGTCGAGAAACACTACCGGGATCGCCGGATCGACATCCGCCGCGATTTTCAACAGCGCTGCCGACTCGGTGCCGAACGACGACACCACAGCGAGCTTGTCGCGGCCGACGGCCTTCAAGGCAGCGGCGATAACTTCTCCGGGCGACGCCTTGGCGAGTGCGCGATCCAGTTCTGCGGCTTCCGCCACGATCAGCGATGACGAAGGCGTCGCGGGAGCCTGCGACAGGAATGAGGGTGCAGCAGTGGTCATGAACGCACTCCTTCCGGCAGGTGCATCAGCCGGCGATGAAACGCCGTGACGCGGCCGTCGCCGGTCGGCTGATAGAACACCGAATAACGCTTCGCGACGACGGCGAAGGCTTCGGCGTCGCTCTGCTTCTTGACTTCAAAGGCATCGAACCCGGCGCGGAGCATGAACACGAACTGGTCACGCAGCACCTGACCGGTGGCGCGCAACTCGCCGCGGAACTTGTAACGCTCCCGCAGCAGCCGCGCCTGGGTGTAGGCGCGTCCATCGCGGAACACCGGAAACACCAGCGCCACCGCCGTCAGCCTGGCCAGATATGGCAGCAGGTCGTCGACGTCGCGGTTGTTCGGCCAGATTACCCCTAGCTTGTCCTTGCGCGAGAGCGCCTTCTCGGGATCGGCAAGAAACCGCTCGGCCGAAACCAGCACTGCGCCGTCGGCAGGAAGTTCCGCGTCATCGGCGAGATGCACGAATTCATCGACGACGATGGCGTTACCCTTAACGAGTGGCATAGACCCGCTCCTTGAAAGGCTCGACGCCAAGGCGCTTCACAGCATCCACGAACAGCTCCTGCGGACGCTGGCGCAGCGCCAGATAGGCCTCGACGATATCCTCGATCACATCGGCCACCTGATCGAACGGCACCGCAGGCCCCACGAGATTGCCGAGCACGGCGTTCTCATCGGCACGGCCGCCGATGGTGATCTGGTAGAATTCCTCGCCGTTCTTCTCGACGCCGAGAATGCCGATATGGCCGACATGGTGATGACCGCAGGCATTGATGCAGCCGGAGATATTGATGTGCAGCCGGCCGATCAGGTTCGCGGTGTCGTGGTTGGCGAACCGCCGCGTGATCTCCTGCGCGATCGGGATCGAACGCGCATTGGCCAGCGAGCAATAATCGAGACCGGGGCAGGCAATGATGTCGGTGACGAGATTCACGTTCGGGGTCGCGACGCCGATCCTGTCGAGCGCGCGCCACAGCGCCGGCAGATCGCACCTGGCGACATGCGGCAGCGCCAGATTCTGTTCATGCCCGACGCGGATCTCGCCGAACGAATACTTGTCCGCAAGATCGGCAATCTCGTCCATCTGCTCGGCCGTGGCATCGCCCGGAGGGCCTCCGACCGGCTTCAATGACAGCGTGACGATGCCGTAACCGGGCTGCTTGTGCTCAGCGACGGAGTTCTTGTACCAGGCCTCGAAATTCGGGTTTTGCAGCGCCTTCTTCAACTCGTCCGGCGTGTCCGAGAGCTTGTCATACTTCGGATAGAAGAAGCGCGAGCGGATATCTTCGATTTCGGCATTGTCGAGCGCCAGCGCCCCGTCGCGCATCTGCACCCACTCCTCCTCGACTTCCTGCTTGAACTTCTCGATGCCAAGCTCGTGGACCAGTATCTTGATGCGCGCTTTGTAAATGTTGTCGCGGCGGCCGTACTGGTTGTAGACGCGCAGGATCGCCTCGACATAGCTCAGGATGTCGCGGTGACCGACGAATTCGTTGATGGTCTTGCCGATGAACGGCGTGCGGCCAAGACCGCCGCCGACCAGCACCTCGAAGCCGGTCTCGCCCGCAGCATTCCTGTGAATGCGCAGGCCGATGTCGTGAACCTTGATGGCGGCGCGGTCATGCTCCGACGCGGTGATCGCGAACTTGAACTTGCGCGGCAGGAACGAGAACTCCGGATGCAGCGTCGAATACTGCCGCAGGATTTCCGCCCAGATACGCGGGTCCTCGACTTCGCCCGGCGCCACGCCCGCCCACTGATCCGACGTCACGTTGCGGATGCAATTGCCCGACGTTTGCATGCCGTGAATGCCGACCTCGGCGAGATCCGCCAGCGCATCGGGCAATTCAGCGAGCTTGATCCAGTTGTACTGGATGTTCTGCCGCGTGGTGAAGTGGCCATAACCACGGTCATACTTGCGCGCGACATGCGCCAGTGCGCGCATCTGCTTGGACGACAGCGTCCCGTATGGGATCGCGATCCGCAGCATATAGGCGTGCAGTTGCAGATAGACGCCGTTCATCAGGCGCAGCGACTTGAATTCGTCCTCGGTCAACTCGCCAGACAGACGGCGCGCCACCTGATCACGGAATTCCAGGACACGTTCGTTGACGATGGTCCGATCGAGTTCGTCGTAAGCGTACATAACGAATGCCTTGAAGGGTCGCGGCTCAGGCCGAAACGAGAAGATCGATGGTGACGCCTTGCTGGCGGATTTTCTCGCGCAGATTGCCTGGCTGGATGCCATCCTCGCCGATCTCCACCGGCGCGATGTAGGCGCCCACGGCGCCAACGTCATCGGCGACAGATTCAGCGAGCAAGGCGCGCGCGTCATCGGCAGTCCGGACAATGGCGGCGTCGGATAGCTTGACCGACCAGCCATGAGAAGGGGTGCGATAGATCACGGCTCCGTCGCCAGTGCGGTTGGCGGTGACGATGGATGGGCCGGTGATCTTGATTTTCTGTTGCAGGGGAGATGTCATTCGGCAGCCATTAGTAGGTCAGAGATGAGGTCATCCGGGCTCGCAGTGCGCCACGGGGCGGATCGAGCGACGACGTCGCCGATAATCAGGATTGCAGGACCGCGCTCGACCTGTTCGGCGAGCGCAGGCAAATCGCGAAGTCTGCCAACGACGGCCTTGGCATCGGGCCGCGTTGCGCGTGCGAACACGCCGACCGGTGTGTCGGGCGAACGTCCGGCAGCGAGCAGGCCTTCGCGAATGGTCGCCGCCGCCGTCATGCCCATGTAGACTACGACGGTCATTTTCGTATCGGTCAGCGCGGACCAGTCGACGTTGCCGGCATCTTCCGCCTTGTGGGCAGTGAGGAACGTGATGCGCAGCGCTTCCTGACGATAAGTCAAGGGAACCTCGGACTGGGCTGCGGCGCCCAAACCTGCCGTGATGCCGGGAATGACGGAGTAAGCTACGCCCGCCGCGCGCAGCGCCGCGATCTCTTCGCCGCCGCGCCCGAAGATAAAAGGATCGCCGCCCTTGAGGCGGACGGCACGTTTGCCGGACTGCGCGGCCTCGATCAGCAGGCGATGAATCTTGTCCTGTCCGATGCCGGGCTTGCCGACACGCCGGCCAACCGGCACCCGCGCAGCGTCACGGCGCACGCGATCGAGAATCTCAGGTGTAACGAGATCGTCGTAGAACACGACGTCGGCATCCTGCAACGCGCGCAGCGCCTTGACCGTCAGCAAGTCCGGATCGCCCGGTCCCGCGCCGACCAGCGTGACGAAACCTTCGCCGCCGCTTGCCGCGAAAGCCACCGGGTCATGAATCGAGATGAGCTTGCGATCGGCGTCCTGAATGCGTCCTGCAAGAACGTCCGCGCCGATCGGCCCGTCGATCACGCGCTCCCAGAACAGCCGGCGCATTGGCAAATCGGGAAGCCGCGACTTGATCGAGTCGCGCCAGCGTCCGGCGAACGACGCAAGATCGCCGATCCGCGCCGGCAGCAGCGCCTCGATGCGCTCGCGCACGCGGCGCGCCACGACAGGAGATGCGCCGCCTGTGCCGACGGCGACGACGACATCGCCGCGATCGACGATGGCCGGGACAATGAATGTGGAATGCGCGGCTTCATCCATCACGTTGACGGGAATGCCGAGGATGCGTGCGCGCGCTGCCATGGCATGACCGGTGTCGCCGGCGCCCGCGCAGAGAATTGCAATGACATTGGAGAGATCGGCGGTGAGCGGATCGCCGGCGGCACGTTCGACGCGCTCAGCCGACGCAGCATCCAGCCGCGACACATCATGATCGCCGTCGGTCGCGAACCATCGCACGCGCGCATCCGCCGCCAGCAGCAGGCGTAATTTGGCCTGTGCAGGCTCGCCTTCCCCCACCAAAACGATGGGGCCGGCGTGCAGATCAAGGAATACCGGCAGAAACCGCATGCGAAACTCCGTTTCCCCATTTACGGGGTTGACTGAAATTATTTTCTATTTATGTATCTTGCAAGCGGCAGAAAGAGAAAATTATTTCTTCTACGCTGCGCCGCAAAATTAGAATTTGGTACCACAAACCGCGCGCAAAAGAGATGCATCTTCTCATGACACGTCTGGATGGTGATCCGTCCCCTCTGAGTGCCGCTGCATCCCGCGAAACCGATGGCCTTTGGGCGCTGTCCGCGTCCGGGATGGAGTAACGTCATGGTGACTTCTTCTTCCACACCTTCCAAATTGTCCGTGCCGTCCATGGACCATCTGGATGAGCTCGAAGCACAGAGCATTTACATTTTCCGGGAAGCCTTCGCGCGGCTGAAGAAGCTCGCGTTGCTCTGGTCGCTCGGCAAAGACTCCAATGTGATGATCTGGCTGGCGCGCAAGGCGTTCTTCGGCAAGGTGCCGTTCCCCGCGCTGCATGTCGACACCCAGAAGAAATTTCCCGAGATGTATGCCTTCCGCGACCAGTACGCGAAGGAATGGGGCCTCGACCTGAAAGTCGATTTTTGCCCACCGATTGAAGAGATCGACCCGACACTGCCGCCCGCCGCGCGCTCCGCTGCGCGCAAGACCGAAGGCCTGAAGCTCGCACTTGCCAAATATGGCTTCGACGGACTGATCGCCGGCATCCGCCGCGACGAAGAAGCGACGCGCGCGAAAGAGCGCGTGTTCTCGCCGCGCGGGCTTGAAGGCGGCTGGGATGTGCGCGATCAGCCCCCGGAATTTTGGGACCACTTCAATGCCTCGCCGCCGCAGGGTGCGCATCTGCGCATCCATCCGATCCTGCATTGGACCGAGGAAGACATCTGGGCCTACACCCAGCGCGAGAACATTCCAATCATCCCGCTGTATCTGTCGAACAACGGCAAGCGTTACCGCTCGCTGGGCGATCAGGACATTACCAATCCTGTCGTATCGAACGCCTCGAATATCGAGGAAATCCTGGCTGAGCTGAAAGCCACGAAAGTGCCGGAGCGTGCCGGACGCGCGCTCGACCATGAAACCGAAGATGCCTTCGAGCGGCTTCGTGTCGCCGGTTATCTCTGACGTTAAATGAGCGCCCCGATGAACATCGCTGTCTCCAAAATCGAGCCCAAGGCTTCAATCGCCCCCGCGCCGAACAGCGCGACCCGTCCTCAGGTCCGCATCGTCATTGTCGGACACGTCGATCACGGCAAGTCCACGCTGGTCGGCCGTCTGCTGCATGAAACCGGCAGCCTGCCCGACGGCAAGCTCGAAATGTTGAAAGCCGTCAGCGCGCGGCGCGGCATGCCGTTCGAATGGTCGTTCCTGCTGGATGCTTTGCAGACCGAGCGCGACCAGGGCATCACCATCGACACCACCCAGATCCGTTTCCGCACGCCGTCGCGCGACGTCGTGCTGATCGACGCGCCGGGCCACGCGGAATTCCTGCGCAACATGATCACGGGCGCTTCGCAGGCCGACGCCGCGGTGCTCATCATCGACGCGCTTGAAGGCGTGCGCGATCAGACCCGCCGTCACGGCTATCTGCTGCATCTGCTCGGCGTCAAACAGGTCGCCATCGTCGTCAACAAGATGGACCGCGTCGACTACAGCGCGGCGCGTTTCAAGGAGATCAGCGACGAGATTTCGGCGCATCTCAACAGCCTCGGCGTTACGCCGACAGCCATCGTGCCGATTTCGGCGCGCGACGGCGATGGCGTCGCCGAGCGTACATCCAACATCAACTGGTACAGCGGACCAACTGTGGTCGAGGCGCTTGATGCGCTGACCCCGGCGCGCGCGCTGGATGAACTGGCGCTGCGGTTTCCGGTTCAGGCGATCTACAAGTTCGATGACCGCCGCATCGTCGCTGGCCGCGTCGAATCCGGCAACATCGGCACCGGCGACGAAATCGTCATCATGCCCGCGGGCAAGGTGGCCAAGGTCAAGTCGGTCGAGAGCTGGCCGCAAACGCCGCTGCTCGCGCGGCAAGGTGCGGGCCGCTCGGTCGGCATCACACTGGACCGCGAGCTGTTCCTGGAGCGCGGCGACATCATCGCGCATTCGCATGCGACGCCCCGCGATACACGCCGGCTTCATGCGCGTATTTTCTGGTTGCACGACACACCGCTGAAAGCGGGCATGTCGGTTCTGGTCCGTCTCGGCACCATGGAGACCCGCGCCACCATCGTCGAGATCAACAAAGCCGTCGATCCTGGTGAGCTAGCGAGCATCGAGACATCTGCGATCGCGCGCAATCATGTCGGCGAAATCGATATCGCGCTGGCGAAGCCAGTCGCGGCCGACCCCTATACGGACAATCCGCGCACCGGACGCCTTGTGATTGAAGTCAACGGACGGATCGCCGGCGGTGGCCTCGTGCTCAGCGTCGATTCCGGCCAGCGCGCCATTCCTGTCGACATCGTGCCGGTCGAATCCGCGCTGCGCCCGGAAGAGCGCTCGGCGCGTTACGGTCACGGCGGCGCCGTGGTCTGGCTGACCGGCCTGCCCGGCTCGGGCAAATCCACATTGGCGCGCGCGCTGGAACGCACGCTGTTCAGCCGCGGCGGCTCACCGCTGCTGATCGATGGCGACACCTTGCGCGCGGGCCTCAACGGCGATCTCGGCTTCTCGCCGAAGGACCGCACGGAGAACATTCGCCGTCTTGCCGAGATGGCGACCCATCTGGCACGCAACGGCCATATCGCCATCGTCGCCGCCGTGTCGCCGTCGAGCGACGATCGTGCACAGGCGCGGCGGATCGCTGACGACCTGTTCCGCGAGGTCTATGTGGCGACACCGGCCGAGGTTTGCGAAAGCCGCGATCCGAAAGGCCACTACGCCAAGGCACGTGCCGGCAACCTGCCGAGTTTCACCGGCATCGCCAATGATTATCAGCCGCCGGCCAACGCCGAGCTGACGATCGACACCTCGACGCGTTCGGTCGCCGATGCCGCCGACGAGATCGAGCGGCTGCTGGCGAACACCGGCGTTCTGTTCGGCGAACTCGACGATCTCGCCGCCAACATTTAAATCTCTTCGACGCCCGTCACAGGAGACCACATTGCGCAAGACCCTTATCGCTCTCGCCGCCAGCCTCAGCTTCATCACCGCAGTCCATGCGCAGACGCCGAACACGCTTCTGAACGTATCCTACGACATCGCCCGCGAACTCTATGCGGCGGTCAACGTCGAATTCGCGAAGCAGTGGAAGGCCAAGACCGGCCAGGACGTCACCATCAACCAGTCGCACAACGGCTCCACGCGTCAGGCCCGCGCCATTCTCGAAGGCCTTGAAGCCGACGTCGTCACCTTCAATCAGGTGCCGGATGTTCAGGTGCTGTACGACAAGGGCAAGCTGATACCCGCCGACTGGCAGAAGCGGCTGCCAAACAACTCTTCTCCGTATTATTCCCTCCCGGCGTTCCTGGTGCGCGCAGGCAACCCGAAGAACATCAAGGACTGGGACGATCTCGTGAAGCCCGGCGTGCAGGTGATCTTCCCGAATCCGAAGACCTCGGGAAATGCCAAGTACACCTATCTCGCCGCCTATGCTTACGCCAAGACCAAGTATGACAGCGCCGAGAAGGCCGATGAATTCGTGAAGAAGCTGTTCGCCAATGTCCCGGTATTCGACACCGGCGGCCGTGCTGCGACCACCACCTTCGTCGAGCGTCAGACCGGCGACGTGCTGATCACGTTTGAGGCCGAGACCGCCGGCATCCGCGATATCGCAGGCGCCGACAAGTATCAGGTCGTCGTGCCCTCGCAGAGCCTGCTGGCGGAGTTTCCCGTGGCTGTGGTCGACAAGTACGCCGACAAGCACGGCACGCAGGCGCTCGCCAAGGCTTATCTGGAGTTCCTGTACACGCCGGAAGGACAGACCATTCTGGCCAGGCAGTACAACCGCGTGAACGACAAGGCCGTCGCCGAGAAGTTCAAGGACAAATTCCCGGCGGTGAAGCTCGTCACCATCGAGAAAGAGTTCGGCGGCTGGGACAAGGTCAACGCGGAGCACCTCAATCCCGGCGCGAAGCTCGATCAGTTGTTTGGCGGCGCCAACAGGTAAGACGCAAGTTTTGAATAAATAGAAAATGTCATGCGCGGGCTTGACCCGCGCATCCATCTTTTAGAAAGAGTGCCTCAAGAGATGGATTGCCGGGTCAAGCCCGGCAATGACGATCCAAAGCGGAGCTAACGACAGTGCTCTGCTTCCATTTCAGAAACGGATGATTTGAATTGCGACGCCGGGTCATCCCAGGTTTCGGATTGGCGCTGGGAACGACCGTCCTTTATCTCGGGGCGATCGTGCTGCTTCCCCTTTGCGCGCTGCTTCTGAAAGCTTCCGGCATTGGCGCGGCGCAGCTCTGGGACATCCTGTCGTCGCCGCGCACGCTCTCCGCCATCCGTGTCACGGTGTCGATGGCCTTCGCGGCCACGATCTTCAATGCCATTTACGGTTTGCTGCTGGCATGGGTGCTGGCGCGCTACGAATTTCCCGGCAAGCGCATCCTCGATGCGCTGGTCGATGTCCCGTTCGCGCTGCCGACCGCGGTCGCGGGCCTCGCTCTGACGGCACTGTTCGCCAGGAACGGATGGTTTGGCGCTCCGCTCGACAAAATCGGAATAGCGGTCGCCTACACGCCGCTCGGCATCGCCATGGCGATGGCGTTCACCAGCATCCCGTTCGTGGTGCGCACGGTGCAGCCGGTGATCGAGGATCTCGGCTCCGAAGTCGAGGAAGCAGGCCGCTCGCTCGGCGCCAACGATTTCCAGATTTTGTGGAAAATCATCTTTCCTGCGATCTTCCCCGCCTTCCTCGCCGGCTGCTCGCTGTCGTTCGCGCGCAGCCTCGGCGAATTCGGCGCGGTGATTTTCATCGCGGGCAACCAGCCGATGAAAACCGAAATCGCCGCGCTGCTGACCTACATCCGGCTCGAGGAATACAATTATGAAGCCGCGGCAGCGATCGCCACCGTCATGCTGCTGATGGCATTCGTGATGCTGCTGTTCACCAACGCAGTGCAGGCCTGGCATCTGCGTTACGTCGGTCGCGGGGAAGTCTGATGTCCATTGTGCGGGATCGCGCCAGCGAACAGGCCGAGTGGATGCATCATCCGGTCGGCGGGGGCACCGTCACGCGGCGGATTGTGCTGTGGACCGTGCTGGTGCTGACTGCGTTTTTTCTGGTGGCACCGCTGGTGCTGATCGTCACGTCGGGCCTCTCGTCCGGCGTCGGCGTTTTCATGCGCAACCTCACGGAGCCTGCGACGGTTCACGCCATTTTCCTGACGCTGCTGACGGCGCTGATTGTGGTGCCGATCAATATCCTGTTCGGCCTTGCCGCGGCGTGGACGGTGACCAAGTTCGATTTTCGGGGAAAAACGCTGCTGATCTCGCTGATCGAGTTGCCCTACTCGATCTCACCGATCGTCGCCGGTGTCGCCTATCTGTTCGTCTACGGCTCGCAGGGCCTGTTCGGGCCGCTGCTTGAGTCATTGGGCATCAAGGTGATGTTCGCGCTGCCCGCGATCTTCCTGGCGAGTCTGTTCGTCACAGCACCCTTTGTCGCGCGCGAACTGATTCCGCTGATGCAGGTGCAAGGCACGGACGAGGAGGAAGCCGCAGTAACGTTAGGGGCGGGCGGCTTCACCACATTCTGGCGCGTCACGCTGCCGAACGTGAAATGGGCGGTGGTCTACGGCGCCATTCTCTGCAACGCGCGCGTGATGGGCGAGTTCGGCGCGGTGTCGGTGGTCTCCGGCAACATCCGCGGCCAGACCACCACGCTGCCGCTTCAGATCGAACTGCTCTATCAGGACTACAATGTCGCCGGGGCCTTCGCCGCCGCGACGGTGCTGACGGCCGTGGCGCTGATCACCATCCTGATCAAGGTGGCGCTGGAACGCTACAGCAGCGAAGTACCGCACAGCGGAATTGGCCACTAGCCGCGGCAGAACTGCCTGCGAAATGCGCTGGTTGACGGCCCCTGCGGACAGGGTGGTATACGCCTTTCGGACGAGGGAAGGGCCTTCTCATAGGCCCGCCTTTGGCGCTAAAACCTTCCGCACGACGCCACTTTCCGTGGCCATCATCACCTTACCTGAGGCCTCAAAACAGCGTTTCAAAACGCCGTTTTCTGTAGGATTTATCATGAAACGTATCGACGCCAGCGGTCTGAAGATCGCTCCTGTTCTGTTCGACTTCATTGCCAAGGAAGCAACCGCCGGCACCGGCGTTTCGGCCGACGCCTTCTGGGCGGGCCTTGCCGGAATCGTCAAGGATCTCGCGCCACGGACCCGCGAACTGCTCGCCACCCGCGATGCGTTGCAGGCCAAGATCGACGGCTGGCACAAGGCGAACAAGGGCAAGGCGTTCGACATGAATGCCTACACCGCCTTCCTCAAGGAGATCGGCTACCTGCTGCCGGAGCCAGCCGCCAAGGAAGTGCAGACCGCGAACGTCGATGAAGAACTCGCCTCCATGTTCGGGCCGCAGCTTGTCGTGCCGCTCACCAATGCGCGCTATTCGCTGAATGCCGCGAACGCGCGCTGGGGCAGCCTCTATGACGCGCTCTATGGCACCGACGCCATCCCGCACGACCCAAGCGAGGGCGGCAAGGGCTACAACAAGGCGCGCGGCGACAAGGTGATCGCCAAGGCCAAGGCGTTTCTCGATCAGGCCGTGCCGCTCGCGACCGGCAACCACAGCGACGTTACCGCCTATCACATCGAGCACGGCCAGCTCGCCGCCAAGCTCAAGAGCGGCAACGCCACTGCGCTCAAGAACAAGGCCCAGCTCGTCGGCTATCAGGGCGATGCCGCCTCCCCGACCTCGATCCTGCTGGTCAACAACGGCATGCACATCGACGTGCAGATCAACCGCAACAACACCATCGGCAAGGACGATCCTGCCGGCGTCGCCGACATGATCCTGGAATCGGCGGTCTCGACCATTCTCGACATGGAAGACTCGGTGGCCGCCGTCGACGCCGAGGACAAGGTTCTGGTCTACCGCAACGTGCTCGGCCTAATGAACGGCACGCTGTCGGCCGACTTCGAGAAGGGCGGCAAGACACTGACCCGCGCGCTCAATGCCGACCGCACCTACACCGCAGCGGACGAGAAGGGCAAGGTGACCCTGCACGGCCGCAGCATGATGCTGATCCGCAACGTCGGCCATCACATGTTCACCGACGCTGTACTCGACAGCTCGGGTGAGGAAATTCCGGAAGGCATCCTCGATGCCGCCGTCACCGGCCTGCTCGCGCTCCACGACCTGAAGGGCAAGACCAAGCTGAAGAACAGCCGCAAGGGCTCGGTCTACATCGTCAAGCCGAAGATGCACGGCCCGGATGAGGTCGCGCTCACGGTCGATATCTTCGGCCGCGTCGAGAAGATACTGTCGATGGCCGCCAACACTATGAAGGTCGGCATCATGGACGAGGAGCGCCGCACCACGGTGAACCTCCAGGCCTGCATCCAGAATGCCGCGCAGCGCATCTGCTTCATCAACACGGGCTTCCTCGACCGTACCGGCGACGAAATCCATACGTCGATGGAGGCCGGCCCGATGATCCGCAAGAACGACATGAAGGCGCAGCCCTGGATCAAGGCCTACGAGGACTGGAACGTGGACACGGGTCTCGCCAACGGCTTGCCCGGTCACGCCCAGGTCGGCAAGGGCATGTGGGCAGCTCCCGACAAGATGGCCGACATGCTGGCGCAGAAGATCGCGCATCCGCAGGCCGGCGCTTCCACCGCATGGGTGCCATCGCCGACCGCTGCAACGCTGCACGCCCTGCACTATCATCAGGTCGATGTCGGTGCGCGGCAGAAGGAACTGAAGAGCCGCCCGAAAGCGAAGCTCTCCGACATTCTGACGATTCCGGTTTCGCAGTCGAACTGGGCGCCCGACGACGTCAAGCAGGAAATCGACAACAACTGCCAGGGCATCCTCGGTTACGTCGTGCGCTGGATCGATCAGGGCGTCGGCTGCTCCAAGGTGCCGGACATTCACGATGTCGGCCTGATGGAAGACCGCGCCACGCTGCGCATTTCCGCGCAGCATCTCGCCAACTGGCTGCATCAGGGCGTCGTCACCAGGAACCAAGTAATGGAATCGCTGAAGCGCATGGCGGCGATCGTGGACAAGCAGAATGCCGGTGACTCGCTCTACAAGCCTATGGCGCCGAAATTCGACGGCCTTGCATTCCAGGCCGCCTGCGACCTGATCTTCAAGGGCCGCGAGCAGCCGAACGGCTACACCGAGTTCATCCTGCATGCGCGCCGCAAGGAAGCGAAAGCAGCGGGCTGATCCGCTCGACTAATTGACGTGACGATGAAACCCCCGGCGCTTGCGCCGGGGGTTTTGCCTTAAGCCTTTTGAAAATGTTGCCGCCGTTCTCTCAACAGAATGACGCCACTTCGCCGCAGTTCCGGCAGGAACGTTCACGCCATCGCATCGTTATCGATCATTCCAACACTGGAGGATGACGATGGATTGGAACCGCGTTGAAGGTAACTGGAAGCAGTTCAAGGGCGCCGCCAAGGAAAAATGGGGCAAGCTGACCGATGACGATCTCGATGTCATCGAGGGCCGCCGCGAGCAGCTCGAAGGCAAGCTCCAGCAGCGCTACGGCTTCGCCAAGGATCAGATCCACAAGGACGTGGACGACTGGTTCAAGACGTTAAAGTAATCGCACCAGATTGACGAAAGCCCCGGCATTCCGCCGGGGCTTTTTGTTGGCGCGAACTCTGTGCCGTGAGAACTAAAACACCGCGAGAACTCTCAAAAGCGAAATGATGCCAATGATGATGACAATGATGCGGACGATCTGCTTGGCGCGGCCGTCGATTGGCAACAGATTGACGAGATAAAGAACAAGAATGACGACAAGGAATGTGATCAGCGCGCTGATAAGCAAAGACATGGTAACCCCTCATGAAATCAGTTCTGCTGGATGCGAGAGCCGTGTCCCGTATCCCTGCACGTCAACAATTCCGCTGAGGTTTGGTTCCCTCTAGGGAACAACGAACATCGCCGTGTTGCTATTGCGCAGCGACGACAGGCAGCCGTTCGAATTTCGCCCGAACGGATTTCGGCGCCGGCGTAAAATTCAGCGCAGCGCTGCGGCGGCTGCTTCCCGCAACCATCAGACCATCCGCACCGGCGACGATGTCGCCCTTGCGCAGGGTGGGATCGTCTTCGATCTTGACCGAGGCCAGTCCCGCAGGGTCCTTGCCATTGCACGTGCAGCCGGTGACCAGCTCCTTGCGATAGCGGAATGCATTCGGCAAATCGGAATACGATTTTCCTGTATCGCTCGACGCATTGTCGATCGAGCCGCCGTGATAGATTCTGGTCTCGGTCGCCGGGCAGAAGCTCTTGCAGGCTTCCGCCTTGGTCTGCCCGTCAGATGCGGCAACAGGGAAATAACGGCCATCGCAGGTCCGCACGCAATACGTCGTCGAGCCGCCGCTGTAGCTGCTGCCATAGATATTGACCCGCCTGTTCGGCTGCGCGTCCCCGAAATCAGGCGATGCAAACGGCACCGACACGGACGGCGCGGGAGCGCCGCCAAATCCGCCGAAGAACGAGGAGAAGAAATCACGCGCATGCGCTGACGATGCACCCACTGACACTGCGACAAGCCCAATCGCGACGGCGGCCGCCATCGATCGGAAATACAACTTTACCTGACGCATCATGCCCTCTTCAGCCTTGGTCCATCCGCTACACTGCATGCTCAAATTTTCACTCAATATAATCCGGACAATTTGACGTTATGTGACGGCAGCGGCGCCGAGTCGCTGACGCGAAGCGGTCTGAGCGCGCCGGCTCTCGGCGCAGCTCTCTCTTTCGTTACACCCGCTTCAAGCCGGCTGCTCTTCGGCAGCACGATCACCTTGGTACCGATCGTGACGCGGCTGGCCAGATCCTGCACGTCCTCGTTGGTCAGACGGATGCAGCCGCTGGAGACGAACTTTCCGATGGTGGACGGATCGTTGGTGCCGTGAATGCGGTAAGAGCTGGAGCCGAGATACATCGCCACCGCGCCCAGCGGATTTCCGGGGCCACCGGCGACGAAGCGCGGCAGATACGGCTGGCGGGCAATCATCTCCGCCGGCGGATGCCAGTCCGGCCATGCCGCCTTGCGCGATACGGTCTGGACGCCAGACCAGGTGAAGCCCTCGCGGCCAACGCCGACGCCGTAGCGGATGGCGCGGCCCTGCCCCAGCACATAGTAGAGCGTGGTGTTGCCGGTATCGATCACGATGGTGCCGGGCGCCTCGCGGCTTTCGAAAGAGACGATCTTGCGCTGAAGCCGCTCGGGAAGAACCGTGGCGCTGTCGTCCTCAGTCACACCAGGCGACGGCAGCGACTGCTGATCCGACCAGAACGTCCTTTGGGACGATCCTTGGTAAACGCCAGCATATCCAAGCGTTTGAGACACCGCCGGCGTCGCCAGAACGAGAGGGAATGCCATCGCCGCGACGGTGAGGCCGCGGGCGGATCGAAGGGACGTGGTGAATATCCGGAAAATGGAATTTCGAGACACTGAGTTCGCCTGCGCCGAATGTGTCATGGGCCTGCCCTCAAGTTCTGCGATGGCATCGTGTGATGCGGATACAGAGCGAACGCGGGCTTACGGCTTTTGGTTCCAAGCGCACCTCGTCCCGAAATGATTTGTGAGAACCGGCGGACGGCAGGTTCAAACCGCTGCGACGGAACATTGGGACTGGCTGCCGGTTAGCGGTCTGAAGCCGGTGCATGACAGTGGGCTCCGGCGCAAATCGAGGACTTTAGTCATGTCTCTTGGCACCATTCTCATTATTATTTTGATCCTGATCCTGCTCGGCGTCATTCCAAGCTGGGGCCATAGCGCTAACTGGGGTTACGGCCCGTCAGGAATCGTCGGCACCATCCTGGTGATCGTGGTCATTCTTCTGCTGCTCGGCAGAATCTGAAGGTGTCCAACGTGCGCCGAGAGGTGCGCGAGTCAAAAGATCCGGCGGTGGCAGCACCGCCGGACGAGCGCAAAGAACAGCGGCCTCCGACCATTCGCCGCGCAGATATTGTTTCGTTTTCTCTGGTCGCATTGCTGATCATCAGCGTCATCGCCGTTCTGTACGTGGGGCGGGCCTTCTTCCTGCCCACGGTCACCGCAGTGGTGATCGGAACAATGCTGTCCCCCGCCGCAAAATTTCTGGAAAAATACGGTATCCCCCGATCGGTGTCGGCGATCCTTATCGTGTCCGCGACCTTCGCCGGGCTCGCCTTCATGATCGCGCTGATCTCCGCGCCGGTCATGGAATGGTCCACACGGCTTCCCGAACTTGGTCCCTCGCTAAAAGACAAGTTTCACGTCTTCGATCGGCCGATTGCGTTCTGGCATCAATTGCAGGGGCTGTTCGGCGCAACGGCTGTGCCGGGGGAGTCAACTTTTTCCCTCCCGAAGATCGAATGGGTCCAGCCGACGCTGGAATTTCTGTCTCCGACGTTCACCGAGATCCTGCTGTTCTTCGCGGTTCTCGTGCTCTTCATTGCAAGCTGGCCGGACCTGCGCCGAGCGCTGATCCTGAATTTCACCGATCGTGACGAGCGGCTGCGCGTCTTGCGTATCCTGAACGAGATCGAAAGCAATCTCGGCGGCTATCTCCTCACGGTCACGCTGATTAACATGGGGCTCGGCATCGCCACCGGACTGATCTGCGCCGCCACCGGAATGCCCAATCCTGCGGGTCTCGGCGCGCTCGCGGCGACGCTGAATTACATTCCGATTATCGGTCCGATCGTGATGTTCGTCGTGCTCGCCGCCGTGGGCGTCATCACGTCATCGACCCTGACCGGCGGATTGGCCGCCGCCGGCGGCTTTGCCGTTGTCGCCTTCATCGAGGGGCATTTCGTGACACCGTCGATCATCGGCCGGCGGCTGGCGCTGAATGCGCTCGCGGTCTTCATCACCCTCGCTTTCTGGACGTGGCTGTGGGGACCGATGGGCGCGTTTCTGTCGTCGCCGATCCTGATCGTCGGGCTCGTCCTCAAGGAGCACTTGATGCAGGTCAAGGACACCCAGTTACCGGACCAGTAAAGCGATGGAACCTTCGCAAGAACCATGCGTTTTCGCACGGAGCATGCGGCTATCGGGAGTTTTAGATGTCGAGCACCGGCGGTGAAGACGCAATGAAGAACATGACGGATAAATCCACTTATGAACGCCTTCAGAAGGATGTAGACGCCGTGAAAAACGATATCTCAGCACTCGCAGACCAGATCTCCGATGTTCTCGAAGCGCTCAAGGGCGACGCCCGCAAGCAGGCCAGACGGGCCTACAAGCAGGCACGTGCCGACGTGGATTCCGTGATGTCCGACGTCGGCAAGCGCGGCAGCGAAGCCCTGGACGCGGCACAGGATTATGCCGGCTCGCTCGAGGAATCCCTTGAAGACGCGATCACCCAGCGCCCGCTGGCCGCTGTTGGCCTTGCCGTCGGCCTCGGCTTTTTGATCGGCGTGACGTGGCGCCGTTGATAGCAGCAATTTTTCCTGGCACGGCCGGCCTCCCCGCCGGCAGTGCCGATGCGCGCTTTCGTTGACGGATATTGATCGGATTTTCGATGTTTCAGAAGTTGATGGATGACTTTCGGGAGAGCACCGGCAGCGCATTGCGGCTGACATCGCTGGCGATCGCGGTTGCGGTTTGCCTCTTCATCACAACGGCGTTCCTGTGCGCGGCCGCCTTCGTCTTCGTGCTTCAGAAATACGGCCTGCTGCAAGCCTGCTTCGCGGGGGCCGGGGTGTTCTTCGTGGCGACCGTGCTTGCGGCGATCAGCTATGCCGTGCGCAAGCGGCAGATCAGGAAGAGGCCTGTTGAAGCGGCGAAATCCACCATGCAGACCGCGCTCAGCGATCCAATGGTGCTCGCCGCCGGTTTGCAGATCGTCCGCACGATCGGAATCAAACGTATCATTCCACTCGTCGCCATCGGCGGAATTGCGCTGGGCCTGATGGCCAATCGCCGCCAGGCCGCAGAGGACGAACCCGAGGAGCAACCCTGAGTTTCGTCACCAAAAAGAGCGCCATCTGGCGCTCTTTTTTATGGCCGAAATCCGCGACCGATCAGGTGATACAGCGCCCGGGGGCAAGCTGCTTGGCGACGGCTGTCAGAACGCTCACAACCGGTTCGCACGCCACAGGACGCGTGCCTGCGGACGATCCCTTGCCTGAACCCACCGTTGATGGTGGAGCCTTGCGCTGGGCGTTGGCGTCTTCACCCGCAGGCATCCGAACCATAACCGACGAGTCGGTCATGCCCGGCACCTTGAAGGAAATCGTCACGCCGCCTACAGCGGCCACCGCCGGATCGCGATCGCCCTTGGCCGAGCGATCGACATTGATTGCTATCACTTCACCAGCAGGACCGGCCGGCATCGTTGTCGTCGCATCGCCGCGCTGAGCCGGACCAAGCAAATCGTTTCCTGCCGATACTTCAAGATGCACGGCACCCAGTGCCAGCACCGCGGCCACCACTCCGAGAGTTCCAGAAGCCATGTAAGACATCTGCCGCCCCTACGTTGCCATGCCGCATGATCGCGGCTTTCGGATTCAACGTGGTCCGCCCGGCTTTCGTTCCGGGTTCAAAAGCGCGCGGCCGGTGAAAAAAAATTGGGTGACCGGGAACACTTTCGCGCGGCGGGCGTCATTCCAGAAGCCGGTCAATCCCCCTGCCCCTAATCGACCGGCTCACGGGGGTGTGGTCGTGGTGATGCCGGCCGCACCCCTTTCTTTTTTGCGTATTGGAATGCGATCACAAAAAAGCCGGAACACGGGATGTCCCGCGTTCCGGCTTTTTATTGCGGTGCCTCGTGCCTGATATCTCAGGAAACCGCCGCCCTGGGCCGGCTGCGCGAGTTACGCTGAAAGAACAGCGCCTGACTTGCCACGGCGGACACCATGGCCGGCTGGAACGGCTTCGAGATCAGGAAGGCGGGTTCGGGCCGCTCACCGGTGAGAAAACGCTCGGGATATGCGGTGATGAACACCACCGGCACCTCGAACGTCTTGAGCAGTTCGTTCACCGCATCGAGCCCCGAACTGCCGTCGGCGAGCTGGATGTCAGCCAGGATCAGACCCGGCCTTTTCGACTTCGCCAGCGCAACGGCATCGGTATGGGTCCGTGCCACGCCAATGACGTTGTGTCCGAGATTCCTGACCAGGCTCTCCAGATCCATCGCGATGAACGTCTCATCTTCGATGATCAGCACATCGGTCGCGATTTCTGCGGCCAGTTCGCGGCCGGCGGTATCCGCCAGTTCACGAACATGTGTGATTTCCGTATTGAGGATGTGAGCGACTTCCTCCTCCGAGAAACCTTCGAGCGAAAGCAGCAGAAAAGCCTGGCGTGGAAGCGCCGTGAGATTCGACAGCCGCTGTTCAGAGGCCTGCGCGGGACCCTTGTCGGTGCTCTCGTTCAGAGACACCGAATTCCAGATCTGTGTGAAAAGCCTGAACAATCCGACGCGCGGCCCGAATTTTTCTTCCAGCAGCGAGGGGTCTTGCAGCAAGGCCTCAAGCATGGCTGCAACATAGGCATCTCCCGATGCCTGGCTTCCGGTCAACGCGCGGGCATACCGCCGCAACAGTGGCAAATGTTCAGCAACGAGCTGAGAACGAGACATACCCCCTCCAATCGATCATCAATTCAGGTTTGGACCGGCAACGCGATTGAAGCGACCGCCGGTTCCCCCGCTTCGGACTATCTACGCATAAATCGGAGAAAAGTTCCTCCTGGTCGGAACTTTCCGCTCACCCCCCCGTTTATGACTGGATCAGGCGGGCTAAAGGCTTCGCCGGGCGACAAAAACTCCCGTGTTTCTAGCTAGTTAGCTCATGGGGAAAAACGGATAAAGCCAATGAAAGATTCGAAGCCGTCGTCCAACAGGCCACCTGGAAAGCCGGGAGGGCTAAATTCCGAAATTCAATCACGGATCGGACATCAGTTGCGCGCCATGTATGACGATGTTGTGCGTCAAGGCGTACCCGATCGCTTTGCCGATCTGATTCGTCAGCTTGATTCCCAAGAGGCGGCTTCACAGATATCCGGAGAGCCGACAAAAGATGGGAGGGACTAATGCCTCTCACTGACTCACTTCGCGACGATATTCTCGCTACCGTTCCGAGCCTGCGTGCGTTCGCTATTTCGCTGAGCGGCAATGCTGATCGCGCCGACGACCTCGTGCAGGAAACGCTGCTGCGCGCACTTGCGCACATCGATTCGTTCCAGCCGGGATCAAATCTTCCAGCGTGGCTGTTCACGATCCTGCGCAATCTGTTCCGCTCGGACTATCGCAAGCGGCGGCGCGAGGTCGAGGATGCCGATGGCAGCTATGCCAAGACGCTGAAGTCACAGCCGGCTCAGGGATCGCATCTCGAGTTCGAGGAGTTTCGAACCGCGCTCGACAAGCTTCCTCAGGATCAGCGCGAGGCGCTTATTCTCGTCGGCGCGTCCGGCTTCTCTTACGAGGACGCCGCAGCGATCTGCGGATGCGCGGTCGGCACCATCAAGAGCCGCGTCAATCGCGCCCGATCGAAGCTGAGCGCCTTGCTCTACGTCGAGGGTGCGGAAGACTTCGGACCGGACAATACCATTCGCGCCGTGATCGGCGGAGGCGGCGGCTAGCCCGTCACCTCAACGCAACGCATCAAAAAAGCGGCCACGTGGGGTGGCCGCTTTTTATTGTTTGCGATCAGTTGAGGCCGCCAAAGGCCCAGATCAGGATCAGAACGGGAATAGGAATCCCGAGAAACCACAACAGCAGATATCGTCCCATCATACTTTCCTTTGCGTGACAGCGTTCGCTGCTCAATTCATCGCAGGAAAGATTGTTCCTCTGCCAGTCCGGATCAGCGCTTCTTCTTCACCGGCTTACCGATGCGCTCGGTGCGGTCCATTTCAGCCTCGTCTACCACTGTGACCATCGGAGCCGTGAGTTCGTAGACGTAGCTGACATCCGTGAAGTAGCGTTTCGACGTGCCGCCCAGCGCCTCAGGCGCGACCCGGTCCAGAAGCACGAGACCGAACTCGCTGTCGGCGCGGCGCGTTGCCGCGCTGGTGTTGAACTCTTCCCAGCGGAAATGGAAGACGGCGTCAGGTCCATCCGACACCGTCCAGCCGGCCACAATATGCGGATGCTTGCCGACCAGCGACAGGCCCTCATCCGCATGAGATGCCAGCTCAAAGAACAGCAGCGACAGGCTTTGCGCCGCGCGCGCACTGACGGTGATGTCCGGTCCTGTGAGCGCGATGCGGTCCGCATGGGGAATCGCGCGCGACTCGAACAGTCCTTTGAGTTTGACACCCTGCCACTGGCTTTCGCTGAGCAGCGACACGACATGCGACATGGCGTGAATCCGGCCAATCAGAAGCTCGCGCGCGACGTCGATGTCGGCGCCGTGACGCATCGTGCGGGTCACGATCGACTGGATGACCGCAAGAATGTTCTTCACCCGATGATTGAGTTCGTCGATGACGGCTGTGAGCCTTCGCTCGAAGTCGATACGGGTCTGGATCTCCCGGCTGAGCCGTATGTTGTTGTAGGACACGTACCCAAACAGGCCGCAGAAAATAAGGGTCAGTGCGGCACCGATCAGCATGACGATGCCCGCGAGTTCCTGAGCGCGCGTCGCCGCGTTCGTTCTCGCGTAGTAGATCAGCGTCCAGTCCCGCGCGCCGAAGGAAACAACACGCAGCAAAGGAGGATTGTCGGCATCCAGTTGCAGAGGAACCGACGTGACATTTCCATCCGCATCGGATGTCAAATTATCCGAGGCATTTCGTGGATCGCGCAGCGCCACCGAGAACAGGGACAGTTCGTCGTTGACGAGCATCAACGGCGCCAGCCGATAGGATATGGTCAGGAAGCCTGCGACGGTGGAGCCCGTATCCGTTCGTACCGGCGAAGCCAGCACGATGCCCATGGGGCCGCCGACACGCAGCAGCACGAAGGGATCGGACGACACCGGCCTGTCCTCCTCTACCGCACGGTTGAACATCGGCGCGATCACCGGATGATTGTTCAGCGTGCGGCCGACAAATGACTTGGTTTCATCGTTCTGCGGCTCGACATCCATCACGACGGTCGCCGGATCGGGCACCGCCGCCGGATTGAGCGGCGTGTCATTGACGTTCCGGATTGTCGGGTTGGGAAAACCGGCGGCCTTCAGTTCGTTCTGGGCCCGGCCGAAATCGGCGCGCGGAATGCGGGCCACCCAGCTCGCGACGAGGAAGTCGGTCTTGAAGGCATAGATCGACGACCGCAACGGCTGCAATGCATTGGCCATGTTAAGCGAGGGCGACCGGAACAGACCGACCGCAACCCGCGCCAGCAACTCGCGCTCACTCAGGCGCTCCTGAACGAGACTTGCGTGGGTATCGACCGAGCGCGCGAGGTCGCTCCGGCCGATCGACAGTTCCTGATCATACACTTTCATGGCGGCGAGACCGGAGAGGACCAGTCCGATGATCGCCATCAGTCCGATGATGAAGCCGAGACGGAGCACGCAGTTACTCGAAAAGCGGGGATGAAAACGACCACCGGCAACCAATGCGGCTTTGGCGGAAACGGCAATCAAACGCAGATACCGAACTAATAATCATGGGTGCTCTGATGCTGCCGGATCGTTGGAGCAATCCGGCCCGGCCTGAATGTCTCGCGAATGGATTAATGTAAGTATCGCCAGATGGTTCCCGCGACCGGAAAATATACCCGTCGGCGCTTATGGTAAATCCGCCACCGCCCCCCGGGAGAGTGGTGCGAACGACAATGGACTAGGCCACGACCAGGGCCAGCCCAATGACGAAAGCGACGATTCCAAGCAGGATCGCGCCAAGAAAGACGCCGCTATAGTCTCTGCCGGGTGCTGTGAAAACGGGTTGCTTCATGCAGGGCTAACACCCCGGCCACGCAAGCGTTCCTGAAAATATCGATGCGTCAGGACTTGTTCGCTGCGCGGAAACGCGGGGTGTCCGGTCAGTTAACCTTCTCAGGAACCCGATGCCCGAAGACCGCCCTTCGCTTCAATGAAGCGGATGATGCGGTCGAGCCCTTCGCTCTTTTTCAGGTTTGTCATGACGAACGGCCGCTCACCCCGCATGCGCTTCGCATCGGTGTCCATTTTCTCGAGCGATGCGCCGACATGGGGCGCGAGATCGATCTTGTTGATCACCAGCAGATCGGATCGCGTGATGCCGGGGCCACCCTTGGACGGGATCTTGTCGCCCGCCGCGACGTCGATCACGTAGATGGTCAGATCAGCCAGTTCCGGCGAGAAGGTCGCCGCGAGATTGTCGCCGCCGGATTCGATCAGCACCAGATCGAGATCCGGGAACTTGACCCGCATGTCGGCGACCGCCGCAAGATTCATCGAAGCGTCCTCGCGGATCGCCGTATGCGGACAACCGCCGGTCTCGACGCCCGCAATGCGATCCGGTGTCAGCGATCCCGAGCGGACCAGAAACTCCGCATCCCACTTGGTGTAGATATCGTTGGTGATGGCCGCGATCTCGTAGCGTTCGCGCATCGATTTACAGAGCAGGTCCATCAGGGCCGTCTTGCCCGATCCAACTGGTCCGCCGATGCCGACGCGCAACGGTCCGTTCGTGCTGGTGCTCATAGGGACAACTTTCTCAAGATCGGAACAGCCTGGTGTACTGCGTTTCATGACGCATGCTGGCGAGATCTGCGCGGAACGTCGCGCTGCCGAGATCGTCCAGCGAACCCTGCAAGGATTTTTCCGCCGTCGCGGCGATCACGCCTTCAAGCGCGGCGAGCACATGCTGACTATCGGTCTGTCCGAGCGGGATGAGACGCACACCCGCCGAAATCCAGTTCGACGTCGTGGCATGGAGAAACGCATGCAGCGTCGATGCCAGCGAAATGCGGTGTCCCGCCGCGAGGACGCCCACGGCGACCGGATAGGTGACCGGACCCGTCACATGCGATGACAGCAGATCCAGTGCGCCGCAATTCCAGGCCGATCGGGCGATCTCGACAAAGGCACGGCCCTGCGCCGTGGTTTCCAGATGCCGTTCGCGCGACGGCATGAATGCGGCTGCGAGTTCAGCGATCTCGCCCAGCGTTCGCCCGTCGCCTGCCTCGGCGGCGCGCCAGGCGTGACACAGAAACAGGCCATCGCAGAATCCGGCCCCCTCCAGCAGCATCGCGGCGAGCCAGTCCTGCAAGGTCTGTCTGTCGGCGATGTCACCGGCCTCAACCGCCCACTCGATGCCGCTGGAATAGGAGAACGACCCCACCGGAAACGACGGCGACAGCCAAGTCATCAACCGGAAGAGCGCAGCCGATTCCTCCGCCTCAGACGCGATGCCATCCTGACCGCGATCATTTGTGGTCATGAGCATGGGTGTGACCGTGGTGATGATCGTGGTCATGCTTGCTGTGACCATCATCGTGCGCGTGGCCATGGTTATGGTGACCATGATTATGATGCGCGTGATCGTGGTGACCATGCGACGCATGACCGCCGCCGGAATACGCCCCGCCTTCCGGATCGAACGGCGCCTCGATGGCGACAACGCGCGCGCCGAGGCCCCGCACCATGTCCTCGATCACATGATCGCGCCGGATGCGAAGGCCTTTACCTACGATCTGGGTCGGCAGATGGCGGTTGCCAAGATGCCAGGCGACGCGGACAAGGTGATGCGGATCGGTGCCGCGAATTTCCACCAGTGGTTCGGGTGCCGCTACGACCTCGACCAGCCGTCCGTCTTCCAGCACCAAAGCATCGCCGCCGCGCAACGCCACAGCTTCCTTCAGGTCCAGCAGGAACTCCAGTCCGCGCGTGCCGGTCATCGCCATGCGACGCCGGTGCCGATCGTCGAAACCGAGCACCACCGTATCGGCGGCCTCGGTCCAACTGCCAGGCGGGCAAACCTGCGTCGCGCGGATCATGACGGAGTGCTCATAGTTTCTGGACTTCGCCTCCGCTGATGATCTCGATCTCGGTCGGCGAGACCTTGAGCGGCGCGGACAACTCGCGCCATGCCTTCAGATGCGGCGCGCGGCTGTGAGCGGTGAGATCGTCGCGCGTCTCCCAGCGTTCGACGAACACCAGGGTATTCGGATCGTTTACGCTGGAATGAAGTTCATAGGAGATGCAGCCCTTCTCCTTGTGAGTCTCGGCGATGCAGGCTTTCGCGCCGGCGATGAAGGCCTCGCGGCCTTCCGGCTTCACCTTGGTGGTGGCGACGACGTAGATCATCGGACCACCACATTCGCCGGCGTGATGACCTCGATCTTCGGCGACGCGGCGAGGCAATTCACCACGACACGCCCGAACGTCTTCATGTGTTCGGCCTTGCGATGCGGCTCCAGCGCCTCGGCATTTTCCCACTGCTCGACGAACACCAGCTTGGTGGGATCGGTCACGCTCTCATGCAGATCGTAGGCGATGTTTCCAGCTTCCTTGCGGGTCTCGGCGATGCAGGCTTTCGCCGCGGCGATAAGCTCGGCCCGCGTTTCAGGCTTCACTGTCAAAGTCGCAACAACGTAGATCACGGTATCCTCCCGGCTTTTGCTATTTCAGGGCCGGGACCCTAGTACATGAAATAGCGCTGCGCCATGGGAAGGACCTCCGCGGGCGCGCAGGTCAGCAATTCGCCGTCGGCGCGCACCTCGTATGTCTCGGGATCGACCTCGATATTCGGGGTCGCGCCGTTGTGAATCATGCTTTTTTTCGAGATGCGATCGCGGGTGTTTGAAACAGCATACAGCTTCTTGTCGATGCCCAGCTTCCTGGCAAGCCCGCCCGCAATGGCCGCCTTCGAGGTGAAAACCACCGACGATGCGGTCAGCGACTTGCCGTAGGCGGCGAACATCGGCTGGTAGTGTACCGGCTGCGGCGTCGGGATCGACGCATTCGGATCGCCCATGGGCGCCGCGACAATGGAGCCGCCCTTGACGATCAGATCGGGTTTGACGCCGAAGAACGCCGGCGACCACAGCACGAGATCGGCCATCTTGCCCTTCTCGACGGAGCCGATCAGTTTCGACACCCCGTGCGCGATGGCAGGGTTGATGGTGTATTTCGCGATGTAGCGTTTCACGCGGAAATTGTCGTTATCCTTGCCTTTGTCCTCCGGCAACGAACCGCGCTGCTTCTTCATCTTGTCGGCGGTCTGCCAGGTTCGGATGATAACTTCGCCGAGACGGCCCATCGCCTGCGAGTCCGACGACAGCATCGACAGCGCGCCGAGATCGTGAAGGATGTCTTCCGCCGCGATGGTCTCCTTGCGGATGCGGCTTTCGGCGAACGCCAGATCTTCCGCGATCGACGGATCGAGATGGTGACAGACCATCAGCATGTCGAGATGTTCGTCGATGGTGTTACGCGTGAACGGCCGGGTCGGATTGGTCGACGACGGCAACACGTTTTTCAGGCCCGCAACCTTGATGATGTCCGGCGCATGGCCGCCGCCCGCGCCCTCGGTGTGAAAGGCATGAATGGTGCGGCCCTTGAACGCCTTGATAGTGTCCTCCACGAATCCGGACTCGTTCAACGTGTCGGAGTGGAGCATCACCTGAATGTCGTAGTCGTCAGCGACCGAGAGGCAGTTGTCGATGGCGGCGGGCGTGGTGCCCCAATCCTCGTGCAGCTTCAGCGCACAGGCACCGCCCTTGATCATTTCGACCAGCGCTGCAGGACGCGAGGCATTGCCCTTGCCGGAAATGCCGAGGTTGACCGGAAATGCATCGAACGACTGGATCATCCGCCCCATGTGCCACGGTCCCGGCGTGCAGGTGGTGGCAAACGTGCCGTGCGACGGACCGGTGCCGCCGCCCAGCATCGAGGTAACGCCGGACATCAGCGCATGTTCGATCTGCTGCGGACAAATGAAATGGATGTGGCTGTCGAAGCCGCCCGCAGTGAGAATCTTGCCCTCGCCCGCAATGATGTCCGTGCCGGGACCGATCACAATGGTGACGCCGGGCTGGATGTCCGGATTGCCTGCCTTGCCGATGGCCGCGATCATGCCTTCCTTGATGGCGACGTCGGCCTTGACGATACCCCAGTGGTCCACGATCAACGCGTTGGTAATAACGGTGTCCGCCGCGCCCTGCCGGTTGGTGATCTGACTTTGGCCCATGCCGTCGCGGATCACCTTGCCACCGCCGAATTTCACCTCCTCGCCGTAGACGGTGAAATCCTTCTCGACCTCGATGATCAAATCCGTGTCGGCAAGCCGCACGCGATCGCCCGTGGTGGGGCCGAACATGTCGGCGTAGACAGAGCGTGAGATTCTGGTGGCCATTAGTACGCCCCTGACTTGATGTTTGTTCCGTTCACAGCTTGCCCATCACATCGCCGCGAAAGCCGTAGATCGTGCGCTTGCCTGCCACCGCAACAAGATTGACCTCGCGCGTCTGCCCCGGCTCGAAACGCACCGCGGTGCCGGCCGCGATATCGAGCCGCATGCCGCGCGCCTTCTTGCGGTCGAACTTCAGCGCCGGATTGGTTTCAAAGAAATGATAATGCGAGCCGACCTGAATGGGCCGATCGCCGGTGTTGGCGACCGTCAGGGTCACGGTCTTGCGGCCCTTGTTGAGTTCGATATCGCCGTCCTTGATGAAGAGTTCACCGGGGATCATTCTGAAGTCCTCAACGAATGGGTTCATGCACGGTCACGAGCTTCGTCCCGTCCGGAAACGTCGCCTCGACCTGAATGTCGTGAATCATCTCGGCGATGCCATCCATGCATTGCTCGCGCGTGATGACCTCTGCGCCGGCTTTCATCAACTCGGCCACGGTGCGGCCGTCCCGTGCGCCCTCGACGATAAAATCGGAGATAATGGCAATCGCTTCCGGGTGATTGAGCTTGACGCCGCGTTCGAGGCGGCGCCGGGCGACAATCGCCGCCATGGAAACGAGAAGCTTGTCTTTTTCACGAGGAGACAAATTCATGCGCGCAGTACCCGGTTCAACACATTGACTTTAATTCAGCCAGAGCCTCGGCAAGCCAGAAGGGCTCACACATTCCAGAACTTTCATCATATCGGCGCGGAGCCGCGCCGCATCCTGTGCGCAGAAGCGCGCCATTGCAAATCCGTTCCACGCCGAGACGCCAACCTCGGCTCCGAACGCATCGGAGATTTCGCGGATGCGTTCGACGATGGATTCATCACCGGGCACGATCAGCGCCGTGCCGATGGCGACGCCGCCGTTCGCGACCGCGCGGCTGGCCAGCTTGTCCGCAATATCGCCGTCGAGCCGGACGGTTTCAGCAAAGGCGAGCTTGCCGCCGATCCGCAGCCGCCAGCGGTCGACAAAGCTTCCTCGTGTCATGAATTCGCCCATCGCCGCGCGCCCGAACACCACGATTTCGCACAGCAGAAGCGACGCGCTCTGCGCCAGTTCGATGTCGATCCGGCGGACGACTTGGGCCCGATCGAACAGGATGGTTTCCTGCGGCAGCCAGCAGAGCCGCGCATCGGCCCCGGCGCGCAGCGCGATGTTCACCTGGGCGTCGGGCCCGTGAGAGCGATAGACCTTTTCGGCGGCCGCGGTGGTCACGGTGAGATGGGCGCCGTCCCCGGCTGCGATGTCGATGTCGAAACGGTCGCCGCCGGCGATCCCGCCGGCGGTGTTGACGAACACCGCTGAGAGACCCTGCTGCTCCGGCGACGGAAACCGCACGCGGAGCGAGCCTTCTTCATGCAACTGGCGGCGGCGCGTGGCCCCGTCCTTCAGATGCACGTCGAACTTCACCGCGCCAACCGCGCGATTGGCCGCGAATGTCTCGGACACCGTTGGTGTGATGTCGCCCCGCATCTGCCCGCCAGTCCCTGCAAAATCCAGCGCGTTACAGCGCCATCTGGCGGCTGATCTCGGCGGGATCCAGATTGGCGCGGTCGCAGGTGAACTTCACCGCGCCGCGATCCATGACCGCGAAATTGTCGCCGAGCTCGCAGGCAAAGTCGAGATACTGTTCGACCAGAACGATCGCCATCGTGCCCAGGCTGCGCAGATAGGTAATCGCGCGGCCGATGTCCTTGATGATGGAGGGCTGGATGCCCTCGGTCGGCTCGTCGAGCAGCAGGAGCTTCGGCCGCATCACCAGCGCACGGCCGATCGCCAGTTGCTGCTGCTGGCCGCCGGAGAGGTCGCCACCGCGCCGTCCCAGCATGGTTTGCAGAACGGGGAACAGCGAAAATACGTCGTCGGGAATGGTGCGGTCGTTGCGCTTTAGCGGCGCAAATCCGGTCTTGAGGTTTTCCTCAACCGTCAGCAGCGGGAAGATCTCGCGGCCCTGCGGCACGAACGACATGCCCTTGCGCGCGCGCTCATATGGCCTCAGCCCGGCGATATCGGCGCCATCGAAAGTGATGGAGCCGTCCTTGATCGGATATTGCCCGACCATGGCGCGCAGCAAGCTGGTCTTGCCGACCCCGTTGCGGCCGAGCACGCAGGTGACCTTGCCGGGCTCCGCCGTCAGCGACACACCGCGCAGCGCTTGCGCAGCGCCGTAGTAGAGAGTGATGTTTTTGACATCCAGCATGGCTTTACTTTCTGCGCATGATCTTGCCCGAAAACCGGTACCCACTTTTCGGGACCATGCGCTAACGCCCCAAATACACTTCAATGACGCGCTCGTTGGACGACACCTGATCGAGCGTGCCTTCCGCGAGAACCGAGCCTTCGTGCAGACAGGTGACGCGGACGCCGAGTTCGCGCACGAACGTCATGTCGTGCTCGACGACGACCACCGTCTTCTCCTTGTTGATCTCTTTCAGCAGTTCGGCGGTCTGATGCGTCTCCACATCGGTCATGCCCGCCACAGGCTCGTCGACGAGCAGCAGTTTCGGGTCCTGCGCCAGCAGCATGCCGATTTCGAGCCACTGCTTCTGTCCATGGGACAACGCGCCTGCCAGACGGTCACGCGAATCCTTCAGACGGATCGTTTCCAGCACCCGGTCGATGCGCTCGCTTTCGCTCGGCGTCTCGCGCCAGAACAGTGTGCCGCGTACCTTGTGATCGACATTCAGCGCCAGCAGTAAATTGTCTTCGATAGTCTGGCTCTCAAATACCGTTGGCTTCTGGAATTTGCGGCCAATACCGAGTTCGGCGATCTGCGTTTCATCGAGCCGCGTCAGGTCGACCTTGCCGTCGAACAGCACATCACCCTCGTCCGGCTTGGTCTTGCCGGTGATGATATCCATCATCGTGGTCTTGCCAGCGCCGTTTGGGCCGATGATGGCGCGCATCTCGCCTGGCGCGATGGTCAGCGACAGGTTGTTGATGGCGTGAAAACCGTCGAACGAGACATGCACACCGTCGAGGTAGAGCATGGCCGAGGTGGCGCGGATATCCATGACGTTCATGTGCCTTACTCCGCGAGATCTGGTTTGAGACCGGGCTTGGTGACACCATCTTCCGCTGCCGCACTGGCTTCATCCGCGGCAAGCTGATCCTGCCGGCCCGCCCACCACTCCTTGACGGTGCCGACAATGCCCTTCGGCAGCAGCAGCGTCACCAGAATGAACAGCGCACCCAGCATGAACAGCCAGTACGGTGCGAGCACGCCGGACGTGAACACCGTCTTGGCGTAGTTGACGACGATGGCGCCGAGCGCAGCCCCGGTCAGCGTGCCACGTCCGCCGACCGCCACCCAGATGACGGCTTCGATCGAGTTACCCGGCGCGAATTCGCCCGGATTGATGATGCCAACCTGCGGCACATACAGCGCACCGGCGACACCGGCCATGCAGGCGGAGAGCGTGAACACGAACAGTTTGTAGTTCTCGACGCGGTAACCGAGAAACCGGGTGCGGGATTCCGCATCGCGAATCGCGATCAGCACCTTGCCGAGTTTTGAGGTGACGACGGCACGGCAGATCAGGAACGCGAGCGCCAGCGCTAGACAGGACAGAATGAACAGCACAGCACGCGTTCCCTGCGCCTGCACGTTGAACCCTAGGATGTCCTTGAAATCGGTCAGGCCGTTGTTGCCGCCGAAGCCGAAATCGTTGCGGAAGAACGCCAGCAGCAACGCATAGGTCATCGCCTGCGTGATGATGGAGAGATAAACGCCGGTGACACGCGAGCGGAACGCGAGCCAGCCGAAGCAGAACGCCAACAATCCTGGCACCAGCAACACCATCAGCGCCGCGAACCAGAACATGTCGAAGCCGTACCAGTACCACGGCAGCGCCTTGTAGTTCAGGAACACCATGAAGTCCGGCAGCACGGGGTTTCCGTAAACGCCGCGAGAGCCGATCTGCCGCATCAGGTACATGCCCATGGCGTAACCGCCGAGCGCGAAGAACGCGCCGTGGCCGAGCGATAGGATGCCGCAATAGCCCCAGATCAGATCGATCGAGAGCGCGAGGATGGCGTAGCAGAGATACTTTCCGAACAGCGCCATCAGATAAGTCGGCACCTGAAACGGCGACGACGCAGGCAGCAGCAGGTTCGACAGCGGCACGAGAATGCCGACGGCAGCAACGATCAGCAGGAAGATCGTCGCGCTCTTGTTGAGCGAACGGGTGAGCAGGTACGGCATCATGCTTCCACCGACCGGCCCTTGAGCGCGAACAGGCCGCGCGGCCGCTTCTGGATGAACAGGATGATGAGCACCAGAATGGCGATCTTGCCGAGCACCGCGCCGGCCACCGGCTCCAGGAACTTGTTGGCCATGCCCAGCGTCAATGCGCCAACCAGCGTCCCCCAAAGATTTCCGACGCCGCCGAACACCACCACCATGAACGAATCGATGATGTAGCTCTGGCCGAGGTTTGGCGAGACGTTATCGATCTGCGACAGCGCCACGCCCGCGATGCCGGCGATGCCCGAACCCAGGCCGAAGGTCAGCGCATCGACCCGCGAGGTCGCGATGCCCATCGACGCGGCCATGCGGCGGTTCTGCGTCACCGCGCGCATCTCAAGCCCGAGGCTGGTGAAGCGCAGCATGCCGAGGAGGATGAAGAACACCGCGATGGTGAAGACCACGATCCAGAGACGGTTGTAGGTGATCGTCATCTGGCCGATTTCGAAAGCGCCGCTCATCCATGATGGGTTGCCGACCTCGCGATTGGTCGGTCCGAACATGGTGCGCACCGCCTGCTGCAGCACCAGCGAGAGTCCCCACGTTGCCAGCAGCGTTTCCAGCGCACGGCCGTAAAGAAAGCGGATGATGGTCCGCTCGATGATGACGCCGATCATTCCCGCCACCAGAAACGCCAGCGGCACCGCGATCAGCAGCGAATAATCGAACAGGCCGGGATAGCTGGTGCGGATCAGTTCCTGCACCATGAAGGTGACATACGCCCCGATCATCACCATCTCGCCATGCGCCATGTTGATGACGCCCATCACGCCGAAGGTGATGGCAAGGCCGATGGCGGCGAGCAGCAGCACCGAGCCGAGCGACAGCCCATACCAGGCGTTCTGCGCGGTGGCCCAGATCGCGAGGTTACTCTGGATTGAACTGATCGCGGACGCGGAGACGCGTCCAAGCGCGGACGACGGGTCGGCGGACAGTCCGGTGAGGATCGCAAGCGCTTCCTGATCGCCGCGATCGCGGATTACTGCAATCGCGTCGAGCTTGTCTGCTTCAGAGGCCTTCGGATCGAACAGCATGATCGCGGCCTTGGCTTCGGCAAACGCCCGCTTCGCGCCACTGTTGGTTTCCTTTTGCAAAGCCCCTTCGATGACCGGCAGGAAGGCCGCGTCATGAGTTTTGAAAACCGATTGCGCCGCCTGAATGCGTTTGGCGGGATCCGGCGACAGCAACGTCAATCCGCCGAGTGCAGCCTCGACGGTGCGGCGCAGGCGGTTGTTGAGGCGCACGGCGACCGCACCGGACGGGGCGGTCGCAGCTTCGCCGGTCGCGGCATCGGTGATCTTGCCGCTCTTGTCTTTGACGAAAACTTTCTTGCTCTGCGGATCGGCCAGCAGGCGGCCATCCTGAAGCGCGTCGATGATCGGAAACGCGAGCGGATTGCCGCTGCTCGCGAGCGCGCCGACGGCAGCCTCGGTATCGGAGAAGGAATCGTTGGCGAATTGCGCGACGGCGTCTTCAAAGGGACCAGCCAGTGCCGGCACGCCCGAGACGATAATCAATATCAACGCAATAGCCGCCGCACGGCAGCGATGAAGGATTAAAGAAAACACGTGACAACCCCGGCAGAGGTGAGAGGAA